>Ga0116231_10008703_pt1 | contig 17640 bp, 16 predicted proteins | sample S1TSphgellanicum_2_FD_89695 | JGI IMG/M metagenome (GOLD analysis project Ga0116231, IMG submission 89695) | Host-associated microbial communities from peat moss isolated from Minnesota, USA - S1T2_Fd - Sphagnum magellanicum MG | ecosystem: Host-associated > Plants > Peat moss > Unclassified...
AGAAGTCCGGGCAGTGCCCATAAACTGCCCGGACAGACAGATGCTTTTCCCTATGGCCGGTTCTGCAGCAGAACGCTTTTGCAGCAGAACGTCACGTCACAGACAGACGGGAGGACATAGTGAATTTATATATAAGATTTTGTCTTGTTGCTCACATGGCGAATCATCCATAAGAATATTTAGCCAAATTTGGCGACACTCAAAATATGAAAGTCAAAAAAATTTAAGCGACCTTTCATATTGTAGCCGTTCTGGCGATTTTTGGCGATTTTCGTTGTTCGGCGATTTCATTATTAAAACTGAGAATTTGTAACAGAATATTCTTTTTTTGGAAAATAATAATTTTCGCAAAATGGCGAAAACTCGCTACGCAAACAATTGCTGTGGGAAGCTTCAACGAAGCGACACTAATTATATTATTTTCAGAAATGTTGATTTTTTTTTTTTCTCAAAACACAAAAATTTGTGAAGGAAAATAATTAATCTTCAAGAAAATTTTATTGTTTGAAATAAAAATTTCAAATTTAATTAATTGTTCAACAAACATGTGTTGAAGCTGCCAAATGCATTTCTTTTCAATTTTGTGAGGTGAAAAACTTGGCAAACTTTACCCCCCAAAAAACAACAAAGTTAGTCCAAATTGGCAATTGAAATACAGATTTGATCAAATGTTTTTGAAAAAAACTTTGCAAACAATAATTGCAAAATTGTGAATTACTTATATGAAAAATCGGTCTCCTAAAATGACAATTTGTATTGTTAAATATTTGTAAATTTTTTTCTTTGGTGTTATTGAACAAAAATATGAAATGCTATAATCATGTCATGCATGGCTTGGAGAATTTAAAGGATTTTCACAGGCAATAGTATAACAAAAATGTAAATAATAATTTGGATGAAGTTGAAGCTTAAAAAAGTGTGAAATCCATTTTGGACTTGTAAGTGAATGTTGAAAACTTCACAAAAACAAGATTTCTTTCAAAGGAACAAAAATTCTGTGAAGGAGAATAGAGTAACTTTCAAAATATTTTAGAACATCTTACCTTTTAACAGGAAATCTTCTTCAAAATAAAGTTTCTATTCCACACTAGTGACTGAAATGTTGAACTTGGCATTAAATTAAGCCATAAACCGTTGAATTAAACAATGAAATTTAAATATACTTATTATTTAGATTTAAGTTAATAATGCTAGCAAATGAATCCTCTTAAGTTTAAATTCTCCCTTTTTTTTCTAATGCCTTTGTACATTTTCCAAATTAGCGATGTGTTTTTAAATCAAGTTTTGTAAGGTTTTGATGATATATCTTTGCTTTATGTACAGAGTATGAACAACATGATAGTTGTATTGTTATTTTGGTGATCTCCTAAATTCAAAATCATCATGTTATCATTCATAAAAATTGACTAAGTGACAAGGGTTGTTGCATTTGTAACCTATTTACCTAAACTATAAATAGTGAAGATTGATCATGGTTTTACACTTTACACGTTTGCACAATTGAGTTGATTAAGAAGCTTGTTTTTGGTGTGCTTGGGGCTACTACTTAGTTCCTATTTATGTTTTGTCATAAGGCACACACTTGTAACCATAGTTTTGACCATGCGCATTTGTGATTGGAATCCTGTGCTCAAAAGTGTTTCAAAATGGAGATTTGATGTATGTTAATCTACCTGAGGAATGTAACACAAACAAAAGTAACGTACTGATGATAAGGTTTGTCAAAGGTGAAATCAGATGGGAAACATGTAATGTATTTACCATAGAATATTAGTTTTTTGTAGTTATTATTGACACAGAACCCATGGCATCATTCTGGTTTTCAGCCATTGAGCTATAAGTATCAACTTCAGTGTTCCCTTCAGTTTCAAGCTCCCCCACATCTTCATCTCTGTCCAACTGGAGATCCTGCTCAGCCTTTCTTGGAATCTTATTTCTTTTCCCCTCTGGTTTAAAATCTAACTCCATGTTGTCAACATCACTATCTTCACTCAAATCTTCACTCAAATCTTCAGACTCTGATCCAATAGCACTATCCCGAGACCTTTTAAGGTTAGCTTGCTCAAATCTTTGAAAGAGAACACCGTTTCCTTTGTTGATTTCAGTGTGCTCATCACCACGCCGCATCCTTTCAGCAGCTTGAGAAAAAGCTTGGTCAATGGCAACATCAGCTGCCAAACCTTCCCCCTCAGCTCCACCTTTGGTATCAAGAAAGAACATAGTTTCTTGAGATTCATCTGCAGCAACCATCTCTGATTGGGCATCTGAGTGGGGAGCATCTAGGATTTGCTCCATTGGCAAGCTTTGCATTGTTGCTTCATCAAGAACCAATCGAAACACCTCATTATTGGCATTTAACAGCCAGCCTGCAAGTAACCCCACAATCTGAAGTCAATATCAACTTGCAGGTTTTGTCACATCCAGACCTTGTTATTTGTCCATGTTGCAATTGATGGAATCTGCAACTGTGTCCATCAATGTGAACATTGCAAATCAAAATGACTTACCAGTAAGGGCACGTGAATCTAGAAGGATGGTTGTTGGAGGCAGCTGATTCAAGTGCTTCCTGCCACTGAGCCACCTTCCCAGCTGCAGAGGAGCACTCTGCAACTGTACTTTCTCCATAATTGCTGAACCACGATGATGCTCATTTTGCGACCTGCCCCATATTTAAGTGTTGAATTTGGCCCATAAAGTCAGCATATTCAACCACAGCCTAATTCAGAACCAAAACATCATCCACAAACCTGAGACATACCATGGTGAGTTCTGCTCTAACACATTAAAATTCTAAATGGCTGTTCTCCCTGTTCTTATTGAACACCAAGATCCTGATATACTGATGCTGAGGTTCAAGAATCCCCTGGAAGACCGGACTTACTTGAAGAAAGCAGCAGCTTGACGGGTAACTGCAATCCTTTTGAGGAATATGATACTGTCCTTTCCTAAGGCCTGTTCTGATACTGTTGCTGTAGTGATCCTGTTCAGCAACCCGAGGTGCAATGGCTCCACCAGCAATGACTCATACAAAACCCCTCTAAGTGTTGCTTCCTCTTCTGCATCCTGTGAGAAAACAATTGAAACCAAATTTGGGTAGGCCATGAAATCAGAGGAAAAGTGCCCAAAGACATTGTTTCAGAGGGCAGAAATGGGCATACCAGAATGTTGGAAAGTGGGAGACATGAATCAAGCAGCATATCCAGGAACAAACCTGGAACACCACCCCATGAGACCATTTAGGGTTTAGGTTTGAACCCATTAAATTCCATGATCCACCAGGGATAAGCTCTTTCAAATTCATTTCCACAAAAACCCTAAATGTACCTGAGCTGTAGAGTGAATATGGAACACGAGCAATGTTGTGCCTGAGCTTCAATTCAAGTTCTTGCTTCTTCCTATTGAAGCCTCCCTGCTTCTTTGATCCATTTTGATGATCCACCACCTCCACTGCCAGAATCAGCAACCCAACTTGAATCTCCACAATCTCTGTCAAAGTCCGTGCCAGTTCCAAAGGATCTGTTGCAATCTCAGACACAGCCTTCTTCATACCTGTTGTTGCAAACAGGAGAAGAGAAGAAAGCAGTGAATGTGAAGGAGCCAGGCCATCAACTAAGGCCAGTTTTTTTGCTACAGGAGGTCCCAATGAGAGGCCATTGAAGTTCCTCTTTCTATCATGACAGAGAGAGATGAACCCTGATAAGTCACTGATGAGATTCTTCACTTCTCTCAGTGCTTTTCTCCTCTTCTTATCTGAAGTGCCCATGTCTCTCTTGCTCAGTGATATTACTGCCTCAAAAATGATGCACAAAACTGGAGCCAGTGATCCTATGACAGCAAATGCATCTATACTAGCTGCAGTGAGTGCTTGAAATGACGATAGAAGGCACCGAGCCCTGGCTGTTGCAGCCATTCCATCAAGTAGTCCATTTTGAGATTCTTCAACCAGAGAATCAGAACTCTTTTCAAGGGCTGCAAATGCACACCACAGCTGAAGAGGAGGATGGCTTCTAGACCGTAAGAGCCGTGCCATTGCCTCCCGCCATTCCATTCCCTGAACCAATTGCAATGCTCTCAGGAGAAACCCCAGAGGGAGGGGCGTGTGCAACAGCCGCATCAGAACATAACAGACTCGAGGAAATACAACAGCTGAAGGAAACAATTGCAAATGCTTTCACCTTTCCAGGACAGGGAAGCCACATTCTCCACGATACATTATCAAATGGAAGCGAATAGCACAATTCAGCAGTAAAGATTCACAGATGCCCTAGGGTTAGAGAACGTATACATACACAAATTACCAGCTTGAGGGAGGGAAAGAAGGAGAAAGGAAACTTACCAGGAGGCCTCTATCTGCTTCTCTCTCACTCGCAATCACGGCTGCCTTTACGGCACGAGCATATTGATAATCCGTCAACAAAGGACCTCGCGCCACTTCCAGGAGAGCTTCCAAATTCTGCGTCTCCAAGGGTCCAACCACAACAAGGGGCTTCTTCGCTTCTGTATCCGACGACGGTGGAACTGCTGCATTTTGAATCTCTTTCTGAAGAAGAGCAACGAACGAGTCGAAGTCACTCTCGAGAGCTGATTTGAGAGGGCCTTGAGGCACGCTCTCTATCGCCGCTTTCAGGAGAGAAGAGTGGGTGGGTACAAGGGATGAGATGGTCCAGCTCCCGTCACTGCACAATTGTCGGGCAAGACCTTGCACGAACTTCTTGGCCCGCTTTTGCACTTTCTGAGCTCCCATGTTGGAACAACAATGAAGAAAAAGTGCCACAAAGAGTTTGTGTCTGGAAATACGTCCGTCAAGAGCAGACTCAGCAGATGCACGAACGACATCGAGAGCACGAGACGCGGTTGCAATCACGGAACGGCATCCCGGCCGAATCAGATAAAGCACTGGCAGGAGGAAGAGAAGTCGAGATCGAGATGGTAAGGCAAATACCTTCAAGCTCATTTAGGGTTAGGGTTACGGTTAGGGTTGTAAGGGGTTTTGTTAGGGTTTCCTTAGCCAGCTTCAATTTGTTTGTCCCTGAAACAGGGACTTAACAACCCCCTCGGGACTTTAGCAAAGATTGGACTATCACTCCCTAGTTCAAGGGCTGTATGTATGATACCTTGAATATGTAAATTTTTTTTCTCTTTGGGAATATGCCTATGTTGTGTCTAGAACTTTTACTAACAATTTCCACTTCAAGGACTTTATGTATGATACCTCGAATGTGTGATTTTATATCTCTTTGGGCATGCCTATTTTGTGTTTAGAACTTACTAACAATCCCCACTTCAAGGACTTTATTGGATACCTTGAATGAATATGTGATTTTCTTTCTTTTGGGCATGTCTATGTTGTGTCTAGAACTTGCAATCCCAGAATTTTGAATCCTTGTCAAGTGTTTTCACCTCAAACCGCAAATTGGGTTTTGAAAAAAAGTCCTTGTATGATTGGACAATTCTCTGCAGCATGGTTCCAGCAATGGATCAGCAACATGGAATCATTAACTACGAAACCAAAATGATCCAGTGCCATCCATACAAAAATGTACCAAAGTCGCCAGATTTTAAGGGAGACAATTTCCGAAATCACCATGTTTAGACGTTAGGTTCCAGCAGGTCGCCAAATATCATTTTTTTTCTACTTTCCTCTGTGACTTGTAGCCAGATTTGGCTAATTCCTCTTGTGGATTGTGAGTACACCACAAATTTGACAAAAACTAACCCTTAATTTGGATTCCAATAACTTAGTAGTTGGTGCTATCTTGATGCATAAGATGTAAAGGACCTATGAGATAGAGAAAAATGATTTTTGCTTACATATCTAAGACTATTTCACTTAGGTAAAAAGAATTTTGCTGATGTTTGCAATCCATGCTCTTAGATTTTGTAACCATCAGTTGATGGAAAATTCAAATATCAGTCTCATGAAAATTTAATCACATATACGGTGCTTCAGATTAAGTGGTATTTCAAATATGCATTGAGCAGAGGAGATCCTCATATTTGTTGTTGAAGAAGACGATGACGACTACGGCCGGCGCTACTGCTATTGCTGAACCTGTTCTACGATGTCAGATGACGTCCATGGGTAAAGCCGTGGTTCCATGAGCGGCGGAGGAGGCGACTCTACTGCTGGTTGTGTGAGGGAGCAGGAGTAATGGGCTTTTTCCCATCCACACTCACCATGGCTGCTGCAAAGCTGCTAATACAGGCCTGGCAGACTAGCTTCTTAGGCATGTCCGCGTCCGCCTCTGCCATCACCACCCAAACCACAACACACTGATTGAGGCACATGGAGGACCGTTTTCATAGTGCCTTCAGCGCCCTCTCTCCATCCATCCTTCTTTATTTTGTCTTTAGTTTGTACTAGAAGCATTCTGGGCATTTCTAGACTTCTTTTTCTTTTTAAAAATCATTATTTTAATTTAATTTTAATAAAATTTTAAAGGGTGGGGCTGCCCTTGGGTGGTTTAAGGCTGCCTTTTCTTTTCCTTTCTTATAAGGTTTTGTTGATTTAGTAGGTGGGCTTCCCAATGGAGGCCTTATTTTCTTTGGCTCTTGGGTTTCCACTCATTTTTAGTTCAAGCTTGGTTTTTTGGGCACATGATTGATGTGTCCTAATTTTTCGGCTTTTAGCGTAGGAATGGGGTTTAACATAACATTCCTTGTTTTGGTTGTGGCACCTTGTTTTTGCAATGTGACATGGCATGTCACTAGAAGCATTGTTAGTATTTTTTAATTTTACATTCCAATATCACCTTCCGTTCTTTGGTCACACCTTTAGCACCTTCTTTCCCCATGACAACTTTCTAATAACTCCTTCAGTCACACCTTTAGCACCTTTTGCCCATGTGACAACTTTCCAATAATCCATTCACCTCCTTGGTCACACTTTTAGCACCTTTTCCCCTCAATGATAGCTTATGTTTGGATTTTGGCATTGAATATCTTTAATGTTTTTCATTTGGGTCTTCCTCAACCTTGATTATATGCGCGCATTCCTTTTGTTTTGCATCAAAAGGTGGAGGTTGCTTTTCATTTTCCTTTGGACCGGCTTGTCTGAAACCTATTTGATGTGCTTGCCTAACACCTTTTCGTGTTGTACCCTTGGTGGTGTCTTGTCATTTCCCTTCGTGATGGAGCAACAAGGCAAATTGAAATTAAGGTGCACCTTGATAGTTTTTGTCTAAGGATTAAGAAAAATTTCAAGCAAAGCGTTTTTTTGAATGGGTGTGCTTGTGATGATTTTATCTTTGAACTAAGTTTTATTTGCAACCCTACCTCTTCTAGTTTTTACTCATGTTATGCCCCTTTCATGGATGGAGCCTAGCCTTCGAGTGTGTTGGGGAATTTGCATGTGCAATTAGAATTTTCACCATTTTTGCCTCGTTCCAACATCATTAAAAATGGTTTGCGTGTTACAAACCTTGCATCCTTTAGATTTGGATTTCCACTACTCAAATTTCTTAACAAATTTTCAACCAAATATAGATGTGGAACTTTCCATGAATTTTTTAAAGTTAGCTTTCTTATAGATGTCCAATTTTTTTGTAAATGGTTTATCACGCATGGTCTTCAAACATTTCGGGATTTTTTTTACCTTGAGGATTTAGCTAATGGTTTCATCTAACTTCATTAGTTGAATTCCCATGTGGTCATTGGTCACATCCATAGTCCGTGATTTGCATTTTTTGTGTTATTAAATTTTTGGTTTTAGCCAATCCTTTAAATGACATTTAGCTAATTAAAATGGGTGAGGTGAAGTTTTATTAATTAGTTAGCAAGATTTTATATTTATAATTTCATGACATGTTTTCTTCTCACCAATCACCGCATTAATTTGGCGTTGTGGTTAAAGGTGGTTGTGAAGCAATGGTCCATGGTATTCAAGTTGCTTTGGATGTTCATTTCAATTACGTGGTGCTTCAAATGGATGTAGTGAATGCCTTCAACATCATTTCACATAAGGCCATTTTCGAAGAACTTTAAATAGTGGGAGGCCAATTGTCACAACTTTCCTTTTTATTTGTTTTTTTTATGCATATCAATTTTTTTGTCATTTAGTCATCACTCCCCTTTGGCTAATTTATTTGTCATCTTTTCATTTATAGGCACACATTAATGTCACAGGCATAAAACCAACCAAGTTTACAAAAGTTCTTAACCAAGACCAAAACAAAAGTAGACATATTTCCAAATTCAAATTGCAAAACAAGATAAACAAGAACAAGAACAAGATTTTATTGCAAGAACAAAACAAGATCTTAATAAAGTTATGATAAAAAAACGTACCCAAAATTGGGGTTGAATTAATTAAAGGTAATGAAAAATTATACCTTTATTTATACTTATTAGGAACTTAGCTCAAAGAACTTTTAACCTACATGTGGCCCATGTTCACCTATTTGTGCCCATGTGTATCCCATGTGTAAATTATGAATGAACTAAAACTCAACTAAAAGTGAACTAAATGTTAATTGGAAAAGAATGAAAGGTTAACCAAAAATGAATTAGAAATGAATTAAAAGTCAACCAAAAGTCAATTAGGATTTAATCAAAAGTTAATTAAAAATGAATTAAAAATGAATTAGAAATGAATTAAAAGTCAACTAAAAGTCAATTAGGATTTAATTAAAAGTTAATTAAAAATGAATTAAAACTTAATTAGAAGTTAACTATGAGTGAACCTAAACTAAACAAAAATTTACATACAAGTTCATTAGAAATCATGGATGAACATACATATGAATAAATTCCATTGTGTTAGCATCTGAGATAGTTAAGGTGATCCCCTTGTTTGATTTTTTTTTGCGTTCATTCTTTTTTATTTTGTATTGTTTTTCAAATGTTTTTCTCACTTTTTTCCCTTCTTTGACTAACAACACCCATATCTTTGGCCCTATTCATGTTGCTCCTTTTTCCTTTTATCATTTTATTTTTCAATTGGCTTTTATGGGGTTGGCGATTTAGCCTCACAATTGTTTGATTCAAGCCCCCTCTAGTTTGCCTTTTGGGTTCATCCTCTTAGCTAATATTTGTTGTCCTATCAATGGCATTAGGATTTTGGGAGTCCTATAAGTTGGTTCCAATTCCTTCTCCTCATCCTTTTTATAACAGGTTTTGGATGAAAATGTTCATCATGTTAATGCATTGACAAGGTTAAATGATGTTGAGGTAACATTTGGGATTTGATCTTGATGTTTTGCTTAGAGGCTTTCCTATTTCCTCTGTTACTTCCCCTTTTAAAAAAGTTTTCAAGGCTAACTTGTCAATTTTGATTGGGCTATGTTGGGGGTTTTTGAAAGGCTTTTGGGTTCAATTTTTTTAATGCCTTTAGGCTCCCCTAGTTTAATGGGAAATTTGTCTCCCCATTTCTAGTGGAGGGTTAAACTTCATTTTTGTAGAAGGCATTGTTTTAATGGCATATATAGGGAATTGGGCTCTTGTTACCCCCGTTATTACCTTTAGGTTTTTGTTGGACTTTCATCCGTTTTTATTGGAACGAACGACTCAAGTTCATTATCCTTTTATACTCATTTGAACTTGACACGTGAGCTTTTTCCCCTAGTGGCAATCATTTGTGTCCCCTTTTTTTGTAGATGGCAAAGAAAAGAGTAGATCGACTCCAAGAGAATATTTCAAAGAGATTGCATGAACATTATTTTTCTAGCATCACTTTTGATTTGCATCAAGAGTGTGAAATCTTATGCAGGCCGAGTGCAAGTGTGTGGTTGTTTTCTTGCCTAATGATCCTTTTTTCCAATTGACTTCAAAGGTTTTTCCCCTTACATTGTGCACTTAGTTGGGCCTCTCCCACCCCTAAGCCTCTAGTTTGTCACATTGCATTTGTGGTCAACCTCTGAACCCTATGAAAATGCACCTTTTTTGTTATACCCATGGTGGGGGAGAAAACAATTTCCAATGATGTTGTACAAGATGCCTTTGCATCTATCACGAAAGATGTGAAATTTCATGTTTTACATGAACAAACCTAGTTCTTTCATCGTTTATTATTTAATCTATACATCGGTGGGTCAAATTGGTGGATGGCATTTGGATGTTGGTTGACATTATTTATCATTAATCGCACTCAAGTAGATTTGGTTTCACAAGCAATTCTATTTCATGAAATTGTCGTTACAATTGTGATTTAGGCTAAAAATGGGCTTTAACACAATTGATACCCTATAAACTAGTTTCTCACTTTAGCCATAGAGGTCTTTGGATGTTTGCATCACCAAACTAATGATTTTCTTCATCAATGTGTTAACATGACATGGAACACAAAAATCTTTAAAAGCCCTCTTTCAATTTTGCATTCATTTTACAAGCAAAGAATGTCGATGGCATTGCAATGAACGCAAGGAACTTCTATTTCAAAGCATGCTTTCACTATAGGTTAAGGTTCTTCTAGGTTAAATCACCTCCCCTCTCATTATTTGATATGCTCCTTGCAACTACGAGTTTGAGTACTTGATTTGTTCATGTTCCCCTTGCAATACACCCTAGTTGGTGGTTTCTTCTTTTCGCAGTGACTTGGGTCCATCCATCTTGTACCTTTTCCTCCCCCTTTTTTGGGTGTTTTGTTGTTTTGACATTTGGCAGGTTTACATCATTATTATGGTCAATTGGAATATGTGGAAAATGTTCCCCATGTCAGATCTCCAAAGCAATGCCGCCAAAAAGCTCAAGTTATTTCAAGCTTTTGCACATACCAAATACCAAGTGGGACCCCATAACTTTGGATTGTACAAAAAGACTTCTTCAGCTCTTAAGGGCAGCTCCTAACAATAATGTTTTGTAATTGTTTCCAATAATGCATCAAACCTTCAAATGAGTGGAAGAGTGGACAAGGTCTTCAACTATCTCACACACACTTGTTAAATAAAAGCAGGGGGACTACTTCAGGGTACCCTGCAAGCAACTTAGGAGGTGGAAATCAGCACTTGCTACTGATTCTGCAATAGTACCAATTTGCCGAGCAAGCACAGTGAAGGCTTACCTGGCAGAATATATCACTCACAGGCTGTTCTCTGGCATCAAAAGCCAGGAAACATGATGAGAAGTCTCAGGCATGATGACTGGATTGGCACTACTCCAAAATTGGTACAGGGGAAGCTCAGTGAGGGCTTACCTGGCAGAATCTGCAATTGGAAGTCCATTGTGCATTCTCTAGTTCACAAAACCCAAACCCTGAATTGGCCCAGGCACTAGCCAATTGTGGTCAAACAGGGTTGATAAAAAGGATTTAGTAGATTTGCAATAGTTAATTAGTGCTACAAGAAACATACAATGTGAGCATCACACAGCTCTCAGAACCTAACTTTGCCAATTGTTCTCCACTCTGAGAAAGTGTCCTACTCTAACCTTTTGAATAGCCAAAACTTTTGCACAGCAGACTGAGACCAACAAGATAAAGCACACAGAAATCCTGTTTTCCACTATTTAACTGCAAACTTTTCTCACATTCTGCTACAATTTAGCCCTTTGCCGCAATTCCAATGCTTTAACTTGATAGCTCATAAGGCACACAAGATCTACACCAAGAGGAAAGATTTTGTAATGACCATATATAGATCTTTTAAAAAGAGTTATTTGTTATGACAAATTGCAAGATATTTAGAATGACCTCCATGCCAACCCAAAGATACAGGGGTGACAGACTTGCCATTTGCCATGCCTGACACAAACAGTGTCAGACCCAATGCTGACTGTGAGCAAACGTACCCCTATACTTGCACTTCATCAGATTCTAGCCTTTCAAGAAATTTAAGCAGTCTACTAGAAGCAACCTCAACACATTTTACCTTCTATTTCTGATGATCTGGCCTATAATCTAACCTTCAACCCTGCTCATATGTGACACAGCATCTCTTATCTATCTCAAATATATAGACCCAGAAGCTGGCTGTCATCTTTCAGCACTAGCAGTCAGAAGCAAGAATCCACATTCACACGTTGAGAATGCCAAAGAATTGAATCTGTTCTACCATAGCCTGTATCTAATAAGATCCTGCCACATGCTTCTGCACAGCACAGAATGAGGCAACATCATACATAGCCCTAAAGGACAATTAACTACAGGAGGAAACCAAATACTGAGACCAACCACAAGGAATAGAAAGGCAGCCCAAAATTCAACATCCCAGGTTGCCTACCTCTCTCCAGACAAAAAAGATAGGAAACTCTCTGAGAGCCCACCAAGCAGGCCTCTGCAGGTCTTAGAGCCAAAAGGCAAGATGATTGGTCCAATTAATTTGGCAAACAAACTAAACTAGTCTTTTGAAGTGCTTGCCTTGTCAGCCTGTGCTGGCCTCTTTCCTGTATACCGCTGCATACCCACAACAATACCCAATCTATAAGACTTAATTTAGTGGAGTTGCTAAGACAGAGACAGGGTGGAACTACAAAACCCTACATCACACCACAATCACTTCCTTTCTTTCTCTACCACTCATACATCTCTTATCCATGTGCTCCACTAAGGGCTAACAGGCCAGAATTAGGAATCCTGAAATCAATGAGGACTCAGAAAGACAATTATGTTGCACATTCACATCCCTAGGTGTCTTTCTCAATTGAACTCAGCAGTTGTACTCCTTGATAATGGGATCAAGGCACAACAACTCAGCATTGACAATCCATATTGTTCAGATGATATCAAACACGTGGACAAACTAGAAATGGTGAGATGAAAAGGCATACCTGCTTGCCCAAGGAGAAAGGAACATAACGATATTTAATCATGTGTCTGATTTGGCGTTTCATTGTCAGCACAAACAGCACAATCCAATAAAGCAAAAGAATGGGCCAAAACACTGGCACATCAAATATGCTGAAAAATGTCAGCACAAAAGCCACAAGAAATGCCTTTGTTAACGCATACCTGCCCCCACCAATACAGTACATGCTTTGTAAGAAGAAAAGATCACAAACTACAAGACATCTAAAAAGATCGGGATGGAGCAAAAAGTGAAGTAAATGCAGGAAAACCTTTTGCAATTCTTCTGCATTTAATACTAACATTCTCTGAGGGACTCCTCCTTATCAAAAGCATGATCCTGCTTTGTGCCTCCATCTATTTTACAAGCACAGAAGACGTGAAGAAGAGACCAATGAGCATTGGGCTTAAAAGCTTGATGTGCAGCAAGCCTGTCACCAGATCAGTTCTTGTGATCAGAGGAAAAGAAGATCATGCTGATTTAAGACAAGAAATCCTATGAGACTGAACGACCACAAGGTTCCTTGACACCAACCATTCTCTCCAGTTACCTCTTCCAATAGCTCTAATTGTTGCATAGAGGATCTGTCTCCCTTAAGAGCGGGAAAAAAAACCATTCAGAGAATAATTCTCACCCGAAGAACATGAAATATGTATGGGTGGGAGGACAAACGCTGAACACAAAGGAAACATCATTCATGCATGGACATGAAAGGGAAGATGCAAAAAGGTGGCAAAAAACAAAACACACCAAAACTTGAACTCTGGAAGACGGCGAATGAAAGGCTTGAACTCATCGCTGCCTTTGGTTGGCAGAGCAGGACCTTCGCTCTCAGGGTCGACCTGAGGTGACAAAAACCCTATGAGAAGGTTGAGAAGGTAGATGCCCAGCCCGTACGTAACAATGTAGAAGCCCTGGATGTAGTAAGCACGCAAGCAATAGATGGCTGCCACAGCCAGCGAGCCAAGCCAGCGCGCAACAGGATGCGGTGTGGATTTATCAAGGAAGTACTGGAACTTGCGAGCCATGTTATCTCTCCATTTGATTGCCGGATTTACCGCTCCTCCTCCACCTCCCATGATTGTGGCATCTTCGCCATAGAGACCATCCATAGCTCTCTACCTCTACGTTTTTCGACACAGACAAGAAGACGAAACCCTAGCCAGCGTCCTAAGATCCACAAAATCAAGATCTCCTTCCTACCTTTCTTCCTTCCTTTCTTCTCCCTCCAATCCCAGAAGAGGAGGAGGAAGAAACAAACCCTAAAAAAACAAATTAAAAAAACACTCTTCACTTGATTCAATCGTACCCTTTCTCCCTTGTGATTCAGGGACCTCCCTCCTTCAAACCCTAATACAAGATACCTTGTCTTTAAAACCTCTAATAAAGTCCAATGTGGCGATCTCTTTGGAGGTAGATTCGTTTTGCTCGAGACTAGGGGAACAGCTTGTGCGGTAAAATAAGGAGAGATCTCGCACAAGAAAAACAGAAGTGAAATCTTTGCTTGCAGGTAAGGTAGCTTCCACAACAACAACAAGAACAAGAACAAAAGCAAAAGCCCAGGGCAAACACCAACACAATGGGAAAGAAGAACCCTCGACGGCTACCCCACACACCACCACCACTTTCCCACAGCGCGTGCGTTTTTCTTTCTTCCCTTTTTTTCGTTGCGAACGCAGTTGTGCACCCCACCCACTCATTCCTCTTTCCCTATTCATATGCGCCAAGTTTTAGGAATCGTGCTTTTTCTCATTCCTTAGTAGTACCATTTTATTTATTTATTTTTTTGTGGGAGCCAAATTTGGCGAAATTTCGACCTGAAATATATGAATTTCGACCTACACAAAGGATTTTTCATTAAAAAAAACATGGCACAAATTGGCCAGATTTCAAAGAAAAAGAAATTTCGCCAAATTTCGAGCTGGAAAAATATGATTTCGACCTATACAAAGGATTTCTCATTTAAAAAAAAAGAAGAAGGCCTAAATTAGCCAGATTTTGAAGAATTTTTTTTTCCCTAATCGCCAGATTTTTTATGATAAGTTCCAGTAGGTAGCCAATAATAAAAAAAGATTCTCTTTTTTTTTCTGCATTCATATCTAGTATGTAGCCAAATCTGGCTAAATCATCTTAGGGATGATCACCATTTCAGCTACATCACAAAATTGACCCAGAAAAAAAGAAAAAAAAGAACAACACAAAACAAAACCAAACTGGTTGTTGTTGTTGCTGTTAGGTCAATTCTTGGGGGTGTTGTTGCTCAGGGGGTTTCCTTTCCTTGAACTAATATATTATTACTAGGGAACATGAGCTTATTGTGCTTATTAGGACATATAAATCACTCTAGAGAAATTTTCATAGGTACAATGTACTAAAGAGTGTGCCCTTTTCAGGCAGTGATTTTTTTTCGTGGTGGTGCATTTTTGCCAATTTTTTGCAAGGGAAACTAAAGGAATATTTTGTTGCAAATTCCCCTTTTTTTCTTTTTAATTGCCCTCAAAAATAAAAAATCACCACATCTTCAACATGAAAAGTTGTTGTTCGAGATTGTTTTAACTTTCATATTTGGGCTCCATGCTGCTATGCACTATGATCAACTGATCAATTGAGGATCATGATAAATGCTTTTGTGAATTTTTAGCTCCATTTGAATGAAAATATGATATTTTCATGTAACTTGAATTGAATTGAAATGGATTGGATTCCATTAGATTCAATTCAATTCACCAATTGGATTAAGATTCGATTTAATTCAATTCAAATTCAATCGAAAAGAAATTGGCTACAAATTGGTGGATAAGGGTATATTAGCAAATTTGTTATCATTTTTTAAAAATTCCATTTTGACAAAACAACTGGGAAATGTTTGTTTTTCTATTGGACACCTGATAAATTTTTGTTGTTGTTTTTTTTTTGGGGGGGAAACTTTCATCAAATTCTCAGTATCATAGTTTTTTAAACTCCATTTATATCCATGAATACTAGTGTAGCCTATGTTGTTGGCCCAAGTGTGAATTGGTTATCCAATTATTTTTTCCTTTCAAAATCATTTTTTGTAATTTAATTGAATTTCCAATGGAAAAAATTACTCAAAATTCAATATCCCCGTTACACCTAAAAATCTCCAAATCATCTTTATCATATCCTCCTACTCACTAAATGCTTTTAAATAATACCAAAAGTGCACCCAAATTCCCCTATAATTTCTAGTTTTGATATAAATGATTTTTTGATGAAAAATGTTCAATATTCAATAACCTCTCCATCATATGTTGAAACATTATGAAAACAACTCAATGCATCCCTATATATCCATCAAGGGCTTTCCAACAATACTGAAAACATAGCAAGAGGTGCTATGGTTTGCGAGATCTCAAAATGACAAACAAAATAAACAAACAAATTACCTTCCTTCATAAATAGATCCCGCCAAAAAAAATGTAAGGTAAGGCCCTAAGAGAGAAGGGCATTATTAGAAAAAGGGACCATCCAAGATGCCAACCAAGCATGTACAATCTCAATTCTAGTAATGCAATTGTTTGAAAATTTTACACAATGTAAAAATCCTACCACAAAATTTAGATGGACCATATGATCCCTCTAAAACCAAAAGCTCCTTCCAAAAAAATCTTTCAAAAAGTAGAACCCTTCACTTAGAAACAAAATTTTGTTGAGGTGGAATTTTGTTTCAAAATATGCCCTCTCTTAACACTATAAATGTTTGGTAGAATATTACTACACCTATTTTTAGCAAAGATTTTATGACTATTTGTAAGCATTAAATTGCAATCACATTTGATGTGAATTGCAAGTGAATGTTAAGTGACATGTCTTTTTTTACCAATTCATACCAAAATTGTTAACAAAAAAAATGATGTGGATGCTCATGTGGTAGTTGGTCTTAGTCCAAAGTTAGGCCAATGTTAGCAAATTGGTAATAGCATATAATTGTTTAAATTGTAGATTCTCACTTAAAACAATGTTATGTAATAGCCGTGTGAAAGGTTATTTATCACAATGTTTTGTGACATCGACTAAAGTTCCTTACTACCTATTTAAAATCCATGTTCCCTACTCAAGTTTCAATGTTCACAGATAAGGATCCCCAATAATCCTTACTCTTGCCTTGTTTTGTTTTCTCCACCAATTTTCAAATCATCTCAAGTTTTTGATTAACCTTAAGTTTGTAATGCTTTCACTCCTACTACTTTCACAAGTGTGTCAAAATGTTCTCCAATTTTTGTTGAAGATGCCATGGAGTTGTTTGGTACCACGACATTCACAAACAACAATTGTTGTTTTTTACATTTTCATAGATTTTGCATGTGTGAAGTGTATTAACTATATATATATATAAAATTCAGTTTTTGTGTTTGAAAATTATAGGCTTGTATTGTTTTGTTTTCTAGGTGAAAAGCACACCATTGGGGTGGAAAGAAAAAAAAAATGGATGTGAAGTCCATTTTATGGACTTTTCACAATGTGAAATAAGCAACCATTATTTCATAACAACAACCATTTTCTTAAAATTTGACAATTTGCAAATTCAAAAAAAAAACCCTCCATAAAAAATCCTATTTATTGCCAATGTTTTCAAAACTTAATTCAAAATTCATCAAGATGTTATTTTCAAGGATTTTTTCAACAATTTAGATCACATGTTTCCAAAATTGTTTAAAAGCTTTATATTTCCATTGAAGTAGTCCATTTTATACTTACATTCATTAACATTCCCCCGCCCCCCCCCTCTCCCAAATTGCACCCATTGGATGATCATTATATGCATTGACAAGTTCATATCTACTCTCTACACACTAATTATGCCTATTCTAATCTCCAACCATCACATTAAACTACTCACTTCCCAATGAATTTCAGAGTAAGAATTTATGCAATTGGACTCAATGAATTTCAAATTTACGTA
>Ga0116231_10008704_pt1 | contig 17639 bp, 15 predicted proteins | sample S1TSphgellanicum_2_FD_89695 | JGI IMG/M metagenome (GOLD analysis project Ga0116231, IMG submission 89695) | Host-associated microbial communities from peat moss isolated from Minnesota, USA - S1T2_Fd - Sphagnum magellanicum MG | ecosystem: Host-associated > Plants > Peat moss > Unclassified...
CCGCCGCCGACGGAGCCCTCGACCATCGTGGTCGCGCGCCCCGCCAGGCCACCGCCGCCGGTATCGCGGCTGAATCCGGCCGTATTGATCCCGCCGCTGCCGCCGCTCGCGTTGGACGTGATCAGTGCACGCACCGGCAGGCCGTTGGCCGTACCGGCCCCGACGCCGGCGCCGGTTCCCGCACCCACCCCGGGTCCCTGCTTGATGTTCTGGTTGATCTGGATCGCCGCGGGTGCGCCGCGCAGGTCGGCCAGTTCGTCCTTGAGCGCGAGCAGCCCGACCCCGGAGGCCTTCCTGCGCGCGGCCTCGATGTTCTCGCCGGGCGGCTTGTCAGCGACCGGTGCGCGCGCCGGCGTCACGGCCGGCTGCTTGGGTTCGGGCTTGGACGTCTGCGGCTTGGTCGGCGCGGCCTTGCTCACCTCCGGCAGCGGCTCGGCCTTGCGCGGCAGCGGCGGCGGCGGCGGGAGGTGCTCCAGCAGCAGCTTGGCATAGCGCTCGGGCAGCGGCGCGGATGCCTCGGCGTCGGCCTTGGGCCGCGGCAGCCAGGGCGCGATCAGTCCCAGCAGCAGGCTCAGGACGAGCACGACGGCCAGGATGCGCCGAAAGCGCGCCTCGTCCTCGGGCGCGCCCGACCAGGGCAGCGCGGCGTAGTGATAGGAGAGCGTCGCGGCGGCCATCAGGTATCACTCTTCGTCTGGACCGCGAAGGACACCTCGCTGAAGTTGGCCCGCGCGCAGGTGACCATGACCTTGCGCAGCAGCCGGTACGGGATGTTCCTGTCGCCCATGATCGTGATCGGCTGGTTCTGCGGCGTGTTCTCGGCCCGTACCGGCTGGTGGCTGGCCTGGATGTCGAGCTCGGCCTTGAGCGGTCCGATCACGTCGCCGTCGTCGGCCATCGCCTCGGCCACCGACGCCACCTTGTGCCCCTGGACCAGGATGTCCTCGTTGTTGACGACGACCACCACGGTTTCCTTCGGGACGTTCTCGGCGATCGACTCGGGCAGCTTGACCGCCTTGGAGTTGGGCAGCGTCTCGACCGCGGTCGAGTTCGAGAGCAGGAAGAAGATCAATATCGTGAAGATGTCGATCAGCGACACGAGGTTCATGTCGACCATCTCGAGGTTTCGTTCGCGCCGCATCGCGCGCCGCTGCAGGGGCGTGTGCTTCATGATCCCTTCCGCTCGCGCACCGGCGCGTCACCGACCGAGATGTCCGGGAAGAGGTCGACGCGCACCGCCTTGGGACCCTGCGCCACGTGGCCGACGCGCACGGCATCCATCACGTGCACCAGGACGTCGTAGGGCGTATTGGGCTCGGCCAGCACGGCGGCATCGGTCTTGTCCGGGAATCGCGTCTTGAGCTGTTCCATCAGGTCCGAGAGCGAGCGGTAGTCGTAGCCGGCCGGCGTGCTGTCGATGCGGCGTATCAGGCCGGCGTCGCGCTGGCCCACCTCCAGCGCGTCGGGGCGGATCACCACTTCCAGGTGCAGGTCCTCGGCCTTGAGCTTGTCGAAGGCCGCGGACTGCGCCGGCAGCGTGAGCTGCAGCACGGCTATGCGGGAGAACACCGCGGTCGACAGCAGGAACGGAACCAGCACCACGATCAGGTTCAGGAACGCGGTGATCTCCAGCGCCGCCGGCCGCTTGCGCAGGCGTCGGATACGCATGGTCAGTGCGACTCCCGCGCCTCGGTCGCCGGCTTGCCGTCGGCCGACATCTTCTGCACGAGGTTGAGGAAGCTGATCTTGGCCGCCTCGAGGCTGTCGACGATCTCCGTCGTGCGCGCCTGCAGGAAGGCATGGATGAGCAGGAAGGGGATCGCCACCATGAGCGCGAAGAAGGTGTTGTTCATGGCTACCGAGATGGAGGCCGACAGCAATTCGGCCTTCTCGGCCGGGTTGACCTGCGCCACCGCCGTGAACGCATGGATCAGGCCGCTGATCGTGCCGAGCAGGCCCACGAGCGTGATGACGTTGGCGAAGGTGGCGATGTAGTGCGTGCGCTTCTCCAGGCGCGGCACGATCTCCATCATGCCCTCCTCCATCGCCGCGTCGATGTCCTCGCGCCGGCGCGTGCTCTGCAGGCGGCTCAGGCCGTTGTGCACGATGACGCCGATCGCCGACTCGGCCTTCGAGGTTCCCGAGAAGACCTGCTGCAGCTTGCCGCCCTGGAGCAGCGGCAGGATGCGATCCCACATCTTGCGGTTCTCGCTGCGCGCCCGTTGCAGCACGATGAAGCGCTCGATGGCGATGGACAGCCCGGCCGCCATGATGATCAGGCTGGGATAGATGAAGAAGCCGCAATCCTGAATGAACTTGATGACAACACCGAACGTATCCATCGCTTGATCTCCGAATCCGAAACCGAAACCGTGTCTATGCCAGAAAGATGTGTCTACTTGCCCTGCGGCGCGGGCGCTGCGCCGGCCGCTGCGCCCGGGGCCGATGATGCAGGCGCGGACAGCTGCGTGTCGTACCGCACCTGGCGGCGGAACACGTCGCGATCGAGCGGCGCCATCGCCTCGTCCAGGATGCTCTGCATCGGCCGCCCGGTCAGCTCGCCCGGCAGCGGCTTCTTCCAGGGAACGATGTACAGCACCTTGGGCAATTCGCGGTTGCCGACGATGCGCGTGCGCTCCAGGTCGGCGCGATCGTCGGCGCGCGCCACCGCGGTGGCGCCGAGCGCGAGCACCAGCGCCAGCCGCGCCGCGCCCGCGCGGCGGTCCAGATCCTTCGCCGTACCGGACATCATTCCTGCTCCTTGCGCTTGGCCGACGCGCGATTGCGGTTCTTCAGGTCGGCGACCCATTTCTTCACCTGCTCGTCGCCCTGCGGCGTCAGTTCCAGGTAGCGATCGTAAAGCTCGAGGGCCCGCTGTCCGTCCCAAAGATAAAGGTCGAAAAGAATGCCTAAATTGAGCTTGGGTGCCGGATACCCGGGATCCAGGTCGATCGACCGTTCGTATGCCTCGCGCGCCTTGGCGAACTGCCCCTGCTGGCGATAGGTGATACCCAGCTGGTTCCAGTACACCGCTTGCTGCGGATCGCAGTGGACGGCCAGCTCGAGCTCGGCCACCGCCTCGGGCAGCTTGTCCTCGCGCCGGTAGATGACGCCCAGGTTCGCGTGCGGGCCGCCCAGTTCCGGGTTGGTGCGCGTCAGCGCGGCAAATCCGCGTTGCGCCTCGTCCATGCGCCCGTCGTGCAGCGCCTGCAGGGCCGCGTCGAAACTGCGTACCACGGCCGGGTCGAGGGCCGGCAGCGGCGCCGCGCCCGGTGCGGGCGCCTTGGCGGCGCCGGTGGCCGCGCCCTTGGCCGCGTCCCTGGCGCTGCCCTTGGCGGCTGGGGGGCTGCCGCCGCCAGCCGGCGTGGCCGGCGACTTGGGGCCGGTCCCGGTCGCGCCCGCGGGGGCGGCCGCGGCGGGGCCCGAGGCCTCGGCATCGGTGATCGGCTCGTCCTTGACCTTGCCGGCCAGCGAGGCGCAAGCGGCCAGCGCCACCGCGGCCGCTGCCAGCGCCAGCGCGCGCAGCAGCCGGCCGGCCACGGCGCGCAGCGCGCAGCGGGACGGCTCAGCGGATCGCATCGATGGCCTCCTCGCCGCGTTCGCTCTTGCCGTAGCGCACCGGACGCAGCTGGGCCAGCGCGGCGAAGCTGCCCTTGACCCACTGGTCGTAGATGCCCTGGGCGCTGCGCCGGGCGTTGGTCTCGTGCAGCGCGATGGCTTTCTCCTCGAACGGGAAGGCCTGCTCCTCGAGCAGCACGTCGTACTGCTCGCGCTCGTCCTTGGACAGGCCCTTGGGCCGCTCCGAGGCCATCAGGGCCAGGCCGAAGTCGTGGTAGAGCTCGGCCGTGTGAAAGGTCGCATCGGTGGCCACGTCGGCGACCCCGTATTCGGCCGCGGTGGCATAGGCCTTGAGCACCTCTTCCATGCGCGCCTTCTTCAGCGCCAGCTGCTTCTTGAGCGGCTCGACCAGCGCCACCTCGCGGTAGGCCGCGTACGCCGGCTGGGTCAGCGCCAGCGCCGCGGTGGCGCCCAGGAAGCGCGTGCGGTCGGTGCGGCCGGCCCCGCCGCCCTGCTCGGCCTGCAGCAGGTCGCGGTCCCACGCCAGCGCGTTGGCGGTGTCGCCCTGCGCCTTGGCGATGCCCGCGAGCCGGTAGCGGGCCTCGATGGCCGGTTCGAGCGGCGCCGGGAACTGCTTCACGTAGTGCGCGTACACGCGCGCGGCCGAGGGACCGGAACCGGCCTTCTGGTAGAGCTCGGCGGCCTGCCAGAGCGCGCCGCGCGCCAGCTCGGGATCGGTCTGGCGCTGCGCCAGCTGCTCGAACTCGCCGGCCGCCTGGCTCCACTGGCCGCTCTCGGAGTACACCACGGCCAGCTTCTTGTTGACCTCGCCCTGCAGCGGATTCTGCGGGTAGCGCTGGCGGAAGTCCTCCAGGGTGCGCGCGGCGGCGGCCCAGTCCTTGAGCTCGATCATCGCGGCGGCCGCGTCGTACTGGGCGGTGGCGCGCACCGGCGACAGCGGTGCGACCGCGGCGATCCGCGTGAAGTCGTCGATCGCCTCGCGCTGCTTGCCCTGGGCACGCGCCTGTTCGCCCTGCTTGTAGACCGATGCTGCCAGCGCTTCGACCAGGTTGGCGCGCCCCGGGTCCGCCTCCGGCGTGAGCGCGAGCAGCTCGTTGTAGGCGCGCTCGGCCCGGTCGAAGGCACCGCTGTCGAACGCCGAGTGGGCGATGACCGACCAGGCCACCCGGCGCTGCTCGATCGCGGCGGGCGGATCGAGCTTGAGCACGCGCCGGGCCACCTCGCTCGCCTTGTCGTAGGCGTGCAGCTTGTAGAGTTTCTCGGAGGCGTTGGCCAGCACGGGACCGGTGCGCGGGTCCTTCGGGAAGGCGAAGCCGAAACGCTGCGCGCTCTCGATGGCCGCCAGCTGCACCGCGTTGCGCTGGCCCGGGGTCTCGGTCTTCTCCTGTTCGGCATAGGCCAGCAAGGCGGCATAGCCGGCATCGGCGCTCTTGGCGTGCGGCGGATAGTGGTACGCCGCCTTCTCGTACTCCGGCGCGGCCTCGGCGTAGCGCGCGTCCTCGAACAGCAGCTCGGCGAGCAGGAAGTTGGCCTGTGCCGCCTGCGGGTCGTCGGGGAAGGACTCGAGCAATTCCCGGTACCAGCGCACCGCGACCTGGTAGTCCGCGCTCTTCCGGGATTTTTGCGCCGCGGCGTGGTAATGGCGCGCGAGTTCGGCCAGGTGCATCTTGACCAGCGGCTGCGCGCGCGCCCAGCCCTCGGGATTGGCGCGGCGGAATTCACCGTGGATGCCGTAGCGCTCCACGTACTCGGTCTTGGCCTGCAGGACCAGGTTGTCGAAGCCGCCCTTTTCGTAGATGTCGATCACCCGTGCCTGCATGATCGGCGCCTGCGCATCGAGCGGATGCAGGCGCGCGAACGCGGCGAAGGTGTCGGCTGCATCCTTGGCCCGGTCCTGCTGCAGGTACAGCTCGCCGAGCTGCTGGTAGATGCGGAATTCGTAGTCGCGCCGCAGCGGCGACACGATGAACGGCGGGATCGAGTCGGCACCCTGGAGGTTCTCCAGGCACAGGCCGGTCACGCGCAGCGTGTCCTCGACGAGCTCGCGGTCCGCCCGCGTCAGCCCGGGGATGGCGTCGATGCGCGGATGGTCGTCGCGCGCGGTCAGCTTGAGGTCGAGCACGCCGAAGAAGGACTGCAGCGCGTCCTCCAGGCGTCCCTGCTTGTACTGCGCCCAGCCGTGCATGTAGAGCGAGCGCTCGAAGTAAGGCGTGCGGGTCGGGCTGTCGAGCACCGTCGCGTAAGCCTGCTCGGCGGCCGGATAGTTGCGCGTCGTGAACAGCAGCTCGCCCCGGCGAAACTGGGCTTCATCGCGCAGCGGCGTGCGCGGGTACTTGCGTACCAGCTCGTCGAGCACCTTGAGCGCCTCCTCGAGCTGGCCGCCCAGTTCGTAGGCGTGTGCCAGCTGGTACAGGACGCGGTCGTTGTCCGGTGCGTTCGGGTAGGCCTTGAGCAGGTCGCGGTAGAGCCCGACCGCGCGGTCGTAGTTCTGCGCCTCGGCGCCCTTGGCCGGCTGCGCCGGCGCGTCGGCCATGCGGTTGTCGGCGCTGTCCATCTCCAGGTCGCCGAGGCGGCGCATGGCCTCGGGGCGCTGCGCGTCCTTGGGCGCCGACTTGAGGAAATCCTGGTAAGCGGCGATCGTCTGCTCGTCGCTGGGCTTGAGGCCGCGGTCGGGCGCGAGCACGAGCGGGCGGGCGGCGAGCGTCTTGATCGTCGGCGCCGGCGCCGGTGGCGCCGTACCGGCGCAGCCGGCCAGCGCGGCCGCGGCGAGCAGGGCCAGCGCGACCAGGCCGGGCCGGCGCGCTTCAGGGAGCGGGTGCATGCGGTGCATTCTTCGTTGCGTCCGCGGGCGCCGCGGCAGGGCCGTCCTCGCCCCCTTCCTTGCGCTCCGCCTTGCCCGGCTGGCTCGCCTGCGCGGCGCGGTCGTAGATCTGGGCGACGGCGAAGCGGGCCTGGTTGGCGTAGACGACCAGCCGTTCCTTCTGCTCCTCCAGGCCGGTGACCGCCAGTTCCTGGACGGCCTGCCGCTGCAGCTGGGCCAGCTCCGTCACGCGCGGCAGCAGCGCCGCCAGGCGCTCGCGCAGCGCCGCGATGCGCAGCGCGAACTGGTCGAAATGGCGCGGCTCCTCCTTCTGGGCCCTGGCCAGATTCGCGTCGCTGCGGCGCGCCTGCACCAGCGCCGCATCGAGCTGCCGCAGGTCCTTGCGCGCATCCCAGAGGCGCCCGGGAAGCTCCTGCGCCAGCTGCCAGGCCAGCGCACCCTTGGCGCGCCGCAGGCGCTCGCCCAGCGCATCGAGCTCCGGGCCGTGTCCGTCGCGCGCCAGGATGGCGTCATCGCGCGCGATGCGCGCGGCCAGCGCGCGCTCCTTGGCATCGGCGAAGGCGGCCCCGTCGGCCAGCGTCGCGGCCGCGTCCAGCTCGGTGCCGAGCGCCTGGCGCTCCCGCGCGTATCGCTCGATGCCGGCGGCCTGCTCGCCCAGGCGCACCTGCGGCAGGCGCTGGGCAAAGGCCAGCCGGCGGTTGTCGAGCATGTCGCCGATGATGTCCAGCTTGTCCTGCCAGTCGCGCAGGTTGCGTGCCAGGAACTGCAGGTCGCGGTAGCTCTTGAACGCTTCCTGGAACTCGTGCTGCGCCAGCACCGGCACGAGGTGGGCGGCGTGCGGCATCTCGGGCACGTGGTCGATGTTCCAGAACCACCCCATCTGCTCGCCCGGATTGCTCGCGATCAGCCCGTCGAGCAGCTTTCCGGCGCGTATCGCGGCGATCGATTCGTCCAGGTTGGTGCTCTCGCGCTCGAACGCGGATATGGCCTCGTGGTAGGCGTCCATCGACTGGCCATAGGCGTCGAGCTGGGCCAGCGCGTACGGAACCGCCAGGCGTGCCTCCAGGACGGCCGCGTCGCTGGGATCGCGGCCGGCCAGCTCGAGCCAGGGCACCAGGGCGTCCTTGGGCCGGTGCAGCGCATCGGCAGCCCAGCCGAAGCCCAGCAGGGCCTTGTTGGCGAGCATGCCGTTCAGGCGCACGCGTTCCAGGTACCCGCGCGCGCGTTCCGGATCCTGCGCCTGCAGCGCGGCGAAGCCGAGCGCGACGTTGGCCTTGTCGCGCAGCGTGCGGATCTCCTCCGTGGACGCGGGCACGCTGCCGATCTCGTCGAGGATCGCGCTGCCCCGGGCCACCGCACCGCTCTTGATCAGCGCAACCCCCAGGTTGTAGCGCACGTACAGGTTGGGCTTGTCCTTGTCGGCCAGCGGCTTGAGGACCTGGGCCGCGCGCGCATAGTCGCCGCGGTTCATCAGCAGGTTCGACTCGAGCAGGATGCGATCGACTTCCAGGTCGCCCGGCAGCAAGCCCTTGACCCGCTCGATGGCGTCCTGGGCCTCGGGCATCAGCCCGCGCTGGTAGCGGATCTTGGCCAGGAAGAACCAGGCACGGTCGCGGATCGAGGGCGGCGCGCCGGCATTGATGAGCCGCGTGAAGATCTCGGCCGCCTCGCGATGCAGGCCATAGGAGAGGTAGAGCCCGCCGCGCAGGATCTCGGCCTCGTCGGTGTGGTGCGGGACGCGGCCGAAATACTGGGCCACCATCAGTTCCGTCAGTGCCGAGAAATAGCGATCCTGGTAGAAATCGAACAGGGTCACGCCGTAGTACGGGTCCTGGACCACGTGGGGCTGCACCTCGTCGGCCGCCGCCGCGGGGGCGCCGGCGCCCAGCGCCGCGCCGAACAACCCAGCGCCGAGCAGCGCGCCGGCCCACCGGGCCGGTCGCCAGCGCGCCGTTGGCTGGGACATGCGCATCGGCATCGACCTACTGCCAGACCTTGACGGCGAACTCCGGCTGGAGCGCGCCGGTGGAGTCCTTGATCTGCAATTCGATGTACTTGGGATCGGTCGTCTTGTCGAACTTCAGCGTCGTGCCCCGGCGGTAATCGCGGTCGTGCGGGCCCTTGCCGGTGAAGAAGGCGACGAGCTCGTGCGGTCCGGCGCGCAGGTTGCCCAGGTAGATGCGCTGCACGCCGCCGCGGTGCAGGGCGACGATCTCGGCCGGGGTGTACAGGTAGTTGGCCACTTCCTTGTCGTCGAGCTTGACCTGCACCGAGCCCAGGTCGAACAGCTTGCCCACGTCCACCGAGACGAACACGGCGACCTGCGTGCTGGCCGGGAACAGCAGTTCCTCCTCGAGCACGAGCAGGTCCCGGTTGAGCTGGATGACATCGCCCTTGACGTCCTGGATCCGCTCATCGAGGTTGCGCTCGGCCGGGCTCGCCGGCGCGGCCGTCGGCACCGGCGGCGCGCCGGGCTCGGCGACGGGGGTGACGACCGCAGCGGGTTCGGCCGGCATGGCCGCGGCGGGGGGAGGATCGTCCGCGGCGCGCGCGCCGGCGCCGGCGCCGGCGGAAACGGCGGCCAGGAGGGTGACAAGACAGAACACGCGCGCACGGCTAAGGTTCACGGCGACACTCTCCTAGAAGGTTCCCGACACGGACAGCTCGACCACGGTGGCGTTGAACGAGTACAGCTGGCCGTTGCGGATGTCGGTGAAGTCGTTGTAGTGGAAGCGCAGCAGCTCGAGCGCCGCGTTGAGCTTGATCTCGTAGCGCGCCGGCACCTTCACGGCCGAGTAGCTGCCCTTGATGCCCAGGCCCAGGTCGTTGAAGGTGCTCAGCTGCCGGTTGCGCGACATGTACGTTTCCTCGGCCGTGAAGTTGTCGGCATAGAACAGCGCGTGCGACTGGGCGTAGTAGCGGGCGTAGCCGTCGAGCAGCCACTTCTCGCCGACGTACTGGCTGTAGCCGAGCTCGGTCGTGCGCCCGCGGATGTCCCAGGTGTCCCAGAAATACCGGTACTCGGCGCGGACGGCGCCCCGCTCGCCCACGCTGCCGGTGACGCGTACCGTGGCTGCGCGGCTGTTGCGCGTGTTCGGGTCGGTCTCCGGGACCGCGGCGCCGAATACGCGCGCGACGCGATACGGGCTGCCCAGGTAGCCTTCGTCGGCGATCGACTCGAGGTTCAGGCTCATCAGCCACCGGGCCGTCAGGATCTGGGTTGCGCCCAGCCGGTATTGCCAGTGGTTGGCCTGCTCGGAGAAACCGGGGTCGTTGTGCTTGCCCACGGTATCCCAGCCGCGCGAGTAGCCCAGGTTGATCGTGGTCATGCCGCCGAACAGGTCCTGCGCCACGTCGATGCTGGCGTTGTCGGCCGTGTAGTCGGGCTCCTTGCTGCGGCTGCCCACGAGGCTGATCACCGCGTCGCGATACAGGTAGTCGAGTCCCAGGGCCGTCTCGTCGCGGCGCTCGCGGTACGGGCTGGCCGTCGTGACGACGTCGATGGAAGCGTTGCTGACCATGTCGACGTAGTACGAGCCGGTGAGCGACACGGAATCGCCCACGCTCTTGCGCACCAGCATGGCCGGCCCGTTGGCGGTCACGCCGCCACCCACGTACGAGTGGAACATCACGTCGGCCTGGTCCTCGGGCAGGTCCGCGCCACGGGCGCCGCCCGCGGCGAGCACGCCGCCCAGCAGGCCGACGCATCGCGTCAGCAGCCGCGCCTGCCGGGCCCGTTGCAGCGCCCGGGCGAGCGCGCGCGACGCGGCGACGCTTGCGGCACGGGCTGCGGCACGGGCTGTGGCGTACACCGCGACGCTAGTTGCAGCCACAGCCGCCCCCCTGCACCCCGGTGGCGCCGCGTGCGCCTTCGCGCACGTCATAGACGTGTTCGTGGTGCTTGTCGGCCAGCGCGTCGCGGTTGGCCTGCATGATCGGATCGGCCAGGCGCTCGCGCTCGTAGGGCTTGACCCAGGGCTCGACGCCGCAGGCGCACAGGAGCGCCGCGGCGACGCCGGCCGCCACGGCCCGCACGAGGTTGCGGTAGGCGCTCATTCCTTGAGCAGCTCCGCGATGTGCTGCTCGTAGTCGTCCTCGTAGCCGTCCTTGTAGCCGAGGTAGATCTTGCGCACGCGACCGTCGCGGTCGATCAGCACCGACGAGGGCATCGTGTTCAGGTCGTAGAGGCGGCTCACGCGCTGGTCGGAATCGAAGAGCACGGGAAAGTTCAGGCCCAGCTTCGTCGCGAGTCCGGCCGCATTGCGGCGATCGTCGTCGACGTTGACCCCCAGCAGGACGAATCCGGCGGCGCGGTACTTGGCATAGATGCTGTTGAGGTGCGGCATCTCGCGCTTGCACGGTCCGCACCAGGTGGCCCAGAAATTGAGCATCACCACCTGGCCGCGCTGCTCCTGCAGGCGCAGGTTGGCACCGGCCGCGCTGGGCAGCGTGAAGTCCGGGGCACGCCCATCGAGCGGCACCGCCGCCGCAGCGGTGCAGGCCAACGCCACGGCCAGGCCGCAGATCCGGCCCAGGCGGACCAGGCCCGCGCGGATGCGGCCGGATCCCGGCGCGGGCGTGTCAGTGCGGCTTGTCGTTTCGGGCATCGTGGCCACCATCAGGGTCAGAAGAAGAAGGTCAGTCCGGCGGTGAACTCGAGGTTCTGCGTGCCCTGGTTCTGGCCAAGGTAATCGAACCGGAAGTAGTGATCGCGCATGTCGAGCTGCACCGCCGCCCAGTCCGCCATGAAGACGCGCATGCCGACCCCGGCGTTGATCGTCTCGTGGCTGGCGGCGTCGAACTTGGTGGTTCCGAGTCCGCCGATCACGTAGACGGTGGAGACCTTGGCGTGTCCCTTGGCCAGGAAGATCTCCCCCGGGAACACGTTATAGCCGGCCGACAGGTCGTAGTACTGCAGGGTCTCGCGGGCCAGCGGAAAGATTCCGCCCGGCAGGAACAGGCGGAAGGTCCCGTCGGAAACCTTGGTGCGGCCGTACACGCCCTCGATGAAGACCGATTCGGTGATGTGGTAGCCCAGGCGCACGCCCTCGACCAGGTGCGCACCGAAGTTCTCGGCGTTGTAGACCCCCGTGAACAACCCCAGCTCGATATCGTTCGAAGGTATGTGCGGCACCCGGACATCGCGCCGGTCCAGCTGCGGCTGGATGACCTGGTCGTTGGCCGGCGGCGTGTCGTCCGCACGCGCCGGCGGCGCGAGCGACAGCAGCAGGGCGCCGATCAGCGCGGCGGCGGACAGCGGGTTCGCTCGGACGTGGGTTCTCATGGTGCGCCTGGAGGAGTTTCCCGGGAAGTGGGTTGGCGTGGCCGGAGTTTGCGGCAAGGGACGAGGCGGCGAATGCGTCAAAAGAAGAAGGAAAGCCCGGCGGTCGTCGCACGATACTGCTGCGTGTTGCTGCCGCTGATGAACGAGGTGTAGGCGGCGGTATCCAGACGGATGATCAGGCGCTGCGATACGTGGTAGCGCACGCCGACCATCGCATTGGCCGAATTGGAGCTCTCCGAGATCGCCCCGACCAGGCTGGCATTGGGGATGTTGGTGATCCGCCCCACGCCGATCGCGAAGAAGGGTTCCAGGCGCCGGTCCGACCAGGGCTGGGCCAGCAGGTCCACATGCCAGAGGTTGGTCCCGGAAAAATCGCCCTGGACCTGCCCGATCGTCGCTTCCACCGCCAGCGTGCTGGCGAGGTTGTAGCTGGCGAACACCTTGAGCACCGGCTCGCGGGCAAAGTGTCCCCAGGCCGCGCCGAACTCGACCCGCCGCTGCAGGTAGTCGTCCAGCAGCACGTCGCGGAAGGTCTTCTTGCCGCCGGCTTCGGTCAAGGTGCTCTCGAGCTGGTGGCGCTCGACCCAGCCCTCCTTGCCCTCCGGCGTGCGCACCTTGTACCAGTCCGTGTGGCGCAATTCGATCTCGATCCAGGTGTGGCGCTCGGCGACGAACGTGATGGGGAAGCTATCGGCCGGACCGGTGTGCAGCTCGATGTACGGGTCGGTGACCAGCAGGCGCTCGCGCTGGGGCTCCTGCGCAGCGGCCGGGCCGGCAAGGGCCGCGGCGACAACGCCGGCCGTCGTCATCAGGACGAGCACGCCCCGGCGCACGCGCACGGGCGCGGACGCCAGCCGGGGGCACCACGCCGCGGTTCCGGCTACCCGCCCGAGCCCCAGGGCCCCGGCGCGCAGCGCGGCCGCCGCGGAGGCGATCAATTGGTATTGCACGCGCCGGTGATCGGGTCGGCTGGCGTGAAGAGGTTGTAGCCGGCCGTGCTGAATTCGTCGGCGCCGGCCGGCATCGGGTGCTCGATCCAGTACTCCATCAGCTGGATATGCGGATCCTGTTCACTGGCGAAGATCAAGCCGCCACCGTGCAGCACGTTGCGCAGCAGCGGCTTGTTGACGAGCAGGCTCTGCGTGGGCGTATTGATGATCACCATCCCCTGCGTCGAGTAGAAGTTCTGGTACATGTCGGTGGCTCGGATGAGCTCGGGCGTGTTGGCCGGATCGGTGACATCGACCACCTGCGCGGTGGGGATGATACGGAATGCCGCGCCCCGCCCGGTCGCGTTGTCATGGCATCCCGCGCTCGAGCACGTGTTGGTGGTGGCCCCGCCGTTGAGCGGATTGGGCAGGCTCGCCAGGAAGATCGGCTCGATGCAGCGCTGGAAGTAGTCGAACGAGAGGCTCTGCCCGGCAGCCCCGCCCGAGTTCGCCACCAGCGGCGGGTTGTTGAGCGGATCCCCCGATCCGCCGCAAGCGGCCAATCCCGTGATGAGCAGCAAGGTGGGGAGGATTTTCTCCAGGTGATGGCGTTGCATGGACCGGGTCATGGCGTGGCGCAGCCGTTTCTTATCCAGTTCGCGATAGTAGTGTAATTGGCGCTGCCGGTCGGCAGGATCGCCGTGGTGTTGGTCGATCCGGCCGGATGCGGGATGGTCGAGGGCTGGCTCAGCAGGTAGTTGGACGGGTCCGAGGGCGTGCAGGTATCGGAGATCATGCTCAGCGTGTTGTTGAAGTCGCCGGCCGGGTTGCCGGTCAGCACGAACTTGTTCTCCGTGAACGAGGTCCCCGCCGGCACGGTCGTGTTGCTGCCGCGGGCGATGTGGCAGTTGGCCGCGCAGCTCGACATCAGGATCGGGAAGACCTGGGTGTTGAACACGCTCTGGCTCAGCGTCGAGACCTGCGTGACATTGGCCCCGCTGGCGCTGTTGAACGGGTCGTTGTAGTACTTGCCGCCCAGGTCGATCCACTCCGTGATCAGACGCATCTCCGCCGCGTTGAGCATGCCCACGTGGTTGGGCGCCGGCGCCGGCGGGTTCGGGTACGCGGCCTGGGCGGCGCTGCTGGACATCAGGATCTGCCCCGCCATGATCTCGACCAGTCGGCTCTGGCGCGCCAGGCCCACGGCCTGGCCCTCGCTGGCCATGCTGTACACCAGCGCCGGGCCGGTCTCGACCTTCTGCACGCCGTCGTCGACGACGAGCACCGGCTGGCCGTTGACGAGGAGCGGCGGACCGACCATCAGGCTCTCGTAGGAGGCCATGCGCCCGGTGCCGGCGATCGTGCTGCTCAGGTTGAGCGAGGCATCGCTCGAATTGTGGCAGCCGGTGCAGGTCGTGTTGACGCCGTTGGTGGTGCGCGCGCGGCTCCAGATGGGCTGGATGTGATCGGGATAGTTGATGATGCCTGCGGTCGGCACGGGCGTCACCAGGTCATCGGCGGCGCTGGCGTTGCCGGTGTACTTGATCTGGATCGACGCGCGCGCCACGCCGCCGGCGCTGGTGTTGGCCCAGACGTCGTTGTAGACGAGGTCCGGCTTGAGCTGGAACACCGGATTGGTCGACGGGGTGATGCTGCTGTTCGTCGAGGCGACGTAGTTGGCGTAGGTCAGTGCCATCGTGTCGCCCGCCTGGTGGGACGCCGCCATCGAGGGCAGCCAGGCGGCCGGGACGGTATTGGCGATCGACCCCGAATTGATGGCCGCACCCTTGCGCGGGCTGTGGCAACCGTCGCAGCTGCGCACTTCGCCGGGCCGCGCCTGGATCCAGTTGGTGTGGACCTGGATCGCCCGGCCCTGGGCGTCGAGCACCGAGAAGGCGATCGGCGTATCGGCCGGCACATTGAGCTGGAACGAGCCGTCGGGCTCCACCTGGGCATAGCCCAGGATCTGGTTCTGCTCGAAGTTGGTATCGCCGATGGCCTGGCGTTCGCCGGTGGATCCGAACGGCGGGGCGATGGCGCGCACGACGCGCACGAAGCGCACCGGCGTGCAGTTGTAGGCCGGCTGCGCCGGGTCCTTGAGCCGGACGATGTCGGCCACGGTGGCCCGCGTGTCCTGCGGGTCCAGCGGCTTGGTCTGCGGGATCATCGCCGCCACCTTGGCCGCCGCCGTGGTCGCCGTGGTGGTGCAGCCGGGCGGCAGGTCGTTGGCATTGAGCATGGTGAGTCCCATGCGGTCGAGCAGGTCCGTGTCGTATACGCTGGCGACGGTGATCGTGGCCTGCTTGCTGGCCGCCAGGGTCGGGTTGTCCACCAGCGGCGAAAACACGCTGGGCTCGGTGCGCGCCTGCAGCGGTATCGGGTCGGTGTACATGAAACCCGGCGGCGGCGAGGCGATCAGCAGCCAGGTCTGCTGAGCCGGATCGAACATGTAGATGCCGTACGAGGGCGGCACGTCGTCCTTGACCGGATCGGCCGCGATCTGGCTGGTGACGCGGTTCGGATCCATCAGCGCCGCCAGCTCGGCGGCCGACAGCGTGCTGCACGGCACGACCACGCCGGCGTTGGTGACCTCGCAGGTCTCGTAGGCCGCCAGGATGCGGTTGGTGCCGTCCCACAGCGGGAACGGGGTGGTCACGCGGCCGTACAACGACGGCCCGGTGCCGTAATTGAGCGCCTGGGCGGTGGCCTGGGTCTGCCCGCCCTGCGCCGGCGTGCCCGGGTTGATCGCGGTGTTCTGGTCGGTGTAGTGCGCGGCGTCGATGATCATCAGCGCACCACCGGACTGCGTCCGGTCGAGCGGCATCAGGTCGGAGGCGATGAAGCCGGCGTAGGCGCCGCTCGGGTCCATGTCGCGCGGGTGCAGGAAGCTGTTGCCGTCGGCGTGGGCGCCGTAGAGGACGAACATGTTCGTGCCGTCGGGCTCGACGCTGAAGATCGTGAAGCGGTTGCGGTCGGCCACGTGTTCCCAGCGCGAGAACATGATCGAGCCGTCGGGCCGCACCACCGGGTTGCGGTCATGGCTCTGGTTGAACGAGATCTGCGTGATGCTGTTGCCGTTGCTGTCCATCGTGTGCAGGTTGAACGCCGTCTCGCGCTCGTACTCGTCGAGCGCCTGGTACTGGTGCGTGACGGGCGGGGTCTGGCTCGCGTCGACGAACTGGGTGGCGAACTCCCCGGCCTGGCGGTTGGACGTGAACACGAAGCCCTTGCCCCCGGGCAGGTAGGCCGGCCCGACGTCGTCGAACTGCGTCGAGCTCGTGATCCGGCGCAGCGTGCCCCCGGTGATGCCGCCGGAACCCATGTCGTATTCCCAGATGTTCCAGTGCCCGGTACAGGCGGCGACGCCGTTGATGGTCGAGGTGTTGGAGGTCGGGCAAGTAAGGGCGAAGACGATCTTCGTCCCGTCGTACGAGGCCTCCGGCTCGGAGACATCGCCCACGCCTTGCGTGATGGACGCGGTGACGTTGAATTCGGACGCGCTCGGCGAGGCGGCCGCGCGGATGAGGAGGTCGCCGCCGGGCGCCGTCGGCGCCGCGTTGAGCGGGTTGGTCGTCATCGTGTTGTTGCGCTTGACATAGGCGATGGGGATGTCGCCGTTGACCGTCGTCGGGTCGTTGCCCGAGCCGCTGCAGGCGGCCAGGGCGGCACACGCGGCCAGCAGGGCGGCGCTCAGTCCCGCGAAAGCCGGTTGCCCGCTGCCTGCACGCGCTGCGTCCGGCGCATGGCGCCGATTCCAGCGCCGGTTCAATGAGGTAAAGGTCTTCAAGTCAAGCTCCCGAGAGCGGTGTCTACCATCGCGCCGTGCGCGGCATCGTTAGCGGCGCGCACCATCGTCCGTATGCGGTTAACGGCATTGCGCGGGCTTTCTTTAATTGGGGCCGGCCGCGGCCGCCGGCTGCTGGCGCAGGCCGCGCGAGTAGTGCAGGACGCCCGCCGCATCGACGACGACCGCATCGACCCCCGGCTGGCTGTCGACCAGGCGCATGCCGCGCTCCAGGCCCATCACGAACACGCTCTTGGACAGGCCCTCGCTCGTCAGGCCGTCGGGCGCCAGGATGGTGACGCTCTGGAGCGCGCTGGCCGACATGCCGGTGCTCGGGTCGAGCACGTGATGGAATCGCACGCCGTCCTCCTCGAAGTAGCGTTCGTAGTCGCCGGAGGTCGAGATCGCCACGTCGCTCAGCGGCAGGACCGCCGCCAGTTCACCCGGGCGGCGCGGATCGCGCACGCCGATGGACCAGGGCCGGCCGTGCCGGTCGCCGACGATGTGGCTGTCGCCGCCGGCGGTGACGATGGCGTGGCGGATGCCGCGCGCGCGCAGGATGGCCGCGCCGCGGTCCACCGCGTGCCCCTTGGCGAAGCCGCCCAGGTCGATGCGCACGCCCGGCTGCGCGAAGCGCACCGTGCAGGCCTGCGGATCGAGCAGCAGGTGGCGGTAGCCGATCGACGCGCGCGCCTGTTCCAGCGCCTCCCGGCTCGGGCGCACCCGCTCGCGGTAGTCGTATAGCTGGCCAGCGCCGGCGAAGGTGATGTCGAACGCGCCGCCGGAGAGGCGCGAGAAGTCCAGCGAGCGGGCGATCAGGTCGAAGAGCTCGCGGCTCACCGGCACCGGCCGCTGGGCCGCCTCGCGGTTGATCCGTGAAAGCTCCGAATCGGGCTTGTGCGGGCTCATCGTCGCATCGACGTGATGCATCTGCGCCATCACCGCAGCCATCGCCGCATCGGCGGCAACGCGATCATCGCTCCAGAGCTCGACGCGGATGGCCGTGCCCATGATGGCCTCGTCGCGGCTGTACCACGCGCCGGCTTCCGGTGCCGCGCCCGGGCCCGGCGACGGGGCGCCTGCCGATGCGGCGCGCGCCCGGCCCGCGAGCTTGCGCACCGCCCCTAGCACGGCGTGCTTTCTGCACCGGTGCGGGTGTTCCGTGCGCTCGTGACGCGTGCTTTCGTAGCGGCGGGCAGGTTCATGGTCATTGCAATCCCGGATAGCGCGGCGTGTCGGGCA
>Ga0116231_10008705_pt1 | contig 17636 bp, 13 predicted proteins | sample S1TSphgellanicum_2_FD_89695 | JGI IMG/M metagenome (GOLD analysis project Ga0116231, IMG submission 89695) | Host-associated microbial communities from peat moss isolated from Minnesota, USA - S1T2_Fd - Sphagnum magellanicum MG | ecosystem: Host-associated > Plants > Peat moss > Unclassified...
CGCTCCGCCCCCCCCGGTGGGTAAGGAGGGGGGGGGGGGTTGTGAAAACACAAAAAAAAAAAAAAAGCCAAAAAAAACAAAAAACCCAAAATTTCGAATAACACAAAAATAAAAAAAAAAAAAAAAAGAAAGAAAAAAACCACGCTGCTGGACCCTGGATGCAACGACTGACTGACTAACTGTCTTCCATGAACATTGAATTCTATATTAATAATTTAAAATTCATCCATTCACGTCCGTCAGGATTAGTTGGACGGGATGCTGAAAACCGTCAGAAACAAAAAAGCTTTATCTAGTTCGCCAATTTTTATTTTTATTTTTTGATTATCACAAAATTGAAAAAAGAAAGAAAGAAAAAACGACGCACCCTGGATGCGACGGCTGACTGACTAACTGACTGACAAAATGACTTCCATGAACATTGAATTCTATTTTAGTAATTGGAATTCATCCATCCACGTCCGTCGGGATTATGATAGCCTCTTGAAAACCGTCAATACAACGCTTCCCGCCAAGCTCACCTCGGCCACTTCCCTTTTTAAAATAACCCGCGAGAATGGAAAGAAGGGAAAGGAAAGGAGTCCGCCCCGCCGTCCGCCCGTCCCGTCCCGTCCCGTCCCACCCTCCCGCCCGCGCCCCACTTCCTTCCTTCCTTCCTTCATTCCCCGCTGCGACGGCTCCGGAACCAAAGTCGCCAAGAGGTGCACGACGCGTGCCGTGGCAACAGACTGAGCGGCCCGCGCGGACGCTTGTTGCCCTAAAGCCTCCCAACACACGCACTCTCTCTCTCTCTAAGGGCGGTTTTTTTGCAGCAGACGCAGAGGGTGTGCGAAAGGGCCAACAGCTTTGTGGCCGATGACGACCTCTTGATCGCTTCCAAGGTGCTTCTCTCTCTGTCTCTGTCTCTTGTCTGTCTCTCTTTCAATCTCTTTCAAGCGCCATTTCGGCGCCAGTCCCTTCTTTGCACTTCTTGACCCTTTTCTGTTTCTTTCTTTTCTCTTCACTCTTGTCGGTTTTATTGCTCGCGTTTTGTCTTTTTTTTAAATTTTTGTTTTTGCTTTGATTTCATGTTCAACACTAGTCCGATGCTCTGTATTGTAATGCCCAGACTTCGTGTAAGAGTTCATGCCGTCGAAGAGCTTTTGGTGCTGTATGCATCTGTTTGATGCATTTTTTGATTTCGGTGCTCTCTCTCTCTCTCTCTCTCTCTCTCTCTCTCTCTCTCTCTCTCTCGTTGGAATTAGCGGTCTTTGTTTCTGCTTGCGATTTTCCTTCAGCTTTGGTTTGTTGGGAGAAATGTTCGTTTAGGTAGTTTCGACGCTCTGAAGAGACGAGACGAAACTTCCAGCCTTTTCCAAACTCGGGAGTTATTGGAGGGCGAGAAACGCGGGAACAGGATTTTATTTTATTTTTTGCGTCAAAACACTCGTAATTTCGCATGGTCTGTAGCTTGCGTTGCACAGTTCTGTTCGGATATGTCTGTTGCTTTCAAATTCAAACTGAAGTGGACAAGTGGCAGCAGATAGATACATGATGTGCTCAAAGATCTGGAGAAATTAGAAGCAACCAAGCACTCTAGCAGCCGCATTGCTTTAGAAAATGCCGCAGTGAGTAAGGGGCCCAGGTGTTGGAGGTGAGAAGACGAAAACCGTGAAAGAGAGAGCTGCCGCAGCAATCAGTTCAAGATGACGGATTTGCCCTGCGATACAGAAGGCCGTTGTATGGTGTGCAAGGACGTGCCACCAGACTGTGATGTCCTGCTCTGTAACTCCTGCAGTAGTCCGTGGCATATGCAATGTTTGCATCCGCCTCTGGAGAGTGTGCCATCCGGAGACTGGGATTGCCCAGACTGCTGTCTTTCCCCACTTTCTTCTTCTTTTTCCCTGCCTCCTCTCGCCTCGGCGGCGGTTGACAAGCCTTTCCAGGCACCGGCGAGCGAAGTGGTGAGTCGGATCCGGGCAATTCAGGCTGATGAAAGCCTCACGGAGGTTGAGAAGGCGAAGAGACGGCAGGAGATTATGAGCAAGGGGCTGAACGATACAGCCGGCCTCCTTACAAGAGCTCCTCTTAATGGCTGTCCCACAAAGAATGGCGACGGCGGGAATTGGAACTCGACTCTCAAGTTCTTGGACCAGAGTTTGGACTGCATTTTTTGCATGCAGCTGGCTGATCGACCTGTGACGGTGAGTTCTGTGGGGATTTTTATGTATAGATGTCCTCTCTTTTCATGCCCACTTTCTTTAAACCCTGTAGGTTTTCAAAGGAAAAAGAGGTCAACTTCTGTCTCTGAGAGCTCCAGTTTCTAATCTGCAATTTGTTGAATGTATATTGCAGAATCCTGTTGCCAAGTTTCTTCTTCTTCTTCTTCTTCTTCTTGTTGGAGTGTTTGTTTGCAGGCATCATCTTTTGTTTGCACTGTCCCATGTAACAACTGATTTATTGCCATGGATGCAGACACCATGTGGGCACAATTTCTGTTTGAAGTGCTTCCAGAAATGGGTTGGTCAGGGGAAGAAGACATGTGGAAAGTGCCGAGCTGCTATCCCTGCCAAAATGGCAAGCCATCCACGAATCAATGCAGCTCTTGTCATTGCAATTCGCATGGCAAAAACTGCCAAGAGTAGTAATGGTGGGCCTCCAAAGGTCTATCAGCATCGTGACAATGACAGTAGGCCTGACAAGTGTTTTACCACAAGCCGAGCTGTGAAGACTGGCAAAGCCAATGCCTGCAGTGGAAAGATATTTGTTACTATTCCACCTGACCATTTTGGGCCCATCCCGGCAGAGAGTGATCCTTTGCGAAACCAAGGGGTCTTGGTTGGGGAAAGCTGGGAAGATCGTCTGGAATGTCGACAGTGGGGTGCTCATATGCCCCATGTTGCTGGCATTGCAGGCCAATCAGATTATGGCTCTCAGTCAGTAGCTCTATCTGGGGGCTATGAAGATGATGAAGACCATGGTGAATGGTTTCTGTACACTGGCAGGTGAGCCATTTAGTTTGTTTTCCTGCATTTAAGGCTTTTTTGCTTATTGTGAGGTTGATAGGTGTCCATCTTCAGAAGGCCGATACAATTTTTGGTTTTTTTGCAGTGGTGGAAGAGACTTGAGTGGTAATAAGCGAACTAACAAGGAACAATCATTTGACCAGAAGTTTGATAAGATGAATGAAGCTTTGCGTATCAGCTGCAAACAGGGATACCCTGTTCGTGTTGTAAGGTAATTTTTTCTCTTTGTGACTTAGAAAGTTTCTTTTCTGTCATTTTATTCCTTGGCTTTCTTCTTCAGCAGCTCTGAGCGAGTATTTCATGCTAACCTGTCTTATGGAACATGCTAACAAATGCTTCATGACCATGATTGGTGCCTTTCTATTTTTTGCACAAGCTCAGCCTTTTCCAATCCTGCTCAGGTCACATAAGGAGAAGCGGTCATGCTATGCACCAGAGACAGGCGTGAGATATGATGGCGTTTACAGGATTGAGAAGTGCTGGCGCAAGAAAGGGATTCAGGTAGGAGACTCATTAGCCTTTGGGCTTTTGTTATTACATCACTTAGAGGTACGCTGCTTGGTAAGCTTTTGCTGTAAGTGTGCACCTACCGACTTGTGACCTTTGTTTCTGTCTCTTGGAATTTCAGGGATACCAAGTTTGCCGTTATCTCTTTGTGCGGTGTGACAATGAGCCTGCTCCTTGGACAAGGTTGGTGGATTCAACCATATACAAAATCTCTGTCATTGTGACGAGGCACCAAGTTTTGTTGGAGGACACCAGATGTGTATCAATTGCCTGCTAATGCTCTCATGACTTTTCCAGGAGTCCACAGGCACTGTTGCTGAGGAAATATGCAATTTCTGGTTTTAATAAGTTGTTGCTACTCTTATCTTTTCAGTGATGAGCAAGGAGATAGGCCAAGGCCCCTGCCAGAAATTGAGGAGCTGAAGATTGCAACTGACATATTTGATAGGAAGCTGCCCCCTTCCTGGGATTTTAAGGTATCAATTCAAAGTACAAGTGTATTGTACATACTGTGATGCAGGTCACTGTTATCATTTTAAAGCACAAATATGTCTTTAGTCCACTAATAGTCTTATTGAACCAAATTGAGTCATCAGTGCATAGACATACAAATTCCTGGCCATGGATTGGATGGCTAGTGGTGTGCTGGAGGAATAAACCGGCTCAGTAATGTAAAACTATGTGAATGATGAGGTTGTTACTGTTCGTGAAGGAGTGTGGAGAATGGGGATGGATGCGGGAGGCACCACCAAGCAGGAAGACTGGTAAAGGTTCGAGTGAGTCTGTGCAGAAACGCAAGCAACTCTCCATCCAGCAGCGTCTGCTTAAAGGTGAAATTGCATATCTTGTGCATTGATTGTTGTACACATTTGGGTTGGGACTGTGAAAGGGTTCTGATATGGGCTCTGGGGATGCAGAATTTGGGTGTGGTGTTTGTCGCAAGGTGCTCCAGCAGCCTCTGTCTATGCCCTGTGGTCACAACTTTTGCAAGCCCTGCTTGGATGGTGCATTTGGCCAGCAATCTACACGGGAGCGGACAGGTGTCTCTGGACGTCCCTTGCGTACTCAAAAAGTAATGAAGCGTTGCCCCACCTGCAATGCAGACATCAGTGACTATCTCATTACTCCACAGGTAATTAAAGATGAGATGGTCTATATTTTTATGAATGACACTCTGTACTCATTGATTGTTGTCTGGGTGTGTCACAAATCAGAAGCTAAATATGCAACATGAGCTTGTCCAGATAAATCGGCAGATGGAGGAGGTCATTCAAACTCTGCAGGACACACCTGTTGTTGACCATTCAAGTGATACAAATGAGGAAGCTGATGAGATTGGAGATGACTGCAAACCAGGCAAGCTGAATTCTGTCTTTGGGCCAACCCTATGCCGAGATCTTAGACTGTATTGGTTTACTAGAGTTGTAGAGGTGTGTACATGGATTGTTCTTGTCAGCAGTTGGTTAATTATGGTGCAGCTGAATAGTGGAGCCATTAGTTATCTCTCTAATGATTCTTACTTACAAATTAGATGCACCTGTTGCAATGTGCAGACCTTGAACATGATGCTGCAGGTGCTGCTGATGCAATAACTCAGAGGAATGAGGAGGATATTGAGAAACAGACTCCTGTGAAGAGTGAAGAAAATAATGATTCAACTGATAGGACAGCAGTATCAGTTGCTTCTGATGCCTTTGCCAAGACCCTCGAGAATGGTGAAGGTTGTGGGAGGGTATTATCTGCACCACAGCCAGCGTCCAAGGTTGAGGGTAATGGCAACTTGAAGACCATGGCTCAATGTGTGCCAGTTCCTGATCCTTCCTACAACAGACTCTGCAAGGCATATCCATTCTACTCTCAAGAGCATCTCTGCAATATGCCTGTCTATTTCTCCTTTCAGTCTGTACCGACTAGAGTTCATTCCCTGGGAGAGCTGATGACCACTGTTGTGCTGCAAGCTGTTGAGACCAGGTTGTTCTTAGTTTGAGTGAAGCTTATTGTGATAATGTTGTGACATCTAATTATAAGTGACACTGCCTGTATGCAGGGTGATCAGGAAGGTGATGTGAAGGATTGCTCTAAGCCAACTAGTGATCTCCAGAAAGAGCAGAATGAAACACAAGCTCAGGGAAAGAGAAAACCTATCCCTGAGGCAGGAAAAGCAACACTTACGGGATATTCTAACTCCAGCAAAGAACCAGCAACTGCTGCAGGTGTGGACAAATCTCATGACCACAAGTGGGCATGTGTGGACTCTGAAGCAGAAGACCATGCAGTGAGCCTTAAGCCAAATGGGCGTGGGCGTGTAGCAAAGAAAGCTCGAGGTAATGTCACAAAGTTGCCTCCCAGAATCACACGAACCCGGCTATGCAACAATGGAGATGCTACCTCAAAGAAGCTGCAATTGAATGGCTCCCCTGCCATGGTGGAGGTCAGTTCAGATAGTGATTTTGAATAGACCACAGGTGATGACTAAACTATCAGTTAAATGATTTGTTGCTCTGATTGGGGCTTACTGCATTTCTGCTCAGGTCTATAGCTTCAAGTGATATTTGAGATAGTTGAGATTGAGTCATGCTTGATTGTGCAACATTCAGACATGAATGATCAGTCAATGCATTTTTTTGTGTCATGACAGTGGAGGAAATACCTTCCTTAATTTTCTCATGAGATCTCATCTGTTTGTCATATGGCTGACTTGAATATGGGAAAGAAAAGACTCAGAGAAATAGTTGTTGATGTGAATACATTGGCGATGAATGGTAACCAGCTGATGGATCCATCAAGCCTCCTGGCCATTTGTTTGATGATGTGTGTGCAACCCAGTGAATTGTGTTGGCCACAGCTCACTGGTTTTGGACCTTAAGGTCATTTGCTCGAAGAACACACGGTAGCCTCCTTTTTCCAATGTCTTCAGTATTAAGTACCTGTGATGAGGGAATCTCTGTCTTTTGTCAAGATGTCCAGCGCACAGTTTTAACACACTGGCAGTGTGTTGAAGATATAGGAATGCAAAATTGAATGTGATGAGTTTGAAGGGTGTGAGAACCAACTGGAATGAGTTTATATTTTGTTTGCTGCACCAGGAGCTTCTTTTCTGGCATTTTCTTTACTACAGTTGTTTGCTTTTTCTATTCATTCTTAGTTGTTAGAGTGTTCCACTTTTTTTTCAAATTATAACTTTTCTACTTTCGAGCTTCTCCTTTTTGCTTGTTTGTTTTTAGGTCTCCCAACAATTTTGTTGTCATTGTTCATAACAAGATTATCATAATAATTAATAGGAAACACATGGTATTGGGAAAGTCTTGGGGAACAACAATATGGGAACATGGGGAAACTTGATGGGAACCCGATGGAACAAACACCTTGATGGGAACAAGGAAGAAAATACTGAAAGGAACTGAAATCAACAATGTGTACACTCACCCACAAGACTAGTCTTTACTAATCCTCTTCAGGCCATTGGTGCACATTGCTTTTCACTTCCTTGGCTATATAAGAATTGTTTTTTGTATACCTATTATGCTTTTTAAACTTTTTTTGGCTTTTGGTAGGGGCCAAACTATGAGTGAATATTATATAATGAAGCTGAAAAATAGTAATATTTTAGACAAATTGTGGCTTTTTGGACTCATTATTGTGGAACAAAAAAATTTCACCAAGGCCCACATCAAATAAGGGGGGCTTGACACAAACCCACTGTCCCCATGTCTTTCCCATCATCCGCATGCCATTCATGTCGTCCCTGCGATGTTTGCCATGGATCCATCATCATTCCCTAATGTGGTTCCCATCGTTCTCAGGAGTATGTCCATCGTTCTCCTACTATTCCTTGACATGCATCCATCATCTCCTGCCATTCCTTGACATGTGTTAACCATTGATTGCCCACCATTCCATGTAGTTGTAGGCATGCTCTGGAGCATGGATGAGACATCCCTGAACCAAATATCCCCCTTCTCAAACCTAAAAGTTATTAGGGATGTCCTTGAGATCCTTCGGACATCCCCAAAAAAAATTTAAAAAAAAAAGAAAAGATGCTGACAACATTGGTAGAGGGGGCCTAAGAATTCTTTCTTTTTAAAAAAAATTTCGACACCTTAAGAGAATTGGCCAGGGGTATCAGATTTTTTTTTTAATAATAATAAATCCAGCTGGTTCTCAAAGTGCTGGTTCTCAAAAAATTTAATCATAGTTAGTTCTGAAAGGTGATTCTCACAAGCTGGTTACCACAGTTCAATCATTTTAGTTAACAGATCAAGAATTTTTTGTTTATCAAAATTCAAAAAAATTTGCCAAAAAATAAAATAAAATCATAATTATTTTTGATGAAATGCAGAAACAAATGCAAATTTTTTATAGACCCTACTACCTACTACCTAGCTTATTATACCCATAGACCCCTTTCCTTGGGATCTGGACCTGCTACCCGCCACTACCCTCACCAGGTATCATCAGCATTTAAATGTTCTCGGGATGGTTGGTTCTCACTCCAATGGGAACTCCAGTGGGCGGATCTCATTCAGGGTATCACCAAGGGTGATAACTGCCAATTCTCATGCCGAGAACCCATCTAAAACCCTGGCTGGCTCTCACCCATTTCCTGATACCCGCCCAATACTGGTCCCAATACCCCGCCCCAAACATTGTTGTGCCTGTGCGATTTTTTGTGTGCAATTTGTGCCCCCCACCCCTCTCTCAATTCCAAGATCAAACAAAACTCAAAATTTCAGGAATTCAATACCCTGTCAATATGGGTGGGTTCTGTTGTTGAGGGATTCTTGTAATAGTATGCTACTTTGCATTGAGCAACGTGTTGGATGTTTGTGAATTGAATCATTTCTCCTTTCGTTTGTGTGGCTCATTTGGACGGTGAGTCATAGGCTCCAAATGGCATGCTGACCGAGCAAGTTCATATGAACGAGTGAGGTGTAGAATTCAATGGTGTTGAATGCTTGTAAATTGAATCTTTTCTCTCTCTCTCTCTCTCTCTCAGTTTGTTTGTGTTTTTGGGTCATTTGGAAGGTGACTCAGAGGCTCCAAATGGCAGGCTGACCAAGCAAAGCAAGTCCATAATATGAGTAGTCAAGTGTGGGATTCAATGACACACTAATGCATGCATGCAGCGAGTTGTTGTTGTTGTTGATGGGTATAGACCCCCCAAGGCAAAATAGGAGCCAATCATGTGAATGAAGGACAACATGTTGTAGCTACCTATATAGAGGGGGGTGGTGGTTAGGATGTGATCAAGCTAATGTACCTTTGATTGGTTGATTTTCCTCTGTGTGAGAGGCAGGCATCAGTGAGTAGATTTTCAAAAACAATTCACAATCTCAACTGTGTTGTACCATTGTTTCAAAAGCCTCTATAGCAGGTGCCAGGGTATATTTTTAAGGGGGTTAATAAGTACTTGAGCTGCAGGTTCTGGACCTGTTCTCTATGTTACAACTTAATAGAGCATCTCCATCCCCCACACTGGCAAACACCCCTTTTCATTAAATCTTGCAGGAGGATAGGGCAAATCCTGCTGCTCTCCAGTAATGATGGTTCATTCTGCAGTGGTTATCTTTTTCCTACTATGGGTTTGGACACTGACTATTATTACTCGTCCAGATGTAAAGACGTAAATGGTCTTTTGAGTGTTTAAAAGGGACTTTTTCTGATGTTTGTGGGTGGGGACAGTGATCATTAAACGGTATTCTATTCTAAAATAAAGGAGTTTGTTCACAGTTTGGGGGCGGGGTGGAGATGCTCTTACATCCTCGTCCATCCCAAGTAATGCTGGCAAAAAGTTTTGCACAGCCCGCATGGGTGCAGCAGCTAAGATAGATCATCTATCTTGGAAGTTGGGTACTTAACTTAGTTCTGGGTTCTAATCAAATAAATACTACATAATCTGACTAAGTCAATCAAATGCCACATATCTGAATAACAAGAGCATCCCTGGAAGAAGATTAACTATGGGTTCTTGCTAATTATCACCCATTAAAGTCATATACCCAACTAACAAGAACATAGTTTCTACAACTAGGACGTATAAGAGCATCCCCACGCATAGCAAGTATCTAGGCTTACATCAATTATTCTTTTCTACTTCCATCCTCGATTACTTCTTTATATATCCAAAGCTCTCCCACCCATCAACTTGAAAGTGAAACTTTGAAAAGTGAGAGACCACTAACAGCAAAACAAATGCATCAATTGAATAATCTGACAAAAAAAAAAACAGCAATGCGACGACATCACATCGTGTTGTGAAGAACAATCCAACAAATCTAGTCAATCCACAATAGGATTTAGACTGTACAGTGTGGCTCTTGCCAACAACCATCATCACATCTTTTGCAAATATGTTTTTTTTCTCAAAAACCATGTTTTTTGAACACAGAATTGACAAGTTTTTATTGTTGTATATATCCAAAAATATGCTTTGTTAATGTGTGTGTGGGCCAAATGCTCTAATATTTGTATACACCCAAAGATATGCAAGCAAGCTGTACATATCCATAACAGAAGCTTTGGACATTGAGGCAAAGAAAAATTGGGTGAAAATTCAACATGCATGTATGGGCATGTTTTTCTTTTGCCTGTCCTATCATCATCCCATTTAGGCCCCCCTTGAAATTATCCCAATGCCAAAACAGGCTAATTGGGAAACTGGATTTTGATTCTAACAACCCAAGGCACACACCACTACAACCATGTGTCAACAATAACTTGAGTCAAATTCATCAAAACTAGGTCAATCCAAGTAAGGCACTCCCATGTTTTGCATGGGTTGTTGGGTTCCTTTAAAAGAATATAATCTTTCATTCCCTTCATAGTTTGGTCATTGAAAGAACGCCTTTGCTTGGGAAAATGAAACATCATGGCAACTTGGACAAATTTGCACACTTCCACTCAATCCCATTTCCCATAACCTTTTGCAACTTGTTGCACTACTTAATCACATTCATCTAATGTTGGAATTAACACCCTTTCATTTTTGACTTGTTAAGCTAGTTATTGGCACTCACATAACATTTACCTATTCCAATACCCCACTTGTGAAGATGCACATTAATTTTCCCTTTTGAGAGCCTGCATGTTTCTAGAAGCCCCAAGACTTCCATGAGCCATGAGACCCATTAACAACTTTTTCATGGATTTTATGGCTGCCCAGATAAACTTTATGCTATATGAATTTTTAAGTTTTTAGGGTGAGGTATGTGGGTTTCCAACTTTTATGGTTAGGGTTTAGGAGTTAGATTCACATTTTAGGCACAATCTTTTACATTACATGGGACTATATAAGTAAGAGCTTCTCCTTTATAAATAAATTTCTCGTCTTTTCTTATTTTTTATCATTTGCTTTTTCTCTTGCTCTTTCCCATTTGCATTTTTCTCTCAACCACATGGAGTTTTCCTTTATGCTTAAACCATGATTGTTCCACATGAGGTGATGATTCTAGCTCCATTTCAAATGGTGTAAAATGCTTGATGACATGAATAAAGAGGCCACCATTCTTTTCAAGTGTACATATATCGTTGCCAACTTTGCAAACTTGTTCAACACACATGAGATGGAGGAAAGGGATGATCAATTTGTGGATCAAGCTATAGATGTTCATGACATGTTGGTCACAATGCAAGCCACATTGACATTGTTCAAAAAACTAACTAACTTCACTTTGCTTGAATTTGAGGAATTGGTGTTTTTTGTGGTGCCTATTATCACCTTGGGTGATCTATCAAGGAGACCATCAAAGTTGACCCTTCAACAACGTTTTTTTAACTTATTTTATTCACGAAGCATGACAATGTCACCATGTGATTAATTTTTTCATGTGGAATTGGTCGAAAAGTTCATTGTGTAATGATGCAATCCACGTTGCATCGTGCATTAATAAAGCATTTGCGGATGAAGTCCATTGGCCTACAAGTGAGGAGAAAGTTACCTTGGGTAACTAGTTGAGGCTTATTAAGTTGTATCGGGTTCATTCACAAAACATTGATCAAAGTTACCCTAATATAGTCTTTGAAATTTTTCTTTATAATTATTTTTGAATCTTGAACTACTTTCAAGTTGTGGATCTTCAATTACATCACAAATTTTCAATATCACGAAATTTCAATAAAATCTATTTAAAATGCATGTGCTTCAAAGTGTAAAATGACATGATATATATGATAATGTTTTGATGTGAAGTACATACGATTTAACAATTATTATCACATCAACAACATTTTCCACATTGTGCAACTTTGTCATATTTGCAAAACCCATACATTCACACCACATATAAACACATGTACATTTAAACCTTTTAAAAAAATAAAATGAACATATTAGAATGGTCAAACATACACTAATAACAACAAATATGATTACCTTATAAAAGGAATGCAAGTCCATTTTTAATCTTTTTCAATTTTTTATATAATGAAAATTTTGAAATCTTCTACAAGTTGTTATTAAAATACGTATAGTTGTCTCAATATATCATTTGTGTTTGTGTTAGTCATTAATGAAGAGATATAATTTTTTCAAGTGTGAAAATTTAGACAATTTTTCATTTGCTTTTTGAAAATTTATTATAATTTCAAATCATACCAAAATATGTTAACTACTTTAGGTTTTTGTTTCTTATATCATAAGTTGCAACTTTGTTTTATATGTCATGTACATTACCTCATATTTACATGTGGTAAAAGACTTTTGGAATTCTAAGATTTTGAAACATACTTTGAGTTTTTAAATTTTTAAAATTTCACAATGTTTAAATTATGAGTGTTTTTTTGAGTGTGGGTAGTAGGTTACTATCATCTCATTTTTTCTACCATCCAAATTTCTTTAAATTTAAAGAGTCCTTTATTTAAGTCCTTTGTAAAATTGATTTTTTTTAATGTAATTGTTATTGAAGCTCAAAAATCATTTATTAAAATGAAAACCCAAAATTATAATGCATTTTTTAATTTGAATTCCTCAACATTCAAATTAATCATTTAGCAAAACTTGGAATGATTACCAAAAATTTAAATTGTCAAAACAAAAGCATATATATATGTAATTTGAAATTTTCAAAAATTCACAACACCTTTTTTGGCTCTTGTTAGTGTGTTTTGACCCATAGAACCTTGTTTTAAATCACCAATAGATGCATACAAAGTTCATGGGGTGTAAACATGTAGTAAAATGGACATTAAAATTATTTTGTCAAGGTTGAATGCAAGTAATTGAAATTAAATAACAAATAATTTCATCATAAAAATATTGTAGATTTAATGTTTTCATTTGAATGACCATATGCAAGATTGGTTTTCACTATTGTGCATTGGATTTCAATTTCAAATTATTTTAATATATTTATGACCTATTTGTTTGAAATGAAAATAGATTTGAAGTCTATTTTTTGTAGTGATTATTTTTGTAAAACATGTGTGAACTAAGTTGTAATAAATAAAAGTAATTTTTTTTTGCACAAACTTCAAAAATGTAATTAAAATTTATTAACTCAATATTTTGTGTTAAAGTATCACCAAACCCAATTTTTTCATTGTCTTTGAACTCTACTTTTGATATATATTTAAAATTCGATTTAAAAAAAAAACTTGCATGTAAATCCTCATTAAGTTAATACAAATCCACCTTTTTGGGGGGGCTACTTCCACCCATTTTGATGTTATTTTCATGTTCATACACATGATACACAATAAAATAAAAAATATTCATTTTATGAAATGCATTAGGAACATATGGGAGGACATTAAACCACCATAAAACCCAAATTGAATGAATAAGAGGGCAATAGACCACCATTAGAGTTAAATTGAACATATAAAAAAATATCAAACCACCATTAAAAGAAAATTGAACATATGAAAAGGCATTAGACCAACATCAAATGCATTAAGAACAAATGACAAAACATTTAACCACCATCATAGGCAAATTGAACATATGAAAAGGCATTGGATCACCATCATAGCTAATTTTAGCATATGAAAAGGCTCTAGATCACCAATAGAAGCATTAGAAGCAAATGAAAAGACATTAGATCACCATCAAAGGCAAATTGATCATATGGAAGGTATTTAAAACATCATTATAGGCAAATTGAGTACATAAAAAAACATTAAGAACATCAATAAAAGCATTAAGAACAAATGAAAGGGCATGAAACTACTATCAAATGCAAATTGATCATTAAATAAGGCATTGTCACCAACATCAAAGGCACTAAAAACACATGGAAAGGCATTACTAGACAACCATCATAAGCAAATTGAATATGTGAAAAGCCATTAAACCACCATTTATGGCAAATTGAACAAATGAAAGGGTAATAAGACCGTAGAAACGACGTTAAAAACATATGAAAAGGGCAAAAACCACCATTAGAAGAAAATTGAACACATTCTATTCCAAAATTGTATATATAAATTTTGAATTGTATGAATGTTGAATTTATATTGTCACAAATCCAAAAGCAATTTAAACATTCAACTTTGAACTACACACACTTTTTTTTTTAAATCAGTTAAATTTGATTATTTGCTTTACATAGTAAGAATAATTGTCACATTTGACAATATCAAGCACCTACCATCTCATAAGTACCCCAACCTTATACCATTTTTACTTATTTGTTGTAAACACCACAAGATGGAGGGGTTCATAAATTAACATGGTAAAATATGACCTATGACAATGACATTTGGGAAAGGTGGCGACATGGTGCTATAGTTTTGGAATTCAAGTTGAGGTTTATGTTTTAGTTTTGGAGAAACATGTGTCATTATAACATTGGCATTTTGGGAGGTTTACATTGAAAAAGCTTGAGTGGTTATGTTAGCCATGCATTAAAGCTTGAACCATTTGGGTCAAAACACATAACTAGGAGCTAAAAAAGGTGTTGAATTTTACACATAATCTGTCAAAATCAAAGATTTATTTTTTATTACCATTTAAAACCATAATAATCATGGCAAGTTAGTCCTTTTTCCCTCATATGAATGTTAAAGAACTTAAGTAAAAATTCATTTGATCCAATTTTAAGATTTGATTTTAATTTAGGACGTTTGAAAATATACATCTATTACATCGGATGGAGTCAAATTTGCAAAGGATTCATATAATTAAAAAAAAATCATTGAAAAAATATAAATGATAAAAACATATTATACACATTGAAAAAACACTCATACTTTTAAAAATGTGGAATTTTAAAACTTCAAAATTCAAAAAATGTTTTAAAATTGCTTTAGAATTTTAGAGTTTCAAAAGTCTTTTACCACATATAAATGGGTTATAATGTACATAACATATGAAAGGAAATTATAGTTTAGATTATAAAAAAACTAAAGAATGTGAAATTTAATTTTTTTTTATGACTTAAAATTTTGATCATTTTTCAAAATGAAACAGTGAATCTATAAGGAATCTGCACATTTTTAAAAATTCATATTTATTCAATAATGAATACTAAAAAATATTGATGCATTGAAGGACATTTAAATATTAAAAAAAACAAGTTACAAAAAAATTCATTCAAAAATTCATTTGCATGTAAATTGTTTTGGGGGAAAAAGACATGCAATCCTTTTCCAAAGTAATTCCTTTGGCTCCTAGTTATAGGTTTTGACCCATTTCATAACTTGCAACAAAAGATGAAAAAAGATCACAATAATAGGAAGAATACCTTTAAAACATTCAAGTTGTGCATGTGATAGTTGTAAAATACATCTTCATCTTCCCAACATTTTTCTTCCCAAGTAAATCATATTAATAACATTATTTTTTACTATAATCAAAATTCAAAAACTCCTAAACTTCACATCTTTGGAATTCAAATAGAAAAGATGATAGCACACTCCTCACTTGTTTGCATTGGTTTGCATGTTGCCGCTTTCCATATACCTATTCCATTCATACTTTCTCACATGCTTACTTTCAAAATTTTCATTTGTTCTCTAACAATTTTTATTTTTTTCTCCCCCTCACAACTTGTTTCATGCTCTCAACTCTTTTTTTGTTTTTTTCTTACACGAGTCTTGAAGAACTTCATAAGTGATTCACAAAAACAAAAAGGAATGAAACTCACTAAAATGAGGTGCAACAAGGTTCTGTGATGGGCACAACAAATTCAAGATCAAACTTAGTTTGTCTTGAATTTGGTGCAAAATTTGCTTTCATGCCCCCTTTGAACCCTTCATAAAAATCTTTACCTTACCTTTGCATTTTGACTTCTATTTTGTCAAAATTAGGGGTTAAGTCCCATGTGTCATGAACATTACATATACTTATATTGTCTCCAAGAATCAATTTTTATGTGTGTAGTTAATGCACTTGAGTTCATGACATGAGGTTTAGAGGAAGGTTGTGCATGGTATAATGAAAGGAACAAGCTCCTAATGAGAGGGATTAATTCTTAGAGAAAAATGTGAAAAAGTAATTTATACTTGAAATTAGCTAGGGGCATCAACATACATAATGTTGTGTATTTACAAGTAAGGTCAAATAAGAACATGTGAAACATCTAAATGCATTTAACCCCATAACTATTAATTTAAGTAGTCATAAATTTTGATCAACAAGACAACAATGAAAACACTCTAAAATAAAACACCTAAATATTAAGTAATCCAAGTAAGATTCTATTGCATTGTGTGTTAAATTGAAGCAATAGATACACTTCCCAAGATGGTTAACTCGTAAGTCATAATGAAACTCAATTGCAAACCACAATGCAATTCCACAATGAAAGAACTAAATGTTAAGTAATCCGAGTAAGGTCACTTACAATGACCTAAGCTACATGCTTATCACCCAATTTGACACCTTAACACACAAAGAACCTTCTTTTGTGAAAAGGGACATGTTTCTTGATGAAAAAATTCCATTTGGAAATACAAACACACATAAAAATTGATGACAATTGCTAGGGGCTCAAAAGCTCCTTTGGTTATTCTCATATGGAAGGATTCATTATACCATGTAAAAAGGAAGAAGGGTTCTCAAAATTTTGGTCATTAGCCAGTGAAAGAAAAATCGGAGAACTAACTAGGGGTTAAAATGAGCTTGACCTGACTTCCATTGGAAGTTAGTTCACCAAACAGAACCATATACTTGTGTGTGTGTGTGTGTGTGTATTGTGGTTCTATCACGAGTCATGACACTCATGGATCCTTCGAAACTAGGGCTTTGCTCTGCACAACTATTTATGCATATCTTATTTAAAATAGTAATTTGACCTTCAAATTTTGTTCTATCCTCACAATCCTTCTTTTCTTTTTTTCTTTTTTTTCAAAATTTTTATTAAAAAAATTTGAATTTTTTTCTCAGAATTAAAAAAAATCAAATTTGCACTAAGTTTTTTTTTTCCCCTCAAAAATTATCCAATTTTTGTGTGAAAAAATGACCCCAAAATTTGTCACAAAAATACACTGCTCATAATCATATGCATGTATCAAAATAAGGACGAGGCTTTTGTTGGGTACTTGGGTGATTCTTTTGAGTACACTTATACCAACAAAGGGTGTGTCACACTGTGGCCTTGCCATTTACATTATTATTAAAAAGGATCTTAATGAAAAAAAAAGAATTATGGAAACTCAAATACTTTCACCATGCATGCATGCATGCAAAAAAAAAAAAATCTTCAAAAAAATCCTCTAAGAGAAACCACAAAAATCCTTCAAGATATTAGAACTCTAGAACTAATCTCAAGTTTCAACACAAGCCCAAAAAAATATCCCATCTTTCAAAAATCCTCATAATATAAAAACTCAGACCCTAAACCCTAAACCCTAAAAACCTAGGGGCCAAAATCCCTCAAGCTACTACTATACTCTATAAATGAATCTCAACACAATATCCTTGCCTGGGTTGGATGATTCCTGTTACAACAATTTCTGCAATTCCTGTTAGTTGCAGGTTGAAAGTGCACATGCTTCAAGTTTTGCCAGACCTCTGAGAGATTCTTTCTTTCTTTCTGTCACAAGTTTGCAAGAAACCAATTATTTTCTCTCTTGGAGGTCATCATAATCTGACTAACCCCCCTCCCTCATCAGCCTTTTTTCTTGACTCACTATATATATATATATATATATATATATATATATATATATATATATATATATATA
>Ga0116231_10008708_pt1 | contig 17628 bp, 15 predicted proteins | sample S1TSphgellanicum_2_FD_89695 | JGI IMG/M metagenome (GOLD analysis project Ga0116231, IMG submission 89695) | Host-associated microbial communities from peat moss isolated from Minnesota, USA - S1T2_Fd - Sphagnum magellanicum MG | ecosystem: Host-associated > Plants > Peat moss > Unclassified...
CAAAACCAAAATTTGGTGGCTTAAAAATTCAAATGTTAATTTCATATCTTCTAGGGTTCAGATGGGGTGGGTTAACCTCACCCCCGGTTCTTTCCACACACGGCCCCCCCCCCTCCCCCCCCCCCCCAAAGAGGCAAAGTCCTCCACATTCAACTTCAACGTAAAAATCCAAGAGCCAATCGGATTCAGCCACGTCCATGCAGGTGACCGTATCTCCCAAATACGAGATCCCAAACTGACGGACAAGAAGCCGCAAATTTGAGAGGCCAAAAATGTTTGTCCTTATTGCATACGTCAAAGAGAAATAACCTACCTGGTACCAACTGGCAACCAACTAACCCTACGTACTTTACCTACTTCACCGCTACCTCAGGAAAGGGAAAAATAGGCGATACAAAGTCACAAACACAAAACCCCTTTTCGCCATGCACTGCAAATGTAGTAATTAGTAAATTTCCCGGTACCTACGGCATGGAAATCGTCGACCAATTCGGCGTGGTAGGTGGAAAGTGGGATTACATAGCTTGACTTTTCTTTTACTTAAATCTGTATAATTATCTTCACGTCCGATACGTTCGGAGCACTAATACATTCCCGGGTGTATGGAACCCCCCGTTGAGAACGTCGCGACGGACGTTCCCATTTCCCACGTATGAGCTTGAGGTGTTGTGCAAGGCTGCCGCGCGCACTGTGTTTTTGTTTTGCGGGGAAGGGGGGGGGGTGTTTTTCTGCAGGCGTGGCGTCTTCGCGCTCTAGCTATGGCTGCTATTGCGTTCTTGTCATGTGCGTGTGCGTTTTTCTCACACTTATCGTCTCAGTCGCGGTTGCTGTTCCGGGATCAGGTAAAATTTCTTTGGATTTTGGAAGATTGTGTGCAGCACTATATTATGCTATAATATTCGGTTACATGACTAGTTAGTTGTGCAGGGTTAGTCCTCTTTACTAAAACAATATTCCTGGTGCAGATCGGTTTGAGAGTAGCGATTTCTTGAGTCCTTTGCACGATGAAAGGCTTCGGCGTCTTCTTTACTAAAACAATATTGTCGCCGCAGGTCGGTTTAAGCTTAGTGATTTCTTGAGTCCTTTGCACGATTAAAACGCTTCGGGGTGGCGAAGTTTCTTTTGCTGCTAGGAAGCAATTGGTCTGCATTTTTGTAAGGAAATCGAGCTCTGGATAACTTCAACTCGGACTCCTCGTCTTTCTCCGTAGATTTAGATGTTCGATGCGTGAACTTTCGCTGTATGTTTGGCCCCCTGACGAACTTGTTTTCGCAGGGATCCTGCAAGATCCTCTTACATTCGAAGATTTTACTTACATCTGTTTGATTTTGGTGGCCACAGACTGATTCTTTGGTCGATGAAGCAGTAGCCTGCCGAGATCGTTGTATCCTGGTTAATTCCTCCAGGTTTCTATCGTTTGTCACCATCATTTTATACTAATCTTTCCGTGTGTTGCTGGCAGACGTGACAAAAGGAGCGAAGAGGTATCATCTCCGCGGCGATCATATGGTACGTTATGTACGCTTCATGTTCCACGAGAGAGATGCGAGAATAGTAATTTAACGCACGTTACAAGTTCGACATGTCCGACGTAATTACTACATTTTCATCCTGTAGTTATTGATCACGGTTAATTCGCGACGACGGTCATGCAGAAACCCGCATACGATGTGGAGATGATTGGGAATATATCAAAAGAATCAGCGCCGATGATCACGGGTGTTGGGGTCCGGGCTCGCCGATTGGAGAAGATGATGGTCGAAGAAGGCCGAGAGACGCTGCAGATGACCAACGACTATGCATCAGGCAGCTGCACTGCATTTGCCAACTCAAAGCACGATCCCACTCCCACATGTACTCCTTAGAGTTAAAATCTGAAGGAGCAGATTGATCAAGGAGCTGGACGGGCATCAAGGTACTCCTGCACTAGGAATTTCATGAGATTCGCATATACAACATAGTATTACTGTATGTACAACAGGAGAGTTTTCATCAGCGTAGTTTATGTTGTCAAAATCGCAGAATGTTTGTGTCCAGCAAACTGAGATATTCAACAGCAAAGGTGTGTGGGAGCCGCAGCAGTTTGATCACATCACAGATCCATGGGACTGATCATCGGCAATGAGAAGGTCTATACTAGTGTTGGGGCGGGTACTTGGTTTGGATAGAGGGTTAGAATCATTGGATACGGTTAGTAAAATCCGAACCGGAGCCGGGTCTGATTTTGGAACTGGTTCTAGAACTGGAACTGAAATGTGTCTCTTAGAAGAAGTCTATATTAGTGTTATGGGATAAAAGAGAAGTGAGTTACTATTGGTAACTCTATGCTTTGATCCCTGGAAAAAGGAAAGAGAAGGAAAAAAAAGCTTGCAAGAAAAGTCCACTGTCCACTATCTAAGTGGAAAGTGAACAGTGGACAGTCCACCCTTCACACCAAACGCAACTTGAAAGAAAAACTCCCCCTCCCACTCACCCCTCACTCACAAGAAAAAAAGGGAGGCCTCTTCACTCCATGACATGACTTCTCATTGGCTGCCACTATTCTTGGTCAGGACTAAAAGCCCTTCCTAAGAACAGCCTACCTATGTATTCGCATATTGAAAGTTTTGAAATGCGTTTTGAATTTTAAAAATATATCTGGGGGGACTTGTTCAAGATCAAAACTCTGTTGCTTGTGACAACTTTCTCAGCTGCCAGATTCTTCTATCAATTTGAGAGTTTTTCTTCAGCTAATTTGTTCAGAGCTGAATCTTCTACAACCTGTTATTCAAGGAACAACTAGACTGGCTTTAAACTTGTTAATTTTTTTTCTTCTTATATGTACATCATGTAATCTAATTTTGAAACATAAGAATCTGTCAGACACAGAATTGCAATCTGCCAGCTGACGAAATTTGATCTGTTTCATGATCACACGATGCTTTAAAATAAATAAATAAATAATAAAGGAAAAGCACCCAGCAAGAGAACAACAAAAGAAAAAAAGAAAGGACTAAAGTCCAAACAAAAGACCACACCCAAAAGTGTAGAACACACAATGGTGAGCCCTAAGAGGAGAAAACACGAAACCTAGGACCTGAAACCATCACTAGTAGCAAGAAGCAAATCATGCAAGGAGATGAGCATAACACCTAGAAAGACACAAAGCCTAGAAGTGGCCTCACTTGCTAGCACAGAACTGTCCAATGCAAGATAGTGGTGGCTTGAACTCTCTAAAGAGCCAATGACACCTTTTGCCTATAAAATGAGTATAATTGAAAGAGGAGGACCTCTAGAGCCTTTTGCTAACCATGCCATGTTGGCACATCAATGAAAGAAGTCATTCACTTACTAGTGTAAACATCCAAACATCTCTATTATTAGAGAGATGAAATCATCCTTAGGATGTTGGTCGTGATATGACACAACTTTTGTTTGAACTGTAATTGTCGCAACCACTTTTTGGGAACAAGCAATTCCAAAAACAAAATCTACATGAGTTGAGTCAGCATTAGGTGTGGTTGTGCACTCTCCCCCATGAGCACAATGAAGTAGGTGTATCCTTCTTAAATCTATGGCTTGGCCACATATGTATCGAAAAAGACCATGAGCCGTGGGATGGGGGAGGCCCAATCTAATGTGTAATGTTGAGGAAAAGATGTTAGAGACCATCCTAAAAGATGGAATGATTGGGTAGGTAAAAATCCAAGAACCTGAATATTAGTCCTACACAAGATCTCAATCAAATGTGATGACAATTTAAAGACAACTCTAAGATGATGCTAGAAAATGAATGTTTGTGCACGCTCTCTAAAATTTTTTCCTAAAGACAATCCATTTTTCTTTTTGATAGTTGTTCAAATGGTGGGATGGAAGATTAAGCAATTAGAAGTAGAAGGTGATGAACCCACCTAAGGTGAGCCTAGAATGGAAGTGGACTTGAACTACTGGCCCTAATAACCCCTAGTAAAAATGGGCAGTTGTCTTGCAAAAATCTGGACATGATGATTGGGGCAATAGACCCCAACTCCCCAAGTACATTGTCGAGGCGATAACCTCTGTAGAAACAAGACTTACCCCGCCCTTGGAGATGGGCAGAAAGGTTTATCAATAAACTAGGGGAGCCTCTAGACACTTCAAAAAGCTTGGCCCTAAGAGTTTCCCAAATACGCAAATGAAGGTCGAATCAAAAGAGGTTAGTTGGCATTGAAAATTCGAAAGTGGGGCAAATAATGAAAAAGGTAATAAGGCCTTTATGCGAAACAATGAATGAAAATCCCAAATGCCATCTACACATCCCCCAATCTAGGAAGGGCATTTATGTGTTGAACATTATCATCCAAAACATCCTGGACAAAAGAAGAAGTGAAGGAAAGGGACCCCAAGGGAACACCCAAAACCTTAATGCCCCCAGTAGGGGTATAGAAACCTAATGAAAGCAACTTCGAAGGAAACCAAACAACACATTTACGGGGTTGAACTATAAGGCCTACCAATTCTAATTGGGAAAAGAAATGATGAAAAACCTAAAAGATAACAAAAGCAAGCCCAATGATGTGGGTCTCATCTACAATGGAAGGAAACAAACAAGATGGGAAAAAATAGCAAAATTATGAAGTGCATGGAAATGAGTTAGGGCAAAAAGACGACCACCCAAAGGATCCCCCTGACAGATACCAATGGAGGATTGAAAAATAAATTGATTGCCTTGAGGGGAATGATGATTAAAAAATGAGGGAGCTAGGGAGCATAAAAGGAACAAACAAAAGGTATGAATTGAAATAACTACTCACTTGCAACACACAATTCCTAAAATATAACTTTATAAGAAACAATGTTGAAGGCATTTGCGATGTCTACTTACAACACCACCCAATCAGGGTGAACATCTAAAGCTATTCGAATACCATGCACCATTGCTTCATAGCCTCCCTTGATAGCAACCCCAAATTAGTAGCAACAAATGCATTGCAAAATTGAAAGCAAAGGGTCTTACTCACCAATTGATTTAAGGAACTTAACCTATTACTATTAATCAATTGCCATTAAAAGGCTTGGCCAAAGTTAACATCTTAGTAGCATTAAAGGCCCTAGTTATATTCCCAGGGATACGCCTTGTAATAATATAATAACACACCAAGAATAACCGGGAAAAGTCGTTAGTTGAGTCCTCTAGGTCAAATAAATCTCTAAGGTGCTTGAATACCATGCTTGAAGGCCCTCTAGCTAAAAGGTGAGTTGAATGGATGAATGCCAACTTGAACATGTTTAAAAAAAAACTTTACAAAAAGTTTTGACATAATCTTCCTACCTTCTAATATTCTTGTTAAAAGTTGTTAATATCTATAATAATGCAAACATTACCCATATAGGTGCAACAAGTTAAATTTAACTCAATTTTCAATGCAAAATGTTTGATCAAATGTTGGAGCCTGGTTTAAATTTTGGTTCACCCTTGCCTAATATCAATAATGGTGATAGATATCAATACTAGTAGCAAGGACCTTACCAAGTTGGTATGACTTCAAGCAATACCACCTAAATTGGTTTAAATCATATCAATCTAATTGGTACCAATCCAATAAGGACCAGTGTTGGGTACTACCTAATTGGGAAGGTTATAATTTAGAATTCAATTCTAATTAGTAATAATCAAATTGATTTTTGGAACCTAATTTGGAACTAGAACTAGGTTTTTAGTTTTTAAACAGATTGAAACTAAATTGAAACTAAATTGAAACTAGGTTTTTTAAAACTATGGTCCAAGTTAATTAAAACCATGCTGATTTTTTGGGATTAAAACCAAAATTGGTTTTTTTTTTTTGGAAAAACCAAACCCAAAACAAAATTCCAAGTTCATTTTTTAAGGAACTAAAATTACACTAATTAATTTTTAAAACCAAAACCAAAGGTTCTTCATAAAAGTCAAAAACCTCCCAACATTGGTGAGAACTTTAAGTATGACTAACAATGGACACTTTTTTGCCAAATATTTATTTATTAAAAAAAACAAGGTTAGACAATTTCAAGTTTCAACAATTGAGGAATCACTATGCAAGGTACACATTATGTTGTGTATTTGTAATAGTAATCCAAAGGTTGGGACAATAAAAAAAATTTCACAAATAGGGGGTTCGATTTTCAACATTTTTGACCAATATCAATAATGTTTCATTTTTTTAAACTAGACCTTTTGTGAATTATTTTGTGCTCAACATCAATTGTAGTTCCAATAATATTAACTTATTGTATCGATTTTATAACAATTTCAATATAAGGAATATATGAGCCATAAATTTAAATATGCCATCTTTTATGCAATTTTGTTTTGGCAATATTTAACAATAGTGATGTGATTGTGAATTTGAAACTTCATGCACAAAAAATATAGACGAGTGTTTGGAAATTAATCCATGGGTGAACAAAAAAAACATACAAGCACCCCAAATTCAATTGCTTGTGCACAAAAATAAACACATTATCTTATTTTAAAATAAATAAAAAAAAGTATATAATTCAATTAAAACACTAAGACAACTTCGGATACCATTCAAACAAAGTCACGTAAATCCATTAAGGACTTTCCCACCACAAATCATATAATGTTATCCCCTCAAAAATCATGAATGAACAAGGCAAGGGCAAACCTCACAACTTTGTAATCCTAGAATAAAAACTTGTAGTTTTGAATTATGTATGTCACATCAAGTAGAAAGTTTATTGCAAGAGTTAGGGAGTCTAGGTAAAAGAAAATTTAATCACATTTGCAATTAAAGAGTAAGTAGAAAGGCTTGAAGAAGTGGAAATAATGTTGAAAAAATTAGATATGACTAGGATACCAAAGCTAGTGTAGGAATACACAATGAAATATTCAAACTACTTCTATTATCTTTGGGTTCAACAATCATCACTCCTATAAGTGCCATCACATTCTAATAATAGCATGGATTGTAAATTTCCTTCTCTTCCATCACAACCCACTTTGATATACATTCCCACTACTTGCACATCCACAACTCATGTCACATTAGATTGTTCAAGACTTTGTTGATTTCTATGACTAATTTGTTTCTTGTGAAAAGGTGGAAACCCTATGCACTTGAACACTATTATGATCTCACATATTTTTTGATATCTTGGTCTTCATACATGAGACACCAATTTGTGTTTCTTATAGGACTTCAATAGACATTGTTGAATATTAGGCCCAAAAGGATTAAAATAGGGTTGAAATGAATTTGCTTATGCTAAAAGAGGCCATGCAACCACATAACAAGGGTGCACTATTGGTAGATTGCCCTCCAACACATTTCAATGTGCCAAAAAATGACAAATTAGGGTTTTAGGTAGGCCAATTGGAAGACGAAGAAAATTGACATCCTCAATCTACCCACCCTAATAGCACAAGTGAATCAACAATAGCCACTTGGGTTCAAAACATGTAAAAGGCTAGCTTATTTGTCACCCTTCAATAATTGAAATTAAAGGTTGCTGAAGTCACATAAACCAAACCTACCCCATTTTGGAATGGTGTTCCAAGAAACAACTAGTGGTTTTGGTTTTAAAAACATCATCCAAAAATTAACATATACCTTATAGGATGAAAACATGGTTATGTGGTTCAAAAGTGGTGTTTGAAAGTCCATAATTTAACACTAGCAAAAAATTTAGCAATTTTAACAATTATAAACCATAAATTTTATAATGAACCCCTATGTTTTTAATCATAAATATTAATAAGTTGACCTATGAATATCCCTAAACATGTGATTGATAAAAAAATCCATGCAAGATTAAATTTATTAATGTGAAATGGACTTTCAAATATAAAACTTAATAATAATCATGTCATTTAGAACTTTATATATATATATAAAACAAAATTTTGAATGTGCTTCATTAATAAATTCTTCATTTGATGATACTTTTTTTTAATTTTTAATTTTTGACACTAATTTGACATATTTTTTGAGTCCACATTTTTAATTTTTTTTGTGTGAAAGACGTAGTGTTGTCATTTCAAAAGTCCTTTATAAGTTCATAATCTTTTTAGAATTCATCAAATTTTTTTATGATGATTCCCATTAAAGTCTATGACAACATGAATATTAAAAAAATTGACATGTTAATTTTGAATATCGCTTTAAATTTTACGTTTGTATGTAATCGAGAAAAATTACAAATGTGACAATCCAAATTGTCCACCTATTTGTGCTTTCACCCTATTAAAGGATTATAATTTCTAGGGGAAAAAGGTTAATTAAGGAAACCTGCCATACCTTTTATTACAATTTGAAAAATTTGTACACACAACAAAAATACCCATTAAATCACATTTAAAATTTAAATGAGACAAGAATTCAAATAAGGTGACAATCTAGTGTTAAGGTTTTGGCTAGGTGAAGGTCACATGATGATAAATGTTTATAGCACCATTCCCAAATCATAAAAGCGGCTAATTATGAATTGTGTTGTTAATGCAACAAGGATGACCTTGCTTTTTTTCATATTTTCAAAGGTTTAAGGATGCGAGAAGATTACATGTAGACCAAGAACATGCATGACAATGCCAAAAAAAAAATTGGATGATAATTTACCTTTTCAATGAATTATTGAATTTTTTTGTAGATTTTTTTCCGAGAGGGTTTGTCAAGAAAATCAGCATTTTTTTATTCTAGATGGGCATGGGTCACATGTCACAATAGAGGTTCTTGAACAAAAAATAAAATTAGGGTTGGACATGGTCACCTTACTTGCTCATACTTCACATGCATTCCAACCATTGGATGTCATTTGTTTCAAACCATTTAAAAATGTGTTTAAAAAGGCAAGAAACTATATTGTGGCAAAAAAAAATTATCTTTAACTAAATAAGTCACACTAAAATCTAGTAGAATGGGTGGACAAGGCCTTGTAGCAATCTTTGAAAAATGAGAACATAGTATCATGGTTTAGGGTTTGTGCTATTTGACCATTGAACCCTACAACCATGGTTGGAAATTATGGTTCAAATGAAATGTTCATTATAGTAAAAAAGGGAGATCATAAAAATTCATACTAATTAGATGCAACAAATGAATTTGGCAACAATGGGGATGAAGTTGAAGCCACCACAAATGAACATTGTTGGGACTTTCCAACCAATGTTTGCCACTACTCCTACCATGTCTAAATGGCCCTTTTCACTCACAACTTGGCACTATGTGAAAATGCCACATAGTCTTGCCACCTCAACAAGTAACCATGAAAAGGATTAAATGGTGGTGAACTTGGAAGACCTTATTTTTGAATTAAATGACCTAACTAGTCCAAGTCATACTCAAAAAGTTGTGGGATTTGTTAAGGTCTATTGTTTTTGACATGATTACCAACAAGGAATTTAAAACATAGTAAAGAACCATTGATGGACTATTTTAGTTTACAGGTGGTCACATCATACGAATACCTAATAATGTTGAAACAAAAGGTAATGGGCAAAAAAATTGTTGATAAAATTAGGGATTTGAAAGCAAAGGAAAAGGAAGAAAAAAATCAAGAAGGGTTGAAGGTATAGTTACCCAAGCTAAGTGAATAACTCAAAGGAGAATTGAGAAGGAGGATAGAACTAAGTTCAATGACACATGGTCTACTACAATTGTTAAGGCTATTGGTGAAAGATTCCACAACAACTTTAGAGTATGGTTTCAAGCCCATCCTCGAGGGAATAAAAGGTTTGGTTTAAAAATCATGTTTGTGGAACAAAAAAATGTTAGACAACAAAGAAGGGAAAAGATGTAACTTGTTAAGCATGTCCCAACCAAGTTGTAACCTTCCATTCAATAGTAGTAAATGAGAAGGTTGGGGCATAGAGAGAAGAGGAAGGGATAGAGAGAAAAGATGCGCAAAAAGAGTGAATACGCAAAAAAGCGAAGGGAGAAGGTCAAAAAGCTTAATAGAAAAAAAAAAAAGATGCACCTAGAAAGAAAAGGGCCAGGGTTGGGAACTGAGTTTGGTTTTCAAACATTAGTTCCAGTGTTAGGTAAAACCCTAGTAAGCACATTCTTGAAATAAGGGGCCTACTAGGATGGTAGTTATGTCCAACATCACATTTTGGGAATATTCCCCACTCTTGAGCTTTACCTATCATAAAGCATGAGGCAAAGATTATCATGATATGAAGATCATTAGGTGTAAGAAAGGAAGGGTTTTTATACCTTTTCTTTAAGAATGGGAAATATTTTATGCATATAAGTAAGCTTTAGTTCCCTCCCACTATTGATGAGTAATGTAATATCCCTTTTATTTAGGAGGGATGTTCATGGATAGTGCTCTCCAAATACATTTAAGAACTTTTCCCAAGTGCTTTATGCCTATATTTATTTTGAGCTAGGATTTAGGGTTTAAAATTATTAAATAGGTCAAAGAAATCATATGCATCAATACACCCTAACATGATGTTCACAAAATAGAGGTCCACATAAAACCCATGATGCCCTTTGGATAATTGCCATGTAGGTATGTTATCGAATATGTCTTGTGTAACACACCATGCTTTGCCATGGCACCCATGGGATGAAGATTTTGACCATCGGGTGAATGCATGTTATGGTGTACATAAAAAACTGTTACATTTTGACAATTTTCAAGACCTATTTAAATTTCATGCATCATGGTGAAATTTTGGAAAATAATTTTCACTAAAATTTTGTAATAGATGATGGTTTATGTCCCAATCTAACATTATGTTGTGAAATCAATGCACATAAAAATGATATAATAGTTTAACAAAATATTATTTCGATTTGCAAAACCCTATCACATTTTTTCAATTCCAACATAAGGACTAAGTAATACTACCACAATGCCAAAACATGTCTTTCATGACTTGAACATTTACAACTAATGTCATAATCTAGTCATGTAGTCATATGTCCTTAATCATATATTTTTGCTCAAATTTGTGACTACATTACAATTGCATTATGATCACATGACTAAATTAGGACCTTTTTGTGACTACATTGCGATCGCATGATTAGCCTACATATATTAATAACCTACCTATGTTAGTAGTTTAACTACGTGCTAGATAGCTATTAATTATTTACTAACTACATATAAAGGAGTCTGATTAGAATCAAATGAGCCAATAGTGATGGACTCAAGGATTGCAATCCTTTTTGTGGTCATTTTCACTTTCTCATAAAAAGGACTTTTGGGATGAAATCTTTTGCAATATGTTACTAAAAATACATAATTTTTTCTCAATACATCACTTTTTTTAATCAACTTTTCATGAATAACTAATTTTTTTAAAAAAGTGTACATATTTTACCAAATTTTGCATTTCGTTTTGAAAAATTATCTTAATTTCAAATTGTATGAAAATATGTCAGTTATTTAATGCTTTATTTTATTTCAGAAACTACAATTTTGTTTTTGATGTCATGTACATTACACCCCATTTACATGTGGTAAAAGACTCTTGAAATTTTAAATTTCAGTTCAATAGATTTTTAATTTTTAAAATTTTCAGAACTTTCAAATTGTGAGTGCTTTTTGAATGTGGATAATCAATTAACATTATCTCAATATTTTTTCATCAAAATTATTTTATAAAGAGATTCTTTAGCTTAGTAATTTATAAAATTGATTACATTCGTTGTAACTATTGTTGAAGTTCAAAGGTCTTTTATTCAAACCAAAACCCAAAATATTTTTTTTTGAATTTTTTATTTTGAATTCTTCAACATTCATATTAGTCATTTAGCAATACATTCCATAAGTAACATGGCATTAAAATGGCACCACAAAAATATATCTAACAAAATTATAGTTTTTATAGAGTTTTAACAATTGCCCGATGTGCTTTTTGTACCTTATAAAATAGGTTTAAAAAAATGTTTATAACAATATGGTGACAATTTTGGTCATGTCAAACTCATGTAGTGCAATGGTTAAGTGGGGGTTAAAGACTTCTACCTTTAATGTGGAGGTGGAGGGTTCAAGTCTTCACACTTGCAACTTAGTGAACTAACTTAACTAGTTAAATTAGCTACATTCTTAGGTAGGCTAAAGCATACATTCCTAACATATAGGTTGGTTTTTTAGCCTTTCTACCATGTGTGTACATGCCACGTGTTACATGACATTAGTGGAAAACATATTTAATGAATTATATCCAATAGCCATAATTTATGAATCTCATCAAATACTAATGACCTCCATGACTTTACAATTGCAAAAGTCATAGTCACAAATTGTTTTGTAACTGAGCCACACTAATGACTAGGTGTCCTAAATGACGTGTCCTATTCGACTACACAATCATGTAATCATAAATGTCTTCCATGACTAACAACCTAGTCATAAATCAAGTCACAAGACAACTTTTCTTGTAGTATACATTCAATGATAAATTTTCCATGAAATTTTACACATACATAAAATAAACCATAAAGAACAATTTTTCCCATCAAAGTTTTCAATTTTTAATTCTTAAAGTTGTGGAATTTAAATAAGATGATTTTAAAATGTTCATTAGTACATTTTGTTGATGATTATGATTTTTTTAGGTTGAAAAATGTTCTTTATTTGGGCTAAGCGCTTTTGTAATCATTTGACAAAAATTAGATGAAGTTTTGAATTTTTTTAAAATGAAAAATTGTTGTCAAATAAGGGTTTTCTAAAAACCTTTATTAAATTATTGGTGCAAATTTGTACAAATGTACAATTATGTGTCAATTTCATATTCATGATTCTTGTGATTTATTTTAAATTTGAAGCCCAAATAATTTATATTTGATCTTTAAAATAATTCAAATTGAGTGAAATCTTATGTGTTGTTACTTTTGATATTATATGTAGTTCCAAATTTCCTTCAAATTGTGTACACCATAGTGTGCATTCAACCCATCACATGTCATTTCATGGCATGGGCCATTTTACCATCTCATGAGCTAGTCACATAACCTACAACCATTTCAAATTGCCTTTTGACCCCCAATTGTGTCAATTGAAACAATTGTGAAATTTATATTTTTTTATCTTAAACCTTAAGGCAACAAACAATCCCTTCCTATGCCACCTAGTGTATAGCACCATCTCCATCAATCTACAAGTTTCAAACAATGATCAATTGGTTTTAAATGTATTGTACACCAAAAATACTTAATATTGTTTTAGAAAAGTACTTTAAGTCGTATCACTTTGGCTTTTCTAGGTGTTTGTTGAATTATTGCAAGTTGGTGTTTGGGTAAAGCTTGTCGACTAGGAGTTTAAGAGTTGCAAGATCTTCAAGCTTAAGACATTCAAGTTCATCTAAGCTTTTCAGTAAATTTATAATTGTTTTCAAGAATGCAATTTTGTTGTTTGCATTATTTTGTTTCACTACAAGAAAAGCTATCTTTTGTGACTTGATTTATGACTAGGTTGTTAGTTATGGAAAACATCCATGACTACATGACTATGTAGTCAAATAGGACATGTTGTTTAGGACACCTAGTCGCTAGTGGCTTAGTCGCAAAACAATATACAACTATGACTTTTGTGACTCTAAAGTCATGGAGGTCATCAATGCTTTGATGAGATGCATAAATTATGACCATTAGATATAATTTATTAAATATGTTTTCCACCCATGCCATGTAGACATGTGGGATGTAGACACATGGTATAAAGGCACATGTTAGGGATGTATGCCCTAGCTTACCTTGGAATGTAGGCTAACTTAGTTAGCAAGTTAAGTTAATTTTAAGTTAGTTCACTAAGTTGCAAATGTGAAAACTTGAACCCCTCACCTCCACATCAAGGGAAGAAATCGTTAACCTGCATTTAACCATTGCACCAAATGATTTTTACATGACAAAAATTATCACCATATTGTTATAAACAATTTTTTACTAACCTACTTTATAAGTTAAGTACTTAAGTATTTACTTAACAACTTAAAACCTACTTAGTAACCTAGTAGGTACCTAGCTTGATAGGTAATAGGTAAGTAATACCTAAAGGTAGTAGGTAATAGGTAGGTATGTATGTACTACCTATTTAGTAGGTAGGTAAGTAAGTAGGTAGGTAGGTGCCTAATAGTAAATATATATACGTACTATCTATCTAGTTTATAGGTAGCTAGGTAAGTAGCTAGTAATGAGTAATAGGTAGTTAGGTAGGTAGCTACACATGTACGTACATACAACCTACCTACCTAATAGGTAAGTAAGTAGGTAGGTATACATGCACTTACATATATATTACCTATATCTAGTAGGTAGGTAGGTTGGTACATATGTACTACATAGTAGGTAGGTAGATAATAGGTAGTATTAACCCATAGATACTAGCTACTTAATAGGTAACTAGTAAATAGCTAATAAGTAGCTAGCACTTGGTTAAACTACTAACATAGGTAGGTTATCAATATATGTAGACTAGTCATGTAGTTGCAATGTAATCACAAAATAGTCCTAATCTAGTCATGTAGTCATAATTCAATTGCAATGTAGTCATAAATTTGAATAGAAGTATATGAGTAAGAACATATGATTAGATGACTAGATTAAGACATTAGTCGTAAATGTTTAAGTCATGAAAGACACGTTTTGGCATTGTGTTTGTTAGAATCCCTAATCATGAAATACTTGTGGAAACACCTTCCTATACTTGACAATGTCTTGCTAACGAATTCATGGATTGCATGGAATCCTTCAATGAAGAAACTCCCTCCTAGAATGTTGTTAGGGTTGTTAGGTTCTCCAATGGTTGAAAAAAACAATGATGGACACTAAAAGAAAAAGGCCAAAATGCAACCACTTTATTTGTGACTACATGCAACTATATGTTGTTTCTGACCATTTTTGTCATTTTATGACTATTTTGCAACTATTGATTTTTTTATCTTTTCATGTACCGTAGTGGCATTCCCATTCGTGACCTGCCTTGCGAATAATTATTTTCAAAAGTTTTTCTTTTTCGCACTGACCAATTCACAATTATTTTCATTTTCACCAGGCCGTTTTTGCGATTTCTCCACCTTTTCGTTTTGGTAAATTCGTTCAATCTGAGCCGTTGGATACAACACCCACGACCCCGACGATGACGGTTCAATGATCGCGGCCGCCGGCCCGGCCGGGCCCGGCGAGCCAGGCCAGACAAAGATATTGCAACGAAATTTGGTGCACAGACATTGCCAACATGTTTCATTGAATGGTTAAGATACTGGTACTGTACACATGCTCTTGATTTAGGCGGGAAAGGTGCAAAACTGCAGGCCCCAAAGACTAAGCCACAGCGAGCTGCGTGCACTGTGGCTCAGACAGATAAGGAAAAGTGGCTTCCCTTTCAAAAATCAAGAATGGCACTAGAGCTGTAGGGAAACGGTAAAACAGATGAGGCATCGGTAAGGGAATGGCGCCCAAGGTGGCCACTAGCACCAAGTTTTTTTCTGTCATCTCTAAAGAAGAGCAGCTTGCCAAATGGCAGAGAAGCCAGACTCAATTGGGAGAGCGGTTGAAGGAGCAGGCAGCCCGTAGAGAAGAGGCAGAGAAGACCCATCTGGCTGCCAAACGTCCCGTTGGTAGACCAAAGAAAAGCACTGCAGTGCCCTCGGCCATATTGATTCCAGTTCAGGCTTCCGGACAGCAACCTGTAGCACAGAATGGGGGGGAGCAAGGGGATGCGGCAGTAGCTGAGGAGATGGGGGTGGATGCAAGCGAAAAACCACCCCCTGCAAAGAAGAAGAGGGGAAGTTACACAAACTGGTTTGTCCCCGATCTGTGGCCTTTCATTGAACAAGCTGTGAAGCAGCACCCCAAGAGCTTGTATGAAGCTTTGTTCTCCCTTCAACACATCAGAAAGCTTGGTCGGGTTGGCAGCCTTTTTGACAACCTGACCATCAGCACTTTGAAAGGGTGGTTTGAGAGGATGTGACAGGGCGCTTTGTTTTACGGAAGAAGTATGAGGAGGCTATCAAGCTGTAGTTTGCACGGTCGGCTGCTTAGGACAAAGGGCCTCGGGGGATCCTCAAAGATCATCTAGTGGCCTTTTAGTTGATCATAAACACTCTGAAAGGCATGCGAGACTCGAGGCAGCCTTTGGACAGTAACCATTACTTAGACAATCATTTAGGGGATTATCTCAGCTGTTGCCCCTGAGCTCTTTGAGAGGCGCATAAAGAGTGGATTCTTCAGCGTGTCAAGAAGGTTTGCAAGGAAGTTTGTGCGCAGGCACATGGGTTGGACTTGGAGGAGGAGTACCACAGTAGCGAGTAAGCTCCCCGCTGATTGGGAATCCCAGGGTCATGATATGGCCTATAGGATAGTTGCACTTGTGAAAACATATGATATCCCCGAAGAGCTAGTCATCAATTCTGATCAGATTGCTCTCCACATTCGGCCAAGCACAGATCAGACCTATGACGATAAGGGGGTCAAAGATGTCAAGAGTCTGGGAAAGGACGATAAACGTCAGATTACTTGCACGGTTAGCTTAATAGCAAGTGGGGATCTGCTCCCTTTTCAGCTGATCTTCCAGGGCAAAACCACTGTTGTTGTCCCTAAAGATTCCAGGGCGGTGGCAGCTAGGGCGAAGGGTTGGCATTTGACCATGTCGTCCAACCATTGGTCTAACCAGCAGACCATGAGGGAGTTCGTTGACCAGGTCATTGTGCTGTGGCATGGAAAGCAGTGTGAGGAGTTGGGGCGTGCTTCGTCCTCTCAACATTACATTTGGAACATTGATTGTTGGAAGGTGCATATCTCAGAGGAGTTTAAAGGGTGGCTAAAGGAGAATCATCCACTTTTGCACCTCGTCTTTGTTCCTGCTAACTGCAAGTTACAGGTCATCGATGTAGTTCTCCAGCGCCCTTTCAAGCACCGCTTCCGCACTTAGTTCAATCTGTGGCAAAGCCAGCAAGTAGCATGTCAGGTGCTCAACAGGGTGCAGTCGGATAACATCCAGCTCTAGCTTGGGATCAAGCAGCTCAGATGCCACTTGGTAGGCTGGTTGATGGGTTCCTGGGAGGAGCTGGCAGGGCTCAAGCAGATGATCAGGAAGGGGTGGACGAAGTGCAGGATGGGGAAGATTCATGAAGCGGAGTTCCAAGCAAAAGCCTTGTCAGAATGTTTGACAAGGGGTCTGCTAGTACTGGAAGCAGCGGAGGAGGATACGACGACAGGGCCTGAGGGGGACATTGAGGTGCTCGCGCACATGGAGTAGGCTTCATTGGCCGGTGTGATGGAGGCCTGCCTGGATGATCAATTTGATGTTCCAAATGATGTAGACCTAGATGGTTCTGATTCTGAGGATGGATCAGATGGAGAAGATTAGAATTCAGTTGTTAGATCAACATCACCAGTACTGGTTAGAGCCTTGCTTCGAGACTCTTAGGGTAGCTACCTGTTCTGCCATTTTGGTATTTTTCGCTGACAGGGTTGCAAAATTATCGGATTAATTCGCAACTTCGCACCGGTTGTAAAAAATTAGTTTTTTTTTCCACAGCGGCTAGAAATAATTATTTTTAGTGTGAATGGGAATGCCACTACGGTATACCACATTCTATTATAGGGTCATATGATAAATGGTAGTGCATGTCAACTTTTTCATACCCACCTAATCCAAATATGGACCCCAATTCCTTTAGACTTAGATACCCGTGTGATATGGTCCTTAACA
>Ga0116231_10008709_pt1 | contig 17626 bp, 10 predicted proteins | sample S1TSphgellanicum_2_FD_89695 | JGI IMG/M metagenome (GOLD analysis project Ga0116231, IMG submission 89695) | Host-associated microbial communities from peat moss isolated from Minnesota, USA - S1T2_Fd - Sphagnum magellanicum MG | ecosystem: Host-associated > Plants > Peat moss > Unclassified...
CCGAATTATCTCTACATCAACAAGGGCGATGGGACGTTCGACGATGTGAGTTACGCCTCGGGCTATGCGCTGAACGAGGCCGGGCGCGAGACGGCGACCATGGGCATCGCGGTGGGCGATTACGAGAACAACGGGCAGCTTGACGTGTACAACACCACGTTCTCGGACGATTACAAGCCGCTCTATCACAACGAAGGCGACGCCAACTTTACCGACATCAGTTACCAGATGGGCATTGCCGAAAACTCGGTGCCGTTCCTCGGCTGGGGCGATGCATTTTTGGACTACGACAACGATGGATGGAAGGATCTGCTGACCGTCAACGGCCATGTGTATCCGCAAGTCGATCAGCACCCGTGGGGCACAACGTGGGCGCAACGCCCGCTGCTCTATCACAATCTCAGCGGCAAGAAGTTTGAGATCATGCCGGCGGTCGAGGGTACCGGGCTGGCGGATGTGATTCCGGCGCGCGGATTGGCTGTCGGCGATCTCTTCAACGACGGCAAGCTGGACGCCGTGATCAACGTCGAAGACGAGCATCCGGTGATCCTGCGCAACGTGAATCCGGATCATAACCACTGGATCGAGTTGAAGCTGGTTGGAGGCCCCAAGAGCCCGAAAGATGCCGTGGGCGCGACGGTGTATCTGACGGCGAATCACATGAAGCAGCGTGCGGATGTGATGAGCGGCGGGAGTTATATCTCATCGAGCGATCAGCGGCCGCACTTCGGTCTGGGTGACGCGACGAGCGTGGATGAGATTGAGGTGCACTGGCCGAGCGGCAAAGTGGAGAAGTTCTCGGCGCCGGGCGTGGACCGGATCGTTACCCTCACGGAAGGCAGCGGAAAATAGCATTCCTTTACAAAAGAGAAAGCGCTCCGCAACTCTGCGGAGCGCTTTTCGCATGGCTTGAAAGAGTTTAGAAGTTGAGGCGTGCGCCCAGTTCGAGCGATCGCGGACCCGCGCCTTCAGCCGTCTGCAACTCAGGGATCTGGCCGAAGCCCTGCTGTGGAGCATCGACCTGCATGTTTGGCGGTTCATAATTGCGGTGGTTGAAGATGTTTGAAGCTTCGGCGGAAAATTCGAACTTGGCGCGCTCGGTAATCGCGAAGCCTTTGCGCAGGGAGAGCGAGTAGATTTCCGTTCCCGGACCGATAACGCTGCCGACGGCGGCATTGCCAAAATAACCGCGGTTGCTGGCCGGCACGGCAAAGGCATTGGGGTTAAACCAGCCGGAAACGCTGCGATGCGCGGCGTAGACGGATTGATTGGGGATGATGTCGCTGCGAGTCTGGCCGACGGTGGTCGTGATGTTAGTGCCTGCCGGGTCTGATGTGTTTTCAAATGGCGTCAGGAACGGTCCGCTTTGCAGCACGGTAACGCCGCCCAGGTGCCAGCCGCCGACAATCGCATCGAGCGCGGAGCCGGTCGAGAGCCAGCGCTGGCCTTTGCCGAATGGCAGGTCGAAGAGATAAGTGGCGATGAAGCGGTGACGGCGGTCGTAGATGACATTGCCATAGTCGAGGCCGGGGTGGAAGCGATCAGTCAGGAACGATCCGCCGGAGATGGCGAAGGCCGTGGGGGTTGCGCCGCCGGCGTTCGAGAGGTCGCGCGTATAGGTGTAGCTGGCGTCAAAGGTGTAGACTTTGCCGCTGTGGCGCTAGACCTCGACCGTGCCGGCGTTGTAGTTGCTTTCCGCAAGGTTGGAAACGCTCTGAATCACCGCCCAGCAGGGATAAGGGCGATAGTCGGCAATCTCGTAAGTGCCGGGACCGTCAACCTGGCAACTCTTCGAACTGGTCGGCGCGGGTGCGCTGGCAGGCACATTGTTGTAGTAGCCGACGGTGTTGGGTTGCACCTGGTTGTCGTCGATCATGGCTTCGAGATTCTTGCCGTGGCTGCCGATGTAGCTGAGGCGCATCCCGATGCCCTGGCCGAGGTCTTGCTCCACGGTCATGTTCCACTGTTGCACCGAGGGGTCTTTGTAACGGATGGGGAAGGCATAATAGAAGCCCGCCGAGCCGGTGCTGATGCTATTGGACAGATTGCCAAAACCGGGGTTTGCGAAGGAGAGAGCCGGTGTGTTTCCGTTGAGGGACTGGCTGAAGTAGCCGACATAGCTGGCGGAGACTGCCCAGCCCGATACCAGCGAGAATCCGAGCGGTGTTTCGATGAATTGTCCCCAGCCGCCGCGCACTACGGTCTTGTCGTTGCCGTAGGGGCGCCATGCAAATCCGAGGCGCGGCCCCCAGTCGTTTCTATCGGTATAGCGAAGAGCTTCCGGCAACCCCGCCTGCTTCGCGGTGAAGGTCGGCGTGGGCGCAATGGACTGAATGAAATCGCTGGACTCGAAGCCGATGGCCTTCTGATTGGGAACAACCACTGCGCCCGAAACGTTCGATCCATCGGTGCCAGGGCCGTTGTAACTCGGGTCGAAGAAGGCGGTGTTATATTCAACTTCCTTGAGCGGAGGATGTAACTCGTAGCGTAAGCCCAGGTTGAGGGTTAGATTCGGCGTGACCTTCCAGTCATCCTGTGCAAACCATGCGTAGGAGTAGCCCAGCCCATCCATCTCTGGCTTATTGATCGTCGCCGTCTCGGTGTAGTCGGGATAGCCGAGCAGGAAGCTGGTGTAGGGATCGCCGATGGTTTGATCTGCCGTGGAAGACTGATCGAAGACGAACCAGCCGCTGGAGTAGTTGCCGAAGACGTTGGTGTCGAAGTCGGTGAGGCGCTTGAAGTCGGCGCCGAACTTGAAGGTATGCTGCTGCTTGGTCCAGGTTACGTTGTCCAGCAGTTGCACAATCTGGCTTCGCTGCACTGTGGGGTTGCCTCCACCGGGAGACATGAAGCCGCTGATGGCGATAAGCGGCGCCTCTGGCCACTGCAGATCCGGCTGCGGCGTGTTGGCGGCGAGGCCCGTCTCCTGGAGAATCTGATTGGTGGTGAAGCCGGTAGGGATGGTGGAAGTGTGCTGTGCGTTGAATCCGCCGCGGAACTCATTGAGCAGCTTGGGGGTGAAGATATAGTTATGCGCGAAAGTTAGCCCTTCGTCGATCTCTGGCGTGTTAATGGGGCCTTGTAGAGGGCCGCCGGCCGTGGCGCAGAAGCTGACGCCGCAATTGACGTCCGGCGCGGTAATCACCTGGCGGTTCTTATAAGAGAAGCGCGCGAACATGGACTGTTTTGCACTGAGCGTCTGGTCCAGTCGAACATCGCCCTGATTGGTCGAGATCGGCGAAGGGAAGTTGACGCGGTAGTTATTGGTATAGCCGCTGTAGTTCGGTAGAGGAAAGAGATATTGCAGCAGATTGGCGGCAATCGGGTTGATGGGCACCGCGGTGGGATTGATCGCCGTTGTGCCGCCAGGCTGGTAGATGGGCGTGCCGTTGAGATAGCCGCTCAGGTCGGCGAAGCCGGTTCCATTGCCGCGCATAGCGAGGGTTGGGACGGTACTGATCAGCGGCGTTTCCCGAGGCAGGCGCAGGCCTTCATAGCTGATGAAGAAGAAGCTGCGGTCCTTGCCATTGTAGAGATGCGGAATGATGACCGGGCCGCCGGCAGTGCCCCCAAAATCGTTCATGATGATCTTCGGCGTCACGCCGGTGAAAGGATCGCCGGCGTTGAAGACGTTGTTCTCGTGGTTCTCAAAGAGGCCGCCGTGGAAGGCGTTGGTGCCAGCCTTCGATACGGTGGTGATGTCGGCGACTCCGGAAAACTCCGCGTTGTTGTTGGACTCGCTGACGCGGATCTCTTCAATGGAGTTGAAAGAAGGAAACATCTCGTTGATGGGGCCGGAGTATTCGACCCCTACGCTGCTGATGCCGTCCACGGTGACGCTGAGCAACGGCGCAGGAGCGCCGGCGATCGAGAGTTCGCCGCTATCGTCGGTCTGCACGCCTGCTTCGGTTGTAAGCGTATCGATCGGGCTGGTCGACCCGGTCGAGCGCGAATAGATGGCCACGGGCAGATTGACCAGTTCTTCGCCTACTTTGGTCTCGGCGAGGTTTGAGACTTCGGTGGTGATGACGTTTTCCTGCTGCGCCACGACGGTTACCGTTTGATTCTCGGCGCCCAGTTGCATGGCGGCGTCGATGTGGCGCTCTTCGCGGGCAACGATGCCGATATTTGGCTGGCTGAATGTTTCAAAGCCCTGGGCGACGATGGTGAGGGTGTAGTTGCCCACATCGATGTTGCTGAAGACGAAGTTGCCGCCGCCGTCGCTGATCAGCGTGCGCTTGGCCGATGTGCCGGTATTGACCAGCGTTACCGTGGCCCCGGGAATGATCGCGCCGCTGGCATCATGCACGGTTCCAAGAATGCTTCCGAACGTGGATTGCGCTTGAAGACGCGGTGAGGCGGCGCATAACAGTGCCGCGAGCGCGAATATGGCGTAGAGGCCTGGGAGCAGCCGGAGCGGCCTTTGAGAGGAAGTGCGTGTCGCAGGATACTTGGAAGGCATACATGGACCTCACGGAAAGATAGGAATGGTGATGATGACCGGGTAGGGATTTCCCCTCCGCCCACGGAGGAAAAGGAACTCCGCGGAAAGCGATGTGGCTTGTCTTGCAGCCTCGTCTTTTATGGCGAGCAGGCTTCGAACCTTTAATGAGTTCGAAGCCTGCTCGTGTGATGCCTAGGCGACTGCCTGTTTCGGCAGACTTGCGCTGCCTCGCGTCCAGACCTGATTAGGGAACCATGGGCAGATCCATCGTTGGATTCTTGGGCAGAAACTGGAACGGGGAGAGGGAAAAGGTGTGCCACATGACCGGCATCTGCGGCCAGTCTTCCGGCCGAGGCACATGGTGGAAGCCCACCGTGTACCAGGCCACGATGTCCGTGTTCATAATGCCGCGATTTTGCTTGACCCAGCTGGGCAGGCTGTCTTCGCCGGTGCTCCCCATGACGTACACGCCCGAGGCGTAGCGCTCCTTAGGGTCGTATGGCGTTACCCACAGATTGTGCTCAGACCAGCCGGCGCGCTTTTGCGGCCACTCGTCTTTGGGTAGCAGGCTGATGCCGGTTTCTCCGGGCATGATGGCGAAGCTGGTCGTCTGGCCGAGCGAGTTCTTGACGCCTTCGTTGGTGAACATCCACATGGCCGGATGCTCGATCGAAACATCGAGCTTGGCGTCCCCTTCGGTCTTCAGCATCTCCGGCTTGACGGCCCATATCCAGTGTCGGCCGAGGTTGGCCTTGGGCAGCTCATAGGGAACCAGCTTATCGACCATCACACTGTTTTTCAGGCCGTCGACGTCGAGATCGAGCCGATAGCTGAAGTAGTGATCGTGATCCACGGCCGAGATGCCGGGCGCGATCAACTGGCCGAACTCAACCTCATTGCCCTGCGGATCTTTGCCCACCATGGCTGCGGACTGCGGCGTATCGGCGCGCTTGTCGCCAACCGCTTTCACTTCGAGAATGCCGGTTGCGCCTACGCCCACGGTGATCGAGGCATCCTGCTCAAAGCGCCAGTCGAAAAGGTAATCGTAGTTGCCCACGGTTGCAATGGTGCGGAAGATCAGTTCGCGCGTGGGGCGGCCGGAAATGGCGCCGGTGTCCTCATCCCAATGGCGCCACACAGGGTCGCCGGTCACGCGCTCAAACATGCAGGCCAGTTGCGGGCGAATGTAGGGCGCGCCATTGTCGTGCGCAAAGGTTCCGCTGAAGTACGTGGCATAGGTGGGGCAATCGACGCCCGCCTGCAGCGGCTTGATGATGCCGCCTGAGCCGGTATTGGTAAAGTACTCGCCGGCGTCGAGGAAGACGTGCGAGTTCCAGGTTTCTTCGGGGTCCTGGTAAGGGACGTACATCTCGGCCAGCGAACCCTCATAGAGTACGGAACGGTCTTTCGTGCCGTCGTTGTAGGTCACCAGGCTTATGACGGGGCCTACGCGCGCGTCGAGGCGGAAGCGAAACTTCCAGTTCTCCCAGGTCACGGCTCCGTCTTTGATGGTGAAGCTGGGCCCGTTGGGCTGGGCAATGATAAACGGGCTGTTGCCGGGGATGGCCGGCCCGCCATCGGCGTCGTAGATGCTGGTGGTCGGGGGCATGGGAACGGCGCCGTAGTCCGAGAAGCGCGCTATGACCTTCTTGTTCATATCCACGACGAAGAAGATGCCGGGAATCTCGCGGTCCCAGCCGTACTTGGCGTTGGCCGAGTAGGTGCAGCCCCCCCAGCCGATGCGGCGGCCTTCGGTCTGCTCAGGCAGGCCCACGTGGCCGGCAGGGGTGACGTAGCAGACGACCAGGCGCAGATCGGTGATGCCGCGCTTCTTCAACGCTTCCAGGATGCGCGGGTCTTTCTTGAGAATCTCGTCGTATTCGTGCATCTCGGTTTCGGAGATGGGCGCCTGGTCTTTGGTCAGTACGGTGTAGGAATCGAGCTTTTCCGCGGCGATATCGACGACGGCCGCGGCGGATTTGCCTTCGGTCACCAGCACCACGTCGGCTTTGCGCGGGATGGGCATGCCCGGCTTCCAGGCCAGTACGACGGATTTTTCGGGTTCGTCCAATAGAACGCTGGCGAAGATCGTCTTCTCGGCAAGTTTGCCGGAGCTGAGCAGAACGTTGTAAATCTTCCAGTATTCCTCTGGAGTCAGGCCGTCGAGGGGATGATGTACGGAAGGTTGAAGCGCAAAGGCAGTCGATAGGGATAAGAGAACAAGGATCGAAGCGAAGAATTTACAGCGCAAAACCACGAAATACCTCCACGGGAGCGATCCCGGACTGAATGAAGATGCACCAATGGGCAGGAACCCTGAGAACGATCGAGGGAAACCGGCCGCGAAGAAAGTACGCGAACAAGGGAACAGGTTAATCAGGTTGCAGCGCGAGAGACGAAACGTACCCTTTGGAGAAAGCCGAGAGGCCGAGTCCATTCAGCCGGTCCGCTGAGGAAGCAGGCCGGTAGCTTTCCTTTTGGAGGAAATTCCTCTCTTTATCCGACATTTTTCATCGCAAGTCAAGAATTGTTTGTTAATTGTGGAGTCACAGTTCTCAAACCGGAGCCGGCGCAAACCGGGATTCCATGGGTAAAAAGGTATGCTTCAAGCAGGGCCGAGGCGCACAATTCGGCTCCAACGTTACTTTCGCAACTCAGGCGCAAATGACATTGAATGAACGCGATAGCTCCTCGTCCTCGATAGCGCCGATTGTATCGCAGGCTCCCAGTCGCCGCGGTCCGGTTCCGGCCGGCTTCACGCGTTGGCATTTGCTGACGATTTCGCTGCTGGTGCTGGGCTACTCCGGCTATTACTTTTGCCGCTCGGACCTTTCAGTGGTCATGCCGCTGCTGATCCGCGACCTTGGCACCCACGGCATTGCGGCGAACGTGGCCCAGGTGCGCCTGGGATTCATTGCCTCGGCCGGCGTGCTGGCCTACGCCTTGGGGAAGTTTGTCTGCGGATCGCTGGCGGATCTGTTTGGCGGGCGCAACAACTTCCTGGGCGGCATGGCTGGGGCTATTCTGTTCACGCTGCTGTTTGCCGTGGGCGGAGGGTTTCCACTCTTCACGCTGGCCTGGATGGGCAACCGGCTCTTTCAGTCCTCGGGCTGGGTCGGGCTGGTCAAGGTTTCGTCGCGCTGGTTTTCGTATTCCGTCTATGGGACGGTGATGGCGGTGCTCAGCCTCAGCTATCTCTTCGGCGACGCCGCGGCGCGCGAAACCATGTCCCTGCTGCTCGACGCGGGCATGGGCTGGCGCGGCATCTTCTTCACCGGCGCCGGCCTGCTGGCGCTGCTGCTGGTCGCCAATCTGGTCCTGCTGCGGGAAACGCCCCAGCAGCGCGGCCTGCCGGCTCCTGTCACCAATCCGCTCAATGTGTACGCGGACAAGGACGGCAGCGATAAACCCAGCGCCGGTGGGCTGGGCTCCATTCTGCGGCCGCTCCTGGCCAGCAAGTTCTTCTGGATGGTCTGCGGGCTTTCGCTGGGCACCACGCTGCTGCGCGAGACCTTCAACCTTTGGACGCCGACATATTTCGCCGAGTTCGTCGGCCTCACCAATGCGCAGGCGGCCAGTCGCAGCGCGCTCTTTCCGCTTTTCGGAGGGGTCTCGGTGCTGCTGGCCGGGTTTCTGTCGGACCGGTTGGGCTTGAACGGGCGCAGCCTCGTGCTCTTCGGAGGGCTAGCCTCGGCCACGGCGTGCCTCTTCCTGCTCGTGCAGATCCCGTCCCACGGCAATCCCTGGATTCCGGTCGCGCTGGTCACCCTGGTGGGTTTCCTGCTCATGGGACCGTATTCCTACCTGGCCGGCGCGATGTCCATGGATTTTGGCGGCGACAAAGGCAGCGCAACCGCCGCCGGAATCATCGACGGGGTCGGCTACCTGGCCGGTGTGCTCTCTGGTGACACGGTGGCTCGGATTACGGTCCTCTACGGCTGGCAGCGGGCGTTTCTGGCCTTGGCTTTCACCTGCCTGATGACCGCGCTGGTCGCCTTGGTGCTGGCTATCACCCAGCGCCGCGAGGCTCAGGCCCGCGTGCGCGAGTTGAGCAAAGGGGCAGTCGCATGATCTCACGGAACACGCCGGAGGAGGTTCTGGAGCAGATGGCCAGCCGCGGCGGCGAAGCGTATTTCGGCGAACCGGTGACCGTACTCGAGCACTGCCTGCAGGCGGCGTGGTTCGCGCAACGCGATGCCAGCCCGGACGCGCTGGTCATCGCCGCGCTGCTGCACGATATCGGCCACCTGCTGCACGGTGAGGGCGAGGACGTGGCCGAGGCTGGGATCGACACCCGCCATGAAGAGTTGGCGGATCGGATGTTGACCGATCACCTGCCGCCGGCGGTTACTGAGCCCATCCGGCTGCATGTGGCCGCGAAACGGTATCTTTGTTTTGCGGACCCGGCGTACCGGCATGCCCTTTCTCCATCTTCGCAGCTTAGCCTGCAGTTGCAGGGAGGTCCGATGTCGCCGCCGGAGGCGGAAGCCTTTCTGGCCGGCCCGTTTGCTCAGGACGCAGTCGCCTTGCGCCACTGGGACGATGAAGCCAAGATTCCGGAGTTGCCGGTGCCGCCGATTTTTGATTATTTACCGCAACTCAAGACGCTCTGGCGCTAGCTTTGGCAAAGGCTGCCGCACTTGTTCTATAGTTAAGAGCAATTGAAACAGGGGTGCTCTGCGCAAGTTCGCAGGGCTGAGAGAGTCCCTTTGGACCCGATCCGGATAATGCCGGCGTGGGAAGTTTTCTCGAACAGTTCGGACCGCCAATGTCCGGCAGTTTTGTTCGGCAGGCTTTGCTTTGTTCCAAGCACCTCTTGTTTCAGTGGCCGATGACTTGGCCGCATGCAAGGGGAGACTATGTCAAACGCAAGGCTTTTCGGGCCAAGGGCCCGCATCATGTCAATCCGGGGCATCGCTCCGGGTTGCAGCTACGAACGATCCCAAAGGACTGAAAGCCCGACTTATTCGATCTTTCTCTTCCTGAGCTTCCTCCTGATTGCTCAAATCGGTCGCTCACAGAGCACCGCGACGGCCGCCGATCCCAAACCGCAGAAGATTCAGCCGCTGACTACCACCGTTCTTGTCCAGGGCCAGGTGAGCGACGACTATCTGCCCGCAGAGTTGACAGTCGGCTCGTTTGATGGACTGCCGCTACTCTCCGCGCCGGTTTCGGCCACCGTGGTCACGCGCGATTTGATGAATGATCAGGTCTCGCGCCTGCTTTCCGATGTGATTAAGAACGACGCCTCGATTGGAGAAGATTATGCTCCCGTCGGTTACTACGGCGACTATGAGATTCGCGGCTTCACGGTCGACTTAGCCACGGGTATCGAGATCAATGGAATGCCCATCGCCGGCGAGCAGGATGTGCCGCTTGAAAACAAGCAGCGCGTCGAGTTTCTCAAGGGCATTGCCGGGGTCGAAGGCGGCGTAACCACGGCCGGCGGATTGATCGACTATGTGACCAAGCGCTCAGCCTCGGTCACAGCGATCGATGTAGCTACGGATCACCGTGGCACCAGTTACGCGGCCCTGGACATTGGCCGACTCTTCGGCCAAGCTAAACAACTTGGCCTGCGCGGCAATATGGCTGGCGAAGCAATCCATACTTACGTCGAAAGCGCCAACGGATGGCGCGGTGTAGGCGCAGCCGCGGCGGACTGGAAGTTATCCGATACCTTGGCCTGGAAGGCCGACTTTGAATACCAGCATAAGCGCGAGCGAAGCGTGGCCGGCTACCAGTTACTGGCAGGGACCTCAGTCCCTGCTCTCAATACGGTCTTTCCATCGGTGATGCTGGCCGATCAACCCTGGTCGAAACCGAACATCTTCGATGCCTTCAACGCCAATTCCCGCGTCGATGTGAAGGTGACTCCCAACTGGCATGCCTATCTTGAAGGCAGCTATAGCCACTCGCTGATCGACGATAATGTGATCTATCCCTATGGAGCCGCGCTGGCAGCCGATGGGGTGACTTCTCTCTGCCCTAACTCGCCGATCTATTTCTACTGCCCGGACGGGAGTTACGAAGCCTACGACTATCGCAGCCCGGGAGAACTGCGCATCGACGCGATTGGGGAAGCGATCGCCATGGGCCACATACGCATCGGTCATATTGCCCAGGATGTCGTATTCGGCGGATCGCTCTTCGATCGCGGCGTGGATCTGTCGCCGGACATCATTTACAACCCGATCGGCGTCGAAAATATCTTTCAGCCCAACGTCGTCTTCGCCGAGCAGACCTACACGCCGCCAAGTTCCTCCGTGCAGGCGGATTTCAACCATCAGAGTTCGGCCATCGTGCAGGATCGCATCACGCTTCCCGGCCGCGTTCGGCTGACCGCCGGAGGACGCTATGTTTCAACGACCGACTACAGTTTCAATGGAGAGAGCAAGAGCCTGTGGCTGCCTCAGTACTCGGCGACTTACTCGCCGGATACGAGCGTCACGCTTTACGGAAGTTATGGCGTCACGTTATCTCTCGGCCCCGAGGCTCCCTTCTGGACGCTCAACATACCGAACAGTGGATATCTTGCACCTTTCCTTACTCGCCAGGCTGAAGTTGGCGCGAAGTACGAGCCGGGGCAGCGCATTCTGCTCACCGCCGCGCTGTTCCGCATGCGCGCGCCGTTCTTCTACCCAAAATTTATTGAAGGTCCCGACGCAACTTGCAGCCAGCCTCAAGGACCAGGCCTATGCTTTGAGGCCGATGGGCGCGAAACGCATGACGGCATTGAGCTCGGCGCGCAGGGTAAGGCTGCAAACTGGCTCAGCCTTTCCGCCACCGCCGCGGGCATTCTCGCAACCTCCAGCGATTCGAGCACTCCGGCTTTCAACGGCAAGCAGGTGATCAATCAGCCGCGCGTCCGGACGGCTGTCTTCGCGGACTTCGCGCTCCCTCGCAGCGCCTTGCACTTATCGGATTTTCACCTGATGCCGGGATGGAGTTACACGGCGCGCAAGGAGGCAACGCGCGACGACGCTGTAAGCGTGAGTGGCTATCACCTGTTCAATCTAGGCGCGCGGTATTCGCCCGGCGGAGAGTCGAGCCACATCACCTTGCGCCTGTACGCGGATAACATCCTGGACAAGCGCTATTGGAAAGACACAGGAGCCAGCTACGGAGACACATTCATCCACCTGGGAGCCCCAACGACGGTGCGGCTCGCAGGCCAGTACCGGTTTTAGGAGCTGCCCTGACGTCATCCGTTATAGTGGAGACTCAAGCTCAACTGTAGGGCGGAGGGCGTGGATTCAATGCAGAAGCGAAGCTGGAGATGGATGACCCTGGTGGCAGTGGTGAGCGTGAGCGGGTTGACGCTGCATGCCGCGGACGACAAGAAGAGCGACGACAAACCGGCGGAGATGAGCAAGGCAAGCGCTATTCTTCCGGATTCGACGACCGAGGGAACGGTCACGGTGAAGGGGCAGGCGATCGCCTACACTGCCGTGGCCGGCACGCTGACCGTGGGCGCGACCAACTCGCAGGACGCCTTGATTGGCTTGGACGGCAAGTGGTTGCCGGACGCGGCTGAATATGCGGGCGAGAAGCCTGCCGATGCTCCGGCTACGGCGCGCATCTTCTACACCGCATACTTCAAGAAGGGCGCGCCGTCGGAGACGCGTCCGGTTACCTTTATGTACAACGGCGGGCCTGGTTCGTCGACCATGTGGCTGCACATGGGTTCGTTTGGCCCGCGCCGCGTCTCGACGATCGACACCGTGCATGAGGCAGCCGCGCCGTACAAAATCGTCAACAACGATTCGAGTCTGCTCGATGTGAGCGATCTGGTGTTTATCGATGCGCCGGGAACGGGATTCAGCCGCATTTTTGGCAAGAACAAGGAAGAAGCGTTCTGGGGATTGGACGCCGATGCGCACGCTTTCGAGCGGTTCATCCGGCGTTTCTTGACGAAATACGACCGCTGGAATTCGCCTAAGTATCTCTTTGGCGAGAGTTATGGAACACCGCGCAGCGCGGTGCTGAGCAACGACCTGCGCGGCGTGGATCTGAACGGCATCATTCTGCTTTCGGCCATTCTCAGCTTCGATAACTCGGCCGACGATCCCAAGGTTAATCCGGGCGTGGATCAGGCGTATGCTTTGGCTCTGCCGACTTATGCGGCGAGCGCGTGGTATCACAAGAAACTTGCCAATCCGCCGGCGACGCTGGAGCCGCTGCTGGCTGAGGTTGAGAAGTTCGCGCTGGGCGATTACATGGCTGCCTTGCTGCAAGGCTCGGAGCTGCCTGAAGCGCAGCAGCAGGCGATCGCGGCCAAGCTCCATGACTACACCGGGTTGCCGCTGGCCTACATCCTCAAGAGCGATCTGCGCATTGAGGGCGGCGCGTTTTCAAAGACGTTGCAGGACGATGACGGCATCACCACGGGTCGTCTGGATACGCGCTATCAGGGGCCGGACTTTGACCGGTTGAGCGAGAGCGCGCAATACGATCCGCAGAGCGACGCCATTACTTCCGCTTACACCACCGCGATTAACCAGTACATGCGCGACGATTTGAAATTCGGCGCAAATTGGACTTACAAGACGAGCGCCTACGGCGAACCAGGGTTCAAATGGCCTTTCCGGCCGACCGAGTCCGGGCCGAACGTGATGACGGATCTCGCGCGGACGATGGTCGGCAATCCTAAGACCAAGGTCTTGCTGGCCGGCGGGTACTACGATCTGGCCACGCCGTTCTTCGAGGGGATCTACGAGATGCATCACCTGCCGATTCCACAGAACCTGCAGGCAAATATCAGCTACCACTACTACCAGGCCGGCCACATGATTTATGTGAACGACGATATCCTGAAGAAGTTCCACGACGATGTGGCGGCGTTTATCAAGAGCACGGAAGCGGCGAAGTAGTTTGCTTCTTGGTTGGGCCGGATCTCAATACGCTATTTGCCCACAACCACAATCTGGAAGGAATGTGGAATCATCGGCGGCCGGGGCATCCGCGCCCAAGCGGGAGCGCCGGGCGGAAGCGGCGCTGGATGCGCCGGCGGCGGGGGCACGGGGCCGTATTCGGCGGTGATGAGGTATATCTGTCCCGTCTTGCTGTCGAGCGTCAGAGTCTTGGCGCGCGCCGGGGTGGGTACGGTCTGTTCGACGGAAAAGCTGGTGGGCGATTCCTCTTTGATCACGGTGAGGGTGCCGTCGCCCTGGGAGCTGAAGGCTTCCATTGTGTCCGGGTTGAACGTGGCGCCGTCGCAGCCCGCACCGATCGGCAGATCGGTGACAATGTGGCCATCGGTAGCGGAGAGGATGATCATGTTGTTCTTGTCGCGGCAGGCGGCGAAGAGGATGTTGTTTTTGGCGTCAAGCGCGAGCCCGGCACAACCGCTTCCTTTGCTCGACAGGTCGTATTTGCCGGTCATCTTCATGGTGGCGGCGTCGATGACGGCGATGGCGGCTTTGTCTTCGATGTCGACGTAGATCTTGCCGCGGCCGTCGGTCACTGCTTGTTCGGGCGCGCCGCCAATGTCGATCGTGCCGAGGATGGAGCCGTCTTTATCATCGAGAACGGTGATGTTCGGCTCGGCGTGACTCAGGATGTAGAAACGGTGGTTGAAGGGGTCGTTCAGATAGCCGTCGGGATTGCCCTGCACATCGATTTTCTTGAGGATAGCGAAGGTTTTGGCGTCGAACATGGTAACCGGCTTCGAGGTGGCAAAGCCATGTCCGGTCGCGGTGTCGACCGCTCCGCCGTGAGAGCTGACGCCGGGAATGTCGCCGACCTGAGCCAGCGTATCCAGGTTGAAGACGCCGATGTGGCCGGCGGGGCCAGAGCGGGCCACGAAAAGGTTGCGGCCGTCGGGATCGGCAGTGACGTAGTCGAAGCCGCCGTCGCCGCCGACGAGCTGGATCTTTTGAATACGATACGGGCCGGCATCCGAATTGGGAGCCTGCGCGACGGCGCCGATAGGCGTCAGAAAAACCAGAGCGGCTGCGAAACGAAGCGAAGTGCGCATGAACGATTCTCCGACGGAGATGGGACAGATTGAAGAGCGGATTCCAGCTATTAGGACGAGGGCGCGGCCGGGGAAGTTCCACTCTGGACCACGTAGATCAGGGGTTCGCCGGCGAGGATGCGGCCGACCTGGTCGGCGGCAATCTGCACGGCGCGCGGGCTGAACTGCGGCGTGGAGCCGGCGACGTGCGGCGTGAGAAATAGGTTTGGACATTTCCAGAGCGGGTGGTCGGACGGCAGAGGCTCCGGGTCGGTGACGTCAAGCGCGGCGCGGATATGTCCGGAGCGGAGCGCTTCGACAAGGGCGTCGGTCTGAACGATAGGCCCCCTGGCGGCGTTGACCAGCAGCGTGCCCTGTCGCATGGCCGCGAACTGCGTAGGGCCGATGAGACCTTGCGATTCCGGGGTCAGCGGCAGGATCAGGATGACGATTTCCGCTTCAGGCAGGAGGCGGTCGAGGTCGGCGATGGCGTGGATGACTTTGCCGTCTGGCGAGGTGCGGGCGGTGCGAGCCAAACGGGTGATCTCTACACCGAAGGGCGTGAGCAACTGCTCAATCGTCTTGCCAATGTCGCCGTAGCCCACAATCAGGACGCGTTTGCCATGAAGCTCTTCCTGAAGGACGGCCGGGTATTGGGGCTGGTGGTCGTCGTGGATGGCGGCGTAGTCTTTGCTGGCCTGGGAGCGGCCGCGCCAGTCGGCGGCGAGTTGCAGGTCTCGGTAGAGCGGGAAGTACTTGAGCATGGCCAGGACGGCGGAGACGGTCCACTCGGCGGTCGAGATGTTGTGCGCGCCCTGCGCGTTGCAGACGGTCACTTCCGGGCCGACCAGCGTGGTCAGCCATTCGGTGCCGGCCATCATCGACTGGGCGACGCTGACGCCGCGCAGCCAGGGCCAGACCTTTTGGCCGGGGATGGGCGCGGGCGGGGGAATCCAGAAATCGACGGTGATTTCGGTTTCAGGCACGGTCGGAATGGGGATCAGGTCGATTCCTGCCGGAAAAAGTTTGAGCAGTTCAGCGGGGAGAGCGGCGGGATAGCCGACTTTCAGTTTGGCCAAGGTTCACGTCCTCTGCTTTCATCGTACAGGTTTGGCGGCGGCGCATGCCTGAGGATGGAGTTATGCCGCTTATACCGAATTAAAGGTCGCAAAACCCCTGTCATCTTTTGGCTGGAAAAGACGAAGCTGTGGCAAAGAAAAAGCCCTCCCCTCGGAAAATCGGGTCTAAGTATTTGAAAATAAATACGTTACTGCGCAGAAAAGTAGCGGAAAAGGCGCACTTTTACTGGGGAAAAAGGGGCGCTTTGGTGCGCATCTTGTGGAAAAAAAACGTCGGGCTCTGGGGCAGAGAATCGGATGCGAGTCTCTCCCGCAACGCGAGGAGATTGCCGCGGATTGGCGTGCAGATGGGAGCCATGGTTTCTACTAGGCAGGATTCCTGCATAATCCAACGCAATCGTGGCTCAAGAAAAATGAACGCGGCTCAGTACTTGTCGTGAAAGAGTTTGGCGTTGATGTCGGGCCAGAATTCTTTGACGAGGTTGGCGAGGCCGTCGATGCCGACCTGGAGAACCCAGCGCTGGCCGGTTTTGGTCCAGGTGCGGTCAGGGCTTGGGTAATACAGGTTGGCGATGCCCGAGGCGGCGCCATTTCCGACGATTTCAGAGAGATTTGGGGTTGCGTTGCCCTGGTTGTTGCGAGTGATGACGAGGCGTGAGACTGAGTACACGGAGCGGCGCAGGAGTCCGCCGTGACCGAGAGTGTAGTAGCGGGGATCTTCGCGGCTAGCCATGGGAACGAGAAATTCGGTCATGAGATTGCCGTCGGTGTTGTCGGCAAAGCTGTGCCAGTAGTAGCGGGCATAGCCGGGAGCCCCGGAGTGGAAGGCCGGTTCGGATTTTTTTTCTTCGCCAAGGCCGGCAAGGATGGCCACTTCGACGAAGGCGGAGTAGTCGAAGCTGTCTTCGAGGAAGATTTTGAATTTTTCGCGAGAGGTTGTGGGTGGGAGCTTGGCGTCGGCAGAGACCGAGCGGAAGTTGGGAATGATGAAGAGAATACGCTTGGTTTGCTGAGGGGCCGCCGTCGCTTCGGGTGGCGTTGACTGGGTTGGGTTTGCGGAGGATTGCGGCTGGGGTGCGTCGGGGAGATGGGGCTCGCTGGTTGAGGATGGAGCCGTCGTCGATAAGGCGTGGTCGGTCCGAGAGATGGCGGCCACTTGGGGCATCGATGCGGGAACCGAGGAGGATGCGGGCACGGTGCAGGCTGCGGCGCAACTGCTTGCCCAGCTACCGGCAAGTGCAAGGAGTAGAACGACTTTTGCGTGAATCAGCATGAGTAAGACGATGTCCCTTCGAAAAACTACGAAGTATATTTTTGACTCATTCCCGTCGAAAAAGTGGCATTAAAGTGATCTAAATGAACGAATTGTAGTGTCCTGCATGGCATTTCTCCGGCTGTCGGCCCGGAAGTCTCGCATGGTGCGGTGAATCTGATCTAAGCTGGGCAGAGACTTCTATGCGGTTCAATCCTCCCAAGACCTGGTCGCGCGAAAAGCTGGCGCTGGAGCGTCGTCTCGCCGGCGAAGTGGAAGCCGGCCTGCTCACGCTTGAAAAGCGGGCGATGCTGTTGCTGGCGGCAAAGACGGCGCTGGCGGCGGCGCTTTGCTATTGGCTGGCGACGCTGGTGCACCTGCAGGATGGGTATTGGGGCTCGATCAGCGCCATCATCGTCCTGCAGTCGAATGTCGGCTCTACGGTGACCGCTTCGCGCGACCGGCTACTCGGGACGCTGATTGGGGCCGTGTTTGGAGCCGGTTTTGCGCTGGCTCCCGCGCGCGTTTCGGTGATTTGGGTCTATCTGCTGGCGGTGATTCTGGCCATGGTCACTTGCAGCCTGCTTGGTCTCAAGAACAGCGCGAGGCTGGCCGGGGTGACGGTGACCATTATCCTGCTGGTGCACCGCGCGAAAGCGGGCGAAGGTCCGGATTGGACGCTGCCCATGCATCGCGTGCTGGAAGTTCTGCTGGGGATTGTGGTGGCGTTGGGGTTTTCTACGCTGGTGCTGCCCAGCAGGGCGCGGACCCGGCTGCGCGATGGGCTGGCTCAGGAATTCCTACTCCTAGGCGCGCTGTTTGAAGCGGAAATGGAAGTCTTCTGGGGACGGCCCTCAACGAAGCTGACGCATATCGCACAGGATGCCGAGGGA
>Ga0116231_10008710_pt1 | contig 17624 bp, 8 predicted proteins | sample S1TSphgellanicum_2_FD_89695 | JGI IMG/M metagenome (GOLD analysis project Ga0116231, IMG submission 89695) | Host-associated microbial communities from peat moss isolated from Minnesota, USA - S1T2_Fd - Sphagnum magellanicum MG | ecosystem: Host-associated > Plants > Peat moss > Unclassified...
AAAATTAAAAAAAATATAAAAAAAAAAAAAAAAAAAAAAAAAAAAAAAACTTTGAAAATGAACCGATTTTAGAGGACTTCAATGAGTTCAATGCCAGAAGTGTAAAAATTAGTAAAAATTACCAAATTTTTTATATTTGGTTTTTAATGGATACACCCAAAACATAGAATGTTGATTAAAGATTTGTACTTCATATATGGTTTATAGCCAAAATTGGCTAAATCCCAAATACCTCATTGGTTGAAAGTTTTGTATTGAGACTTTGGTGAGCTCTTAAGTTGTGGCCCTTACACGGTACATATTAAAGTTATCCACAAAGATAAGTAAAACCCAAGAACAAAACCTTCAGGTTCCTCTAAAAGTGAGGATGACAATCAAAATGCAAAATGGGACTTTGTTAAAAGAAAATAATAGAAGAAAAACTTGAAATTTCCTCCTCAAACCAACATGATTTGAGTTTTCTTTTGTATACAGGGTTTTGCTTGTGTCTACATGTCTATCTAGGGGCCCGGGTCCTACTTATCATACCTAAAAACTATTTAGAAGGTTACCTAGGGCCACCTAGGGAATCCAAGGAGACACTTAAAGACTTGGGTGAAGGTTGGGATATGTAAAACTACTTTAAAAGTTACATAAAGCCTACCTAAGATGCTACTTAAAAGTTATCAAAATCCTACATAAAAGGTTACATAAGGCCTACCTAAAGGACTACCTAGGAGCTACCTGGGAGACACCTAGGGACCTACTTAGGTTATGGGATACCTAAAAGTTATTTAGAGCACTACATAGAACCTACTTTTGGGTTTAGCTGAAAATTTCTTAAGTTAATGGATATCTTGGAATATTTAAACAGTTATCTAAAGTTGATTCATAATCCAAAAAGGGGCTACCTACTTAGGGTTAACTCATAATCCTTATGTAGTTTTTAAAATAGTCCTTAGGTACGTCCCTAGGTAGTCTTTATGTAACACCCTAAGTAGTCCCCATGTAACCCCTTACATAGACTTTTGATAGCCTTTATTTTAAATAGCCCATAACCTAAGTACGCCCCTTAGTAACCCTTAAATAGCTTTTAAATAAGCCCCTAGGTAGACCTTATGTAAGTCCTCATGTAAGCTTTGCATCATCCTTGTCCTACATAAATAGGTGGGTAAGTAAGTAGGTAGGTAAATATGTAGCAAATAGGTAGCCCATGGGCGGGTGTGACATAGGTGCGTACCCCAAGGCAACATAAGTACTTTCCCCATAAATAGCTAGGTAGGTAGGTATGTAATCCAAACATAGATAGCAAGGTAGGTAGACCTTAAGTTAGTTAACCTTCTACCTAGGTATCTTCCTATATATGTAAATATAACCTGGGTAGACCCTAGTTTAGTTAAAAAAGAAATTATGGTGATTATTTTTGAAAGTTTATCCTTAGTTTTGCATGAAAGCATGGTAAAGTATACAAAAAAAGTTGCCAAAAAAATATCAAGTTAAAAAAGGGGCAATTTTTCATGAAAACACAAGAAAGTATATTCAAATTTTATTTAACTTTTATTTTGAAACTATTGAGCTTTCAATTGGGTTTATTGTAAATCAACTACAAAATTTCAAAAACTTTGGAATAATAAAACTAGGGAATAAGTAGGTTTGAAATTGACTGGTCAATATGGTGTTCAAACCTACTTTTTCATTAAAAATTTTAATGTAATATATATGTATGAAGTTATAGCATAAAGATCATTGTATATTCAAGGGCCTCACCAAAAAACAAATCTACTTTTTCTTTGGTAGAATATACTTGACATATACTTGAATCAAATGTTACACTACAAAAAGTAGGTTTTAAAAGCTACTTGCATTTAGAAAAATCTACTTGAAACCTACTTTAACAATGCAAAATTTAAAAATTAATGCATAATAATGAAGAAGTATCTTGTTATTTATCATTCAACTCAAAAAATTGAATGTATAAAAATTTTGTGATGGGTTTTGGTCCTACTTTTTGTTCACTTCACAAGTAGACTAGCAAAGTACTTTTACTTGCACACTTTATTGTGTTTTCATCCTTTTGAAGAATGATTTTCACTTTGGTGGACTTTATGGGTAGCTCAAAAAATACGTTGAATGAGTAAAGTGAGAACCAAAATCAAGCCCAAAGTAAAGATCATTTTAAAGATAATCTTGTTATCCAACAAAAGAAAAACAACGAAAATGTTATATGGGCACTTCCCAAACAATGGAATGGTTCCATTTAGTCCATTTTTTGGAATGTATAACCAATCAACTACACTAGAGCAGCAGAATGGATTTCAACTTTAGGAATGTTGAAGATTTAAATCGAAAGATCGAAAAAAGAGAAGTGAATAATGAATATTCCTAGAACAAACAAATCATTATGAAATGGCTATGCCATTTATAACATATCTGAAAAAAATCATGTGAAATTTTATGTGTAAGGATCTTGCGTATGGGGGACATTCCCAAAATACAAGACCTTTGCCTCATCTAAGGCTTCACATTTTGGAAATGTCGCTTGCTTGTGAGCTTTCCCCATTATGAAGTTCAAGGCAAATGTTATCACTAAACCTAAACACATTTACATTATGGAGCATAGGAGGGGAATGCTTGTACACCCTCTTCCTTTACAACAATAAGGATCTTATGCCTATAAAACAAATTATGAGCTTATTTACATTCATATAAATGTAAAACCTCTCATCCACATCCATTTAAATATAAACGTTTGACTTTGGAATTGTGGGCATAAATATAACAATATATAAGCAGAAGTGTAAATGAAGTACACTTACACATTGTAAATCAACACAAATTTATATTAATTCATGAAATATCTGTCAACATGTGTGTGAGTGAACTAAACACATTCAAAGTTTCAAAATGTTTTTTGGTAATGGGTAAATTAAAGTGGCCTATTGCCAAAAAAACAAGCTTTGGAATGCACCAAATGACTTTTAATTACCATGAAACATCACAACATCCAAGTTCTTGTAAAAGCCTAAGCCAAGATTGGCGATAACAATGTTAAAAATATAAATTGTATTCAACCAATCAAGTGCGGCAACATGCACCCAATATACACCCAAGAATGTGCACCCAAGATAGGGAAAATGTGTCAATCATTGAACATTGACCTTTCATCTAACACAAACCCATATCTTATTCATTTCTTGCCCCTTTTGAGTGATTTTCATGGCTATGGGTGCACCAAATGGAGGTCTACAATATCTTTTTGAACTTCAAAAAAAAAGAAGCAATGAAGGAGAAGCATGAAAAGAATGATTTGTCAAAATCACAAAATGTTTGAAAAGGATCCATTAAAGCCTTGTACATTTTGACCCTATATCTTCATCATTTCTCATCTATCTTAAATGATCTAAAAAGTTAAGAATATGCCGATTAGAGTTCTATGAACTCTAGAAGGAAAAAAAACAATGTCCAATGATTTTAAGCTCCAAATAACAAATTCTTTTAACATGCCCATCACCAAACATTAACTCCTCCTTACTTTGAGATCCCATGTCTTCTTCAAAAAAAAATTTTTTTAATGATCTTCATGGTTGTGGATGTGCCAAGTAAAGGTTTACAATAGATTTTTGAAGTCGAAAGGCAACAAAATAATTTCCAAGCATTTTAAGTTTTTTGGATATAGTAAGGGCTTTAATCATTGGCATGTCTACTGTACTTTTCAATAGCATCAGAGTTTGTGCCATATGCTTTGCCCAAAAATATGAGCTTGCATATTATATAGCTAGGCTAAAAGGAAGCACTTCCACAACACCTTATTAATCCAACAAAAGTTTCTAATTGGGGGAAATTAAAAGTATTAATTTTTTTTTGTGAACGGTTGATGAATTAAGTGGCCCATTGCAAGAAAAAATGAACTTTATGATGCACCCACAAGTAATTAATATGGATAGCAAATAGGTATGTCACTCAAGGTATATGATATATATACTTAGACACTGCAAAACATTTACAAGGGGTTGCGTATGTGTAAAAGAATTTTTTACATTCCCACCCCTTAAATGCTAAAAAACAAAAAAATTACACATTGAAAAAGGTAAATGTAAAAAAACTTATTTACACAACAAATAGATTTTTTCATTTATTCAATTTTATTTAATGAATATATGTGTATTTAAACTTACTTGCATAACACTAGTCTTTTCCTTCTTGGCCTCTTCAAAAAGAAAGCACACCATGTTAGGCACAAGAAGTGGAAAATGGATAAATAAGGATTGAAAATGGGGTTTTTAAGGGAATGAAGGTGTGAAGAAGGGGCCAATTGGTTGACCTAAATTCTCATTATAGCCCTTTCAAAATCCTTATAAATATTGGTCGAGTATTGAAAATTGACTTGGGTAATTTGTTCAATCAAGGGCAAGGTATTGAAAATTAACCTACTTGGTATAAATATTTTTAAGAACCAACTACAAATCCTACATACCCAATATTAAATTTGGAAATACCTAGTCATAGCCATGTGGTTTAATATCAATTTTGAAAAAAAATTGATACTCTACAAATACATTCGAGTATGAATACATGATTTTAAACTAGGTATGTTAAGATCTTTAAATTACAATGCAAGAAAGTTCCATAGTTGTTCAAGGTATCATCATAACTTTTTTTTTATGCCCATCAACACATTATGCCAAAACAAATTATGTGTTCTTTACTTACTCCAAAAGGCAATTCATTATTTTTTCATGATTCCATGCTTTGAAGTATAACAAAACAACTTAAACCCTAAAACTTACCTTAGCATGATATTAAGTGGTTTTAAAAAAACCAACCATTTTAATAATTAGTGAGTATAAAAAAAAAATTGCTTGGGTGTTCAAGAAGTTGATTAAAAGTCAAAATAACATTTTTAATGGCATTCAATACATTACAAGAAATTTGTCCTTTATTGAATGTTTTCATTAGATTTTGAGTGAATTTATGGGTCTCACTAAACAAGACCTAATGGGGATCCAATGGATTCATTGGTCCATTGAACGAGGAACAATGAATTGCATGCACATTTGTAGTAATGATACCATATTATATAAAGATTTAACAATTTTTCATCCAACACATTCACTCTAATGTTTGGATGGGTAGTCTTTGAGGAATGCAAACAATGATTGCATCTATTCATACTTAGTCATGGGTTTGCCCTAGGAAAGTAAATGGAAATTGGGTGCAAATTGGACCAATTTTTTTTCCTTTCCATCATAACCCCTCCAACAACATGTTATGAAACAAAATCCCTTCTTCTTTGCACATAAAGTTTTTCATTGAACACATGTTAATTTAACTTTAGATAATAGAAATTCCCTACTCCCACACCCACATAAGTAATTATGGCCTTCCTTTGGCTAACATGTTTCAATTTAAAGGATCCAATTCAGGCATTAGTAGTTTATCTCTCCCTTCAATGACATTATAAACCTTGCACTTGACTTATGTGACCTTCCCATTAACATTAATAATATATTTTGCTCAAGCCAACTTTGCTACTTATGAATCTCAGAAATAATGATTAAGTTCATTCATCTTCTTGTTGTTTCTATTAACTAGAAATACTTCTGCTTGTGTTAAATCAACAACCACATGGTAAGCAAAGGGTTTTGGCAACTAAAACTTACAACATTGGATGGATTGAAAGGGATGTAATTAGGAAAAAAAATTGTTTGAATTTTTTTGGGACAACTAAAGGCAATGCCATGGCTGCAAAAGGCAAGCAAGATATATATATATATATATATATATATATATATATATATATATTTCACTGCATTCTACGAACTATTGTAAAATGGGATCACTTAATAAACATAACAACCTACTAACTGATTTCACAAAATAGACCTCACAATAGAAAACTAAAATCATTTACAATCAATTTTTGTAACTAAAAAATGTCATTTGCAATTGAAAAATGTTGTTTTGCATATATAAATTTTCAATTGTAATATATAATTTTTATTTCTAAAAATTGGCTACAAATGACAATTTTTTCTTTTCAAGTCACAACACCAAAATCCCCAATCCATGATTAGGTTGTTAGTCATTTGGGACATCCATGACTACATGAATACGAAACATCATGTTTTATGACTATGACTTTTGCAACTACCTACATGAAAGACATGGCTAATATGTTGTTTTCCATACCTAGTAGCCTAGGCTAGGTAAACTTAGGTTCTGTTAGGCTAAAAAGTTAGCCTACATGCCAAAAACATAGGCCCTAACTACATAGTTGAATACGACATGTCATGTTTTATGACTATGACTTTTGTAATTACCTACATGAAAAACATGGCTAATATGTTGTTTTCTTAACCTAGTAGCCTAGGCTAGGTAAGCTTAGGTTCTGTTAAGCGAAAAAGTTAACCTACATGCTAAAAACATAGGCCCTAACTTACCTAGGAATGTGGGTTAACCTATTTAGCTAGCAACCTAAGCTAGGCTAGGTACTTGAGCTAAGTTGGCAACCTAACCTAGCCTATTTCGCCTTATAAGACTAGGTTGCAATAATGAGGACATGAACCCTTCACCTCCACATTGAAGGATGAAATCCATAACCATTACACCACATTTTTTTAACATGATAAAAGTTGTTGCCATATTATCATAAACCATTTTCTTCTAACTTACTTTAATAGCCCAGCTTGCCTACCTACCTAGGGCACTCATCTAGTAACCTAATAAGTACCTTGAAAGGTTTAGACAACTAGTTAAAATAAATACCTATTTAGTAGGTAATATGTACCAAGGTGGGTAAGTAACTAATACATACCTATCCTAGGTACATATGTATGTTCTATGTAGTAGCTCGAGTACCAAAGTACATATTTACCTAGGTAGCTATTAATAGCTACATAATAATTAAGTAAATACCTACTAGTAGTTAGGTTGTTAGTGGGGTAGGTACATATTTCACTAGTATGTATTTAAAATAAGTACTAATAGGTTGGTAGGTTTAGTCATCTAGCTAAAGTAGGTACCTATTTAGTAGGTAGTATGTACCAAGGTGGGTAAGGAATTAGTATGTACCTACCCTAAATAAATACATAGCTACTCCCTAGTAGTTTAAGTACCTACTAGTTGTTAGGTACCTAGTGAAGTAGGCTCCTACTACTTAGCTAGTGGGGTAGGTACATATTAATAGGTACCTATTACTTAATTAATACATATCTAAGGTAGGTACATACTAGGTACCTTTTACCTAGTTAATGGTTATTAACAAGGTATTTACTAAGTAGGTATCTAAGGTAATTACCTAACTAGTACAGATCTAAAGTAGCTATTATTTAAAGTAGACCTAATACCTAAGCTAAATAGGTACCAGCTAGGTATCTACCTTAGATATCATTGTAATCATGTAGGTATATTGCAATCGTGCAATGTAATCACAAAGATGGTTAAAGGTAGTTGATTGATTACATAACTACATTAAGACCTAATCGCAAAATGTTCTAGTCATGAAAGACATGTTTTGATATTATGTGTCAATAGTAGACTAAAACCAATTACAACATATTAAAAGAATAGGCATCAATGTTCAACTAGAAATTTAAACAAAGTCATAAACCTTTTAATCTCAAGAAAGATGCAAGTTTGAAGTTTGAAGTGCTTATTTAATTTTTACAATATAATGGCCTTCCTTATATAACCCATCAACCATTACCCAGATTACAACAAGCTCAAACAACACTTGGAAGTTAACTTGGAAGAATTACTTAACATGACATAATTGATGATTCTTATTTGATGGTTGCACTATTACAAAATCCAAATCAAAATCAAAATCAATTCAAATAGCAAGCTTGTATGGCACATGTTTACAAGTTGTCCAACAACAAAATCTAAAACTCTCAACTTTAATGATAAAATTTACAATGTATACACATAATACATTGGACCATTACAACTTGTAATGGAAATTACACCATTGCAAATATTTTAAGTGTTCCATAATTACACCAATATGATTTCAAATCAACTGTCAAACTACAAGGCTTAAGCAATATAAGTTGTAAGTAAGATGCAATTCCATATAATAGGTCTAAACGACCATATAGGCCTTAAACTTTTAAGTGCTAAAAATTATTCATGACCCATGGGTGTTAGGAGGTATTCATGATTTAGTAATCAATAGCTTAGTTAATAATAGGCTATAGAAGCATGATGTCCATTACACTTTGAAATAACCCATTGCATAATGCAAATAAAAATAAATGAATTTCATTGCTACAACCTACAACAAGTAGCTTCGATGAATAACTTCAATAGTTGAAAAATTATAATCGCAAATTACAAGTTGGGCATATTCACAATTAGGGTACCCAAAAGGATAATGTAACAAAAAAAGACTATAAAGGACTATTCTGGATTTTTATTACATTTACTATTTCATGATTATGATGGATTGGTATATGATTATAACTAAATTGATGTCATGTTAATCTATTAAGAAAATCTAAGAATAAATTGAATACAATATAAATGTCCTTTTGAGTCCTTTTAAGTAATTTGAGTCAAGTTTTAACTATAATTTTCATTTTAAAGGGATCAAAAATATATATTAAACAATACATTTGACTTCAATTTTTTTCATGTATGAGTAATGCATACATCTATGTTTGCCAATGTTCACATAATGCTTTTAATTAAATAATATATGACATAAGAATTTTGAAGGCTATAAAATCCATTCTATAAGGGCAACAAGGAAAATGATTCCTTTTTTTCCATTTGGTTGATTTTTTATATTCACTAGGTTTAGAATTTGTGGCCCAAAGTGTTGACAAAATGTGCAAGAATTTTTCATGCAAGAAAACATGTTAAGTTGCATATAAAAGTTATGTTTTCACCTTTTGCATTTAGTTTTTTACCAAGATATTTATGCATAATTACATATGCATGTGAAAAATCACCACCACCATGAAAATTATCATAATTTGAATTATCCAATAGCTCTTACTTAAATTTATTCCATTTAGATTCTATATTTGAAAAAGAGCAAAAACAAAGTCCTTGAGTCCTATGGTTAAAAAATGGTACCCTAGTTGTGAATATGCTCAATTGTAATTGCCATCAATAATCAAGCTTGTTGCTTGTATCTTAAACCTTCACTCCCGAATCCCACAAACAAACTATGATGTTGTAATGAATAATTTACATGATTCATCATTCAATCATGATTAATTCAACGAACTAGTAACCATTAACTTCTAAATACTGACAACTTATTATTTATAAGTTATGGTCACCACATTTGAAAGCTTGAGCTTGAAAAAAATTAGTCACTAAACTACAACTTGTGAAGTAGCAAACAAATAAATTCCACAAAATTCATATTTTGTTATCAATTTTACAAGGTTTTAGAACTTATAACAAAACTCAAATAATAAGCCTCAAACAATAGGCTTGAGCTAAGGTTTTAGAAATCTTACAAGTTACAACATCACAAGTCATTAAGTGCATGGACCTTCACCATTGTCAAGTGCTTTGGTGATGAATCACATCACAGGACAATTGGTGATGGCATGTTAACATATGTAAAAAAACTTCAATGAATCTAGCATGAAGGTCATAGAAATTGAATGCTACTTCATTTCTAGCAAATTGGTTGTATTCAATTCATCATTAAATCATGCTAGATGTTGTTTTTTATAACCAACTCATAATGATAAGATGATCGGTCATAAAAATTCCATGGTTCCCAACTACTTAGTTTTTTGGCTTGGTAGTTCAGGTCAAAACATTTCAAGTTAAAATTTTAACCTAATTTAGAAATGGCGTTTGATTGCCACTTGGTTGAAATCCAATTAGAAGGCCTTGAAATCTATATTTGTTAAGTTCAAACATAGGATTTTGCAAATCAACAACCATAGTTAAAAAGTTGTGTAGAGCATGATGAAGACAAGCAAAAGGGCAGAGCTATTGATGTGAAGTGCCACATAAAAATTGTCATTCAACATGGGTTGAAAAAGAAACCAATGCACAAAGAGTGTAAGGAATCAAGTAAAAGCAAAGTTTATTATTGTGATTCACCTCGATTTGGTTGAAGAAAATAAAAGCAAAACTTGAATTAGGATTCACTAGCTACAAATAATGGTGGATGGGTGGGGCTAGGGTAAAACGATGAAAAGCACACATGTGAACACTACTCTACTATTTAGTGACTGAATTTTCATTTATTCCCTAATGACTTGGTTATGAAGTTAGTACATTGAAACTGACCATTAACTTACTCAATGTGAACTTGATGAGGCTAAATGGGTTGTGGCTAACCCAGAGGAACCAATGTTGAAACTTGAAACCAACCTTGCAAAACAAATTATTGAAAAGCCCTTGTTATATATGTTGGGTTTCCAAGCATTAAACATAGAAAAACATCTAATAAATTAGGAAACATTAAAAATGACACATTGATAAATAATGCATGAATAGCTTGTGACAATACTAGTGGAAAAATGCATGAAGATGAATGTCTTAGTTTTGTTTTAATTTAAATGTCATACTGAGTGTTGGGCAATTATTAGAAATTGCACCAAACCCCTACCAAGTTTATTAGGGTAGTTCATAAGGTTCATAATTGGAGGTTTTCAAAAATCAAATACCCAATTTTGATATGTAACCCCAATCTCAAAAAAGTAGATGATTTTAATATACAATCCCAGTTATTAAAAACTCAAATACCCAATTCGACTAATATATAACCATGGTTTTCAAATTTTTGAAAATGTCAAATAACCACATTAAAAACTATCAATTTTTTGCTAGTTCTCTCATGCAACCTGGTTTTCTTTAAAATAATGTGAAGTGAAGACTTCGTCATAGCAAATGCCAATTATTCATAACAAGCTTATGGGTTCATTCTTTAGATACATTGAGACAATTGAAAGGGGACATCTTATGCTCTTGAAGTTTAAAAATGGAAACATTATTGAACTTGTTGAAAGTTGTGGAGTATTATTCACCACTAGGAAATTAAGCCCACAAGAAAACCAAAATTGTTTCAATATTTTAAGCCTTTAATGAAGTTGATGATGTTTAATAATGTAAAGTTGTATATTAAACTTATATTTAAATCTCATAAAAGATAATAATTAAAACTATGACATAATTACACCTTTAAATAACTATGTATGAAACAACACATTAAAGAGGTTATTAGCACACACACAAAAATGGAAGTTAGTATTGATTTGGAAAATTATGCTATACCATGATTATTGCAAAGGTTTTCTATGTTGCTAGAATGGTGTAAAACTCATTTGTATCACTAAGACCACAATACCACATTTGTTAACATTTCTAATGGAGTTTTGGAAAGTCTCCTTGTTTCATGAACAAATTGTAGAGCAATGGTGTCATTGACCTTTAATAAAACAAAGTTGCTACAAGGGTCATCAATAAAAACCATTGTGTAATTGACAAGGGGATATATAATTCATGAATGTGAGTTGTGTGGTTGAGTTCAAGGTTTTGGCCAAAAGTTGTGATGTCATCTATGTATGATGCGGTTCTTCTTCATGTGTTGAGTTCAAGGTTTCCACCATAAGTTGTAAACATAACTATCTACAAGTCTCAAATTATGGACAAATTCCAAGTTTTGGGCACAAGATCTGGGTTGAGTTCAAGGGTTTTGGGTAGTGCAAGTTGTGAAAACACATCCTTCAAGTTTACATGGGCAAGGAGTGTTTTTCACATGTTGAGTTCAAGGTTTCCGCCATAAGTTGTAAACCTAACTATTCACAAGTCTCAAATTATTATGGGGGACAAATTCCAAGTTTTGGGCACAAGATGTGGGTTTGAGTTCAGAGGTTTTGGCCAATGCAAGTTGTGGAAACACATCCTTCAAATCTACATCAAGAAGGGCAAGGAATGTTTTTTCACAAGTGAAAATGGGTTGGATTGAGTTCTTCAAACGACTTACACAAAAATTGTGAACACACATTTTCACAAGTCAATTGTTATTATAAAAAAAAGGCGAGAGCCCTATACCTAAAACTTAGGGTAGAGAAGTAGGACCATATATCTATCTCTATGAATCATATATATATATATATATTACACACATTAGAGAACTACAACTTAGGATTAATTGAGAAACAAAAAGTAGTAAAAAAAATTGGCCAAATGGGGTCCAAAAAGAAGGAAAGAAAGAAGATGGTACTAATAAGATTGAATCTACAAAAGGGTAAAACCCTAAACTACATATTCACACAAGGGTAGTTCTCAACCCTTAGACCCAAAACTAAACCCTAAACCCCAAAAACCACTCAACCCTAAACCCTAATACCATATGTCTCTTCTATACAAGGGGTGTAATCAAGGAGAGCATTCGTTTAGTGTTGCCAAATGGGGTTGCCATTGCCCCCTATGACGCCTGCTGCGACGAGAGGATCGTCTTCTATAACGTAACATTGTGGCATCGGGGACAAAGAGAGAAGGAAAGGCAAGGCTATGTTCAAAGCTAGAGTGATTGTCTTCTGTCAATGTGCTTGTTTTGAAGCTTTGATTGTTCATAATAGGTAGATCAAACTCCTCTCCCATGAGGTTGTGATCTGTGAATGTCGATGTCATCCTCGAAGTAGCATTGTCCTGGGACTCGAGCACACTCTTCGCACAAGTGTGAGAAAGTGCAAGATTGTTTTTCCTTGCTACGGTATAGTGATGATCTCTAGAGGTTTGCATGATGCCGGTGGAGGTGTTGAAATATTCGGCTAGTTTCGGACGCCTGCTCAATGTTTCTGATGATGATGAAGGTAATTTTGACTGCGTCATCGAAGAATCTCTAGTGGCGGCTTGCTCTCTTCTCTTGCTCACTCGCTTTAGATTGTTGTAGGTTTTCATCGCCTCTGAGGTGCCTAATTGTGCCTTGCCAGTTTGTAACATCTTTAGCAAAATGCTCGTTCGTTTCCTATCTAATTCCTTGTGCTTCTCGACTATTGGATCTGAAGTATGGCGAAGCTTGTGCGAGGATGATGATCTACCAGGCGCTTTCGCTACCTCATTTATCCTCGCAAGTTGATCACTCGATAGAATGTCTGAAATGCTGATGCTACCTGTATAGAGCTGGTGCAGATGTTGAAAGAGATGAACATCTGGCGAGCTCCTCGAATCTAAGTTTTCCTCATCATAAGCAACTTCCGATCTCATGTCATCACCTTCGAATTCCACTATGTATTCATGTTTCTTCGACTGCCATGTCGAATTCTCCAAAGCTACATCCTCAGCAGTGCCTTCAGTATTCCAGTCATCTTTTGTTCTCCTGTTCACCTGCATCTCTGCAGATTTCCTTCTGTCCAAAAATTTTCCATTCTCTTGCAACTGCAGTTGCAAAGCTCGTTTGCGGTCCTTCACAGCTTCCTCCATCAGATATGGAGAGAGATGGAGTCCTCGCCGCCTCACTTGCGATGACGAACGGCGTGTTGCATCGTTGCAGCTCCAGGTACAACTGATCCAATCTGCACTCCTTGTAGCCAATTTCAGTCTCTCAACTCTAGTGCTTGTCTCGTGGTCGCGTTCCTTGTCTGCAACTCTTCCTTTCTCAAAAACATTGTTATAGGCAATCTTGATCGGATGTCCTCGCGATGAACCCGACGCAGTAGTTACAGTGCTGCCGGTGCTATTCTTGATTCTGCTGTCACTCCTCATAACCATCGCTAAACTGCCTGGATTTCTTTCCTCGTGCTTCAATGTGTTTCTTGGTACTACGTATGCGTTTCTTTCACACCTTGCTAACTTGGTAAAGCGAGCAACACACAGAGCTGAAAGTCTCTGGCCCGCAGGAGGAGGAGAAAGTTTTGCTGCTGCACCTGCCTCGACGTTGCAGGAGCTCGGAACAACCATCCCCCCTGCTGCAGTGCATCTCCTCCGCCTCATCTCTTCTGTGTCTGATCTGCCATGATGCGTGTTCTGATGTTCCTGTAATCCTCGCAATACGTCCCTTCTCTCATCGTCCAAGTGATCAGCCAGTTTCAGACGCCTTTGCGACGCCGCAGCTCCTCCTACTGCGGCGTCCTCAATACCTGTTTTGCTTGCAGAACCTCTGCCGGCATCCTCAATACTCCTTTCCCTTAAGCTCTCGGTGTTCCGACCTTTGTCGATGGCGCTAGACCGTGCTCTCTCATCGTCCGAGAGTTTATGCAAAACACGGTTCAAGCTGTTCTTCGGAATGCGATGTGTCGTATTGTGGGTTTCCATCGCCCAGTTCAGTCTGAAGCCTTCTTGATGCCACTCACTGGAGGACTTCGGCTGCGTGACCTTCTCCCTTACGACAACAGTTTCCTTATGATCCGATGATCGCCTGTGCTGATGCTCCCTGAGCGCCGGTCGAATCTTGGAGGACGTTTCGTTGACGATCTGCATGCGCATTGGAGATTTATAGAGCACTGTGTGGCAAGAAGCAGGGGCGTCGAGACTTGCAATGGTTGTAGTACTGGCCACCACTTTCTCATGTTCGCCATTGAAAGATGAATCTGCGGACTGTCTGGGTTCAGAACTCGCGGAGCCAGAGTTGGAGCGCCGAACGATGCAAGGAGTGGTGGATGTGGTCGACATGCCGTTGCAGCTCTGGCGACGCACGAGATGGAAGAATGTATAGAATGGGACGATGAAGAAGAACCTGTTGCCACGCATCAACGCCACCTCTGGGGTCCAGACTGTGCTTGGGCAGCGGCAAACCTCTGGCGTCCCTCCATGAGAACTGGACAACATGATTTCCGCTACACTGACTGCAGGTCCGAAGTACTCGTCAATGTGCTGGCCTGCATGTACTATCTTCACTTCCTCGGCACGAGAAGGTGCCCCGCCCATCACTCTTCCAAGTTCTATTGAAGAGAAATTCTCCACTCCCTTTCAATCACCCAGTAGAAAAAAATTCAGGATATATGCATGTGCAGCAAAAGAATGCCAAGAATTCCACCTCACAAACTGGGAATCTTTATACAAATGTTTTCAGAAATTCTCTACAGTTTCTCCCTTGAGACAATGGAGCTTCATGAGCCCCTTAGAAATCTCTTTATCTAAGATCCAAGATATTGAATCTTTTTATCAGAGATTCAAGATGAAATGGCACAGATCTTCCTTCTGACAGATCCTCAATCATGATGTGACAGTGCATGTTGTGGTGCTTGCAGCAACAGGTTTTGAATCTTCCTCTACCTAGACTCCTCCATGAAGACTGCAGGTATGAAATCATTACACTGAAATGATTCCATATTTGTTTGTTTGAATGTTACCAGACACATCTTTGGCTACAAGGTGAAGAACCAGACACAGATTTGGTTTCAGTGAGTCCCTTGATTTTGGAGGCTTTAGATGCTGTCTCTCTGGCAATCTGGGTTTCTCAACCAGAGTTCCAATTGCCCCAAAATCTAAAACTGCATCCCTCTTCTCCATGCGGTGTAATTACCCTTGCAATCTAGACAACACTTAGGGTTGTCCAATTTGTAGCTCTAGAATCCAAATGAAAAAGTGATCTAGCAATCTGGAGAATGGATTATCTGCTAAGTGAACAATCTGCAGAGGAAGTTTGATCAGCTTATAAACTCACCAGAAAGTACTCCGAAGAGGTTACAAACTCATTCTCAAGAGCATGCTCCCTCTGCAACCAACTTGCTGCTGCAACAGCTTCTCGTTTGCACTGTGTTCGAAACACCACTTCTTCAAGACCAAGATTCCCTCATTGACACTGGGGGCCGGCGCTTGCCTTCCTCCTCCCACCCAAAATTGCAGGAGCTCCAATCTGCACATTGACTATGGCCTTTCCAACAACGATCTTGATGACAGGCAAGTCCTAAATTCCTTCCGCCCCCACAGAATAGCACTATGAATCTTCAAATTCCTGAAGAATCTGAAGAGAAGTTCCCCTTGGCATAAGTCCAGTAGTAGTCAGACCCCCAAAAATTCTACCAGCGCTGGAAGCCTGTGCTCTGCTGAACTACTCGCACTTCTGAATAATCCACAAATTTTTCTACCCGCATCTTGTCCGGTGTTGTGGAAGTTCTGTGATCAGGCTTCAATCTCCAGAACGTTGAATCTGGCATATTTGCAGAGTTCAACAGTTTAATCCCTGATCGACCTCGAGTAGAGTAGAACGGACTTTCACACAGGATTCAGGTGAAAACTCCTGACCCTCAAAACTTCTTCTCCTGCGATGTTCATCGGTAAAACTAGTAGGCAATACATGGAACTTGGGATGATCACCAGAGGCTCAGAGAGGTCAAGACCGATCACTTGGTAGAAAGGGAAGAAGAGAAAAGACTAGTCGAAGGAGGAAACCCATCATTCGGATCGGTACTACAAACGGCACACTACCCAACCCTCGGTTCAACCTCAATAGGGAATTACTGCCCTCGAACTCCCCATCTGTAGACTAACTATCTATCTCAGATTACAGAGAAACATCTCAAACCTGATCTATGCCGACAAGAAGAACAAAACCTTAGTCTCAGACTCGGTATGCCATGCATGTCAACAGAAGTCCATGGGATGTTCAGCAGCCTTCAGCTCAAGCCGGAGGTTCTTCTTAGAATCCCTAGTATCTCTCACAGTACTTTCAACGAGCTGTAGGTGTTCTCCTCCCTCTCTCTTTCCCTGTCATAGACGCTTGCTTCTTGCTTAGTGCATGATCCGTTCCTCAAAGAAAATTACACACAAATCTCAAAGGTGGGTTCTTCTGGGGGCTGGGTAGGGGGCATGAGGCGGACCAGAACCTCGCACAAATGCCACGGGAACCCATGGGCCTGCCTACCTGCATCAGCTGGACACAACAGTACCCTGTGCACCTGCATGGTCCAGTTCCGAGACAGACCAGGACAGGTCAGTTCACCTCTCTCTCTTTCTCTCTGGGGACCCACCAGCGCTCTCCCTCTTGCAGTGCTTCCAGTGGACTCTAGTCGCTGTCTAACTTCGTCACTACTGTCCAACGTCATGTGGGCCTTGTCTTACCGCCCCTCAACTCGGTACGGAACAAGGTTTTTTCCCTTCAATTTTGTGATCGAACCCCACTGGTGCTCATCCATAAGAGGAATTACCCAAATTTGGTCACATATCAGAGAGGAAAGTAGAAAAGTTCAAGCATGGTGACCTCCTGGAACGTATCACTGTATAAATATGGAGATTTTCCCAAAATTTGGTGACTTTATCACTTTTCTTTTTCTAAAAAAAAATCCTTTGTATGGATGAGTCGCAGACTGGCCTCTTGTGGCTGTCTAACTTCATCTTTTCTTCAAATTTTGCAGCCATTTTGGTGATCATCCACAAGAGGAATTAGCCAAATTTGATTATAGGTCAAAGAAGAAAGTAGAAAAATTCAAGAATCCTAATACATTTTGGCAACCTCCTGAAACGTATTATTATCTAAATATGGCATGATTTCAGAATTATTTTTCCTAGTCTTGGCAGCTTTGTTGCATTTTTTTCATAAAAAACCTTTTGTATGTAGGAGTCACCCTGGATTGAATTGTGCTATTTTTGGCAACCTGCTGGAACCTATTATCTAAATATGGCCATTTCAGAAGTTTCTTTGTAAATTTGATGACTCTGGTCCATTTTTTTCATAAAAAATCCATTGGTTGTATGTATGAGTTGCACTGTACTAATTTTTGTTT
>Ga0116231_10008711_pt1 | contig 17623 bp, 15 predicted proteins | sample S1TSphgellanicum_2_FD_89695 | JGI IMG/M metagenome (GOLD analysis project Ga0116231, IMG submission 89695) | Host-associated microbial communities from peat moss isolated from Minnesota, USA - S1T2_Fd - Sphagnum magellanicum MG | ecosystem: Host-associated > Plants > Peat moss > Unclassified...
ATGGTGATTTCCGCAGCAGTACGAGGATGGGTCCGTCAAAAATGACGGGAGAGATACAGGGTCAGCGACCGGATCCTATAAAAGGTCTCGGGCCGGGAACCCTGGACATCCGAGGCGAGCACGTGATCGCGCGCCAGGTTGTCTCCGTAGCGTCCGTCCAGGTCGATATCCCAGTGCGGCCACAGATCGCGCCATTGCAGGCCGAGTCCGGCATACAGAGATGTCGCCGGGGTGATCGTATTGTAGCGCGCGGCTCCGGCGAACAGCCCCAGCGCGAAGGGATTATCGAAGCGATAGCGCCAATCGAGGGCGCGAAAACCGATCAGGAATTTCCCGTCGACTCCCCCATCGTACTCGACCCGCGCGCCCAGGTCGTTGTGCTCGGAAACGGCCCGACGACCGCCGATCGCGAAGTGCGGACCGAGCTCGGGATTGCTGATGATCGGGGGCACCGGCGCGTTTTCACTGACCACCCGGTTCACGTTGGCGCCGACGTCGACGAACCACTCCGTCCCTTGGGGCGGCGCGGCCGCACTGGCCTCATTCTCATCGCCGGTGTCGGTGTCGGTGTCGATTTCGTCGCGCGTGCGCGCATCGCCGCCATAACGAACGAAGCCGGACAGGCGCGCGAAGTTCCTGCCATAAACATCATGGCCCCCCTCAGCCTCGCCGCCGAGGGTCAGCCCCTTCCACGGCCGGGTGTAGCGTACGGACACATCGACATAATGCCTATAGGGGTAGGCCCGGTCGCTCGAATTGTATTCTCGGTCTTGGCCGACGAAGTAGTTCTGGTTGACGAGCAGACGCACTTTTTCTTCGAGGTAACCGCCGAACGGCGGCGACCAGCCGACCCGCAGCATCTGGCTGCGAGCGCCCACGCCGTCGCCGAAATTACGCTGATCGGCGCCCCAGGCGCCGAGCACCAGTCCGTCATTGCTCATCCCGTGCAGAAAGACGAAGTGCGTGTACCAGGTGTCCGCCCACTCGGCGATCTCGTAGGTGAGGTCGAAGTACTTGAAGAGACGCGGAAAATCGATGCCGCCCGACATCATCGGATCGCCGAACAGGAAGGCGCCCCCTAGCGAGGTGTTCTCGCCTGCATATTGAAAATACAGGGCGAATGGCACGCTCGTCGGTGATACGTAGCGCGTGACATACGAGGCCTGTTGGTTGCCTTGAAGTTGTACCTTATCGCTGGTGACGAAGAACTGTTTCGCGACGAAGCTGGCGGAGCTCGGTAGACCCGCGCCACCGCCGAACTCCAGCATGCGATTGAATCCTATGGACCAGCCCGGAAAGGGTTCGATCGAAATCTGGGTTCCAAAAAGCTTCGGATCACCCTCTTGGACTCTATCGTAGGTGATGGGCTGGGGGCTCAGTTTGGTCAGAAAGAACTCGTACTGGAGTCCCAGCCGCGTCAGCGGTTCCCAGTTCGACAGCGTGATCGACGGCGTCGTCGGCGCTTCGGTGGACATCAGCGCACTGGTATCGGTGAGAGGCGAGAGCCAATGCGTGCGCCAGCCGAAGTCGATCTGCGCCCAACTACTGCCGAGGGTCAGCATCGAGCCGGTTGGTATCGTCCGCCCGCTGTAGGCGATCCCACCGGCGCTGGCCAGTAAATAGTCGCTCGGCTGGACGAAAGCGGCGATCGACAGGTCGTAGTGGCTGTTCTCCGGCAGGCCATACTCGTTCGGGATGACATCGCCCGCGCCGTTGTGCGTGAGAGAGCCCGTGATACTCGCATGCGTCAGCGCGTAATCGCGGGAATATCGCTCCAGGTAGCGCTGGACGCGCCGGCAGAGCACTTGGTCCACGCGACAGGCCTGCGGCAAGGCCGCCTTCACCAACTCGACCGAGTAAGGGCGCTTCAAGATCGGTTCGTCGGCGAGGATCAACACGCGCTCGACCTGCCGTTCGATTTCAGGCTCGAGGTTGAGCGGCAGGTAGGCGGTCGCCTGCGCGTGCACCGGCCGGGCCGTCCCCAGGGCCAGCAGAACAACCGCCAGCAGGACACCCCAGTCGTGACGCACTTTGCAGCCTAAAGTCCCGCGGGCCTGTACGCCCGATCGCAGGCAAAACGACTTAAGCAAAAGACCTCCCATGCCGATTCGCCATGATAGCCTAAACCGCGTGCCCCTCAGGCGCTGCCCGACCATGGGAAATGCAATTGGCTCAGCAGCAACGCGTGCGCGGAGTATAGCCGCCGGATCAGCAGCGCCAATAGCAGGCTGAATCCGACGATCTCGAACGCGAAGTAAACCGCGGGAGCCTTGCAGAGCGCGGAGATGAAAATGCCGAGCGTCCGATAATTGGCGGACAAAATCGACCAGCTTCGAATCTGGGGAGCCAGGATGTCGCGGTAGCGGTTGCGCACCAAATCAGCCTGTCCTGGAGCGTTCCGCAGGGCGTCGGCCAGGGTCTCGCGGAACTTTCGATTGATCCTCGCCGTCGGAAAACTCAGGCCGTAGAAGAACAGCGTGTTGAGAAAGTCCAAAACCCACCGGATGCCGCCGCGGCCGCCCCGGTCGCGACTCTCGGCATTCCGGGGCGTGGGCTCCTGCGGTTTCTTGTCCCATCCCAGAAATTCGTATTCCTGTCGCTCCGTTTCGTAGCTTGCCGATTGGATCGCATGGAACACACCGGAAATCGCCGCCAAACCATAGATCCAGTTACCATACTGGCGGCTCGAAGCCATGGCGAGAGCGACGTAGACGGCGACGAAAGTCACATGGTCCGCGATTCCGTCCAGTATCTTTCCAAAGTACGAATAGGTCTGGGTATAGCGGGCGAGTTGGCCATCGGCCCCGTCCATGACGTGCCAGACGATCATCAGCGCAAAGCCGGCGATCGCGAATCGCGGGTCCCGGTAGCGGTAGTAGGCGAAGCCTGCAAGAATGCCGCAGGCCATGCCTAAGATCGATACGGCATTGGGCGTGACGTGCAACCGGGCGAAAATCGGGACCAAGCGGCCCGCCAGCGGATGAATGAGATAGAGATTGGTGATTTCCTCTATTTCTGTGTTTCGCCGGATGGGAACAGCACCGGTCGCGGCACCTGGCTTTTGGGTCATCGAATGATTCTGCGTGTAATCGCGCGCGGTCGGCGGCAGGTATGATGGATTTTTCCAAAGGCAGCGCCGCGATCATGGCGGGAGCTTCGCTCCTCGCAGGCGCCGCGGCGGCGCAGCCGCCGGCGACCGCCCCGGCGCCGGTCGTCATCGACGCCGCGCTCGCGACCGTCGACGATACGACCAATGCCGCGGACTTCACGTCGATCAGCATCACCCAGGGTAGTACCCGCATCACGGCCGAGAAGGCCCATGCCACGGACGTGCAATCCAAAAACGCCCGCTGGACCTTTTCGGGTCGGGTGACGATCACGACGGAAGAGCGAGGCTCGCTCTGGGCGGACCAGGCAATTCTCGAGTATCGCGATGGCGCGCTCGATCGCATCCTGGCGACAGGCGCACCGGTGCGATTCGAACAGCGGCGTACAGCGTCCGGGCGCGCGGAGCATGGTCAGGCAGAGGAGATCACCTATGAGTCGAAACCGGCGACCGTGCGCCTCCGCGGTCATCCGCATATTTCAGCGGCAAACGGCCTGGAGATGAGTGCGCCCATGTTTCTCTATCATGTCCGGGACGGTAAGTTGGAAGCTTACTCGGAAAACGGGACGCCGGCCGTACACATCGTCACGAAGGGAAACGGCTCCCTCGTGCCCTGAGCTGACGCCGGGGATCGCGCCAGCGCGGCGACCACCACCGCAATCGCGCCACGTCGAGCAGCCATTCGCCGGCGAAGGAGTGTCGAGGCTCGGCGCGGCTCTTGGGTGGCTCGCCGTACAACACCTCTTGGACGGGCCAGCGGTGGCCGAAGGAATACGTCCAGGCGCCGTGATGACGGTAGACGGCCATCAATCGGTGAGCGAGATCCAAGTCCGGTCCCACCACGGCGCGTTGCGCCCAGCTCAGGTGCTCGACGAGCCCCCTGGCGAAGGTCCAATTTCGGGCGCTCACATAGTTTGAAAACCAGACGGTAATCCCGAGTTCCTCCTGCAGAGCGGTGACCGCACGGTAGATTTGAATGTGCTCGGGATGTCCATACTCGCCCCAGGGATTGTGGGTGTAGACGTCGGTGCATCCGGTCAGCGCTGCGCGCAGTCCTTCGTGGAGCCTCGCAAAGTTGGATGCATAACGCTCCCGCACCGACGACTCAGCGACCTGGATGCCGACCGGCGTGAGCTCGGGATGCGTCTGATAGGACTTCCAGTCCACACCGCTTTCCGGAATCTCCAGATTGACGATTCCGCTCAGCGGCAACGCGGCGACGGCTCGTCGACGTGCCGCGGACCGGCCGGGCCGGTCGAAGACGTCGCCGAAACCGAACACGATTCGCTGCGCGGAGGCAAGGACGGAACTCAACCAGAGCGCCTCATCGTCCGGATGCGCCACGACCACGGCACGCAGGGGCCGAGGCGAGCTCATGCGGCGATCTTATCGTGCCAACAGGGAGTCATAGAAACTCTCGAGCACTGCGGTTTGCCGGTCGATGTCGAATCGCTCCTCGATCAAGGCCCGGCCCGCGGCGCCCATGCCGTGCCGTCTGACAGGATCCGCGAGCAACTCGGCCATCCTGCGGCCCAGCGCCTCTTCGTCCCGCTCCGGGACCAGAAACCCGGTCTTTCCATCGACGATGCATTCCGGAATTCCTCCGACCCGGGAACCGATGACGGGTATCCCCGTGGCGGCGGCTTCCAACAGCACCATGCCCAATCCTTCTTCCCGCCCGGTGAGGGTACGAATTCCCGGCAGCACCAGCATGGCGGCCTTGCGCATCGCGGCTAGCACCTGCGCATGGGGAAGGGCGCCGAGAAAATCGACGCGGCCTGCCACGCCGAGTGAGGTTGCGAGCGCGAGGAGCGGGCGTTTCAAGGGACCGTCACCGATGATCTGCAGCCGCACCCGCTCGTGTGTCCGCGCGATGCGCGCGAAGGCGCGCAGCAAATAGCGGGTTCCTTTGACCTCCACGAGACGCGCGACGTGCAGGATCCGCGCGTGTTCCTCCGGATCCGCGCGCGGTCGGATGTTCCGACAGTCCACGCCGATGTAGTGAACGTGGGTGCGCGATTCAGGAAAACCGCTCTCCAGGAGTCTTTGTCGGATGAACGAGGAGGCGCAGAGAAACAGATGACCCTCGCGTGCTAATCTTCGGCGCGACAAAGGATAGCGAAACCACGCGGGCGAGGCGAACATCGCGTAGGTCTTGAGGGTCGCATCGAAGCCGTGGAACGTGGTCACGAGCGGTATCTCGAGATCCGTCGCGAGCCCCAGCGCGGAGACACCCTCGATACCGAAGTGTGCATGAATCAACGCCGGTGATTCGGGCCGCAAGAGACGCAAATACGGACGCGGATTGCCGCTGAGCATCTGCCAGCCGATGCGCGCCAGGGTAAGGTGCTCGTAAAGGTCTTCGAGTGCGAGCGAGCGTGCGCCGTCGGGAGCTGGGCCGAAACGTTTCCGCCCGAGGAACAATGCTTGGTATCGAAGCAGGTGCCGGGCCTGTTCGGTGATGAACGGCTCCGAGGTCCTGAAGAGGTTATGGCGAAAAATCGCCACTCGACGCAGTGGACTGTGCATAATTTCGGCAGCAGGGCTCTCACCATAGCACGGATCGGCACCTACAGTATGATCATCGGGCGTTACCTGCTGCGGGAAATCCTCGGGCCTTTCGCGGTCATGTTGACGGTCCTTTGCGTGCTCTTCATGAGCTATGGGGTTGCCGGGTTCTTGTCGGATGCGGTCAGCGGGCTGTTGCCGTTGAACATGATCGCCCAGGTGATCGGTCTTCAAACCCTGATCGCCCTCGAGATGCTGATTCCCATTTCGCTCTATCTCGCCGTCGTCATGGCGCTCGGCCGGCTGTACGCGGACTCCGAAATGACGGCGCTGTTCGCGCTCGGTTGGACGTCGGCCCGGCTCATGGGCGTCGTCTTCGGTCTGTCGCTGTGCACTGCCGTGATCGTCGCCGCCTTGTCCCTGGTTGCAAGACCCTGGGCGTACGCTCGTTCGCACGCGCTTTCCCGCGCCGCGGAGGCGTCGCTGAACTCGAACAACATGCAGGCCGGCACGTTCTACGTCACGGGCGATGGCGAACGGACGATCTACATCGGGCGGCGCGAGCGCCCGGCGGCGCCCGCCGGCGGCGTGTTCGTCCAATTGAGGCTACGTGGAGGGGGCACGCGGATCATCTATGCGGTATCGATCGAGCAACTGCCGGCCGCCGACGGGGGGACGTGGTTCCATCTGTCGCGAGCGCACGTCTATGACCTCGACGCCGATGGCAGTGCCGGCGAGGTCGCCCTCAATGCCCGTGACCTCGAGCTCCATCTTGGCAACTCGTCCGTCTCTGCGCCTGAATATAGCGCGGTGGCCGCCAGTACGAGTCACCTCAGATCTCTCGCTTCCGCGCCCGACATCGCGGAGTTCCAATGGCGCGAGTCCACGTCGGTGACGACGCTGCTGTTGGGCTTGCTGGCCGTTCCGTTGTCGCGCGCGCATCCTCGTCAACAGAGGAATGCGAAGGTCGGTATCGCGCTGCTGATTTATGCGGGCTATTATCTTTTCTATGAGTCCGCGCGAACCTGGGTCCAGATTGGGGTCCTTCCGCCGATTCCGGGTTTGTGGATTGCGCCGGCCGCGCTCGCCCTGGTGTTGATCCTGGCGCTGTTCGAGCCGCGACTCGGACTGGGGCGGCGCGCCAAGGGCGCGGTCGTATGATCCTCATCGAGCGTTATATCGCCATCGCCACGCTCAAAGCGCTGTTGCTCGCGTCGGCCGGTCTCACGCTCCTGTTCAGCTTGCTCGAGTTCGTCAATCAGCTTCACGACGTCGGCAAGGGAGCCTATCGTCTGATCGATGCCTGTCTGTACGTGGTGCTGACGGCGCCGGATCGGCTGCTGCAGCTCATGCCCGCCGCCATGTTATTCGCCTGCCTGTTCGCCTTGGGTGCACTGGCGGCGCGCTCCGAGTTGACGGTGATGCGCGCAAGCGGCATCTCTCCGAACCGGATCGTCGGTGCCGTGTTCAAACTCGCGCTCGCCACCCTGGTCGCGCTGTTTGCCCTGGCGCAATACGTGATTCCCTACGCCCAGCAGATGGCACAGACCGAACGAACCTCCAGGCTCGCGACGCTGGACGCCGTTCGCGGTAGCAACAGTTTTTGGGCGGCGGGCGACCATCAGTTCCTCAACGTGCGACGATTCGCCGAGGTGAACGTTCCGGGGGATATTTATCTGTACGAATTTTCCGCTGCGGGCGACGTCCGGGACGTGATCCACGCAGACCGGGCGCAAGTTCGCCCGGATGGCACCTGGCTCTTCGAGAGCGTGTCGAGAAAGCGATTCAGTGACACGCAGATCGACACGGAACGGCTTGAAACCCTCGTCTGGCACTCCTTTTTGCGACCCGCCCAGGTTTCCCTCCTCACGCTGCCCGCCGACAGCATGCGCCCGCTCGATTTGTACCGGTATGTCCGCGACCTCGAGTCACGGCAGCAGCCCACGGCCCGCTATGCTCAGGCGCTGTGGGAAAAGCTGAACCTGCCCTTGTCGATGGCAGCCATGATACTCATCGCCATTCCCTTCGCTTTTGGGTCGCTGCGCACGCGCGGCATGGGACAGCGAGTCATGATCGGGGCGATGATCGGCATCGTCTTCACGCTCGTCCAGCAGATCACGAGCCATTTGGCTCTGCTGCTCAATGTGAGTCCGGCCCTCGCGGCGACGGCACCCTCGATCGCCTTGATGGCCCTTGCCGCCTACCTTTACCGGCGAGCGCTCTAGCTAGCGGGCGCGGCTGGCGCCGCGCCACAGGACCACCACGGCCTCCAGAAGCCCGCGCCGGATCGTGCGCCGGTAAGGAGAGTCCGCGGGCAGTTGCGCCAGCAACCGGCGATGGGCGATACCGAGCGCATGGTAGGGGATCGCGGGGAACATATGGTGCAGGCAGTGATAGCGCAGACCCACGGGGAAGATCAGTTCCGTGAGCCACGAGGGGCCGACCACGGTGTTGGAATCCTCGATCTGCTCGAGGTGGCTCATCGCGCCGCCCGTGTGGCGGTAACCGTGGGCGGCCAGGGTCCGGATCCAGTTGAGTCCCGATGCCGCCATGCCCAGAAAGTACAGCCGGAAAAAGAGGCTCCAGGCCACCGTCCCTGAAGTCAGCAGGACGGCGAACGCGACGAGCTCGAGGAAGATGGCGGCTTCGAGTGCGATCCAGGTTCCCTGCCGTTCGTCAGCAGACACGCTCCGTCGGTATTTCGGGTTGATGACGTACGAGGACGCATGGGCGAGCACCCATCCGCGCAGCCTCGGATGCAGGAACGAAAGCGGTGTCAAGACCAGAAACCGAAAGATCGCCAGCGCCGGCAGCACGGGAACCTGCAGCAAGTACCAAACGATGCGGCGCGCAGGACCTGCCCCGAGTGCGAGGTACTCGCCGTCCTGCTCCGTCCCGTAGTGCCGCGGATTGTGATGGTCCGCGTGATTCTTGTACATGAAGGACGGCATCAGAAACGGAATCGCGAACAGGATGTTCCAGGCGGCTCGGAAGATCGGCATGCGTCCTCGGGGCAGGTGCACGATCTCGTGCATGAACACGCCACAACGAAACAGCGCGAGGGCCGCGACCGAGAGGCCGATGAAGAATGGCAGCGAGAACGTCGGGCTGAACAAATAAAGCGCGACCGCGGCGTAGCCGAGCAGCATCGAGGCAAGGAAATCCGTCCAGTAAATCCGGGCGCTGTGCTCGAACAGGTCCTTCACCACGGCCCGCGCCTGCGCGTAAAAGTCGTTGAACCCTGGATCGCGAGGCGATGCGTTCAAGATCTTCTCAGTCTCCGATCGCCGCGTGATCGCCGGTTGCGCCGGTCGCGGGGTTCTGCGGGGGCTCGCGCAGCAGCAGGCCCAGACACGTGAGCAGTGCCAGTGCCGCGATCACGGCCACTTGGATCACCGGATTGCCGATGTGAACGAGGTGGCGGCTTGCCACCACCGCCAAGACTAGCATGACGACCGCGACGACGGGCGCGCTCGCGGCCCGGACCAGGTCCTGCGCCCCGAGGTGCCAGTGGCGGTACAGGTAATGGGCCTGCCAGAGCAGCAGGAGAACGGGGACTACGAGCCATACGGTCGAGACGGCCGCCAGGCCGTTTGTGGCGGGAACGGTGAGGCCGACCAGTACCAGGCCGACGCCCAGGAGCAGCAGGGTCGCGACCGACAAGCGAACGGCCATCTGCGGGCGTCCGGAGGCGTACATGACCGGGTAGGCGAGTTGTGCGACGGCCCGCAGCAGCGCCGCAACCGCCAGCAGCTTCAGCGGCAGACCGGCCGAGGCATAGCTTCGGTGTTGCTCGTCGTGAATCAGGGACAAGAGGGGATCCGCGGCGAGCACGATCGCCGCCGTCACGGGTGCGACCACCGCCAGGAGTTTGCGCAACGACCAGGTGATCGACTGCATGAGTTGATCGCGGACTGCCGCGACCTTGGCGAACACCGGCAGGGCAGTCCGGTTGATCAGCGTGCCGGCGGCATTGGCCGGCTCCATCGCCAGATCGAAACCGACGCGATATTCGGCGAGTGCCGCGGCACCGTAGAACCATCCCACCAACAGGTGGTGCACATTCGCGATCATCTGCTCGCACAATCCCGACATCGTCGCGCGTAGTCCGAAGCGCAGCAACGGCGAGACGGCCGAAAGACTCATGTTGAGTTGAGGTCGGAACGGGCTTGCCAAGGCCGCGCCGACGAGGGTGAACAGCCCGCTGGAGGCAAAGGCGATGACGATCGCCCAGGCGCCGGCTCCCGCCATCGCCAAGCCCAGCCGGGTCAAGGCGGCGCCAAAGGTCGAGGCGACGTTGACGAGCGCGATCCGCTCGTACTGCAAGCCCCGCTGCAGCATCGCCATCGGAATGACGGCGGCGCCCACCAGGGGCTGCTTGACGGCGATCGCGAGAAAGTACGCTGCAACACCGGCAATCCCGTACAGAGAGGCGATCCACGGGGCCGCGAGCAGGACGACGCCGGCGACGACGCCAGCCCCCAGGAGGATGAGCCAGAACAGGGAGTCGAGTTGCAGGCGCGACAAGGCAGGCGCCTGGACGAGTGCCGTGCCCGTGCCCAGACCGTCGAACGCCTCGATGACTGCCCCGAAGGCCACCACCAGCGAACCCGCGCCGACCTGTTCCTTGGTCAGGAAGCGCAGCACCAGGAGGATCGTGGCGACGTCGGTGATCTTGGCGACGATCGTCGCACCCCCCAGCCAGTTGAATCCGCGACGCAGATGCTGCTGATGACCCTCCATACGCGGTGACGCCACGGGGTGCCGCGGGCAGGCTCTTAGAGACGTCCCGATTTCAAGAGGGCCTCGGCCTTCTCCAAGCTGGGCGGGTCATCCACGTCCAGCCATGGGCGGCCCTGGATGTCGAATACGCGCGCCTTGCCCTGACGGGCGAGGACGTTCATGGCCCCGGAGATGCTGTCATCTCCGGCCGCCTGGCTCGCCTCCAGGGCATCGAAGAGGACGGGCGTACACAGGAAGACGCCCGTGTCGATGGCGTTGAAGTCGCGGATGACCTTGCCGATGCTGAGGATCCGGCCATCGGCACACTGGACCCGGGTGACATCGTCCGGATCATTGATCGAGCCCGCGATGTTGAAATCCACGGCCAGCGTCACGGTATCGGGCGCTGGATTCGAGGCCATCAAGTCCCGGATAATCGCCGGATCGACCAGATGGTCGCACATGCTCAGCACGAAAGGGGCGTCGAGGAAGGGCCTGGCCTTCGACACGGACACGCCATTGCCGCGCTGCCACTCGTCGTTCTCGATCGGTCGGATCGCAATGCCTTCCCGCTCGGACAGGGCGTCCAGCGACGCCCGCACGGCATCGCCTCGGTAGCCGGTCACCACCACGAACTGCGCGATCCCTGCGCTGCGGGCGCGCAGGATGACGCGCTCGAGCAAGCCCACCCCGAAGACCTGCACCAAGGGTTTGCTCGGGCCCCGATCCCGCAGGCGGCCGCCGGTCCCAGCGGCCACGATGAGGCAGTTCAAGGGGCCACGACTCTCAGCTTGGCGGTGTTTTGGCGGATGAAGCTCTCGACCATCTCGTAGGCTTCGTCGTCCGTGTACTGCTTCGGCGGGTGCTTGCAGAAATACGCGCTCGGCGCCTCGAGCGGTCCGCCGATGCCGTTCAGGAGCGCCAGTTTGCAACAGCGAATCATATCGATGGCGACGCCGGCGGAGTTCGGCGAATCTTCCACCGACAGCCTGAGCTCGATGTCCATGGGAACGTCACCGAACAGCTGGCCTTCCATGCGAATGAAGCAGATTTTATTGTCCTTCTGCCACGGCACGTAGTCGCTCGGCCCCACGTGAATGTTTTCATCTTCCATGCGCTTGGCGGCCACCGCCTGCACCGCCTCGGTCTTCGAGGTCTTCTTGGAGACGAGCCGGGCCGGATTCTTCATGTTGAGAAAATCGGTGTTCCCGCCGGTGTTCAACTGATAGGTGCGCAGCACCTTGACGCCACGCTTGGCGAACAGGTCCGTGAGGACGCGGTGCACGATCGTTGCGCCGAGTTGGGATTTGATGTCATCACCGATGATCGGCAAGTTCCGTGCCCGAAAACGCTCGGCGAAATCCTTGTCGCTGGCGATGAACACGGGCATGTTGTTGATCAGGGCCACGCCCGCTTCGAGCGCACATTCCGCGTAGAAGCGTGCAGCCAGCTCCGAGCCGACGGGCACGTAGCTCACGAGAATCTCGGCTCCCGCGCGCTTCAGTTCCCGGACGATCTGTTCCTTGCTCAGTTCCGGTGCGCTGGACCTCACGAAAGTCCGGTCCTCCGCGCAGGCCACCATGTGCTCGGAGATGCCGTCGAGAACCTGCCCCATGCGCACCGTGACGCCGCTGTCCGGAATCTCGCTCTGGAAAACCTTCGTGCAGTTGGGCTTCGCGAAGATGGCCCGGTGCACGTCCGTGCCGACCTTGCGGGCATCGACATCGAACGCCGCGACGACCTCGATGTCGCAGGGCAGATACTCACCGATTTGGGTGTGCATCAAACCCGAAACCCCCTGTCGGCAACGTTCCCGGGTGTAGTAGTGGATGCCTTGAATCAGCGAGCTTGCGCAGTTCCCGACGCCGACGATGGCGATGCGGATCGCGTTTCTGTTGTTCATGTGGACACCTGCGGTGCGAGAGTGATCGGGTAGTCTTTGTCCCGGGTCGGTGCGGGCTGCGCTTGGGCGGTCGCAGCGAGTTTCTTGCCGTAGACTCGATAGGTCTTGTAAGCGCGAGCGCCGAGTCTTTCGAGAATCCGGCGCATCGGCAGATTATCCTCGAGAATCCAGGATAGCTCGATCGAGCGAAATCCGAAGGTCTTGTTGGCAGGCAGAATGGCGCCGATCAATTGCAAAGGGATCGCGCTGCCGAGCAAGCTGCCGGACACGCTGCGGCGCACGCCAAACAGGGGCACACGGGCGGTTCGGATCCGGTGCCCTTTCAGGCGCCACAACAGTTTCGCCCAGCCGAACGGCAACAACCGCCCGTTCAAGTCGCGAATCGCTTCGTTGAGATTGGGCAAGGTCACGATGAAGGCGACGGCTTCACCGTCCACCTCGGCAAACCAAACGAGCCGGTCATCGAGCAACATCCGCATCCGCTTCGCCAGTTCATCGGCCTCCTCGTCCGTGAGCGGCACGAACCCCCAGTTCTTGCTCCAGGCGTCGTTGAAGATATCGACCATGGTGCGAATGTCGTTCGCATAGTCCTTGAAGTTGAGGCGGCGCATCTTGACGGCGGGAGGCAAGGGGCGATCGAGCATCCGGCGCGCCGACTCGGGCAGGGGCGCCTCCAGGTCGAGGAGGTAGGCGAACGTGTCCTTCTCCTTCCGATATCCCAAGGCCTCGAGTTGGGCCGCCGCATAAGCCGGGTCGTGCCCCATCAGCATCATCGGTGGCGTGCTGAAACCGTCGACCAGCAGCCCCATCTCCTCGTTGATCGACAGGGAGAACGGGCCGCCGATACTGGTGATCTGACGGCTCCGGAGAAAATCCTCGGCGGCTCCCAGGAGCGCGGCGAAGACCTCAGGGTCGTTCTCGGCACTGAGGCAGCCGAAATGACCGACGCGCTCCGCGCCGGCCTGCTGGGCCAGGGGGTCGATCTGGGCGCTGATACGTCCGATGTCGCGCCCCTCGCGGCGGGCGATCCAGAATCGCACCTCCGCCCGCCGGAGAAACTGATTGTCCTTGGGCGAAAAAGCTTCCTCGCGCTCCATCGTCAGCGGCGTAATCCACGCCGCGTCGTCCTTGTGGACTGCGGAGGGAATCCGGATAAAGCGCCGCAGCATGGCCTGGTCGTTGACGGTCAGGATCTCGATCGTCATGCAAGCACTCGATCGACCACGGGCGCGGGTGTCTTCTTCGGCTCCGCGCCGAGGATACCCAGTTCGCGTCCGACGGCGATCATCGTGGCGATGGCACTCTCGATCTGCGCTTCGGAATGCGCCGCGCTGATGCTGCAGCGAATCAGCGACAGACTCCCCGGCGTCGCCGGCGGCAAGGCCAGGTTGGTGTAGACACCTTGGTCGAGCAGGCGATTCCAAAAGCGCACCGCCGTCTCCTTGTCCGGCATCTTGAGCGCCACGATCGCATTGGGCTCGGGTCCGACCGCGAATCCTCCCTGGGCCAGCGCGCGATAGAGCTTGCCGCTGTTGGAGCGCACGCGCTCTCCGAGGGAGGCGTCGGTGGAAATGCGCGAGAGCGCCGCGATCACGGAAGCGACGACCGCGGGCGGCAGGGAGGCCGTGAACATGTAGGGACGGCAGGCGATGCGCAACAGGTCGAAATCGGGCAGATCGGATACCACGAATCCGCCGATCGCTCCGAGGCTCTTGCTGAACGTGCCCACGACGAAATCGACGTCGCTCTCGACACCCGAGTCCTCGCAGACTCCCCGCCCACGCCGGCCCCGAGTCCCCATCGAATGCGCCTCGTCGACGATCAGCGTGGCGCCCATTTCGCGCTTCACCGCCGCAATCTCCCGCAGCGCGCCGCTATCACCGAGCATGCTGAAGATGCCCTCGGTGACGATGATGCGATTGCCGGGGCGACCCTCGAGCCGGGCGAGCCGTCTCGCCAGGTCGCCCGCGTCGTTGTGACGGAAACGAATGACCTCGGCCGAGCCGAGCTTGCAGGCGTCGTAGATCGAGGCGTGGCTGTCGGCATCGATCAGCAGCTGGTCGTCGCGTCCCGCGAGGGTCGACAAGAGGCCGAGATTGGCCTGATAACCGGTCGTGAAAATCATGGCGGCGCGCTTGCCGTAGAACTCGGCGATCCGGTGCTCGAGAACGACGTGGTCGCCATAGGTTCCGTTGGCAATGCGAGAGCCCGTGGTGCCGGTGCCTCCTGCGCGCAGGGCACCCGCGCTCGCCGCGATGCACGACTCGTCGAAGGTCAGACCCAGATAGTTGTTGGTCCCGAAGAGCAGGCAGGGCCGGCCCTCGAGCACGCCTTCCGTGGCCGACGAGATCTTCTCGAAGCGGACGTCGAAGGGGTTGCGGCCGCCCGCCGCGAGCGCCTGGAGGGCGGCGCGCATGTCGTCGAATTTGGATAGCAGCGCCATCAGCGGGCAGCTCCTTTGAGTGTCTGGACGGCCGCGCAGAGCTCGCCGACCGTTTGAACCTCCGCCACGCGCTCGAGCGGGATCGAGAGGTCGAAGCGATCCTCGACGTCCTGGATGAAATCGAGGACGGCCACGGAATCCAGCCCGAGATCGCTCATGATCCGCGTTTCGGCCGTCACCTTGGTGTCCGCGGGCACGCGGTGCGCGAGCAGTCCGATGACGCCCGCCTCGATAGTGTCGATACTGTCGCTCAATGGATCCCCTCTGACGCGCTATTTATCGGACGGCGAGCCAGTGCCGATCACGGTACCAGTTCACCGTCTCGCGAAACCCCTGGGCCAGGCCGATCTCGGGACGCCAGAGAGTGCGCGGCGGCTGGCGGTCCGGCTTCGAGCCCCAATCGGCATGCAGAATTTCGCGCGCCTTGTCGGGTGTGAACAGAGGCGTCTGCCGCCGCAGCTTACCGATCACCTGGCTGATCGCGGCAGCGGCCTTGACCACCGCTCCCGGCAGGGGGAGCACGAGCGCTCGAGTCTCCATGGCTCGTTCGGCGGCCTTGACGATCTCGTCCCAGGAATAGCCGTCGATGCGCTCGTCCGTCAATTCGAACAAGGCCTCGTGCGAGCCTCGCTCGCAGAGTACCGCGATGGCCGCCGCCGCGTCCGCTGCGTGAATCAGCGCGATTCGGCCGTGCGCGCTACGCGGGCGCAGGAAAATGCGGGCGCCGATGGCCCGAAAGATCGCGAGAGTCTCACGATCCCAGGGGCCATAAATCGCGGACGGCCTGACGATGATCACCGTCGCGCGGCGATGCAGGGTCGTCGATAAAGAGTGTTCCGCGGCTCGTTTCGTTCTCGCGTAGCTCGACAGTGCCGGCTCACGTGCCGCCATCGAGGAGACCAGCAGCACCCGCGGGCTCGACCCACTCTGCGCGATCGCCTGGGCAAGATTGCCGGTCCCCACGACGTTCACGGCCTCGAAAGCCGCCGCGCTGCGCGCTTTGATGAGACCCGCGGCATGAATGATCACATCGGCGCCATCCACCAGGGTCCGCAAAGCCTGAGGGTCGGACAGATCGCCTGGCACGGCATCGAATTCCAGCCCCGTGAACTGCGGATGATCGATTCGCTGCCGTGCGAGAACCCGGACCCGCCAGCCCCGGGCGGCGACCGCCCTGACGATGTAGCGCCCGAGAAAACCCGTGGCGCCCGTGATGGCAGCCAAGCGGCTCATGAGGATCGCGGGGCGTGGGTATCCGCGCCGGGCTTCGACTCAGCGCCGGCGGCCGCGGCCGTGTGTTCGGGCTCGCCGAGTAAGGAAGCGAGGTACATGTCGCGAGCCTTGGTCCGACTCAACTTGCCCGAGGAGGTTCTCGGCAGGGCGTTGTGGGAGACGAGCACGACCGAACAATTCAGACCCGCGGCCGATAGGATCACCGAGGCGACCGCTTTGCGTTGCGCTTCGCGCAGCGCCGCATCCGAGGTTCGGCATTGCACGAGGACGACGACACGCTCGGCGTCACCGCCTTCAACCGAGAACGCGACGACGTCCCCCCGGCGCACGCCGTCGATTTGATTCTCGACCGCCATCTCGAGATCCTCAGGCCAGACGTTGCGACCATTCACGATGATCAGATCCTTGCTGCGTCCGGCGACGACGATGGCGTCGCCGACGCGATAACCCATGTCACCGGTGTCCAGCCAGCCCTCGGCCGAGAGCACGCGCGCGGTTTCCTCGTGTCGGCGAAAATATTCGGTCATGACGCTCGGACCGCGGAACAGGATGTGGCCCACCTGACGTTCCCCGAGCACCGAGCCCTCGGCATCGCGGACCTGCAACTCGTGGTCGGGCAGCGGCCTGCCGCAGATCACCAGATCGCGCACGTTCTCCCCGTCGGCGGGCACGGCGCGGCCCTCCCGGCGCAAGCGACCGAGATCGACACGATCGACCTCGATGCCGCGGTCCAGCGGCGCGAAACTCATCCCGAGCGTCGCCTCCGCCATGCCATAACTGGCGACGAACGCCTCTTTGCGGAAACCGCAGCGACCGAACGCATCGGTGAATCGGGACAGAATCGCCGGACGAATCTGGTCCCCGCCGATGCCCGCGACACGCCAGCGGGTGAGGTCGAGATGCCCCAAATCCGCATTCATCGCCCGTCGCGCAGCCAAGTCGTAGCCGAACGACGGACTGAAGGAGATGCTGCTGCCGTTGCGGGATATGAGCGTCGGCCATATGAGGGGACGCCGGGCAAACTCGTCCGGTGCGAGGTAATCGGTCGAGATCTGGCTGGTGAGGGGCATGAGAAAGAATCCGACCAGCCCCATGTCGTGATAGAACGGCAGCCAGGACGTGCAGCGATCCGCTTCCGTGACCTTCAGTGCGTCGCGTGAGATACCGCGCGCATTGGCGAGCAGCGCCCGGTGCGTGACCGCCACGCCGGTGGGCGCCCGCGTACTGCCCGAGGAAAATTGCAGGTAACACACGTTCCCGGGCTCAGTCGCTGGGAAGTCCGCATCGGCTTCCGGTAACTGGTTCAGATCTTCGACGGTGCCAACCAACCCGACGCCCAAGCTCGTCGCCGCCTGGCGCGCATGCTCGAGGAAGACCCCAGGGGCGATCACGGCGCGCGGCTGTGCCGCCTCCATCATGGGATGAATATGGTCGATGTAGTTGACCCGACCCGCGAATGCCGCGGGCGTGGGCAAGGGCACGGGAATCAGGCCCGCATACTGGCCGGCCCAGAAGGTGCGTACGAAGTCGGCGGTCGATTCGGCGATGATCGCGACTCGATCACCCTGTTTCAGTCCCGCCCGGATCATCCGACGTGCGAGAGACTGCGCCTGGTCTTTCAAGTCGCGGTATGGCAATACCGCCAGAAGTTCGCCACGGCCGGAGTAAAAATTGAATCCGGCTCGACCGAGGGCGGCGTAATCGAGCG
>Ga0116231_10008712_pt1 | contig 17621 bp, 13 predicted proteins | sample S1TSphgellanicum_2_FD_89695 | JGI IMG/M metagenome (GOLD analysis project Ga0116231, IMG submission 89695) | Host-associated microbial communities from peat moss isolated from Minnesota, USA - S1T2_Fd - Sphagnum magellanicum MG | ecosystem: Host-associated > Plants > Peat moss > Unclassified...
CACGCGGGAGCTCGCGAGGGCGGTCGAGAAAACGGACAGTGGGAAGTCCCACTGTCGGTGGCCACTGTCCGTCCGTGAGCGGAGTTAAGGGAGGCTTCAACCTTCCTTTACTATATAGGATGACTTTACGTCAGTCATATCCTTTGTCCTAAGGTTTTTTTTTCTTCTTCTTCCTGGTTTATTTCCTTCCCATTCCGTAGTCTTTACGTCAGTCATATCCTTTGTCCAAAGGTTTTTTTTTCTTCTTCTTCCTGGTTTAGTTCCTTCCCGTTCCGTAGCCACTGTCCGTCCGTGAGCGGAGTTAAGGGAGGCTTCAACCTTCCCTTACTATATAGGATAATTACAAGACAATACATTAAGATGGCACCTAAGGATAATATTAGGGTTGTTACATTAGGACGATACTTTAAAATATTGTACCTAGGGTTTATTAAGGTTGGTAGTTAATTTTGTGGAGCTTTGGTATTTTATTTTATTTTTTAATTTGTTGGCCTAGAAAAAGGTTCTAGAATAAAACATATTGATTTTGTCAACACTTGGGGGTGGGGGAGGTTCTAGAGTTAAAGCATATTCCTTTTGTTGCTACTTGGGGGGAGGTTTTTACCAATAAAAGTGGTAAACAAACCTTTGTGCATTTCTCAATGAGCATGGAAAAAAGGGTTTTACATTAAAGTATATTCTTTTGTGTTTAGATAATAGGTTTTTAATTCTTTTATTTTTGTCTTTCTAGACACACATGATAAAGGAGGGATTCAAACCATGGAAAAGGAAGCACTTTCCAAGTGGGTTTCCTTTCAAGCAAACCAAGTGGACAAATATCCTAATGTATTGTGAGGACAAATTATATCTCTTGTATATCCCTCCTAGGGAAAAGGAGGGATGTTAAACTTACTCTTCAAAAGTGAGATACATCTTAAATCTATAATTTTGTCTTTAATAGTGATGATCCCTCCCACTTTTAAAGGAGGATCTTCCATAGAGGTTTATATAAAGTTAGGCAAACATAACATTGGAAGGTTGTGTTTACCCAATTCATGGGCTTTAATGTAAAATATGGAATGTGAAACATGATTTTTCAACGCAATTCAGCATGAAACCAATTTCATGTCAGGTTGTTGCATGTCACAAAGTTGGTGCACCTTGCACACGTGAAGCTTGTCATCATATCGTATGAAACTTCTTGCATTCTTTGTTTTGGGTTTTTGTTTTGTATGAATTTGGATATCTTAATTTGTAAATAGCTATGGTTTCTTTCATTTCTTGGTCATTATTGTTAAAGATTTTTTTTATGATGACTTTTGTTTTGTTGGGAGGAATGCACTTTGTAATGAAAGAATTGCACTTGATTATTGTAAGATGGAACTCCTCTCCATATGATTTGTGATTACAATACTATAATAGTAGAACCATATCGCAAAGAAAAAAATAATGGCTTGCAAATTTCTACAACATTTGTGTGTGCCATTGTTTTTATTATTACACCATGGGGATTAACTTTTACATTTGTGTGTTACTTTTCCTACCATGTAATGGATTGAAGCCAATAGTCCATTGAAATGCAATAGTGGTGGTGATTGTAGTAACTTTTTTCTCTCTGTGCTTATCATTTTGTGATGATGTTTGTTTGTTCATTTATTGATGATGTGTTTTAGATCTTTTTGTTTACAAAAAAATTGTGTTCACAACATGAAACTACAAGTGATATTGATTTACAATGTGTAGGTTTTTTCAACATGTTCTTGTTTTTTTTCTCTAAACCCCAAGATAACACCTATAACAATGAATAATGTACATCGGTAGCTCATGGGTGGGAAAAATGTTGTTGGCAGGGAATTCATGTTGAGTTTTCAAATTTTGGTTCATTATTGTAGGTTTTGCAAACAACAAACAAAAGATGATGAAACACCAAATAGGAGGTGAAAATGGGGCCCAATAGGCCACCACTTTAAAAAAACTTCAACTCTTTATGAAATGATGTTTTCATTGCTAAAAACACATATCTTTGCCATGATCTTGAAGGGAAGAGAAAGGAGGATTCTAACGCAAAGATCAAATACACAATAATTATCAAAAGGTAAAAACAAGACAACTAAAAACCATAAATATTCTTACAACTTTCTATGTGATTGTGTTTAGTATATTCATATTTGTTTCACAATGATTATCAATGAAATTAATCATGTCAATTATAATTATATTCAAATTGTGCTTATAGGCCTTGCATAGTGATTGGAATAGAAAAACTCATTGAAATGACTTCAATGGTAGTCACCTAGACCCTAATTTATTGACATAATGTTAATACATTAAGTTAGAGCTACAAAAGAGTTGCAATTTTATTTTCGGACTAAACCAAAAAGTGTTGACACAACCTTGATCTTCTTTCTTTAACTTGATGACGTAACATGTACCCCACACCATATGTTGCATGTTCAAATCCACACATGTATAAATAATGGAGCATTCTAAAATAGCCTAACTATTGTGATTGGATCACATAAGCATTACACCAATACATTCAATCATGTTAATAATGTGTTAAATTTCATTCAAGATTCAAATTGAAGTTGTCCTTGTTTTGAATGTATATTTTGCACATGGTGTTAGATATTTTCATTATGTTGAAACAAATATTGTATTGAAAGAATAAAAGCAAAATCGACAAAGGCATATGCATCAATGTGATGTTTGTTATATAATATTTTTATAATTAAATGGGAAGCTTTGACATATTGGGGTGTCGAACAACGTGCTGAAATTTCAATTGGAGGGATATATTATAGCTCCTTCAAAGTTGCATAGTTATTTCAAGGTTAAATTACCTTCTTGGATTTTGACTTTTGGATTATGTGTATTGAATTGTCTTTTGGTTTTCCTTTACTTCTTATCTTGTAATGAGTTGTTTTGGCATTCAAATGCCAAACATAAATGACCCAATGATTTTTTTGGCATGAAATTTTGCCAAAATGCAAAAAAAACACAAAAAAAAAATAATTTGTCACAATATTCCTTTTTAGAAAATTACCAATTCTTTTTTAAAATTGAAAAATTTTCACAAAATATGGACTTTGATTTTAGTTTGGTAGAATTTTTTCAAATAGTTTTTCATTATTAGTTCAAGTATGTTGGCACGTAATGCAAAATCTTTGTTGGATGTTAACCAATCACACAACATCAAAGAATATCATGTATTTAATTAATTTTGGACATTTGAAAAGTTTAAAATTAAGAATTGATCATCTGAAAATTGAAATTTTTGAAAGAAACTTTGATTTGGGGCCCATGACTAGATGACGCAACAATAGACATTAATAATGTTTTGCCTCACTAAATGAATTACCAAATAAATGTTAACAATGTTTTGCATCAAATTTAATAAAAAATTGATCCTAGCCACCAAAAAAAATTTAATCCAAAATTAGCTAAATAAGTGTTGAATTGAAAATATATATCATTAAAATAACCCCTCTAATTCATATTACTCACAAGATGTTATTTATTAACTTGATGTTTTCATTACTCAAGTTAGTAAAAAATTATGTTGGTATAATTTTGATATACACATACAAATGTATATCATTTATACCTTTCAAAAAATGTTTTCACAAGTTGCAAAATCCTGAAATAGATCATTTTTTACATGGAATGAACATGAAAACTCATAACTTTTAAATAGGCCTCAATTCATAAAAACATTTCCACATCAATTGAAAAATATGTCATCATCTTTCATGCATTGTTCACACTTTATTCATGTCTTTTAATCAATCTTCTTTTGAACTCCACTGCATATCAGGTCACCGAATGGGATTATCCAAAAAAAATTATTAACGAAAAAATATTAATTAGTCCCCAAAAAAAATTAATCCATGTGTAATTGATGATTTTGTGCATAATTGGAACATGAAAACATAGAGAGTTAAATGTTGGTCTTTTTTGTTGGTTTCCTTTTCTTGTGTGGTGCAAAAGCTTAGTTAACAATCAAGTTTTTCATCTTCCATTGTAATTTGCAACTTGCAATTTTTCTAGTGTTATTGTAATACCTTAGCCAATTCAACACTTATTATATTATTTATGTTTTTTTCAAATTTTCTAATAATTACTACATGATTGTGTGAATTTTTTTGGAAATCCTAGTTGTCACATGTCAAAAGTGTTCCTTAGGAAAATAAGGTACTTTTGTAAGATCCCTAGGGCAAAAGACATAATCCAATCAGATCTTTGAAAGGGAGGGGCTTATTTTGTAAGGCATTGATTACCTCAGTTGTTACATAATGTAAACCCCTAACAACAACATGGACTTACATTATACAAAAACCATTCTTTGTTGAAATGTTTTAAGATTATTTAATATTTTTGACGAAAATGTGAATAATTATCTTTTAAATGTCGAATTGAATTTTTAAAAATTAATTAAATATTTGATAGTTGATTGTCAAATTAGCCAAGGTATTACGATATTGAATGATCATTGGGGTTAACCATCTATTGATAATTGGTATTTATTGATATGTTTGCATCAATGTTGTGTGGATATTTGAATGGCAAAACTAGAATTCAATGGTGTTAATAAAATCAAATACCCATTCAAAATTGGTTTGCATTCAATTCATCAACACAATAAATGTTCATTTTTATATGATCCCCTCAATGAATGACAAAGGACATATGGAATGATTCATATTAAATAGTTGTGGGGGCCCCCAAAGTTCAATTTATTTATTTTTTTGATGGGCATGATTGATTCATCCTATAATGAGATAAATAAATAAATTTGGATAGTCTTGAAATAGATATAATATTTTTGTTTTGAGCTATTTATATAGGTTACGATAATAAAATATATGGCAAAAGATATGGGATAAAAAGTGAAGTGCTATTGGGAACATGTTGGGGAACACATTGGGAATTAAGGAACATGTTGAGGATCACATTGGGGACTTCATGGTGGGAACTTGATGGGAACACATTGAAAACAACAAAAATTGCCCCACCTCACCCAAAAGATGATGGTTCACCCTAATGGTTATTAAAAACTCTTATGCAATTAATTGTCATTTCTAGCTAAGGCTAATAGCAAGGGCATGAATTATGAAATATAATGTTACATGGTGCACATTAGTAGAAATGTCATCATTGTTGAACCCAAACGATTTATTTTTTAATATCATTTTAATTTAATGCTCCAATCACATTTGGTGTTAAAGATTCTAATGTTAAGTCCTTTAACACCAAATTAATTGTTTAGGACTTAAGCCTACTTACCATAAAGTGCAATGTTAAATTAGTTTTTAAAACTCCCATTCACACTTATGATGTTACAAACCCTATTAATGATTAAGTTAATGTTAAATTTTAACATTTTCGCATCATCATTCGCACTTGTGATAATGATAAGTCTCTTTAACACATTGCTTTTAACATTATGTTGGGAAGGTGGTAGGTAAGTGCATAAATGGATAGGTGAATAGGTGGGCAGTAAGGTAGACTAATGAATGGCCATGTAAGTAGTTGAGTGGGTGGGTGCATAGGTAGTAGGTAGGTGGGTGTGGAAATATAGGTAATAGGTAGGTGAGTGGGTGTATGACACTAGGGCTTATAAAACATTAGCTCTCAATGTTAACATTGAATTAAAAAGCCTTTTGGGCTATTAGCTAACATTACCATTTTAATTGGAAATCTAAGTTTTCTTATAAATTTGATGTTAAATTACCATGCTCCTAGCATTTCCTTAACATTCTTTTAACACCAATTGCCACATCAACCACATCATATTTGATGTTAACCAACATTTTATGTGTGAATCTTACAAAATTTGAAAAAATCCTTAAATGGAATTATGGATGATTTATCACTGAGTGTGAATCCACTTCAACCATTGTTAGCTCCACAAGTTGCATGTGCAAAAGAAAAAAATTGATTCAAGATATGGACTTACTTTTTTCAAGTCACACCCAAAATGAACAAAGAATTATTTCACCTTTGGAACATTTAAGGCCAACTCTATCAATAATTTATATCATTTTTTACAAATCACAAATGTCATTCAATAGATGCAAACTTCACAATTATAAGTTGAACATGTTAATCATCTTGATTCTTTTCAAAACAATGAATATCAATTGTCATCCAAAAAATGTAAACTTCAATATTCATTTCAAATTGAATGACAATAGTGGTAGTGAGGTGGTTGACTACCACTTTGGGTTACAAACCTACTTGACCTATTTACCAATTGCATTTTTACTTACTATTTTGAGTTGATTTTTTATTTTTTCCCTCCTTTCCATTTTTTTCAATGGTATATTTCAACAAAAATTGACAAGTTTACATCACATATTCACATCATATCACCAATTACGTTTTAACATTTACATAATAAAATATAAACACAAGGCATCAAAATATGTATCAATCTTGAATACTAGTTAACACTTGCATCATAAATAAATGTTATATTAATAATCATTACCAACAAAAATTAATGTTCATTTTTACTTGGTTAATCATTAAAATACTCACATTTTGAGCATTTCAATTGAAGATTATATGTGTTTTTTCCTTTCATTTGTTTATATTAATAATCTATAAAATTAGAATTGTGAACAAAAGATATGAAATAAAATGTGATGACTAGGAACTACAACAATTTCATATCTTTTGTCCCATATAAGATCTTTATTCTTTCACGCATACATGCCATTTCTTCACCATTCTTTGTTTTTTTTCCTTTTCCCCAAAGAGAAAACGATCTTTTTTAATGCATGTTGCTTTAGTAATTTATATTTTCAACAAATTTTTTATGAATTGGTCTTATTTTGAGCCTAGAATTAACAAGTCTTCTCAAGATTAAAATTATTAGATCCAAAACCAGCAATTAAGAAAGGTTGAGACCAATGGGTTTTGGTTTTTTGAATTTTCCTTGATCCCAAAATGGACATGTCATCCATTTTATAAAAACACATTAAACTTGAACCTAACAATTTTTTTTAATCAACATTGATTTGATAAAACCCATTGATTTTTTTTTATCACATTAAACATCACATTCACACCATGTCATCACATAACATCACATGCACCAATGTTGATATTGTAAACAACATTTTTGTGTACTTGAAAAAAATGCAAATGTCACCATCATAACCACCAACAGAAAATGTTGAAGTTTCATAATGTTAATACATTTCATACTTTTTTTAAAAAACGGAAAAAAATATAATCCCCCTTTCATTTTGTTACGCAAGAAAATATTTGAAATCATGATAATAAATTTGCAAGAAAATCTATCGTTTAGGTTGCATGTTGTTACAACTTTCAAGAAAGTAATTCAACCCAAAAAAATTTGATTCAACAATATTCAATTCAATTCAAACAAATTGAATTGATTTGAATTTCAAATCCAATCCAATTCAATTTAAATTGCATTTGATGAGATTAAATTTCATTTCAACCAAATTCAATTAAGTTGACTAGAATTTGATTAATTCTCACCAAATTGAATTGAATTTGGTTTGGATTGAATTTCAAATCAAATTCAACCAATTTGAATGCAAAATTCAAATTTCAATTATAACTAAACTAGATTTAAAATTCAGCAAATTGATATAAAAAATCAATTGAATTTAAATTTGAAAAGGCCAACAAGAATAAAAAGAGGCATAAATATTTCAAATGGGTTTGCACAATCCTTCATATGGTCAATGACATTTCATCTAGAATTATTTCAAGTTTTATTAATTTCAAACTGACAAACCTTACAATAACTTGATTTTTTTTATTGTTGATATTAAAATTGCTGAATCAAGAAACTTTAAATTAAATTAATTATTTGACATTCATGTGTTGAATTTGTCGAAGTACTATTATACACATAACATGGACATGAAAAAACACATATTAATTTGCGTTTTCGCATCACATGCGTCTTCACATACATGTTAGTGGGTAGGAAGGAAAAAAGACTAGAGTAGTTAAGGTTGGCAAAGTTAGGTATGAAATACAAAAATGACACAAATAGCAATATTTCTATTTGGGCTTCATGTTGTTTCACACTATTAGTGGACAATAATTAATTTTTTTTTGTGAACATAATAATTTTTTGTTGTGATCAATTTTGTCTTTTCAAAAGATAAATTTTTATGAATTTCAATATATATCATTTTGTTTCGTTCATTTTTTTTTTTACATTTTTGATTTGATGGGCAAAATGTCAATGAAAGTTTGATTCATTAAATAAGTTCACAACAAAATACAAATAAACCAAAAAAATTTTAATTTAATTTAATTTAAAAGGCCTAAAAATACCAAAAATACAAATATGAATGACACAAATAACAATATTTTTTTATTATTTAGATATAACATATAAAGATTTAAGTATTTTTATAACGTTGAATTACTTAACACTTACAAGATTATTTCTTTTCATGTTCCCCTTTGACCGTTTCTTTGACCGGTCGTTCGTTCGCACGTTCGTTCGTTCGTTTTTTAGTTCATTCGTTCGCTCGTTCGTTCGTTCGTTTTTTTAGTTCATTCGTTCGCTCGTTCGTTCGTTTTTTAGTTCATTCGTTCGCTCGCTCGTTCGTTTTGGAGTTCGTTTGTTCGTTCGTGCGTTCATTCGTTCGTCGTCTTCGCCAGCTCGCTGTTTTTAGGGTTTGGTGGAATGCAGTGTGCGGGGTGGGGAGGGAGATTGCAAGCGGCAGTGGTCGGAATCTGGTCGTCGCGCGATCTGCAATTCTTCGATCGTCCAGGAACATAGCGGTGGGTGGGTGACGACAGACAAATTTCCTGGACAAAATTCTGCTGACACCCAAAGCGGCACATGGGTTAGACGGGAATGAGCTTCTCTGGTTCTTTACTCGTGGGAAGACAAGCAGTGGTCGGTCGAACTGGAGAGAGAGAGACAGAGACAGAGAAGGAAGATGGGTACCTATTATTGGTGCTGATTGTACTGTTGCAGACCAGAATCTGTCAAAAGGTGATAAAAGAAAAGTTAATGATTCCATGAATGGCCGTAGAAAACAAGGAGAAACACAGAATGTAGTGCTTTCTGTAAAAGTCCTAAAAGCCAAGACACAAGAAACAGAAACAAAGATAGGTATACCAGAGAATGCTTCACAATCAGAGCTGAAATTATTTTTGTTTTACTGGAAAATTGGCTGTTGAGAATTGGGTCATCAGCATCATCATCTTCCTCGGAGGAGATTTGCAAGGCGAAAGGAGTTGAGCTGGGAGGCCCAATTTTCTGATTTTATGATGGGCTCATGAGGCGACATACATTTTGCAGCTGTAATAATCACCACCACCATCATCATCAGCTTCTTCCGCTATGATATTCAGATCACTACTGTGTAGTAATAATTCTCAAGCTTGGGTTGAAGAAGCTGCTGTCAAGGGAACAAGAACAAGATACGAGAAAAATGTGGAGCACCAAAACAAGGAAATCCAACAACAGAAGATTCTCATACTTGCTGTTGGGAGATGGAGATCATTATATACAGGACTGGATAGCATCGTGTCGCCCTGGCCTGGTTGGCCCAGGTAACCAAAAGGTGTGCTTAATTTTGCCTTTAGATAGTAGTCTGAATGCTCCAACCTCCCTGTCTTGTTCTCATCAAGATGAAGGCCCACATACATAGCAGACTGGATTGATTTCATATAGCAGTTAGCCATCGATCAGTATCAGTGTCTGCTGAATCCACATTGAAAAACCCAAATCATTTCTCCATTTTGCAGGGTTTTTCAAGGCTGGCTTCCCATTTGAGAGCCAGCAGCAATGCTCTGTTCTTTTGTGGATTAGGTTAACCCCATAACCCTAAGAGACCTAAAGGTTCTTTTGCACATGTTGCAGCCTGCACAGCAGAGGAGGCTGAAGGGTCAGTTGCGGTTGTGTTCACGAGCCATTTTTTTCGAGCCAGATTATGTGCAGGCGCCAATACTTATGTTCCCCTTTTCAAAGATAAGAGCTATAGAAAGACTACCTGAGTCACTGGCTTCACCATCGGCATCGAACAGCAAATGGAGGAACAATTCTCTGGAGGGGTTCCAGTTGAAGACATCCTTACTTGTGAAAATGAAGGAGAATGGGGTGGATGCTCCTTATGTTTTCGAAAAAGAAGACAGCATTTGGTGGTTCTCTTTGGAGTTTTCCCGGGTCCAATCGGTATGCCTGTTCTTTCTCAGAAGGCAAAAAGATAGTCTTTTGCCACATACCTTTGTATCTCCTGTGGATTTCTTTTTTTGGGCTGGATTTTGTGGTCCTTGAATTGTATTGTTTCCGATGCCCCTGTTTGAACATCTGTGGTGCCCTTTGGATGTGATAATCTCCTGATCACTTGATGCTTTCAGCTCTTAAGTATTGCAATTCTGCTGCCCCATTCCATAAAACCCTGGCCTTGGATTGCCAAAAAATTTCTCGGTATTGTGGTGCACCTGATGCATTTCTCTTTTGGCAGATACCACTGTGATGGGTATGATGGATTTCAGTTGTGCTACAGGTTCACACCCAAATTTCAGTTCTGGGTTTGATTTCTGAGGTTTAGTGTAGCTTTGGGATGTTAAGAAGACTTAGGAATTGGGGGTTTTAGGGCTGAAGGTTGATGGGGTGATATTGTGGGGGACAGTTTCTTCAGCAAGCACAGCCACTATTAGCAATAAATGCCCTGCCATTTGCAGAAAGGGATATGATATTGCAGAATGCAGCAGCACAGAGAGAGGCACAAGCTCAATTTGACACTAGCAGGTTGCTTGACCTAAGTGAACAAGTCTTACTTGATTGCCCAGCTGCCCAGGTACAATGGTTCACATCTTCTCCCTTTCAGTCCCAATGCTTCCTGACAGCATGACCTTTTTCTGGCGTTGATTCTTTTCCCACTTTGGAACCCCAGTTCCCCAAGATCCAAACCCTTCTCATTTAAATGTCTAACATGACAATACACATATTTTGCACTATTTACCTGGTTGATCATTCTTGTCAAATTGATTACAGGTGACGCCACTTGTCCGAGAGCCTGGCAGGCTTGTGCTGACTCAAGCGCGAGTCTACTTTCAGGTAACCTATGCTGGCAGGTATTGCAATAAGCAAGTGGGCCTTAAGTAAAAAGTTCTTTCCTTTTGATTAAAAACCCTCTGGTTAGCTGGTTTTTGGAATGCCTTTTGGTTTTGTATCTGAGAGTTTCATATTGAGTGCAGCCATTGCATAATCTGACTGATAGCAGTCCAGTACGGTCACAACCCTACTGCAATGTGGTGGCCGTAGCACGCAGACGACATGCACTGAGGCCAACAGGGATGGAAGTTTTTTTCCAGGAGGATCCTTTAGCCAGAGGGCCCGCAGGAAACGGGTTAGGAGAGGATGCCAGTGCATTTTTCACTTTTCAGAATACTCAGCAACGTGACATGACCATTTCTACGTTGCTCGAACAGTTAGGGGTATGCATTTTCTTTTCAATGGGCAATTGAGTAAGACTCATTCACTTAGGTCAAGCTACCCATTTATCACCTCCAAGTTCCTCTCATGACTTCAGACCTCTCATGGGTTCTGTGGATGGTTGGATGGAAATAACTGTCGTTGGGGGGTAATGGGTACCAGGGTCAGCATGGTGCTGCTGCTTCAGCTGGATTACTTCTCGAAGCCGACAGTTTGTGGCTTCAGAGGGTCACCACAGCCTGGCAGGTCTCTCTCTCATTTTATTTTTCTTTTTGCAATTCCTATGTAACATTGGTACTTTGAGATCAGAGTCAACAAATTCTTTGTATGTATGCATGTTGTCAGTCTGTATGTTGGTTTTGAAATGTGAGCACCAAAAGTGCTTGACTTGCCTGCCTTCACATGGGTATGTGATTTGAGTCCACAGATGGACTGCATTTGTTTCATTTCCAATGATGATTTTTAGCACCCGCCTTCTTTTCCTTCTTATGGTCATTGTTAAAACATGAATTGCTGAGGAACCTACTCATGGATTTCCATGGTTCTGGCATTGGGTGCAAAAGGTTTCAATCTCTGAAGCACTTATGGCACTTGCCAGTTGCTTCCTCAGAAATAAGAGTACATTGTATTTGTGTTTGCTTTGATGATGGGGAAGGGATATTATGTATAACATATGTTGTTGGCAGGCAAGGCTAGTATCAAATTATGACTACTTGATGTATTTGAATCTGGCGGCTGGAAGGAGCTTTTGTGATCTCACGCAATGGCCCATAATGCCTTGGGTTCTCAATGACTATAAAAGCTCTAAACTTGACTTTGCAGATCCCAGTATTTTCCGTGACCTCTCTAAGGTGCATCTTGTTCTTTCCAGTGTATTGGAAAGTTTGTACTTGAGACTGTACACCCTGTTGCCCTGACTTGATATCTCTGCTGCTTCTCTGCTGACTGTACATCCACAGAAATGGAAGTTTGTAATATTGAATTCAGATTTTGGTTTGTAGCCAGTTGGAGCTCTCAACCCCACACGGCTCTCCGTGTTCCATGAACGCTACCACCAGGTATACATGTTTTGTCATTGTTCTGAGAGAAACATTAAAGCAAAAACTGCAAGTTTGTTACCATACTTGTATATCAGGCATGCAGAGGTGTTGGGCGTGTTTTCAAGCTCCTGGAACATTGGAATTTTTTTCCACAGAAAGTTCTCCACCATAGGAAATCAGGAGAAGCTCAGGTTGCAAGTACGGAGCATCCCTGACTTAGGTTTGAACTTCCTGGACATATCATCAGGAATTTGTGATGAAGATGTTATATGAATGGGAGCTCATGTTTCTCAAATCATGCTTTGTTGTAGATGCTGGAAGGAGATAATTCTCATCCACCATTTTTATATGGAACCCATTATTCAACTCCTGGGTAAGTTCCACTTTGGGAACCCACAAATCTTCAAAATTAACAGTTTATTTTATCTTTGTTGCATGTCCTTTTATGTGATGGCTTGGATCATCTACCTTCAGTTTACATGTGTTCCCATCTGGCTCTTCTTTTCAAATTTTCCCAACACCCCAGTCCTTTTGCTGCCTTTGTTTTAATCTGAAGAATTGCAAATGAGAGTATGTTGACAAAATCAGCAATTCAAACTAAAAATGGAAGAACCACAATTGGCAGATATGTGTTGTACTGGCTTGTTCGAGCTGCTCCTGCGCATATGCTCCGCCTTCAGGTGCCCCTTCATTCCAATTTGAGATGGTGGTCATGATGGAACAAGACCCCTCAATTCCTTTCTAGACTGCAAAGGGTGTCAACTCATTGAAGACAATTGACATTGCTCATGGTATAATTGGTCCTGAAGATGATGGATTATTCTCCAGGGATTTTTCGCCTTTGGTGGGATACCTGGAAAGATTGGGTTTAGCTTGGAAGCCTGATTTTATTTAATTTGGGGGTTTGTTGACAGAATGGAAGATTTGATGCACCAGACCGCCTCTTTGCAAGTGTGGCAGATTCTTGGGAAAGTGTTCTGAACAATCCAGCTGACCTCAAGGAGCTCATCCCTGAATTCTTCGCTCCACCTTCGGATTTCCTTGTGAAGAGGTTCATAAACCCAAATTCCTTTTCAGCAGGTTTGGGGTTCAGGATTATGTTTATTTTTCCATGTTTTCCTGTTCTGGGATTTGGGCATTCCACAGAGATGGTAAGCCCTGAACCCTGAACCCTGAACCTTTGAATGAACATGTACAGGGAAGGTTTGAATTTGGGTGTCCGCCAAAATGGAGTCTTTGTGGGTGATGTGATGTTACCCGCCTGGTAATCTCTCTCTCTCTCAACTAATCTTCTTGTCAACTTCTGTTTCATGCTTGATGAACTTTCCATCAGTTGAGTTTGGTTGTGAAAGCAGGAAGTAGCATAAGTTGTTGATGGTCATGTGCACTATTCTGAACTGCTGATCTTGTTTGTTTTGTGGCCCTTTACACTCCCACCTGATTGTAAACTGTAACAAAGGGGGCTGTGGAAATGATGCAGGGCAAAGGACCCTGATGATTTCATTGCAAAGCACCGACAAGCACTGGAGAGTCAGCATGTGTCAATGCATCTTCATTCCTGGATTGATCTCATCTTTGGCTACAAGCAGCAGGGCAAGGTAAACTTTCCCCCCTGAGCTTATGACATGCAGAAAATTAGGCACTCTTGCCCAACAAACCCTCAAGACCCACAGCCATGTTCTGTCTTTCATCAGATGCCAATCTCATTGGATTGCTGTAAATTTCATGATAATTCACAGTCCAGTGTGAAGTCCAAACCACCCAATTTCTGTCTTCTGATGATGTAAACAAAATGCTGACAGATGAAGTGAAGTAACTTTGTTTTTCTTTCAGTCCTTTGGGAGCTTATCCTTTGTAGTTGTAAAATGGTAATTGGAGCCCTGAACTGTCTTGTTCAGAGTTTTACAAGATTTGAGTTTGGAGTTGCTGGGGTTTTTTTGCAGGAGGCTCTGGCTGCAGATAACCTGTTCCATCACTTAACTTACGAAGGAGCAGTGGACTTGGAAAAAGTTGATGACCCCGTTGAGCGTGCAGGCCTTGAAGCTCAGGTTCATCCAATTGAGAACCCCCTCTTCTTCTCTCTCCCTATTTGTTTTCTGCTTTTCATGACCATCTGGGGTATTGGGTTGCCCTGTGACCATTTGGAGTTCCCTCTACCGTGTCTGCTCTTCCCCTGGAAATGCACCTGATCAGGTCCAATGTGAGATAAATATGATGGCTAGTGGTTTGCAGATTTAATTCATATGGGAAGAAAACAGCTGACATTTTCCTTGATGCATTTGGTCCTGGCAAACCTGGATGCAAGTAATTTCACGGAAAACTGATGCAGGTAGATTGAGCTTGTGGTTTAGATAAATGAGTTTGGTCAAGCACCTCGTCAGCTTTTCACAACACCTCACCCACCACGACTCTTGAAGCGAAAAGCAACCGTTGTGAACAGTGCTACTCTATCAGAATCCAGATCAAAGGGCTTTCGCGGTCTCAGCATGGAGTTTGTTTCCCACATTATGGCCCTTGCATCCTCAACTTCTGATGCTTCTCGCACTTCAACAAGTTTGGCACAGAATCCTGCTGCAAAACTGGACATTTCTCCCTTGATGAGATTGCCATCGAAGTATCAATCTGGAGTACCATCTGTTTCAGGAAGGTCATCAAAATGTGATCCAGATTCCATTGCAGGGGGAAACTATCATGGTAGTGCAGAGAGTGACAGTATTAGTTCCAATGACAGGTGCAGTACATTAGAAGCTTCATCATCAGCTTTTGATGTTATCCAGCGTGTTGAAATCCATTCACCAAGTTTGTTGAGAAGTTCATCTGGTGATAAAACTGCTGAGCAAATGTTGCTCAAGGGGATCATTCCCAGAGAGTCAGGAAATGAAAGAACAGATAGCAATCAAGGATGGGAAAGGAGAGTGCAAGCATGGGATGGAAAGAGGGATGATATAGAAGACAGTCGAGAAGGTGTGCAATTCAGAAGAAATGATGAAATTCAGAAGAAAACAGGAGATGACATCAGGAATATAAGGAGAGATGAAATAGAAGGCACAAGTAAGGATGGAAGAGAAGACAACAGGATACAGGAAAAACCAAGTGGTACAAAGGATGAGTTGCAGGTGGAGTCGAGCAAAGAACCTCCTCCACCACCACCTTGGCACTGGATGTTTCGGCAGCGGTTATCTGAACCACAAACTTTGAAGCTTCATCGAAGTCCTATTAATGCTTTAGTCTTGTCGGATGAGAATGCGTCAGAGTCACTCACAATGTACTCTGTGGGCCAGGATGGTTTTGTGAAGGTTTTCCATTCTTCCTTACATGTCTCTTGGGTCCCCGCTAAATCTCCAAATTTGGAGCTCTCCCTGCAGGGTTTACAGCTTAGCATTCTTTCAGGTTAGGCTTCAGACACGAGAGAGTAGATTTGGGACTAGGTTTTTCTGATCTAACTTCTGGTACATTTGAGTAGAAAGAGATTAGTGGTAAAGATCAAGAGATAGAGAAAGGAATTGACCAAATTGAACTCGAGTGTTCAGGCTGCTTATTTAGTTATCTCTCACAGATAATTAAGAGAAGCTTTGTTCTTGTTCTTTTGCCAGGTTTATTCAATTTCCGAGGGTTTTCAAGTTCGAGCAACAAAACTTGGAAACCTGCCACTTTCATGTCTCACTATTGCCCACAGCACTGATGCATACCCGGTACATTCTTTATCACCCATTGACAAGAAAATGTTGATTTCTTAGGAACTGAAGAGAGGTAGAATTGACAATGGGTAGTACACTTCTTTGCCAAATATCATGCTGCTGGGGTTTGGATGCCAAATGTTTTAGCTGCAATGTCGGCCTGCCTTTCTCAGAATATAGCATTATAATATCTTAATGTGGTACCAAGCAACCCTGGCATCAGAGAATACAAGAAGGTCTTAATCTAAGTGTTAATTCAATGTGTTGTGGCAGACTGTGTTAGCAGGATCCTATGATGACTTTGTTTATGCTTACTCTGTGGACTATGGACGAGCCCTGGGCAAGGTACAATTGATGAACTTCTTTTTCTTGCACGACAGTTCCCTTGCAATGAAGCTTCTGAGTGTAGCTTCAGAAAATGTCCACCAGAGTTGTTACGGAAATGATCGATTTTCTCTCCATGGAAATCAGAGCATTTGTGCAGAACTCCTTTTTTTGTGAACTACATGCATCCAGTGTCTTAGCTGCATGGTATAGGGTGAAGGTTTAGATTGGTTTAGTGGTTGACAGTGTTGGGGATTTTGCAGATGAGAGTGCATGATGAGACAGTGTCCTGTGTGCAAATGACGGGCAATGGTGGACAACGCATGGTGACAGCTTCATGGGATGCCACTGTGAAACTCTGGGGAATTGCCGAGGGGAGAGGTGGTTGGTCCACAAGTTGTGCTGGTAAGCAAGTAATTGTTGGGTCTTTTGATTCCCCAGTAGTTAAATGTAACCAAGGCAAAGACCCAGTTTTAGTCTCTTAGAACTTGAGCAGATGATCCATCTACTCTATGGTGCTTAGTGAAAACTCAGTACATTCCCCTCGCCAGAGCATGAGAAGGCATACAGCAGTAGTGACTGATTTGCATGTGAAACTAGCTTGGAATGCAAGTGCTGTCTACACAAGATGTTACATTTACTGCGATGCTTACCCTCCATAAAACCATCTCTGAATTTTATGAGTATTTCACATTTGAGACAGTTGTACTGAGGTCGAATACCAGGTCTGGGTTCAGAGATGAAATGTTGCTGCATATTTGACTCTTGAAAGCATCACATAAATCTGCCATCCAGAGAGCTTTGAATATGAATTGTGATCTAACAAAGTTTGATGGCCTATACTCAGCTCCAATTCCTGAGGCAGAGTTTGTGGAGCACAGTGCTGCCATTTGGTCACTTGATGTAGAGGAAAATGGACATCTGGCAGTCTCCGGGGGCGAAGATGGTAATCTTAACTCCAAAGCCCCACAAAGCACTAATCTTACATTGCAACCTCTAGTGTCTAATCCTAGGCAAAAACCTTAAAAGACCTGACATTGAGGAAGGAAAACCTGTAGTTCTAGCCTTTCATAGGCATCTTCAAAGCTTCTGTCAATGGGGTCACCAGCATCATCAAAGCTTCTGTCAGGGTGTGTGGTTTAGGGTTTA
>Ga0116231_10008713_pt1 | contig 17620 bp, 14 predicted proteins | sample S1TSphgellanicum_2_FD_89695 | JGI IMG/M metagenome (GOLD analysis project Ga0116231, IMG submission 89695) | Host-associated microbial communities from peat moss isolated from Minnesota, USA - S1T2_Fd - Sphagnum magellanicum MG | ecosystem: Host-associated > Plants > Peat moss > Unclassified...
ATGCTACTTCAGTCTCCTGATCACTGACATCACAAGTTTGCACTATCATCTGCATACTTTGCAAGCTCACAAAGTTGTATGTAATATGTCCCATAGCTGCCTTAAAAATTCTGATCTAGATTGGACTTGTCTGCAGGACTGAAGGAGCTAGCTAGCTTCTTGTTTGTGCGTATGTGTGTGTGTGTGTGCAGATCATTTTCTAGTATCATGATTGAGCTCAAAGCCTGTAGAAGAAGATGATGCATACACTAATAGATCATGAGATCTCTTTTGTACCTATATTCAAAGTCTTCAGCTAAGAGTTTCAAGCATATATTATTCTCAATTGGGTCAGATCAGTCCACTGCTTTTGTGGTTTTTGTCTGCCTCCCAAAAGCTGCTTTTCATTATTGCATGCCATGACTCCTCCTGCAACCAATTTTCAAGGATGAATTCCCAGACTTTGAAGTTATTTATTTTTCAACAAGGTTTCCTTTTTGCAGACAGAGCTGTTTGTCTTATCAACTCTTGAATTTTAAATGTATTCATCAAAGTAGTTGTAGTGCCGGACTTACTGTTGATCAGATTGCAACAACGATCACATGTATAAATTCTTGTGGACAGTCCATGTTCCTAGCACATGTGTTAGATCCATCCAACTTGCTCTCAACTTTTTTGTGATTGTAAACAGCACACTAGCTAGGGCAGCTGCAAGCATGTCAGCAGCAGCTGGTGATCCTAATTACAATATTGTCCCAGCTTTGCCTGAGCAGATTTTGTACTCACTTGAAGCATCCGATCATGACGTACTAGTTACTGCACATCATTTAGATTTCATTTTGCAATTGTCAATATGATCGATCTTGAGTACATGATCATCTTGAGCTAGTAGTGTGTGCATTGTCATCATTCTGAGTACAAATATATTATAGCTACGGGCCAGCCGCGAGGATCTCTGATTAATGCAGCCGATCTAGTGGGTCGATCTCCAGCTCTTGTTTGCAGCTACACTAGGATGGAAGGATCTGATAAATGCAGCTGATCGGCTAGTGGGATCCAGCTCTTGTTTGCAGCTACACTGGGATGGAGCACAATGTAATGACCGTCTTTATATTGATATCGTATTGGAACATTTCATAGTAATCTCAAATCCAGATCACAACCCCGTCATGAGGAATTCCATCAGACTAGAACTTGCAGAGTGTCAGGGTCAGAGGCCGGTCAGAGAGAACCCAGGAGCTGCTCAGCCTGAAGCAGCTACTAGTTCAGATGATCCACCTAGTCCACATCCTCATGCACTACTTCCCTAGTCTCGATCATCCTGCTGATTATTCAGTTGAACCAGAAATATATTGCCTTTGAAAACTGTATTTTGAGCAAATTTGTCATATAAAGAGATAATAGCTGCTGCTGCTGCATTCATGTACTAGACGTAGTACACAACTGTTATATATATCTGTACTCAAAAACCTTACTTTTGTGCAACTCATGATCCGGTTCCTTCAGAAAATGTCATAGTACATACAAACACAGATTTGGCGCACTAGTATATATATATATATATGATCTGAGCTACCTCAGTCTCCAACTGCAATTCAAGGAACAGTTCTTGACAGTTTTTTGAGAGGCCAGCTTAAACATCCAGTTAGGCTGGTACTATGCATGATTGAGATCGATCGATCTATCGGAGTTTGCTTTCTAGATATATATATTTGAATCTCCAAGATCTCCGCAGCAACTAGTAGTACTGTGGATGTTAGACTGCACAGATCAAAATTTGACGACAAAATTAAGAACCCCACAGAAGAATCATGCATGAATAGCTAGCTAGCTAGCTAGCTGCCAGGACACAGTACGTCCTGGATCATGAGCTTTTCCTCGCGCTCTACACTAATGCACTAGCTCACGCCTTATTAAGCACTCTCTCCCTGTGTGTAAAAAAATGCTCCTACAAAACCCTTTTCAAAATACCTGTTGGTACTGGTATTGGATCTTTTTTTTCTTTAAAAAATTTCATACCAGCAGCCTCCAGTACTGGTACTATTGGATTTTTTTTTCAAAAACTTTCATATCAACCTGGTCCTGGTATTAGGGTTCAAGGCTGATTTTTAGCTGGTATGTGATAGGTTATATATATCTGGTATTATTGATGGCAAATTTTTTTTGGAATATTCTGTTTGGAATTCCCTTTTGTCAAATTTTTTTTAAAAAAAATTCTTTTGTTTGGAATTAAATTGTTGTAAAAGAATATTTTGTCAGAAATTCCCTTTTGTTAAAAACTTTTTTTTAAAAAATTGCTAAAAAAGGAAAAAAAAAAAAGGGGGATTCAAAAGATTGAATCACCACAACCACCTACTCTACATGAAAAGGGTGCTCAAGATTATTCTACTTTCACCAAATTTAGCTAAATGCTCTTATGCTCTTATGGGTGATCACCACTTGAGTGACATCACAAATTTGAGAGATAAAAAACACTGGACTTGTCCAGATTACCAGGCACGTACTGATTTGGAGCTGGTATTATCTCATGTCCCTACCTAGTTAGTACCAGTAGTACCAGGAGTAGGGGGTTGGTATTGCCTAAGGTCATGCTGGCCTGGTTGGTCCTTTCATTCCAGGACCAGTACCAGTGAACCTTCCAGTACCCTCCATGGTGCCAGTTATTAGAGGTGTGCACCAGTGTTGGGCAGGTATGTCGGCCCTCGTCGGGTATGTACCAGGGCATGTTCCAAGGTATGTGAACCCCTGACCGGCGGGTAGTCGTAGTGCAGAATATTTGAATTCACCTGCATAGGTGAGTATCACCTCATTCATACGCAGACAAGTCCCTTGCACATTATGGGCATTTGGTCTATGAAGCTCAGCAAATCAATGTGCCCCAGGGACATTTGTGCTTTTTTGTACTGTTGAGGCATGGTTAGGGTTTTAGGTTTGCATGAAATATTTAGGGTTTTAGGTTTTAAAGGATGGAAGACTCATGAGAATTTGGAGGAATCATGAAAAGTGTAAAGAGCTAACAACAAAACGGGAAAAGCTTGAAGCTTTAGTATTGTCAATTTGCTGGTTGAATATAACCAATAATCATCTTTCCTTGCTTTGCATTGATGTGTCTAGGTGATGCGCAAAATGGAGATGAACTTTACAACTTCAAGTAAGTATTCTTCTTGTCTTCATTTGCTTTCTCGATTTTCTCTTTGGTTTGTGCTTTGCATTTTGTTTCACCTACATTAATCACTAAATGCACACCTTTATGAGTCAATGTTCAAATGTTTGCTTTGCGTTTTGTATTTTGTTGATTCCAAGCTTTGATATGTCAAGTGACTCTTTGCAAATTGTTGATGTTGTTAGGGTTGTTTAGGTCTTTGTTACAAATAATTACACTCATACTCTATCAATTTAGGTGTTTAATGTTAATGTCAAATGCCAAGACTTGGTGGTCTTGTTGTGATGGTGGGTGATGGTCGTTTGAAGGGAACATGTTTGTAATATTCACCTACATTAATCACTAAATGTTCATATTTGTCAATTGATGTTCATATCAACAAAGTTGGATTAAGGATTGGTGGTGGCATTACATTTCGATCCAAATCCTTCAATGATTTAAATACCAAAAGAGAGTTCAATGAGGATGAGGTTTTGCAAGTCGAAATAGAAATGTGCCAACAACAACTCCTCCTTTAGCTACAAGCCAATAAAAACAAATTGCATCCTTGGGGCAGAATAACAGATATGTGAGGTTTTTTTAAACTTAATAACTATTTTACCTTTGTTGATGTTTCAAATTTTCAATGCGTGAGGTGTGTTGTCTATCATGGTGTCTAGCAAAAAGTTATTGGATAAAATAACACACACCATTGTCAAGGCCTTGTCAAGTATAAACAAACATCATGGAACAACTGCCATGAGCATGCATGTTTCTTTAGAACATCATACTATGTTGGACTTGTATAAGGCCCAAAAACTTGCTACTACCATTGTATCACTTGATGCCCAACAATCTTCCAAGAAGCAGAAAAACACAACACATTCCATTGTTAATTTTTTAAAATTTGCAATCCCTTACAAGAATCTAATGCTACTCAAGAACAATTCTTGGAGGATTTTTATTTGTATGTCACCAAAGGGTACCACCTATTGAATGTCACCAAAAACATTTAGCTTAAGAGGCTTGGCCTTTGACAATGTGGGAGGGTTACATTTCCAAACTTGCAATAGTTAGTGATTTGTTATTTGAAAACCGGTTGTTTGTTGTCCTTCATGCATGTACCTTGCTTTACTTTTTAAAATTGGACTTATAACCATGTGTGATGTTGATTTAATATGTTTAGTGTGTTTGGGTCTCTTAGGAAATGCATAAGGGCAAAATTCCTTTGTGATGAAATGGGATAAAGCAAAAAATGAAACAATTCCAAATTTTTCAAATTTTCACAAGCATGATTTTAAAGTCCTATTTTTGTTATGATCATGTGATGCATTTTCACTATTGAAGTGTGATTCTACTTTTAATATCAGACCAATTATATTGTACATTATGGATGATTGTGTTGGTATCTTGATTTTTACATTATGTATTTTAATTTTAATAAAGTGCCTTTTTTCCTTTTTGGCCTTGAAGTTTGAATTTGTATAATTTAAAAACCAATTTTTTTGGTGTTTAAAAATTTTAAAAATCAAGGGATTATGAAAGTTGAAAAAATTGCATAGTTTAAAGCGTCAAGGTGTCTTGATTTTCAATTTTTCTTTTGTTTTTTTTAGTCAAGTGCACTTTGGGTGTTTAAATAATATAGCAAAATCAAGGTTGAAAATTGTGTGAATTACTATTTATATTTTTGGTGGTTAAACTCGGGTATGTAAAAAATTATAGATTAGGGGGTTAAGTTGAAAGAATTCCAAGGTCAATGTTTTTGTTCAATGAATGATTAAAGAATAACAAAATCAAACATTTGTTTTGGCACCATCAAAGTTTAAGCTTTAAAAACTATCATTATGCCAAAACTTGATATTTATGACTACAACAAATATGACTATTGACCATTTTTTAGTCATACAATCATATATGCCATGTTTTTGTGCCTAGTCATATTCTCGTAACCATGGATATGACTACATGATTGAAAGTTTTCATGGATAGGATTATGTGATTAAAAATCTTCTTCATGAACACCATATAATTATATAATAATATACAATTTGAAACATTAAAAAATATGAATTAAAAGGGAAAAGAATTAGAAGGTAAACATTTGTACCTAGTAAGTATATTATAAACTTCTAAATGATTAAACACATTATTAGTGCACAAATAAATAATTAATATTTTATAATTTCTAAATATTTTTCTTTAGAGTCACTAATTATTTAATGCAAATTTCTAAATAATAGCTAAAAATCAATTCGGGGGAAATTATTTTTCATTTTTAAAAATTTCCAAAAATGGAAAACAAAATTGTTAAAGTTCTTGAAAGCATGAAATTAAATAAAAAAATTGATGCCTAGAATATAATGAAAACATTTAAGTTGAAACTCTTGCTTAAAGTTTTATTTAAATGAATATCTTCTTTGATTTTTTTGACATTAAATAATGAAATATATTCTTATTAATGATATGCAATGAATTTCAAAAGAAATCCACATGCCCCAAAATGGCATTGTTTTTCATGTTTCCATGTGATGGGTAGCAAAAAATATCAAATTTGGATTTTAATAATTTATCAAAGTATTTGGTCATACAACTTGAAATTTTTTAATATTTTATATTAAATCACATTTAATGAATTGAAAAGGAAATTAAAATAAGATTAAAATTTAATACTCACAATAAAATTGATAAAAATTATGAAATTAAATGTATATGTGTATAAATTAGTAATTATGAAATTTAAATAATTTTAATACTTTGTACAAAAAATTTAAATGTTGAAAATAATATTATATATTTCATAGATAACATAGTTTATTTTGAAATATTTTTTATAATTACAAATAAATATAACACAATATTTATACCATTTTTATTGATTGGTTATACTTTTAAAAAGCAAGGAAATATTACACGCGCGCACACACACAAAGATATATATACCAAAAAAACCATGTTGATTTAAAACATGTTTATAAACATATTTAATTATTTTCAAATCATTTTATGAAAAAAAGAAAAAGAAAATCTTCAACATATCATTGTTGTTCAAATGTATGAAATAATGAAGATTCAAATGCATTTTCAGTCAAATTACTTGATATTTTCGGGTTTTTTAAAAATGATGTGTAGATCTTGGAAAAAAATTTAAAAATGAAATTTATTTATTTTCATTTGGACAAAGTATGAAAAAGATAATAAATGTCAAAATTGGGTATTTTGTATGGGACAAAAGATGATGTGGGATAATGTTCTAAATTTATCCCATATCTTTTGTAAACAAGTTCAACTTCAACTTTGTAAACTATATAACTAGGTGAAAAAGTATTAGTCCACATACAATACATGCATTCCATACACTCAAAGTGCAAATATTATTTGTGATGAGCCAATAAAAAAGGCATGTCACCAAAAAAAAATCAAATCCTACTTACCTACCTATTTACCCATTCTTACCTACCTACCTATCAAATGGCCATTTATAAATATATTTCAATTTATAAAGATATATTATATTCTATGGGATTTACAACTAGAACAAAAATATGACTAATGGATATACTACATGTCCATATTCATTACATAATCATGTAGTCACTAATGGTATCTACGACTACAAACCTAGTCATGGGTGGAGTCATATTTGCCATGTTTTGATATAATGTACATAGTATGAAGTTGAAGTCTAAAGTTAAGGTTTGGGACTAGGGCTATGAATGCTAATTTTAGTGTCTTAATTTGATTGGTGTGTCTTATGTCATTTTTTGGGATTTAAAAGTTCAATGAATGTTTAAAGAACAACAAATGTAGCCTACAAGTGGGTGAATGTTGTGTGAATTGATTGGTGGGTTTGATTAATGTTGTTTAAACTTAAGGTTTTTAAAAATATAAAGTAGGAAGGTTGAAGTTGAAAAAAATGTAGAATCTAGGTTTGGGACTAAGGTTTCTAAGTGTTTTTTTTATGTTTGGGTTATGTTGTTATGCTTGGGAGATGACAAAAAGGTAGAATAAGCTCCAATCTAAGAGTGCACTTTGCCCCAACCTTTTACCTTAAGGTGATAGTGTATTCATGCAACACACAAATAGTTCCAACTTTTTATCTTTGATGCTTCTTCATCATCCAAAAGCAAGCTACAATGATTATCATTGTTTTAATATTTGATGTGTCTTCATTATCCAAGAGCAAGTTGCATTAATTATCATTGTTTTGGTCTTAAATGCCTTTTCATCATCCAAGCTGAGTTGTAGCCATTGTCATTGTCATTAATGATTATTTAATCCTTAAGTTTGTAATCACTCATTTGAATAGATCTTTTAGAACATTTTTCTATGTTGGGTTTAAGGTTTACACCTTTAAACTTTGGCACAATGTTTATAATGGCAATTGGGTCAAAGCAAGATAAAATATACCAAAAAAGTAGACATCTCCACTTTAACCCTATGCCTCTCATATAACTACCATAAAGTAGCATCAAATTAGGTGAAAGTATGTGTCAAGTAGCATTAGTTGGCTATATTGAGTACCTAATTTTTTTTAAATTAAACATAAATGAATTTCAAAAAGTAGATACAAAGTACATTTGAAATTGATTGAAAAATATGTGTTCAAACCTACTTTTTGGTTAGAAAAATTAATGAAATTGATATGTAATAATTAGGAAATGAAAATCAACATATGTTTTAACAAGTCATCAAAAAAGAAATCTATTTCCTTATTGAAAGAACCTACTTGACACCTACTTGAAACCAAAAGCCCACAGTGAAATGTAGATATCAAAAGCTACTTGTATTTTGAAAAACCTACTTAAAACCTACTTTTATAGTTTGAAATATGAAAATCAATAAACATTAGTGTAAACATATATCATATTTAGTCATTGAAATGAAAACATTCAATGTTCCACAACTCTATAATGGGTTTTTTTGTTATTTTAAATCTATTTGTTCTAGTTTTGAGAAGGTGATCAAAATGTTCACTTTATCTTGCTTACGCCCAATTCAATGCACACATTGTTTTTGAATGTCTTTATATGGATTGGTGATATAATTTTGATTATGCCTTCCATGTACATGCCTAGGTATTTGTCACAAGGCATCTTACATCCATGAGAATGTTATGCATGCATGGATGAAAAAAATGAACCAATTTAAATCTATGCTCATTGGGCCTTTAACTTTATTAAAAACATTAATTAGCCCAAGCTTCACATATTACAATTTTCTTTTAAGCCATGTTCGGAAGGTATTTTTGAAAATACATACCCGCCCAATATTGGTGTACACCCTACATTCTTTAAGGTCTCTTACTCCATACCTAATATTCATTCCAAGAACATGGGTATTGAAAGAGTTAGAATTTTAATGTTAAAGGTTCATTTCTTGATCTAACCCTAAAAACTTTAAAGAAAGGTGGGTGTACCAATGTTACATTACTACAAAATGAGGGTGTAGTTCACGAATCCATGTTTAATGGACCAGTGAATTCACTCAAAATCTAATGAAAACACTTGACATACAAGGACACATTTTGTTGTAATGTTGACGAATTATTGAATTTTGACCCAATTATCAAGTTGGTTATTGATTTTTTTATAACTAGTTAAATTGATAAATATTGCCTAGTATTTAAAATTTTAATAACCTACCTAGATGACCCAATTCTCATCCAAGTAGGTTATCAATCATAAAACACTAATACAAATAAATTTTAAAATAAGATTAATTTTATTTTTTAAGAAATCTTATAACCAAATAATAACCATCAAGATAACAAGCTATTATCATTTGGTCATTTGATAATCTACCTTTATGCACATCCTATGGTTATTACCCCATTTTTTGAGAACCTACCCCCAACAACCCAAAAATTGATATTGATATTGATAACTTATGTGATCTTAAAAAGAATTTCGAAAAATAACTTACCCTATGATTATTTTTTTTAAAAAAAACCAACCAACATGCTAAGGTGTGCCCCACTAACTAGGCTTGTGCTTGGTTATAGATTTGAATTTAGAATTATCATTCTATTTTGGCATTCTTGGAAAAAGGAATACAAACACCTTCCTTTATAGTTTCTTAGGGCCATATGTTTATAATTTATGATTTTTTCAAAATTTTATGGCCAAACTAACAATCATACAAAAAAAAATCTAGATATGTTAAATGATAGATCTTATATTTCATGTTGATAAATACAATAAACCCCCTTTTTTTTTGGAAATTTTAAATTTTGAATTTCATGATGTTAAATTTGTATATCATATTTAATTATATCAACAATATGCACATGGACCCAAAAACTTATGTTCTAAATCCAAATTTTTTTTTTGTTCAATTAAATTTTCTAGTCTTGGATGGTTTTTTGTTTTTTGTTTTTCAAAATTGCCAATTCAAGGTTGTTGACTTTTTAGAATTTACATAATGGCTAGTTTTAGTTATTATCCAAAAAAAATTCAAATAATTAATCATTTCCAATTCCTTAAAAATTAAATATTTGTAAGAACTGGTTGGTTTCAAGGGTTTAGAAGATTAAAAAGGTAACCTTTTTAACTGATTTTTTGAAAATAAACTTACATGTTAAACAAAAAAGTTTTTAAGCAAAACCCTTAATTATGCCACATCTATTTTATTTTTAAATTCATGGGGTAATTTTTTTAATTTAGGTTTTTGAAAAAAAATAGTCAATTACAATCACAATTCTTTAAAAAAAAACTTAATTGATTACATTATTTCGATTATAATAAAATTCAAATGCAATTATTTCAATTGTGAATTTATACCTTTAATATGATTTTTTTTTAAAAATGTACTTACACTACATATGTCATGGATGCCAATGCCATGGAGTTCACACATTTGAATGTTCATCCATGTACTTAACTTTTAGTTTAATTTCAATTCATTTTCAATTAACTTCTAATTAAATTTTAATTCACTTCCATTTGATTCATAGTTCACTTCTAGTTGATTTTTAGTTGATTCTAATTAAGTATTTGTTAAATTCTAATTAAGTTTGAGTTAATTCCCAATTAATGTCAATTTCAAGTTAAATCCTTAATTAAGTCCTAGTTAACTCTTAGCTAAATCTTAATTAACTTTTAGTTAAATCCCAATTAACTTTAATTAATTCCCAATTGACTCTTAATTAAGTCCTAGTTAACTTTCAATTAAGTTTTAATTAACTCGTAATTGACTCTCAATTAGGAAGGTTCTTAAAAAGCTTCTTTACTCAATGCACACATAACCTTCTTGGAAGCTTCCTTGAGTTAGGTACCCAAAAGGGTATAAATAAAAGTAAGACCTTTCATTTCCTTTAGTTTGTTCAACACCAATTTTAAGCACCATCTTACACCATAACCTTGTCATATTCTTTTCATGTTCATGTTCACATATGTTAGCATAATAAAAATATGTTTTCACATTTCTTTTGCATATCTTATGTTTTAATTTTTAATTTTTGTGTTATTATTTTTAAATCGCATAATTTTGTTTTGTTCCTTGTTTGAAAATTAGACTTAAACCTTTCTTTTAACCTTTGTTCTTGTGGATCTTCGTGTCCTTGACAACATAAACATCTAAAATTAGCTAGGTTTTTAATTTTTTTGAAAATAAAAAGAACAACACAATGTTCTCAATTTTCATTTTTAATAAGGCATTGAAACTACACATTCCTTTGAAATCAACCATGGACAACAAGTAATGAAAATAGCCCAAATGCATTTTCATTCAACCAAGTCATTATAAAGGCCTTTAAAATCAACTAGGTTTCTAAAAAAATTTAATGTAAAAGGAACAATACAATGTTCTCAATTCTCACTTTCAACAAGGCACTAAAACTACAAATTCCTTTGAAATCAACCATGGACAACAAATAACAAGAATAACTCAAATGCATTTTCATTCAACTAAAGCATTTAAAAGCATTTAAAATCAATTAGGTTTCTAGTTTTTTTGAAGGTAAAAAAGAATAAAACAATGTTTCCAATTCTCATTTTCAACAAGGTACTAAAATTACATATTTTTTTAAAATCAACCATGGACAACAACTAACAAGAATAGTTCAAGTGCATGTACACTAAGAATCCAAAATACAAAACATCCATGAAGAAAATCCTCAATAATCCACATCAAAATTAAAATATGATTTTTTTAAAAAAACATTAAATTTATGCTAATATTGCAAGGAACATCAAAATGCAACCAAAGGACCATCAAAAGAAATAAAAAATCACAAAAAATTCAAAATTCTTCCCATTCAACCTCATCTTCAAATTCTACATCAAGTTTTTCCATCAATATTGATTATACCTCACATGCACGTGCAAGGTCAAAAGGCTTAAAACACCCAACCCTTGGATCATAGGGCCAATTTTTGTTAACAAAAGTCATCTAGTCAAAGTGGTCAATTTGTAATTGACACTTGTGGAACAAATAGCCTAGGTTCTTGTAAATGAAACACAATTTTATAACACCATTAATTTTAACTAGAAAACATGGGTGAATACACAATTGAATGTCTCAATATTGGCAAAAATTACACTCCCTATAAGTCAATACAAGATTCTTTAATATGATTCAAATGGACATAGTTGTTATTTTATTTTTTAATTATCATTCTAATATTTGAATAATACATGTTCAATCACCTACAAACCTTCCCAAATCTATGTGAAACTTGTATTTAATGTAGTTGATGTCATTTTTAATTTGGAAGTCCTAAAAGGAAAACCCACAAAATCAAGATGAATAATGACCGATGTAAAGCTTTCAAAAAATATGATTTTGGGACAAAGAAATTGAAAAATAAAATAACATTGTAACTCATATGGACTTATGAAAATATGGTCAAATTTTAACCATTCAAAAGTCCCTAACTATTAAACGATTAAAGTTTTCAAAAAAACGATTCTTTGTATGAATTTATCATCTTGTATTACATCATATATTGAGTCCCAATAACAATTTTGAAATGTGAATCAATATAATTTTTTTCTTTTTGTGATGGTTCAATCACATAACCAGTCCATATTTTTCGATTTCAAAAATTCATTACTACTAACAAATGAAATTTTTATCAATAAATAATCACACAATTCTCATCATAATGAAGTTGTTAGTTTAGATCCAAGTCCCAATTAATAGATGTTAGAATATATTAATCATCATATGCATTTGAATAAAAAAATACCCAAGAAAAAAACATTGTTTTGTCACAATAGTGAAACATTCGATTGTGCATCTAGGGTACATGACAATGGTAATTTGGTAATTGATGCATCTTGGAACAATAAAACATGACTTGTAAACCTACAATCAATAGCAAAACAAAAAAATAAGAAGTTAATTTTTTTTAAAGGGACCATACATGTAGAGCAAATTTGGAATTGAAATTGGCCATCAAAATTCAGCCATGGCTGAAAATCACCCTTCAAAAAATAATCTACCATGCAACAAAGAAATTAACCATGGGAAAAACCAAAAGAATTAAAATTCTCAATAATAGAACAAAAGAAAAATCAGCCATGGACAATGCATCAATAAAGATTTAAGAAACCACAAACTAACCCTACAAAAAAAAATAGCCATCAAGAAGCATTAACCATGGACAACACAACAAGTGCAAAAAATTGGGATTGGAAGAGACATCAACCATGGATAAAAAGAATCTGCAACAAATTTACAAAGTTCCATTGAATAATAAAATGTGAGAAAACATAAGACATTCAAAAAGATGTATTAATATGCCAATCACCAAACCACAAAATTAAAAACCTTCCACAACTAAAAGATGTCTCATTTACATGTTCACGAACAACCTAATTTTAGTAAGTACAAGATCTAGAGGATAAAAGAGCCAAAGAAAAGGCTAATACGATTTGAGAGGGCAAACAAACAACAAGTACATGTGGATGGTGGTAGCGAAAGCAAAGCGCAAAGCACCTATAGTCACATAACACACCTTGAGCTTGTTGACAAAGCTTTAGAAGAAGAAAGATGCACACCAAACACATAAGCAACAATGAAATAATTGAGGAAAAAACACACAACATGGTGAAAATTTTCTATTTTCTCACCTTTATTTGATGCCTTTGATGCACCCACCATTGCCATACTTGAGTAAAGCTGGGGTAAATGAGTAAATCCACTTGAAATGGTGTCCTCATTGCAGAGTATCTTGAACAGTTGCAGCATAACTAAACACTATAATATGGTCCACCCAATCCTGCTGGTTACAGGTTAAAACCAGTGTTTCTTTTTGTGGTGAATTCTCGTGCGGTGATGACATAAAAAAAAGTGCCATGCACCTTCTACAGGGAAAAAAAGGGGGGAGTTTATTTGGGTAAAAATCGCCCTGCCAATGTCTAAAGTTTCCACTTCCATCATATCCTTCCAGCGGAGAGGCAGTTCACTGACTAGGTATGCAATTTCTTCTGACTAAAATGCAATTCACCAACAGTTGAGGTCATTCTCCACATCTCAGTTTCAGTGATTCAGCCACCAAAGGATCCATAAAATCACAAGCCAAATGCACATCTGCAATTTATGCATTACTACTTGCTTTCTCTTGATGCTTTATAGCTCCTGAACAAGATAGAGAGACAACCCAGCTCTCCCTGGAGGGGAAAGCTTATCTACTAAAATCCAGATTCTGATGACTGAAAACACTCGACACTCATACTGTCATGCTGACAGCACAGGAGCAGTACCTTCAAGAATAGTCCCAAGTCCCAAGCCCCAAGTCTGCTTCACCAAAATTCGATCGCTTCACTCTCTTGAAAATCTCCACACCAAGTGCTTTATAAAGAGCATCCAGGCCATAGCTGGTTCACTGCATTGCCAACTGCAACTTGCTAACATTGAAGAAATAAAGAACAAACAAACCAACTGGAGCACTCTCAAGTCCTTCTGCCACGCATGTGCTACTTCAAAGATATCACATAAGCTTCTGCTAAGCTTTGGCTCCTCACTTCAAAAGGAAACCTAACATATGATTAATACGCAGAGATTGACAAGGAGAAGATACACAACACACAGGAAGAAAGAAGATGACATTCAAATAAGTGCACAAAAAACATCAATATGTACAACAGGGAAGAGAATCTCAAAATGCTGTACCATACAAATTGCTCACAAATGATGAGCCTACAAATAAAATGAACAGATGTATATGTTACAAAGAAATGGGCAGTTCAATGAACATGTTCACTGCCACAGCCCAAATCAAATAAAACAGGGGGTCACACCCCATAATAACCCAAGTTAGACCAAACAATTTATTTGGCTTCATGAAAGATATGATGCATTCTGCACCATAAAGTAATGAGAGGAAGATATATAGGGTATCCAAACCAACACCTTTGTGAATCTCTCTGACAATCCACAGATACAACGTAAGAAACAATAATTGGACACTGAGAACTACCACAATTACTGCTATCAAAGAATAAAAGCTTGAGAGGAAAAAATAAGCATGGGCAATAGGTCACCTATGGGTATATACAATGGATGGCCAATAATTTCTGTACAGATATGGATGGCAATGATCTCAGTGCAAGTTAGTGAGAACTGTCCAAGTTTTGGATGTGTCTCATCTCAAAACTTTGAGGATAAGGCAGCACGATGTCCACACAGCCATTGATGCAGCCCGGAGCACAACAGGGTGCCTATAAATCCTGTTCCAAATCCCAGAGGTCCCCCACATCAGTACTTCTAAGCTTCAGAACCCTCAGTGAAAGCTCTCACAAAAAAATACATTGAAAGCAATTCATACCCTCCTAGTACCATGCCCATCAAATGCAGAACACAACAATAAAGTACACAAACTGTCAAAGTGGAACATTTTTACATGTTTTGGAACTTACGAAAGGGCTGTAGCACCCCAAGAACCTGCAGTGTAAAGGAATTTGCCAGTTTGCCAGAGTTGGCGAATTGTTCCCTTCTTCTCCACCTTCTTGAATGCTTGGGTTATTGCTGTTCTCATAGAAACAGCAGTGTAAGTTCCTTCAGTTTCAAACCAAGAACTCCTCTAGATGCTGCTGTGATAAAACTGAACCACATTCAAAAGGCCTTGCTTTAGGCACATCCTAGCAAAAGTGCATATAACCATGCACAATAAGGGGAGAAACCCAATCAAGTACTGTTGACACTAAAAAGAGCTGCTTACACAACCTAGACAAGGGTAGTCAAACTTTACCATCCTGCAGTTCCTTTGCAGACAGGTTCTGCAGTCCAACACCCAAAAACAACAAAATGTTTGTCAGAACCAATATTTCACACAACATGTATACACCAAAGCAAACCACATCAATGTCTAGAGCATATTGCAGGGGCTTGGATGGTCAGTGAGGTCAGTGCCTGTGGTATTCCCTCAGTTTTCCTCAGGATGAAATGGGTTCTAATTGACCACAATTCTGCCAAGACTTCACCTTGATTGGAACAAGTTCATGAATCAATCCTCCTCTCAGGCTAAAGGGCATTCTAGGGAATTCCATACTGGTAGGGGCTGGCCAGTTAGTTGCTACTATGACAGTAAAGATACCTTTGCTTGAGGGATGGAGGAGATATAGCGGGCCATGAAGCTTGCAATGCTATCAACAATGTCATCCTGGTTGATCAAAACATAGCCATCACCTCCCAAACAATCTTTCACCTCCCTGGGGTCCCCACGGACAACATCAGTTTCAGAGAGCCACAGCCAACTATTTGGGTCATCCACAGAAGCCCTCAAAAACATGCCATCTGCATCCAACATGCATCAATCAGTCTACAAGCAGGAACAGGGGAAGACAATCACTCTTCCTACAAAAGTCAAGGCACCAAAAACCCACACCAAAACCGAAATTTATCAAAAAGCATGGAACCCTAACTTCAGGTCTATTTTGCAGTGCTCCAATCTCAAAGTTTACTTCTCTTGAAAACAGCATACCTTGATTAGGTCTCCTATTGGTTCAGATCTGTGAATGACATGCAGCCAAAACCAACAGCATAACCAAGATGTAGGGAAGGATCTTCTGGGAGGGTCATTAAGCAAGGAACAAGAAAGGTGTGGTCTTCTAAGATGGTACTACAATCATATGGGAAAAAGAGGTCAGGATTTCTCACCCTCTGTTTTGACTAATGTGGAAGCTGAAGATGTCCCACAAGGATTCAGTGATAATGAGTTTAGCTTCTGCAGAAATGTAGCAGATGACACATTCATCTTCAATTTCTCATACACCTGTCACATCCCAGAAGAAGAAGCAGGTTGAACAGAAAGAAAAACATGCCAGAGCTAAAGGTTGCAACAGCATAAGTGAGATGCTGAATTATCATTGAGAAATTTCACAGATGGTTGAAGTTCAGGAAGCACAAAGTACAAGATTATGTGCAAGTATGTGCAAACTTCAGAAATCTGACAATATGATGATCATGGATTCATTCCCAGTTGAAACTCTCTTCAACATTTGTTTGTACCAGAAACAATACCATGCATTTCCCTTGAAACATGTAATTATTCCAGCATACACAGGAAGGCTCCAGGGCAAAACTTGAGAAAATATCCTAAAAGTTTTCAGATTATAGCAACTAATCTGACAGTTCCAGATTACCAGGATATAGAATTCAGCTGCAAGATCATTATCACTGAATCCTGAGCTAATGTGGAAGCTAAGAACTTTCCAACAGAATTACAACAAAGATGAAACCCTGTGTAACAAACAGATGCACATAACAAAACAAAAAACCCTAGCAAACAAAACAGATGTGCATAACAGAACAAAAAACCCTGGGAAGCAAAACAGAAGCGCATAACAAAACACAAAACCCTAGGAAACAAACAGATGTGAATAACAAAACACAACAAAACCCTAGGAACAAACAGATGCGTAAAGCAAAACACAATAAAACCCTAGGAAACAAACAGATGCGCATAACAAAACACGAAACCCTAGGAGACACACCAGATGCACATAACCAAAAGACTGACTTACTTCCATAGAGCGTTCCACAGACAAGTTTCCATCCTCCAATTTCTGCTGATGAAGCTGACAGAAGGCCTGTTCATACATGGCGATGGTGGCACGCAGCCGCGCGTTCTCCTTCTTCTCCAAGTCCAGTTCCCCTTCAACCTCCGCCCACTCCCACTCCTTGGCCACGGATTTGGCCACCTTACGCTGATGATTCCACTCTAACGCTCCCACCGCGGCCTCCGCCATCTCCCCGACCGCCACCACCATCTCTACTCCATGTGCCCCCACCATGTTTCTCTTCTAAACTTCTTCACACCAGACCTTCAAAACTTGCCAAGAAAAAAATCCCCAAAAATTTTCAAAAAACAAATCCAATTTTTTTTATTAAAAAAATTGAAGTAATTCAGCCAGGAGTTCCTTGCAGAACGACGGTCACTTGCTTGCCATCTCTGAGCAGGAGACAGCGATGGCGATGGCCGAGAAGGCCGATGTGGGGGGCGGCGGAGGTTTCTTCTTCTTCTTCTTCTTCTGGCGCCCCACACCCCCCCCCCCC
>Ga0116231_10008714_pt1 | contig 17619 bp, 29 predicted proteins | sample S1TSphgellanicum_2_FD_89695 | JGI IMG/M metagenome (GOLD analysis project Ga0116231, IMG submission 89695) | Host-associated microbial communities from peat moss isolated from Minnesota, USA - S1T2_Fd - Sphagnum magellanicum MG | ecosystem: Host-associated > Plants > Peat moss > Unclassified...
AAACCTTAAACTTTAATCCTACTCCCTCCCTCAAGGCTAAACCCCAAATCACCAAAACCCTAAACCATAAAACATAAACCTTAAACCCCTAAAACCTTAACTCTTTATACCTTTAAACCTCAAATCTTGGGAACAAAAAAACTTTAAATCCAAAATGATTAGCTCCTAAACTTTTTTAAAACCTGAAAATTTTAAATTTTATTTAAAGTAAATAAATAAACCCTTAATCCCTTAAACCAATCTCAACAATGTATCATAAATCCACCTTTAACCATTAAGCACAATTTTAGATCCCTGCAACTTTAAATTGTTGGGGTTTGCCATGTTAAATACATTTTGATTCTATTTTAGGTTAATTGGGTTATGCATTTCCATGTTAAGTGAGTCATGCATTTGGGGTATCAAATATGGTTATACATAATAGGTGCATATATTTCAAACAATAAAAAACAATTAAGAAATTTTTGGCACTTGGCAACAAAAGTATTTGGAAAAAGTTGAAAACTTTTTTTTCCATTGTGTAAATTTGAGAAAAAATGCTTAAAAATTTGAAAATTTTGCCAGCTTTCAAAACCACAAAAGTGAATTTAGAAAACCTTAATTCCAAACCCCATATGAAGTGTAGAGGTTTTCAAGGTTTGCTTCCTTATGATGACAATTCCAATGTCACAAAAGTAGGAAATATGGATTGAGTTGATCTTATTGAAGAACGTAAAGAAAAATAATGCAACTATGAGTGTACCATTGTGCATGCATTGAACAAAATTCAAAAAAAAAAAAAGCCTAATAGTTACATCAATTGTATACTATCATTGAATCTAAAAATAAAACTAAGCTATAATAAGGATAAGAGGCCATACCTCCTTGGTGAGGACACAACCAGGTTAAGAAAGGCCCAAAAGTATATTTGACATTACTCTTTTACTTTGGCAAAAGGAATTTAAAATTCTCATAAAATATTTTATAACCTAAACATATATTTATCACCTACACCAAACTAATTTTAATGAATACTTATTTCCTTGCTTATTGTTTGACTATTGTCAAAAAATAAAGGTTTGAATGATAAGCAAAAAAAAAAAAAACTAACTAACGTTGGTTTTCAATATTTATTGCAAAAACTCCACATATCATATTCACATCATATACCAATTCCTTTCAATGGAAACTTGCAAAACTTCTACAAACATCTTTTGGGTCAAAACACATAACTAGGAGCCAATAAAGGTGTCAGATGTTAAACATTATCAATCAAAATCAAACATTTATTTTCATATTATCATTTAAAATCATAGTAATCATGACAAATTAGTCATTTTTCCCTCATATGAATGTTAAAAATTTAAAGTAAAGTTTATTTGATCCAATTTTGAGTTTTGGTTTTAATTTAGGATGTTTAAAAATGTACACCTATTATGTCAAATGGAATCAATTTTGCAAAGGATTATCAAAAGGACTCATATAATCAAGGAATTTTCAACATAGATGATAACAACATATTAGTCACACTCAAAAAACATTGATACTTTTAAAAATGTGGAATTCTAAAACTTTAAAAATTCAAATATGTTTTAAAACTGCTTCAGAATTTCAAAGCTTCAAAAGTCCTCTACCACATATAAATGGGTTATAATGTACAAGATGTAAAAAAAAACGTTATAGCTTAAAGTACAGTAAAACTAAAAAATTTAAAATTTTAATTTTTGGTGATGACTTAAAATTTTGATCATTTTTCAATGAGATTACTTTACAAAAAGATTATGATTCCTTTTTAATTTTTTTTCATTTTTTCATATGAATTTTTTTTTGAATGAAATATTTCACAACTTGTTATTAAAAATACATATAGTGGCCCCAATATATCACATGTTTTGTGTTAATCATTATTTAATAAATATGATTTTTTCAAAGTGTGTAAATTTTGTTAGATTTTACGTTTCATCTTCAAAACTTATTATAATTTTGAATCATACCAAAATATGTTAGCTATTTTAGGTTTTTTTTCTTGTGTCATAAAATACAACTTTGTTTTGTATGTTATGCACATTACACCTCATTTACATGTGGTATAGAATTTTTGAAAATTTAAAATTTTGAAAAATATTTTAAATTTCTAAAAATTTCAAATTTCATATTTTTAAAATTGTGAGTGCTCTTTGAATGTGGGTAATAAGTTATTATCATCTAAATTTTTTTACCATCAAAATTCTTTTATTAAATTAGTCCCTACTTAGTTTTAACTAAAAATAAACCATTTTCTGACACAACATGTATTTAAATGCAAACATCCTTTACTAAAACCAAAACCAAAAATTTAATTTAATAAATTTTTAACTTGAATTCTTCAACATTCATATTAATCATTTGACACAACTTGGAATGATTAACATAATTTTCAAATGTCAAGAAAAAAACATAAGTAAAAAAGTTCACAATTTTCACCACTATCCAACATGGTTTTTGGCTCTTTTAATTGAATTCACACCCTTTTAACATGACTTCACTTTGTTCATAGAAAATCCATGTGTTTTTAATAAAAATATTTTAAAAATTCAACAAAAATTTCAATGGAAGCTATTAAAATGATTTTGAAGAAAAAAGTAATAATGTAAACAATATAATTCAAAATGATGATGTTTTGTACATTTTAATATAAATTTTTATTTTTAAAAAATCAAATGGCATATTTTTTCTTTGTGATCCAAAGACACATTTTTTTATCAGTTGTGTTTAAATGATTTGGTTCCAATGTTTATACTATATGTGAACTTGTTGGAGAGATTTTCAAAGCTTGAATATGATACATTTTAATAGAGAGATCAAATTTACAAGTTACAATAGATCCCTTTAATAACGTTTCATAATTTATTTTCAATCAAGGTGTCAATACTAAACCTCCAATTGTTTAGGTTAGCTTGTCAAAAGCTTGAATCATTGTTTCTTAAATGCATCAAATTTTTTAATGCATAATTGAAATTAAATCATGGAAGCTTCAATATTTTGCTAAACATGTATATAAAAATGAGCACACTACCACATAATTTTTCACAAAAAAAAACACAAAATAAAAAGTCAATTGATGGATAAAACATGAAAAAACCTAGGATAACAATGAATGACAAGTTTCTATGTGATTTTGTTGTAATATATCAAATTAAACCTTTAATTTTTTACAACAATAATGTGATCCTTGTGAACATGTGTTCAAAAATGGAATTATTTTCTTCTTGGGGCTTTCATTTATATACCCATAGACAAAAGGTACATCTACATGAATTCTACAAGCATGTCATCTTCTTGATTGTGGATCATATGCACACATTCAATCCCTAAACAATTCACTTTGTACTTTGACTCAAAATTTATTACAAACAATTTGAAACATGCCTAAAAAAGAAGAAAAACAAAAAAAACAACCTTTTTCCTATCACGAAAAGCATATCAAATAAGGAAAGGGAAGGAATTCCTAAAATGATGCCTAATTTTAAAAAAAACCCCACCGATTGCAATAACACATCTCAAAATAAAAACCGTTTGTGCATGTTGTAACACCACTAATATTTTTTAAATTTATTGATTATTTTCATTTGGTCCGACATTTTGAAAAATGTTGGCATGGTGTTTTAATGAAACTTTTGAGCCCATCTTTCATGGAACATTTTTTACATTGAACATTCACCTCCACCCACAACAGTAAAATGCATTCTTATTATTTATTTGAATTCCACACTACTGGGCACTACAATGATGATCTTTTTTTTTTTAATGTTTCATATGGTGTTCACAAATTCATCATTATTTATGTCAATGTCAAATTTAATTTAAATTAATATCCATTTCATGGACATGAAAAAACACATGTTAATTTGTTTTTTCATATCCATGTTGGTGGATAGGGAAAAATAGTGAAGTGGTTATATAATAGAAATATTTATTAGGAAAGGTGGGAGATAGTTATTAAGAAAGTTAGTAGGAAAAGAAAATAATTATTTACAATGAAATGAAATAGTTAGGTTTTTTCCAGAATTATCTTTGGAATGGTCCATGGATGATCATATGAACAATTCCAAAAAATACCCCATATACCAATTCCAATTATTTGTCATATGTTGAACTTGGAGTAGTCATAATTTTCCTTCTTATTATGTTCCCATATGATTATCAATAATTCATCATTATTTATGTCAATGTCAAATTTAATTTCAATTAATATAAATATCATGGACATGAAAAGGCACACGTTAATTTGCATTTCCATATCCATGTTGGTGGGTAAGCAAAGGGATGAAATAATTATAAGGATAAGAGATAATTATTAAGAAAGGAGTGAGATAGTCACAAGGATAAGAGGTAATTATTAGGAAAGAAATGATGTAATTAAGCTTGGAAATGAGGTAGTTATATTTTGAAATGTTTCTGGAATTGTCTAGGAATGACAATACGAAGGATTATGCAAAATCAATAAGGAGCCTACGAAAGGTTATAAAAAACCACCCATATTCTAATTCCTCAAAATTCTCATCAATGGAATTATATTTTGGATGAAATATAACAATTAAATAGTGTGAAATTGGCTTTTTACTATCCACTTGGGCTCCACATTACTATGCATTATTATTGATGATCTACAATTTTATTTTTACAATGTATTTGAATGCAAATATTTGGGGAATGGAAATATAGTTTTATTGTTTACGTTGTTATGCAAATCTGATTGCATTTGTGGCACATTGTAAATATATTTTTCTAGGTCTAGTCCAAATCCTATATGTAGAAAAGATGAAATTAAGGAATTACTATTAAGTAATGCCTTTAGGCTAGAGCTCCAAAACCGAGTTGGTAAGTCTAGAACTAAACCTTAAACTATGAAAAACATACTTATGAAATTGGGTTGTTTAAATGTGGTTGTGACATTTGTTATATGGGTCTAAGCCTTAAGGATGTCTCTTTGGTATATATAAGTGTTGTGTGGTTCATCCTTTTTGAGAAAACCTTCGGTTCAATTCTAACATTTTAAAATTTGTGTGTTTTTCAATAGAATTAACCTTGGAATATTCTAGGATACATAATATGCTAAGGGAGATTTTGGAGGAAAATGACTTTGAAATAATGAATCGACGGGAAATTGAACCCCTAATTTTTTGAATTTGAATCGAAATGACACATGTCAATTCATTCCAACGCAAACCTAAAAAGGCATCTCCAACACACCTCCTCAAAATATTATAAAAGGGCAAACTAAGGAAGACTCTTCTCACTTGTTTTCTCCATTTTTTATCAAACCCCTTTCATTTTCTTGCTGTGTAGTTTCGTGTGAAGAAGAAGAAGGACATTTTACAATGAGAGGAAATGTTAGCAAAGAGAAAGTGCAAGAGATGGATAGTAGAATGAAAGGAAAGGAAAGGAAAATATAATAGAGGATGATGAGGAGGAAGAATTGGATTTGGTCATTCCGAAACTAAATCTAGTTGGGAGAAAAAGGAGTGTAGTTTCATTTCCTAGAAAGATGTTTTTCTTTCCGGTGATGGATCAATTGGAGAGATGGTAGAAACTCAAAGATATTGTTTAGGCAAAGAAGGTGGGGATTTCCAATTTGGAACAAATCCAGTTGCAACCATTTTGGTCGATGATTCGGGTTTTTTTTGTGGGGTTGTGCCTAGGCAAAATTGAAGAAAAAATTAGAGGAATTTTGGCAATTATTACTACCCAAATCATTGGAGAGATGCTGCACCTTTCCATTTTGGGAATCCATGCACCACTAACAATGCCAAAGGAAGAAACACACAAGCTTTGTCTCAAGTTTATTGATCAGGAGTTTTGGAACGAAAAGGAGGGCTAGCGAGTTTTCGATTTCCAGGGGAGGTATTTATTCAAGGTATTGGCCCTCATGTAAGCATTGTAGTTGAAGGGAACCGGAACCACGTACATGAGAAAAATTGTTTTATTGTTGTTGGTTTTACTTGAACAAAAGCACGAGATCAATTGGGCTAAGGTTGTGATGAACAACCTACATAACCGATTGAGGGACATTTCCAGTCCTTCAAGGAAGGCAAAAGATGGCAGGCCTACCAAATTTGGATTCGCCCAATTTCTAAACATTGTTCTTGGGTGTTGGTTTTCGATGGATGAAGTTCAACACATCGAAATGGATTTCGAAAAAACATTCGATAAAGATGTGCTAAGCAAAGGCAAAGTTAATGCACCAACCAGAGGCGATTTTGCGGCAACACCAAGTAGCTCCCATCTCCAACCAGTTCTAGCTCAAATTTAGGAAATTAGAATCAACAATTTGGTGCCTATACTAGAACTAATCGAATAACTCCAAACTTAGAGTTTAACTTGGTTGCGACCACGCCAACTAATCGCTAAAATTGGTGGTGCAACTCTTGGGAAACGGGCACCTACCGAACTCTTCTCGAAAGTAAGAATAAAACGAATCCAAAGGGCTTCATCGACTCTAGGGATCACCCCACCATCCTTAGCTACAGACAATCGACATGAACACACATCGCTAATCCTAATGCAAGAGCTAAATGAAGGGCTCTAGGAGGAAGCTTTTCCTCATTTTGACAATGGGGGTTTTTTTTGCCTCATGATCTATATTCTAGTGGAGGGTTTTTGGTTGGAACTAAACTAAATCCAGTTGACAACACTAAAAACATCCACCCTACCCCCAAAAAATCGGCACAAACATCTCTTTTCAAGGAACAAATATCTACTCATTTACCTACTAATGTTTTTATCTCTTTGAAAAACATGAAGGAGCATTTTCGGTTGAGCTCCAATTTTGAGGAAACAGTGGATGAGTTAGGCCACCGCATGGAGGAGATTTTAGCACAAGAAAAATCTTTAACAACAAAAAATAGAAGGTTAGAACAACTAGATGAGTTAGCTAGTTCTAGCAAAATGAGAGAAAACTAACTACAACAAGACTTGGAAGAAGCTTTAGCTTCCAATAGCCAAATTTCAGCAAAGTTGCAAAACCAAACTAAGAACCGAAAACATATAGAAGATTTGGAAATTTGGTTAGCTTTTTAGATAGTAGCAATGGACTCCATGCAACATAGTTCAACTGAGTCAGAGCAAAAACTAGAAGTTAAGAAAAAATTTGCAGTTAAATTTTAAAATGAACTTAAAGGAGCAAAATCCAGTTAAGCTTTGCAGATCAAATTTTTTTTGAATTGATGTAAATTCTTGATGAGCTATGTGTTGAAGACTCGCATACTTTCAAGAAGTTTGAGTATGGTCTCATCAAAAGCAAATACCACCAAATGAAAGACACGGGTTGAAGATGATGACATGGTGTTGAATCAATTGGAAGAGTATGACTGAATCAAGATGGAGCTAATTACATTGTGAACTGAAGCGATGGTTTATAGGCAAAAAATCAAATTGAAGAAAGTAGATTAGTGGAACTAGTACCGAAAAAAAACTTGGTAAGATCATTTTTGATGCTTTCAAAACCTCTCAAAATGATGAAGTTTTGTATCAAACCCACATCCAAGACTTTTGAGATGCATATCCTAATCACATCCTCCCCGAATTTGTGTTTGAAGATCAAGCTGAAACTTCAAAACATGGTTTCAAGCAGAATTAAGAACCGAAATTGAAACGACATACTACGTTGCCAAAATCGAATACCACACCAAAACCACTTCCAACAACTTGTTGATTCCAAGGATGGAATCGCAAGTAAAAGGGGGGATAATGTTAGTGGGAAAAATGTAGTTTAGGTTATTTTAAGTAGGATTTTTTTTTGACTTTGTAACCGAAACTGAAATTAGGTAATGAAAAATGTAAATGTACGACCAAAATCGGAATGAAGTAAATGTATATTGACTACTGAAACCGGAATTAAGTTGTTGACCATCGTCAGTTAGGTTGAAACCAAAGTTGACCACCGAATGGTGTCATGCAACCAAATTTTTTTTGATTGTTAGTTTAATTCCAGTTACTTTTGTTTGACATTCGGTTAGGACTTAATGGATTTCTAATATATTTTTGGACTTTTGGTGCCCTCTTGGGGTATAGAAGGAAGACCATCTTGATCCTCTGGATCTATTCTTTTTGACATCTTTTGTATCTCATTGAGAAAACTTGAAATCATTTAGGTTCTGTTTACTTTTCTGAATATAAAAAGAATTATTTTTAAGTTTTTGTGAGTTTTTCTGTTTAATAATATTTTTGCAAGTGTTTTCCATTTACCATCTTCTAGATTATGTCTTTCTAGCATTGTTGTTTAAATTACACTTCGATAATAATATCAAGTGTTATCTTATCACATTATTGCAAATATTTTCTAGTATTTACTAGAAAATGAAATATATCTTAATATTATTTGGATTCAGAAATATATTATGTATTTGTATTCACAAGATATTGAAAAAGAATAGTGTTTTCTTTCTCCCAATATCGAATTTTTCCATCAAAAACCAAACAACCACCCAAGATACTTTGGGTGGCCTTAACAGCCCTCTTTTATTATTAATATCTTGTACGTGCCAAAAACTTCAAAAATTAAAAATTCATCTATCGAAATCAAAAAAATATGAAATATTCAACAAGTCCTTTTGTCAAATTCGATCGGGTACTACAATATGCAAAGCTTGTTTACCATCATTTACAACTTTGTTTAGCAAGAACTTGTCAAAAAAAATAAAATTTTGAGCTTTTTCAATGTAGGGTAAAACTTGAAGGCCAAACTCTAGTGGCATAAGGGCCTTGTGAGGCAAGGGCAATCATAGGCCTGAATCCAGTAAAGCCCAGTCCTAAGGCCTTTAGGCGACATAAAAATCATTAGTTAAGGCAACCTCTAAGGAGCCTAGGTAGCTTAAGCAACCTTTACTTACGTCCATATATCGAGGTGAAGCTCGATCGGTAATGGTATGGGATTCCTGAATTTTTTTCATCCGTGAAGAGGTGCGACTCAGTTGGTAACTGGTTGGGAGTCTTTCATCGTTTTCATCCAAAGGAAGCTCGCTCTCGACTGCACGTCGTCGTCGTCGTCGTCGTCGTCGCGTGCATGGCGATCACCAGCGTTGTTGTGTTTTCTGCACTCGTACGTGCGTCCGTGCGCATGTGTTGTGCGGGGTCGTTTGTCCTCTCTGGGGTGGTATCACTAAAAATTGGGAGGAGGAATTTACGTGCGAAAAAAAGTGTTGTATGTGAGAGGAAGCAGAATTTTCTTTGGGATCGAAGGATGGGAGATGGGGTTGGAGGAGGGGAAGTAGGAGGAGGTGGATACGAAGGAGCACTGCAGAATAGGGGGCTTTGGAAAGCTGTGGAGGAAACGGGCGACAAGAGATTGCAAGCTAGGGTGAAGAATGCCTTTCTCGTTATCGATCGAACTCTCGCGCTCTACGAGTGAGATACTTCTCTTCTTCCTCCTCCCTTGCCAAGCATCAAAAGGAAAATACCCTAACAAGGAATTAGGGTTTGTGACCACCATCTTGCTGGTACTAATGGGATCCAAATCACAGTAGTAGGTGCAAGCTGGAGGGTAGGACTTGCACTGCATCAGAGTGGATTGCACTGTTGCAGAGTCATCCTCAGTTTTCTGTTCGCTTGCAGTAGGACTTGCCCATTGCTGTTGACTTGTGTGAAACATTTTAGGTCAAGTGGCATCATCCAAATGGAATCACATAAATGTTGCCAGTGGAACTGCATACATTCTGCCAGTGGAATTGCATATATTTTGCCAGTGGAATTTCATACATTCTGCCAGTGGAATTGCATACATCTTTGCCAGTTTTCATTGTGTTGCAATTGCGGAGCTTGGGGGTGGAAGTGGTCCCCTAGCTTTTGTTCTCTGGACTGGGGGTTGTATGTAGCTTCAAACAGTCTAGAAATGCACATTTCATGTCTTGTCATGTCCACTGGTGCTGATATTCACAAGCAGTGCAATGCAAGTTTGTGGTGATAGGCATGATTGCCATTTTTAATCTTGTTCAAAGGGTCCTGGGTTCTGTCACTGGGAGTGTTGTTGAATCACAAGTTGCTGATGAGATATTTCTGTGCTTGCAGGATTGATGAGATTGTATTCAGCTTCAGTGGTGGCAAGGATTCTACTGTGTGTATCAGAAATTGTTGCCATGTTTAGTTCCTCTGGTCTTTTGATTATTTCACAGCTAAACCCTTCCATGGGATTTTAAGTCTTTGTTGGAAATGAACTTTTGCACATGTCTACATGTTTAGAATATTGAGTAGGGTAGTGGAATCCTTCAAGGTCCAGCTCTCAGGCTTCTTGTAGTGTCTTACAATGTGGAATGATTTGAGCAGGTTTTATTGCATTTACTGAGGGCAGGCTACTCAGCTTTGACATCCTCAACCAGATGTGAGGATAGGCAAGACCACCTCATTCGGACTGTCTATTTCAAGCATCCTGATGCCTTCCCAGAGATTGAGGATTTTGCCCTGGAGGTCCCATCATTGTAAGTTTGCATGGTATGCTAAGGCACTGCCAGTTCAATGGTCAAATTTATGCATCAAGTAGTTGTAATGTAAGGAAACAGAAACATGTGTGTCCATTGCAATTGGTCTTGAAGAGAATTGTAGACTGCCAGTGGACTCTAGCACTGACAAGCTCAACTCTGAAAATTGTATTGGATGCTCTCCCCAGACTTGCTGCTCATGGTCTTGAAAAACTGAAAAAACTGCATTACACACAAACACAATATGAATGTGTTGGACTAATGAAGATGGGGTTGTGGAATTGTAGATACAATCTGGATATGGAGGTGAGTCGTTTAGATTTCAAAACAGGAATTGAGGCCCTGCAGAAGCAGAGGCCCATCAAAGCCATCTTCCTTGGTACACGCTTGGGAGATCCTGACACGGTAGGATTGTTTTGAAATTTTTTTGGAATTCTATTTGCAAGTCTTAGCACAATAGCAGAATTATGTAACTTACCAGAGCTGTCAGACCTCATTGTCATAGTCTTTTCCAATTAAGAGCCCAAAACTCTGCAATGGGATCATGATGCATGATATCTAATACCGAAGTGTTGGGAAGATTCTTCTGAGACCAAATGATAAGAGCTTGACATTGTGGGTGATTCAAACAGATGGGTCTAACAGAGTTTGCTCCAAGCTCTTCAGGATGGCCTCCTTATATGCGAGTAAACCCAATTCTGGACTGGACATATAGGTCAGTAATACTCTCCATAAAGAAGCTGGTTGAAGGTACACTGTTCTGGAATGCAAAACTATACAGTATTCTCTTTAATCCTCACCAATATGCATCTGAGACCAACTGTCAAAATATCACAAGACTGCTGTAACAGTTGCACAGAAAAATAATGCTAGATTTAGCTGCTCATCAAATACTGCTTTATTGATCATCACACAAGGTGTTCGTATTGGTATGGCCAGACTTGTTGGTAATCCTTTACCCAACAATCAAGCACAAATTGGTGCTGGGCCCTGAATGTTACAATTTTGATACCCAATGAACTACTGTCACTGCTGGACATCATATGTCTTGATGTGGTTATTTTATGTCCAGCTTCCCACTGAGATTTGATTGCTGTAGACTTTGGATGACCAACCCTCTGTTTTCTGAAAGACAGCCCATCATTGTTTACTTCACAGACCCAGAGCTATTTGACTGTGACTTTTTCTGAATGCAGTGCTTCAATCAACTATCTCCGGACCTTGTGTGCACCTGTTTGGTGATGCCAGAGTTCAGCACAAAAAATGTTAATGCATTTGCGGTTTCTTTCATACCTGACTGCATCCTTATTCATTTCTGGATAATGGGGGTGGTGGCTGGTGCGGAAGCAGAGATGTGTGGGCTTTCATACTGGCTTGCAAGATTCCCTACTGCAAGCTTTATGACCATGGGTAAGCTTTATTTCACTGCAGAGGAGCCTTTGATTTGGACATTTCTTGGGCAATAAAGTCTTGTAGCCAGGTTTCATGAACGGTTTGTCAGAAGTGAAACCAGCACTTGTGTTTGCAGGTGTCACTTACATGCCTTGTTATGTGGTCTTGTGCCCACACCAGGTACACATCCATTGGCTATACACATGACACACTGCCCAATCCTGCACTCTGCCTTGCCAGCAAAGACAAGTACAAGACTGCCTACTTGTTGCTGGATGACAGGCTTGAGAGGGCAGGGAGGCTGAAAATGGCTGCCATGGGAGATAAGGAAAGAGACAAGATCAAAGAAAAAGTGGAGTATGATAGGGTGTGGTGCTCAGCTGGAGTAGCTGCCTTGCTTGATCTTTATGAAGAAAGATGGGTCCCAATGGGAAGGGGGAATCTGAAGTCCAAACATTGGGAGGAGATTTCAGCAGAGCTAGCAAAGCAGTGTCCTCAACAACTTCGTAGGACGGGGTCCCACTGCAAGAGTAAAGTTGAGAAGATGAAGAAAAGTTACAGGACAGAAAGGATGGAAGAGGAAAAGCCAGGGGCTCCTCTATCCAAGTGGCATTGGTACAGTCGCATGGAGCAACTGATGGCTGGGAATGGAAAACGAGAGGTTTCTCGAGGATGTTTGACTATGGGTGCAGCAGTTCACTGCTCTTCTTCATCTCTAGATAAGGAAACTCTTCTGGAAAATGCTTGGAGGCTTCCTTCTCCACCTCCCCCACCAATTGGTGGGTCTTCACAATGCCCTACTAGAGTGTCTAATCCTAATGTAGATGATGAAAATGGAAGTTTTTCATCACTTCCACCTTCAGGAACAGTAACTTGGACAACCAAAAATAAGGAATGCAATACTATGGGAGCTACAGGAAAACCAAACTTGAAACAAAAACGGGGACATGAGCATGTATGCACCTCACTTGCTCAAGCAATTCAGTCCCTTGGGGAGGGACTTGTTAAAATAGAGTGCATGCGAGCAGAGATGGAGCTCAAAAGTAGAGAGATGTTTCTGCAAAGTCAATTACAGCTTGCCTCCCTGTTTGCAAAGAACTTAGAGGAGAAGAAAAGGAGGATGACCAAGTATGCCAACACATCCACCAACACTTAGAAAAGGTGGGTTGTCTGTAGTCAGCTTACAGAGGCTGAAATGATTGTACTATAATAGCTGCTGCTCCATTAATAGGCAAATTTATGGGGTTCTGACTGTCATGTACCCCTCTTAGTTTTGCACATGCTCCTTCTTTCAAATGCTTGCACTCTTAGGAGAGAGGTCCAGTCATTACTCCAACGTCCTGCCTGACATTTTATCTCCAAAGGCTTTTGTCTTTTGTCTTCTGTCAAGTAAAATCCTTTTGTCAAGTCTTTCATGTTGTTCCAGGAAAACTTTGCAACTTTGTGTTTTGTGGGTGCTTCTGTGATTGTGTTCTTCAGAAGGGTTGGCTTCTCAACATTGGATGTTTACTTGTTTCTCATTTAGGAATTCTGGTGCAGATTTGCTGAGTTTTTGACTGGCTTCTTTTCATCCACTTGTCCAGAATAGGGTATTGGTTTTTGCAGCATGCACAAACCATCCTGTAAACACTTGTGGTTTGAGACTGTGTTAAGAGAATGACAATGCTGCAAGGGTTCAAAGGAGATGGAAGAGGGAGGGACACTATCTCAGTGGCTTTGAGCAATGAGGCTCCTTCAAGCCTGCTGCCAATGGTGGGGAGCTGGGTGGTAATCAAAGTGGAGGGGTTGGAGAAGAGCTTGATGACAAGGAAGACTTCCAGGAGTACCTTTCCAGTCAGAAAGAGGCAGCTGTTTTGGAAATTCAGAGACTGATCCAGCTAAAAGGAAAGGTATCATTGCCTTCAGTGGTGTAGGAAAAACCCTAGTTTATGTTTTCTCCTTACATTATTCTTGCTTTGCAAGAAGAATCATGGATAAGTTTGATCAGTCAGGAAGGACTTCTTGGCCTTGTGTTGTGCCCATCCCAAGAGCTTGCTAGGCAGACAGTTGATGCTAAGGAGAGTTTGCTACTGTCTTGAAGGACAAAAGCTGATGACGAGGACAGTTTTATGCAAAGTAGAACACTGCTCATTCTTGTTAATTTTTTTGTGTTGAGGACCATTATATTTGTGGGTCAAGGAGAGACTCTGCTGTCTCTGAATCTGCCAATGATCTTTCCCAAAAATCTTGAATGCAGAACAGTTTTGCTAAAGGGTCTCAGTATGGCTTTGCAACTTTTTACTCAGGCAAATGTCAGCATCAATGGGCAAAACAATCCTTTCAAGGGTTGATGTCCACAGATTGCAGAGAGATGAAAAATGTCTTGCAGATAACAACCTATTCCCACTGCAAAAGATTCAGAAACCTGATTCGTTGTCTTTCTGACACTTTTGCTCCAATTCGACAGTGCATATATCCTGCAAAAGCCTTGAGACTCTCTGGGTTTGTATTGTACAATTTCCAGGTGCATCATCATGTATAATGTTCTTGGTACTCTCTTCTGTGTACATCCAGAGTGAGAGGGAGGCGAGTACAAGAGGAAGGGGGATGCACTCCCAATTCAACCAGAAGCTCAGATTCTTGTCATTTGAACAACAAACAATTCCACAGGCTTGTCAGCAGGAGTGCTACTGGATTTCATTTGAGCTCCTTGGAGAGCCAGAGATGGCTGAGCTATACTTCAGTGAGCCATTCATGACCATCAATGAAGCTCAGCTGATACAATGACTGCACATTTGCCTCAGTAAACTCGTGTGACCATGGAACTCTTGTTTTCTGGTTTGCTCCAGGTCCCCAGCATTTCAGCTCTCCGAATGTCACTGTGCTGTCATATGTAATGGGTATGGACACTGGAAAAATCAGCACTCGTTGCAGCAATGCTCAAATGCATCATGATAGATCTGTAGAATGTTTTTTTTCCTAATTGTATTGGCTTGTATTTTGGAAGCACTTTCTGATGATTGTCAGCACGTGCTGATGCTTCAATGTTTGATCATGAGATCTATGTAAAGAGATGTCAGAAACTTTCTTACCTGTCTCTGGAAGTGTCATGGTCCCAGTCATCCCAGCCTCCTGGTGCAAGCATGTTGTCAATGTAGGAGTAAGCATAAATGATGCGAGAGTAGGGACCCATTGCTCTTCCAAGGTAGTTGTAGCCTGTCCCAGTAAGAGTGCAATTCATGAATGAAAACCCAGTTGATTCACTTGCAGTTTGCCTGTCTTGAGCTGCAAATGCACCATAATCCACTGCAGTTGATACCAGTGTTGACAACTGTGGGCCAGGATACTCACTGTAAGTCATGTGCAGGAAGCAAGAGACGAAAGAAAACATTTCAGTTTGAACTGGATTGAGATATGTTCCACATGGATCTGAAGATGCTCTTCAAATTTTCAGTTGCAGGAAGCATTTATGAGCCAAGAAAATTTTCAGTTCAAAGTGGATCTCAATATGTTTGGCATGGATCAGATGCTCTTCAGCTTGCATCTGAGGATATTCTTTGGATTTTGTTGTGATGCATAAAGAAAGCTGGTCTTTTGGGTTGGTGGAAAAAAACTACCATGTAAATGGATTGTCCGTTTCCAAACACGAAGTCAATGGAGCCTTCAATGTAGCAATTCTTGAAATAGTGGCGGCCAGTGTCGTCACAGAGAGTATCTTGACCTCCAAAGAAGCTACAGCTGTAGAATGCTGCCATGTCACCTGATATTCGAAAAGCTGCACCTTGTTTACCATTAGTTCCTGCTGGTGGTGAAGGAGCTGTATTCTGCGGGACAGGACAGCACCAAGTTCCAACTTACAAGATAATCATCACATTGTTCTTCTTGGTTCCTCTTGAGCACCATATCAAGAAGTACAGAAAAAAACTTGAAAGATTTACTGACAGGAATCATGATATTGAGCAGAGAGACAAAAGATCTGATCAAACCCGGAATGCAATGTCACGAGCAATGAAGTGGGGGGCAAAGACTGTGACTGAAGCAGTATTATAAGCAGTGAGTTGCTGGCCATCAGAGCCAAGGTCACTTGCAATGTCATGCCAAGTTATGGTTGTTACATCTGCACCAGCTCCTTGGAAAGTCAGATATGGTAGGTTGTGAGCGACTACCACCTTCTCCCTGCCATCTTACCCATGCTCCCTCATGAGCACTCATGAGTCTTCTCATCATCATCATCATCAACATCATTGATCCTCTTCACCAGCTTGTGACACAAATAGTACTGTTTCTTCCTCATGAAATGTTGTCTCAATTCTCCAGATCTTCAAAGCATCCAAATCTCAAGCTCTCTTAGACTGGAGACTCATACACTCTTGGTCTGGCCATTCCTCTTCCTAGAGAGATGATCAGTCTTCCCTCAAAGCACCTACAGTTCTGTGGGACTACCAGCTGCTGACATTGGTTCCAGATGAGAGAGAGAGAGAGATTGGAAAAGGTCTAAGCTTACAAGTAGGTGCCAGCATTGATGTGGATGATGACTTTGTCAGGATTTCCATTAGGAATCGAATTGACAGCTTCCTGCACAGATCTGAAATGCCCCTGGGATGAATTTAAGTCAACCACTACATGCCGACTTCTCTTAGAGGAGGAGGATCTGCTCCTACTCTGCTGCTGCAACAGCTGCAAGCCACGGTAATCAGCTGCTGGACTAGGAACTGCCTGCTGCAAATCATCAACAGACTGACCAACAACCACATTTGAAGCTTGATCTGGGAGCCTCCAGCTACTACTCCCCCTATTGCACTCCACACACCTCATCACAATCATCTGCCATGAATCCATGACCAGAAGGCTGAAAACTACTACAACCATGATCTGTATTCTTTGATGCCAAACTGTACATCTCAACGATCCTTTGCAACAACAAGAATGCCATTGCCTGAATTCCATGGCAAGTATAATACAAATTCCTAGAACACCAGTGTACACACAAACATTTAACATGTAATGAGTGAATTGCACTCTAATCACCACCCACAACAGGGCACTGCTAGCTGATTTCTTTGAGCTGAAAGTTTCTGATCAATTGAATTGTCAGAGGCTGCAAACTAATGAATTGCACACTTTGATCACCAACCCAACAAAGTAGCCAATCTCTTCTTCTTCTTGCTGCTGCAACTGATCTCAAATTCTGCCAAAACAATAAATGAATTGCAACTCTAAATCACCAACGCCACTACATGCATTGGGAGCTAATTTCCTGCTAAATTCTGTCAAAACAAACTAACAAATCAATTGCATATAATGAATGAAATAGAGTGCGAGATTGCTGATCTGCCAAATTCTTTTTCCCTGTAAGCACCCTAAAAGCAAATAAGAAAGTTCATTCACAGATGGCTACTACTTATTAATGTGTACAGCAATAGTAACATTACAAAACTCCACATTTTATCCCAAATTACTTGCCCCGAGTCCTACTCTTTAACCAAGCCCTTATGTGAACATCACTATTCATGTCATGGAAGATCTAAATCAACCCTATCTTGCAAGTCTCCATAGTTTAAAAAACTTTCACCTCATGAGTTTTTAGAGGGTGTTTTGTGATGATGTAAGTTGTAACAACTTGTCAGATCCCACAGATTCATCTATCTTCCACATTGATTCTTCATTTTTACAACTTGAAATCAATTCACATGCTTACTTACAACTTCAAATTCATTCCTCATTCCCTTTCGAATTACCACAGCTCTGACTGTTTGACTACTAATTACTTCATGCTGTTCAGAACATTGCTTTGGACAGATCTTGTTTCACATCCCTC
>Ga0116231_10008715_pt1 | contig 17618 bp, 17 predicted proteins | sample S1TSphgellanicum_2_FD_89695 | JGI IMG/M metagenome (GOLD analysis project Ga0116231, IMG submission 89695) | Host-associated microbial communities from peat moss isolated from Minnesota, USA - S1T2_Fd - Sphagnum magellanicum MG | ecosystem: Host-associated > Plants > Peat moss > Unclassified...
AAACTCTTCGTACTTGCCCTTCTCATCGTTGAATTTCTGCTTCACAGCCTTCAAGTAGCTCAACGCATCCTCCGCCGTTAACTTCTGCTGCTCCGCCGTCAACCCCTGCTGCTGCTGCTGCTGCTGCTGAACCCCAACCTCCGCCCTCTCCCCACCACCACCTCCCCCTTCCCCTACACCACCACCAGCACCAACAGCGGCTGATGGCCGCTTAATTCTTGGCCCACCTCCCCCACCCTTACCATCATCTCTACTGCGCTTCATGATGCGTCGCGCCCACAGCTCATGCGTGAATGGAGATAACCCAATGCGCGTGCTTACTGCTCTTAGATTTTCCCCGTAGATTTTTGCCGCCCTGCAAGAGACGAACGAGAGAGAGAGCGAGAGCCGCGCACACACACACACGCACAAACAAACAAAGAGAGAAAGAGAGACGAGAGAAGAGTCGCGACTCGCTGGTTTTGTTCGAACTTCGCGATTCGAACGAACGAATAAACGAACGAACGAACGTTCGAACGTTCGAACGTTCGTTCGTTCGTTCGTTCCAACGTTCTAACGTTCTAACGTTCGTTCGTTGTATGCATGGGTTGCAAAGCGATTGAGCAAACGACGACGACTACGATACAGTATCTATACAAACGATTCCTACTACCTCTGTCCGGTAACCTAAGTTTGTACTGTATCCATACACACACAACTCCCTAATACCGTTGTCCGGTGACTAAACTTGTACTGTATTCATACCACACGACTGCCTACTGCCGGTGTGTCCGGTGACTGTAATTTGTACTGTATTCGTACACACAACTAAAGCTACCTACTAACGGAGACTGCCATTCTACTGTATTCATACACATGACTACCTACTACCGGTGGACAACAACAATTTGTACTGTATTCATACACGCAACTGTATACTACCGGTGACTACTCTTGTACAGTATTCATACCACATGACTACTTAATACAAGTGACTACCATTGCACCGTATCCATATTCTGTAGAATACTGTTGGTGACTAATACTGTATTGTATTCATATACGATTACTGCAGGTGACTGACAGCTATGGTACTGTGAAATCAGTATAAAAAATAAAAATAGTTCATCCCTTTCATCCACTGCTGGTCTTTTTCATCCCATGTGTACCATGTTTCATCCAAATATTTTCTATGTTTTTTTTTTAAATATCCCACATTTCTGCGTGCCTATAGATTTGCAATTTTGTGTTCCTGGGCCAAATTTTTTTGCTTTCTATTATTTCATTCATTCAAGGGATTTTCTTTATTTTCTATGTCCAAATTTTGTATACATTATACATGGGTAAACTTCATTTCATCCAAATGTGGTTTTACATCCAAATGCTTCAGACCTCATCTTTGTATGGCTTAGGAACACACATGCAAAAATGATGGATCTTAAATGTGTGACCTAATTTTTTTGTATGGCTTTTTTTAACATTTATTAAATAAATAAAAAATACCCATTTAACAACAAAACAATTGACTTCAAATGTGTGACCTAATCTTTTTATGGGTTTCTAGACCGTTATCATAATACCCGTCAAATGATGGGTTTTTAATGTGTGACCTAATCTATGTATGGGTTTTAACGGTTATCATAATACCCATCAAATGATGGGGGTTTTAATGTGTGACCTAAGTATGGTCTTTAACGGTTATCAGAAGCCCCGTCAATTGATGGGTTTTTAGTGTGTGACCTAATCTTTGTATGGGTTTTAATGGTTATCTGAAGCCCCGTCAAATGATGGGTTTTTAATGTGTGACCTAATGTTTTGTTTGGGTTATAGTGGTAATTGGAATACCCATCAAATGATGGGTTTTTAATGTTTAATCTAATCTTTGTACAGGTTTTAACGGTTATCAGAATACCCGTCAAATGATGGGCCTTTAAGGTGTGACCTAATCTTTTGTTGGGTTCTAATGGTTATCAAAATAATGTATAACCTAATCTTGGCATGGGTTTAAACGGTTATCAAAACACTGTCAAATGATGGGTTTTTTATGTGTGACCTAATCTTGATATGGGTTCTAACGGTTATCAGCATACCCCTCAAATGATTGGTTTTTAATGTGTGACCTAATCTTGGTACGGGTTCTAACGGTTATCAGAATACCCATCAAATGATGGGTTTCTAATGTGTGAGCTAATCTTCGTATGGGTTCTAACGGTTATCAGAATACCCATCAAATGATGGGTTTTTAATGTGTGACCTAATCTTCGTATGGGTTCTAACGGTTATCAGAATACCCATCAAATGATGGGTTTTTAATGTGTGACCTAATCTTCGTATGGGCTTGTAATGTGAACGCTAGCTCATTCACATTCACATCAAAATGTTGGGCTTCAAACGTGTGACATCGTCTTCTATGGTTTTTTTTTTAATACTCAATCACAATGAAGGATTTGAAATGTAGTATATGACTTAGTCTTGTATGTGTTAGGTGAAGCCTTATGGAAAGGGCAGCTACTGAGCATTCTACATCTGGAAAAGTTCCTCTTCTCTCCACAAAGGAACTTTCATGCTTATAAGATGTCCTCTAAGTAGTACACACGGTGAAAGTGACAGCCATGCTTTACGATTTTTTTAATGTTTACGCAACCATGCATTAACATGAAAATGATGGACTTGAAAAATGTGTGTGACTTGATCTTTTTGTAACGCATATGCAAGTACCCATTAACAAAGGGATTTCAAATGTGTAACTTAAGTAAGTAAGCCTTTTGCCATAATGGTAAGTTTGTTGTTGAGAAAGGGAGAGGAAAAAAAAAGGGGGGAGAATAACAAAGTAACCGCAACAAGCAAGTACACATTATTTGGGTTGATCATCCAAAAGCTTGTCAACCCTCGTTCAATTGGGAGTACATTAAATCAAATTTATATTTAGAATTAAAACCAAAATTAATAATGATAAATAAATGATTTTTTTACTTTTTCTTAAACCTATATATTTTATTTTATTTTATTTTTTAATTTGTTAAAAATAATGCTATTGATGTGTTAAATTTTGACATTTATTTGAAACCATATTTCATCTATATTGTCAATTACATCCCCCTATCCTCATTCTCCTTTCTTCTTTCCCCTTTATGTTCCCATATGATTCCCAATACTCCATCATTATTTATCTCACAATCTAAAAATTATATTTTTCCTTTTGATGTCCATGTAGGTGGGTATAGGGAAAGGGGTTAGGTTGTTGAAATAATTAGTACAATTTTACATTCTATTAAAAATTTGTTGAAGTTTTGACATTCTAAAATTTGTTTTGTTTATTTTCTTCCTCTTCTAATCAAATTTAATATATTATCATTGAAATTACTATAAATGTCTTAGAAGAAATGGTTTTCAATGGAATACTTATGTTGGAATTATTTTCTATTAAATTGTGGTTGAAATTTAAAGGTCTTATAATCTATTTCATTCAACATTTCTCCCCTTCCCTATCAAGATAAATTTATTCTCATTCAAATAACTATATGGTAATAATAATATTTAAATGAAATGTTTATCATACAATTGTTTTCGTACACATTTTGGTTGAATTTTCCATGTCCTATTATATATCTAATTCAATTTTTTTCCACTCTTTTCATCGAAAACAATATATTATCATTATAATTACTATATAAATCTTGAGAATAATAATTTAAAATGAAATACTTATGATAGAATTATTTTCTTTCAAAAATTGGCTTTAAAATAATATGTTTTGGTCATTTCCCCCCTTCTTCTTATCAAAACAAAAAAATATTATACAAGTGATGGGAATAATGGGTAGTTTAAATTGAAATATTTAATATCAATTCACACTTGCTAATAAGCTACCCAAAATAATCAAAAATATAATTATATTATAAATTATGAAATTTATTGATTTGCTTAAAACATCATTAAGTCATTTTGAAATTTCAATGAATATTTCAACATCCTCATTCATACATATCAAACCTAATTAGGTAAATAACCAAATAATAACCAAAGGTCTCTCATTATTCATGGTCATTTTCAAAATGACAAATCTTATCTACTATCCTTACCAAATGTTTGTTATCATTCAAATTTCATGGATGAAAGTTTCATCAACATTGCATATGTGTTGGTCTGCATGCCGTCATTTTAAAAACACAATTATGCCATTGTTCTAGAACTTTGGATCCTTGATGTGCTTTCAGTTTTGGGTCCAAATTCGATAAAAGGAACTATTAACAACATTTAGATAATTTGTGAAAGTTTTGATTAACTGTAAATATTGTGTTTTCACATTTGTTTCACTATGTTGAAATCATTATTTACAAGCTTAAAATTTTGTTGAAAGGTATTCTAAATTCATTGAATTATTTTCAAATTTATTTAAATTTTATATTGATATATTAAAAAGGGTGTGTCACAAATATAGCACACATTTTCAAAATTAATTTAATGCACTAAACTTGCAAACACATGTCAAGTAATAAACATTGGTTACACAAAAATAAATTCTTTTGTTTATGTTTCCATCCCTTTTTCATTATCTTCCTTTGTATTTTTTATGTTGATTTTGTTCTACTTATCTTCAATTATTTTGAGTATATTGAATCGTCAATTGCTTTGAATCATTTATTATGTCTCCAACCTTTTTGTTTACTTTGTAGCCCATCACCATTCTTGTAGTTGTAATGCATGAATTGAAAGTTCATTCTTTTCATGTAATTCTTACAATTGGTTTTATAAGCATGTAAGACTTTATCATGCATGGCCATGAACAATTTTAGTTCCACATGACATCTTTTTCAAAAGATGATTCACAATTTTTCTTTGAAATGACGAACAACATTTTGATTTTTCATTACTTTCATATTTTTTATGTGTATGAACTCTTAAGGAGTAAAGAACTTCATGATTGGGTTAAAGCAAGATCTACCACATAGTACTCCCATTTTTTGATGACACAATATGTTGATCATCAATAGATTGAACATTTTTGTGTCGAAAAATAAAGAATTTGTGCAATGTTTGACACAAATGTTGAAACCTACGATAGAAAAAAACAATAGCAAGTTTTGATTTGTAATGTTTGTGAATTTTCATGTGGCTTGTAGTTTTGTATTAGTTGGTTCACACATCTCAATATCTATATTATTTTGAAATATTTGTTGTCGAGAAATTTATTATGCATTTGGTGTTGCATGAGTTTGTTCACATGTTGTGAATACAACAACATTGAATAATTGACTCAAATGGCTTAAGGGGAATGGGAAGGTTGAAATGATGGTTAAATTCATATATTTTGTGGCTCATCATCAATCCATGGCACATTAAATGTACACAAATACATTTTTAAAAAGTTGAAAGGTGAATGTTTTGTAACTAATTATTATTCATTCAAGTTGAAAGGGTACAACAACCATATGCAAGCCATAATGGATCATTGTAGGTGGTTTCGAAACATTTTTATTGATATATTTAAGCTATTAATGATGTCTAATTCCTATGGTGTTTTTCTTTGTACTATTGTGTCATTGATGGAAATTTTATTTGTTGTTGATTGTGAATAAGAATTAATTAAGTTATACATTGTAGGCAACAAAGGGTATCCCTTCCTGGCTTAATTGATGGTGCACCACAAACAAGTCAACATATGACATAGTTTTCTTAAAATGTTATATAATCAACAATTGTATCATGGTCAAAATATGGTCAAAAATTCTTCCTAAATCTTGAAGATTTATCAAGAATTTTTTGTTGAAAATAAACTTACATATCTTTTTCTACCTAATGTTGCAATATGATTTTGAATAGCAAAGATGAGGATGTAAAATCACTAATGGCCTAATTGGATGTTGAAAAGTAAGTAGATTAAGGTGCAAGGAGGAGGGACAAACAACAAAATGCAAGCATTAATATTGAATTTAAACAAGTTCCTTTGTAAGATGATGAGGTTTCTACAAAATCATAATTTGAACATTATTTTGGAAATTGTAGGTCACAAATTTGAAGGTGTTGAATAGCTCGTGGCTTTGTTTTAATTTCTAGAATGCACATGCTAAAAAGTTTCAAAACATCATCAAATTGGAAATTGAAGGTTCAACATCTTCTAGATTTGCTTCATTCAACTATATTTTTAATTTTAAATTGCCTACATTGTTGTATCACCAACCACATGTGTGTTGACTTTTAGATTTTCATCATCAACATAATTGAAAGCAAGTCCTTAGGTGGAAGTATTTTAGCTTTGTCTTGAATTAAGACATGACTCATTGCCAAACTCAAATTTGACAACACGTTAACCTTGATTCTTGCTTATGTGATGAACTTTTTTTTCTTTGGCCTTGAAATAATGTAAATGTTATTTGGTTATCTAGTCTTAGATTCTGTTGTGACATTTTTCAATCTCTATTACATGAGATTCATGGGTTCCACAACATCAATGATAACCTTGTTATTCTTTTCTAAAACTTCAATGACCAAAGAGAAAACATATGATCTCTTGCATTTAATTCCAATGTTTTAAAATGCTATTAGTGTTGTTGAATGATTTTTATGTGTACGAATATTGTATGTATATTCATACGTATAAAATATGTAATCCTCTAGTGTATAGAAATAAAACTTAATTGAATACAATTTCTCCAAATCTTTGTGAAGAGGCATGTAAAAGGTTTTTCTTATTGCATGTATCAAATCTTATATTATTTATTACAATGTTCTTCTTCTTAATCAATGCCTCTATGAATGAGTAAATTTAACATGGTATCAAAGCCTAATTTTTCAAGGTTAAAAAGTTGATCAATGATGGTGGGTGAAAATCAATGAATAAAACAAAATATGTCACCTTTATGATTTCAATGAGAAGTTAATAAATTGAAATATTTATGAACAATTGAAGGAAGTTAATATTATAAAACATTAAATGAAATTTGTGAAATTTGATTATAACGATATATCTTGGAATCCCCCATTAGTTTCAATAATTGTACTCATTGTTGACATTGTTGTATTACATTGGAGGATGTAAACTTTACTATGGCCAAGTCACAATACAAATCAACAATGATTTAAATCACAAGTAAATCAATTGAATTTTAGGTGAAATTAAAGATGGTTCAATACCAAAGTTGATGTTAGTCCTTTTACTAAATTTGATGGACAATACTTTCATTTGTGAAAACACATAATTACACCATTGTTTAAATAAGAAAAAAAATTGGTTTATTGTTAAAAGAACAAAGGCCAAGTTAGTAGATCATATTGTAATTGAAATTACAATAAAAACCCTTACTTTATTAGTCATAGGAGCTAGAAGCACAAGTGATTGAGTGGAGCATGATAATCTCACATTTACAAGCATTCACAATTATTTAAACAATAGTGTTATTTCACAAGTTGATTAAAAATTAACATAAAACAAAACGTGGCTAGAATTAATACAAATATTTGAGTCAAAAGATGCAATAACAAAAATGTATTTAAAGGACAAATTGCAAACCTTAAAATGAACAAAGGAGACAATGTTACCAAACATATTCATAAATTTAAGTTTATTTTACAATAGTTCATCACTGTAAAAATTCTAATTGAAAATGACAATTTTGTACTATCTCTTATGAAAAGCATGTTGATAAGTTATAGAATTTTCATAAGTTCATTGTGACAATAAGCCAACTTAACCTTGCAATCTTTAATCACTACTTTATTACAAGAAAAAATATTTATGAAAAGTTTAGGAAGTGCATTAAATAGTATGAGTGTACTCCATGTAAAAACAATTTACATGTGCAAATTTACATCACAAATTTATAAGCTTCATGGGTAAGTTCGAAATCCATATGAAAATTTTTATTTTATAGATTTTTATTATTTAAATATGGATGTTGTGCACTATTTAAACTCAAAAGTTGTGTGCACAACTTTCATGTGTAAACAACGTGAATAGACATACAACATCCGAATCTAAACAATATGAATAGGCATATGACATTCATGTTTAAACAATGTGCATGACATTGATGTTTAATCAATACAAGTAAATAAATGACACATGTGTCTACTCCATATGATAATTATCAAATCATGGCCCATGAAGTTTGTGATGAAATTTTCAATGGATTATTTTTTCCAAGTAAAGGAAAAAAAACCACATACTTTGACAAAAGGAATATAATTAAAACATCTTTTTATTGTAAGAAAGTTGGTCACTTAATTAAAGATTGTCATTAAAAAATTGCAACCAAATTAAATGCTGAGAAAATAATAATCAAATAATATAATCACACACAATGAAAAATTGTATATGATAGTCTTATTAGTAAGAAGGAAGTGATCATATTTGGTATGTGGATATAGGGGCAACTTCTCATACGTCCCATGACATAAAATCATTGAAACATATGAAAATTGTTCAATAATCAAATCGTGTATTTAATAAATAACATTACACATCATATGTTTGGTCAAGGAGGGGTTTCCATTAAACAAAAAAATGGTGAAATTAAGGACATTCGAAAAACAATTTGATTTGATCGGTGGTGAAATTATCATCAAAACGGGGTAATACATCTTCAAAAATTCAAAGGTCAAACCATAGTTATTTGCAATATAGAATTTGATTTATATAAATTGGAAAAGACTAGGTTAATGAAAAAAAAACCAAACACATAATTATATTTAGGTATGTAATATTCCATGAAATGTCAAATAAAAAATGATTTCCCATATAAATGATGAAGTAACACTTATTACTTAACATTTGATCATGCATTTTTTAATATCATAATAAAGTTTTCTCCCTTTCAAATGAAATCTCCACTTGTACTTCAAGCTCCAACTCAAGACCTTCAAATTTCAATTCAAGTCATTAATAATTCACAAGTCATGAATAGTGCAATACCAAACCATAGTGGTGGATATAATAAAAATGCACAACATTCAGCAGGTCCACTTCTAATGAAAGATACATCTAGAGACATAGGGGATAAAAATATTGGAAAAAGTAATTTACATACTAAAAAATGATTGATCAAATAGGTTTAAACTCAATTTGTCTATATGTAACTAATTCAATAGTATGTCTATTTTGATGATGGTCACTAGAAAATGATTGGTCAAATTGAGTTTAAACCTATTTTTTCATTAAAACTTTGATGTATTCTACTATAATATTTAAACGTTAAAAACTTATGAGTATATTTAAAAGCTATTGAAAATGGAGAATATTCAATAATTCATCTACTTTCACCTACTTGTACAAGTTTGGACAACTAAAAAAAGTTTTAAAAAAAGTATAGTTAATTTTTAAAAATTATTTGAATGTATATAATATATGTAATTAATCAACATCATTATGATAAAATAAAATATTGTCCTCATGTTGATCATTAAATAAAAAAACATTTCTATTTTCGATACTTTAAAATTTGTTTATGGCTACTTTTTTTGTGGTGACAAGGATAAAAACTTTTATACTTTACCATGATTTCACCCTTAAACTTGATGCAATTTATGTTTTGGAATTGTTACATTGATGGAAAAATATATAGGAAATTTGTAGAAGTTAGTCTTCACAATTCCCATAATTCACATATGGCTTGCAAGTTTCTTAAATATTTATACAATTTAAGACAATCACCATAAGTGTGGTATGAAAGATTTGATTTTTATTTTATTTCTAAAATATTCAAAAGGACTTGGCTAATTCACAACCACCTCATGGAGGATTTCAAGTACTTGTAATTTATATAAATGACTATGTGCTTGTTAGCAATAGTTTTAATATGTTATCCTTATGATTGAATTTGACATGATAGATGAAGGTCCTAGTCATTATTGTATAGGAAATCAAATATTTAAAAATTGAAATGAAGGTTGGATAATTTTATATGAAGCCAAATATTTGTTTAATGTACTACATTACTATGACATGGCTATTGTTAATTCTATTCCTACACCAAAATTTGGAATCAAATTTAGCAAAACAAATTGTCTTAAATCAATCGATGATTAAGAGAAAATGACTTCATATCCTTATTTTCAAGTTGTGGGGAATCTTATGCATGTCATTATGAATAGTAGATTTGATTGTGCTTTTACTATAAATAATCTTGCCCAATACATGTCCAATTCAAGCATTTCACATTAGTAAGCCATTAAACATGTGTTATAATATATTTAAGGTAGAATTAACATGGGTATAAATATCAATGCTGAGATGATGGCAATGTTTTGCATGGATATTTTGATATGGACTAAAAATTTGATAAGTACACCTATAAATCCACATATGGTTACTATTTTTTGATTGTAAGAAGTGTCCTACCATGGGCAAGTAAAAAATAGACCTCAATTGCCCTCTTTAACATAGAAAGTGAGTATATGGGCCTTTTTAAAGTAGCTGCAATAGATATTTGGTGGAGACAAATATTACAAAACCTTGGTTTTTCACAAGTTGATTTGACCGCTTTTTATTCTTATAGCCAAAGTGTTATAGCCTTCATAACCAAAGTTTCATTTGAGGAATGAACATGTTGATACACAATATCATTTTACCTGCAAAACACTTCAAACCAAACAAATTAAACTTAAATACATTTCTATTAGTGAAATGATTGCTGATATTTTAACAAAGTTTTTGCCCAAAAAAAAAACATTTTCACTATTTCACCAATTTTAGTGTAGACATTATTTCCCAACCATATGATTCTATGAGTTCCAAGCCCATAAGTCCTACCTTAATGGTTTATGTGGGAGTCTCTCCCCACATGCATCACCCAAATATCCAATGTATTCAAAGGAATTCCAAGAATAATTATTGACATCCATGTTTTGGCATCTATGTTTTTTTTTGTTGATCATGAGTATCTGGAATGAAAGATTTTAAGGCACTAACAAGGTATGAAAACGACCATAGCTTCATGCTTAAATTCATTTAAAGAAAACAAATATAAACATTATTGACTTAAAATTGGAACATCTAATTACCCATTATTGGATAGAGTTGGGTTTCAACATGGTTTTAAAAAAAATATGAAATCTATTCCAACCTCTCAAAGCTCAAATATAAAGCAAAAGAAACAATGGTGGGTTCATAAGTTAAATGCATGGGAAGATTATTAAATTACAAGAAATATTGAATGTTCAAAGGCTTGGCTCAACTTTCAAGGAACAATTTCACCAAGTAATAAACACCATTTTATTCCTTGTCATAAATCATATAAATGTAACCAAGGAGTGAATGTGGGAAGATGGCCAAATGTTAACCATGACCCCATTTATGAAAATGTTTATCTATAAATGAGGTACATGAAAAATATTTATGATAATCAATGATTAATAGGCAGAAATCTATCGTGACCTATGTTAAAGGATTTACCACCCAAGCACTCCAAACACTAGTAAAAAATATGGAATTACAATTGCAAGTTATACAATTGTTGTTACTTCAATTCAACAATGGATCCATAAGCTATGAGAGTCAACAACAAAAAAGGAAAAAAAAAATTTGAAATAGAAGAAGAAAGACAATATTGTAATCTCTAATAGAAAATGACCCATGTATGAAATATTGCACAAACAATACACTAGAGAACTAGTGGGAGTGTAAGAATATTGTATGTATACAATTTGTAGTCCTTCAATGTACAAAAATAAAACTTAACTAAAATTGATCTTTCCAAATCTTTGTGAATAGTCATATATAAAGGTTGTTCCAACTCAATGTATCAAATCTTGTATTATTCATTAAAACATTATTCTTTTCTATCAAGGTTTCTAGGAATGAGTAAATTTGATAATAGGTGTTATAATTGAAAGAGTGTTCAAGATATTAACACAATTGTAATGTTGATTGTCTTAATTAAATTGTGAATAAGCATCCGATTTATGAAATTTACTTGATTAACTTCCTTGTGTTCTTCCATTTGCATTTGCAACTTTTGGTCATTCATTTGCATGTTTTTCAAGAACATAATGATCTCCCAAAAAATCATGCATCTTAACATCTAAGGTGAAAAAGAATTTTTATCCTTTTCATTTAGTTGCATGTAAACCACATTTTTTTCATGTTGAATGTTTGTCACATGTCTAGGTGTGTTGATCATCCTCCTCCTTATAATGTTTTAATAACATTCTAAAATTCCTTGTTGAAGGGTCTTAGAAGATGACATTAATTGCATTCTTCAATTGTTAAGTCCCATAATGTTGTGTGGTGGACAATGTGTGATAATCTAAGATTTTTTGTAGTTAGAATTTAGGCCATTATCTTCACACACTTTTTGGTTGCAAAAGACTTTCAAGTTTATGACCTTGTGCAATTCTTCAACATTTTAATCCCACTTTTAGATGGTAAATATGATGTGAAAGTGTGAATTGACAAGTTCTTTTAAAGCTATGTGCTTCAATTTCTTACATCAAATTAATGACAACACCTTGGAGCTTTACCAATTACCTACCTTTGGTGCAAAGGCGTAGCATTTGTGATTATTGTTCACAATGTTATAGTTGTTCCCAACATTGTAGTTGCTCCACACAACATTGCACCTATTTTCATTGGAACTTGAAGAGGTAGTGTCTAAGCTAATCTCCCCCCTTTCTTATCTTTTCCATGTAGAATTTGATTATTGCAATTGAGAGTTTGTACTATCAATCAACATAAACTATTGAAAATTTGTTGCACAAGGATGTTGCAAAGATAATATGCTTATGTTTGTGCCTTACAAAAATGCAACAAACAAATTAAACAACATGAAACAATGACCATGCAAGAGAGAAGTTCAAACAATTCAAAAAGACGAGCACACAAAAATGAAAGGTTCGATAATGAATTAATATATTATCAGCTTAAAAATATGTTCACACCTAATGTTAATCAATTAACATTTTGAATCCTTAACATTAGTCTATGTTAGGGTTTAGGTTACTTTTTTATTTTTAACATTAACATGTTAACTTAACACTTTAGGTATAGACATGTGTCTACACCTAGTGTCAATCTAGCATTAGTTTTAAGGTTATTAACCTAACAATCATTTAACCTAGTCTTGCGTTTAAACTTCATTAAACCTTAAACTAACATTTCAACGGTTATGACAAAAGTGGCTATGAATTGTTGGTGCAAAGTTTTGACGCAAAGTTTTCGTGCAAACTTTCATCATCACATAACATGCATCACGTTGTGTGATGATGCAAGAAATAAGAAGTTAAAGTTCTACCATCCTACATTGTTTGTTCATTTTGTTGTGTTTGTTTTTACTATTTGCTCATCTTCACATCGTTGTTTTCATGTCTATAGTTGTTCTACACTTAGTTTTTTGTTTTGTTTGTTGTCTGTTTGTCTTCATATAAACACTTTGGGCACATGCACTTGGTTCACCAATCATTGTTAGCTCATTTTCACATCATTGTTTTCATGTCTATAATTGCTTTGCACTTAGTTGTTTGCTTGTTAGTTGTTTGCTCTCCTTCATATTGTCACTTTGCGCATTTGGTTTGCTGATCACTATTCATTCATCTTCACATCATCATTTTTACATCTATAATTGTTTTGTACTAAGTTGTTTATGCTCAACTTCACAAATATTCATTCAAACTTTATGCATCAACTTTCTATAGCAACTTTCTGTGTTCAAATTTTTTACATCATTTGTTTTGTGTTTTTTTTGCTATATTCAATTGTCATTTTTGTGAAAATAACAAGAGTTTGTCAATGTGATGGACATTGACAATGAACTTATAATTGGATTTCTTGTTTTGTTGATCATGTTATTACAAAGTTTGTGTTTTCACATTGAAATGATTATTTTTTTAGGTTTTATGTTGAATGTTGTTGTTGTAACTAACATCGAGGAAATTGTTGTTATGTTAGTCTATTTGCATCACAAGATCACATGCAACTTAGGGTTATTGCCCATAAAGCTTGGTCATTGGGTGTATTCTCCTTTTCATGGACATGAATTTTCAAACCTTTTGCATATGAAATTTTGATTTAATGAACCTAAATTGATGTTCATGAAATTGAGTGGACCTAATTCATTTGAAATACCTAGATTCTTTGCATTTCCATGTGCCATGAAACTTTTTACATTTTTTTTATTCATTTACAAAAATGATGTTGCGGTTAGGAAGCTTCAATGATGGCATATTTGTAGTCGCATTGCAATCAAAAAGCTTTAACAATGGTGTATTTGTTGTTGGGTTGCAGTCAAGAAGTTTTGTTGATGACATACTTGCAATTGCATTGTATTCAAAAAGCTTTGACAATGACGTACTTGCAATTGCATTACAGTTCCATTGCAACTAGAGGTTTTGGTGATGGTGATGGTGTAGATACCATTGTAGTAAGGAAGCTTGGCATAGTTATAGTCATATTGTGAGTTGGGAAGTTTAGACAATGGAGCTTTGATAAGAAGCTCTAACAAGGGCATTTGAATTTTGTGCGTGATAAAAGTTTTGAAGCTTTTAATTTACCATAGAATTACATGGTTGATTTTGGGTTAAACAATTTAACAATCTTGCATAGTTCAAGGGTTTAATTGACTTCAGTGATATCTTACCACTCTTTGTTATTTTATTTCTTTTGTTAATAATGTGTTGCCATTGAGTGCCATGTCAGATGCCACATCATCGTTAATGATAACCATAACACCAAATGTGGATGTTAATATTTTAACATTTTCTTGAAATGCAGTTACCATTGTTTTAACAATAGGTGTGAACATACTACAAGTATGAGATTGATAGGTTAGCAAATAGGCACATGAATGTACATTTTTTAAAGAGTTTAGAGTTTACCAACATGTTGACACTTTACCATGTACACTATCATCCAGTGATAACACTATCGATAGTGTGCCAAATCACTATGACACGTATGCTAATTTTTAAAAAGCCAAGGATGTTGAATTTGAACAAAGTTTGCCTTACCAGCAAGTGTGAAACCGCCGTTTAGAAAAAGTTAGGAATCGGGATAGAATCATTTAATTTTTAATTAAATTTGAATTTTGGTCTCCGGAAATCGTACATAATTATTTTTAATTTAATTTTTGGTTCTTGCTTCTTTGCATTTTTATTTTAGGGTTTTTATTTTTTTCTTTTCCCTCGGAAAGTCCGTCTGCTGCAGAAGCGGCAATTGCATGGCGCTCGCTCGCGCTCGCCCGTCGCTTTCTCTCCCTCTCTCGTTCGAGATCCATTTTGCTCGCGGTTTTGCGTCGACGATCGAGTGCGAGGAGAATTGTAGGAGAAAAACGGAAGCAATTTTTATGTGATGAGATTGCGGAGATCATGGAAGTGCAAGGATGCTCTGAAAATGGCACACACTCAAGGATTCGCCGGGGTCCGTGCCACAAAGAATTTTCTTGGCGGGACCTGTTTTCATCAGGGCGTGATTGCATTGCCGCCAGGTTTTCCTTGAATCTTCTTTGATTTTCTGTGTTTTGATTGTGTGTCGGAAGAGCCGTGGAGGAGGGGAATAAGAAGAAGAAGGGGACTTTGGAAAACTGGGAAGATGCGTTAGAGGTGATATTTGCGTGCAAGGAGATGGAGCTGGGGTCAAAGAAGCGGCATCATTGCTTAATTGCTTACAAGTCTAGTTTCTCAGAACACGTCAATGATGACATTGGTGCCAGCGGAGAAGCGGGCACCGCGGGGCAGGGAGAGCCTTGAGGTGGTCGAGAGCCCCACCTATCGGGGAAGCAGGCAAGCATTTGCTCCTCTTTGCTCTTTCTTCCTCCTCTCCATAGGTCGACATGTGTGCTGTTTTGTATTAACAATGTGCAGTAGAATTCATCGCAGTTACTCATCTTGCCAGGAAGAGTTGCAGAACCCAATTTATCCTCTATGTTCAAATTCTCTGAACATCAAGGACAGATCCATTGAAAGACGGATCAAACCTCATGAAGACTTGTATGAAATTTGTCCAAAGAATGGACATCTGAATGTTAACTTCCTCATCTGTTGAATCTACGAAAAAATGGACCAGATGGCATTGTAGTCAGGGAGCAAATGTGCTATTTGCACTAGATTTGAGGCAGTGCAATCTGCCAAGTTTTTTATTAAGGTCTAACCTTGCTCAAAGTACTGAATTTCAGCCAATTCCATCACAGAGAATCAATTTTGTTTTGAATTTTTATGCACCAGCAGGCATACTGCATCTCTTAGAGGCACTTGCAACATGGTGATGTATCCAGAGCTCCCTTTGGATACATCACCATGTTGTGTCTGCTGGGTTGACAGAGGTAATGACCACAATAATGACAAAATATTATTAGGCTTTCCCTCATTATCTCAAACATTTTGTGCCCTAGAACTCGTCCTTTGTAATCAAGGGTTGTGTTTGCCTGAAAGTGTAGTTTGAAAGCATGCTTGATGAGCACTTACATCTGCACCTGTGTTTCCCAAAAGCTGAAGTTTTCAGTCATTTTCTCAGTCTTGCTATTAACTTATCTTTGGAGTGTTTCCTCGTAGATAAGTCAGCATGTTGTAATGTTGTAATTTCTAACTCGGTTTGTGTGAGACACAGTCTCCAAGCTTAGAATGTGGCAACATACGGCCTACATAACCCTGAAGTGCATATTTGTGCTTCTTATTGGTGTTGGTTTGTCCTTCAGTGCCCAAGCTGGCCTTGACATAAAGTGGTGGCTTTTGTCCTAAGTCTATTCTTATATATGCATTCTTCATTGGATATTCCTTGTGTCTCCCAAGTATCTAGTTTTATGCTGCAATCTGTTGGCATTTTTCAGCAACATTGCTGTTGAAAGTTTCTGTTGATGAACATTCGCTGCAACATTTGCCATCATAAGACACTCCTGTATGTTAGGCTTTGTTCTATATATCCTCTATATATCCTCTTCAATGCAGCTCTGGTATTTTCATCACCATCACACTTTGCTCCTGCAGAGGCATAATCAAAATCAAGGCATATTTGAATGGTAAGTGGGGTTGTAGAGAGTGTATGAACTCAATCACTTCCAACAGTCACTGGAGGAATGTGCGCCATGAGTAGGAATTTGAGAGCACCAGGCTAATGGTCTGGTAGACTGCATTTAGTGTTCATGTACAAATGCAACTATTGAACATTGATGGAAGTTTGATCACTGAGAACCCCAGAGTGACTTTTGCATCTAGGACATCTATCATGTGGTAAACTGAATTTTCAAAATTGAGATCCAAGGAGATAGGGGTTCAGAACATACCTTTGTGGTTGCAGGTATAGAAAATATCTAACTTTCGTTTTGCATTGCACTTCTCTTGCTTAACTCCAGTGTCACTAAGCATGGTCCCTGTTGATTTTCATCCTCATCCTGTGTTTAAATACTGCAGGGGATTTAGTCCTCATAGAGTATCTTCTGCTTTTCATCTGTCTCTTTAGTATAGGGTTTTTCTTGGGGCACAATAAAATCAAGCAGGGTGTCTTGGATAGTTTATCTTTACACAGATTCTAGGAAGCATTGGATCTGTTAGAAGAGGGTCGGCTGTGGGCAACTAGGGAACCTCTTGTACACACCAGTGCCTACATTGCATCAGTTCTTGGCCAGGTTTGTTCAACTGCCTGTCATATAAGGAGCATTGACTATCCTTTGGTTTGCACACTGTGAAGTACTACAAATGATGGCAACAAGTAGATGACA
>Ga0116231_10008718_pt1 | contig 17612 bp, 17 predicted proteins | sample S1TSphgellanicum_2_FD_89695 | JGI IMG/M metagenome (GOLD analysis project Ga0116231, IMG submission 89695) | Host-associated microbial communities from peat moss isolated from Minnesota, USA - S1T2_Fd - Sphagnum magellanicum MG | ecosystem: Host-associated > Plants > Peat moss > Unclassified...
AAATAGGAAAAAATGAAAAAAAAAAAAAATAGGAAAAAACAAAAAAATGAAACAAGGAAAGGAAAATGATAAAAAATACTTTTAAAAGCAAAAGGAAAAAACGGATTATAAAGAAGAAGAAGCAAAACAAAGAGCAAAAAAACTTATAATAATGAAAAAAAACCATACTTGAAAAAGAATGAGGTTTGTCTTCTCTTTCCAAACTACAAACATGCATCCAAACAAACAAAAATACAAAAGTTCAAAAGAAACACTTTATTTTTATTATATTAAATATTTAAAGATCCACAAAATTTTGAAAATAAAAATTAAAAAAACAAAAAACACATAAAAATAAAAAAGAAGTAAAACATGAAACAAATAAAGGGAAATACAGTAAAGCACATTTTTTTAAAACAAAAAGAAAATTAAAAAGAAGAAACAATATAGAGAGGAAACAAAAGAGAAAAAAAAAATTATAGTAATGAAAAGAAAACACACCTAAAGAAGAATGTGATTTGTATTGTTTCTTCAAACTTTAAACCTACATCCAAACAAACAAAAATACAAAAATAAACAATATAATCATTTTATTTCAAGAAACAGAAAAACAAAAAAAAGAAACAGAAAAGAGAAAACGAAAGAGGAAAAAAAAACTTATTTTAAATGTTGTAACAACTTGCAAAAGGACAAGGAAAGGGTAAGTAGAGTGTGAGAGTAGAGCCCAAAAAAAACAAAAGAAAAGAGAAAAAGGAAGAATGCAAAAAAGAGACAAAAGGCCAAAACAAAAAAAATGAGAGAAAGATGATTAGAAAAGCCAATTGCAACCTTTTTATTCTCTCCCAATAAAGATGTTAGATTGTGGCAATTACCAACTACAACCTTTTTTTAAAAATTAACTTAATCACTAACCTAATTTAATTATTAACTTGATATCCTAATCCAAGCTTGGATATTGATAACCAGCTCAAATATCAAGATCCTTATATCTAACATAAACCTCAAATATTAAGGAACATGATATCACATAAGTGATATCAACCCGAATATCACCCAAGATGATATCCGCTGAATATCATGGGTGATATCTAGCCTGATATTCAAATATTCCGGATATCTGCCCATGACTGGTGTATACCTACCTCATACTGGCCAAACAAGTCTTGAACCCAATACCTATCAATCACATTGTCAACCCTAAGACCCATCTTCGACGATGGTACCATAGTCTTAGACCCACTTTATATGGGGATCTAGGGTCCAAATTCCTAGGAACCAATTTGGACTCATTTGAAGCAAATTGAATCCTTGATTTGGACCTTGCCTTGGACCCTAGCTTGCATAGTGGTTCTCCAAACCATGAGCTCTCCTTATGAGCTCTTTTTTTGGGTCCAAACCAATTGATATTCCCTACAAAATGGTGCCATGTATACGTTTAGCCTTGATTTGCCACTTTTTGGTCTTGGACCCTCATCTAAAGGCCATGGGTCCAAATTATGGGCCTCAGCCAATAGGATTGGCCTATTTCATTGGAGCCTGGACCTTGGACCCTCATCTAAAGTATCCCTTAAAAGCTTTAAGCAGTTCCATGATCCATCTGAGTGGAATCTCAGTTCTCTAGGGAGTAGTTCGGATCAAAGTCCTGTTTCCACTTAGTACTTCCTACATTAACTGTCCTCAGCTCTCCCTTACTAGTCTGTAGTTGCTGTTCACTGTTAAGACTGCAGCCTTGGCTTCTGAAATGTCCCCAGTTCTGACACACAACTGCCTTTTGAAATGCAATTGTTTGGCTCCGCAGGCATTTTGTGCTGTAGAATGAGAGCGGATAAGTGAACCTATCAATGATACAAGATACAACCCATATTGGAATTCTTGAGTTCTATTCAACAACAAATATCCATAGGGTACAAAACATGAAAAGACAAAAAAAAAAAAACAATGAATTTTTAACTTGGCAACAAACAGCTCATGAAAGAAAAAACAACGAATTTTTAGCCTGGCAACAAACAACTGAGTCTCTCTTCACTGTAGGTATAGTTGTGGACAAATACCTAAGGCAAACAAAAAAATGTTCAGGGACAAAAATGCTACAAAATCTTCCCCCAAGACTCAGAAGCACCTAGCTCAGATCCTCAACCACTCTGAATGTTGTTAGGTTCACATGCTGATCCCACTAGCTCAGTTGCCTGTTTTGTACTAGTAGAATCTAGCAAGCACCTGTTCATGTTCAAGGCCCGGAGCACAGAAGCCAGTTAAAATTACAAAGGCAAACTTACTGGCAAGACAAATTATAGAACACGCAGGACTTGGGGCCTGGACTTGTATAAGTTGAGTGATAATTTCCTGTTTAGTTTAATTCCCCGTTGAGGAGGCAAGAATCTGTCTTGTTTTATAGTCTGGTGATATGTTTAATCATTGGGCATTATCGTGCTTAATTGCAAAGGCATTGATGTTTCATCAGGCACTCCACAAAGACATCGACATGAAATGTTTTACCATCAAGAGGGCTTTACGCCACGCATGCAGCTGGGGCATTCCCAAAATAATGGGGCCTCAGCCTCCAGCCTCAGGGGCCCATCATCTCAGGAACACACCGGGCCTCTCTCCGTGCACTACCCTACACTTAGCACCAAGTACTTAACCAGTTCCACACTAAGCACTAACATCATAATTACATATGCGTAAATTTCATTCACAATCTTTCCTCCCATCTACCAAGAATCTGCCATTGCAGTACAGGAAATCTATTAAAAAAATCTGTCTGTCATATGGGTACTGACACTAGGCACAAATTTGTGCACCAAAACTACTCACTCTGCAAAGGGAAGAGCTCAACAGTTGTTCTGTTCAATTGCTTAGTTTGGGGATAGACTCCAGAGACCTGATGATACAAACGCTCTTTTTCGTTTATAGCAAAAGAAAAAGGGTAGCCAGTAGTTACATGCAAAATCCCCGCAGTACTACTGCACAATACAGTATTGCACGGTACATCAAGTACCAGCAGCAAAAAATTGCTACCATTTCGTTCATATGTCAGCAAGAAACTGCTAATAAAATGTGTAACATGATGCTCAAGCCATGCTTACAAATGTTTCTGTCTTTCAGAGGCATACATGAATATCCTAGCAATTCTTTGCTCCCGGTACTTGATGTGGATAACTGAAGGCTTGTCCTCTTTTGAGAACTATGAGCGCTTCAGCCTCGGGTTGCATAGGTATTTCTTTTGAAAATGTCATTCCCAAAGTTTGAAATGTGCACAAATGTACTCTGGAAGTGGCCTGTTGTGCCGGGTTACCAGCCTTGATAAATCGGGTAGGGCCAGATAGATGACACACCCAGCATGATGGATAGCTATGAGCCCCTTTCATTCTGTCAACATCTTGGGTGAATGCTTATGACATGTCTACTATGGGAACTACATGGCAAAACATGGGACAATCAAGGGAATCTGAAAACAAAACATGCAAACCTTTTTTTGTAATACATAATCTTTTAGTTTGGAAGATTATATAGCAATCTTTTACACTGCAAGATTAAGGAGCATAATCTTGTTGTCCAAACGATTCATGTGGCATGTTGTAGCTTGAAGAACAACACTACTACCTAGACTACTAGACCTTGTTAAAGTGATCTATTGATAAAACCTTGGCAAACACTAGTAAACAAAACACCCAGCAAAAGAAGGAACAAAGAGAGCAGACCCAAGTCTGAGCCCGAAGGACAAAACCCAAAGTGATCACAAAGGGGCAAAGGAACAAACCATGTTCTAGAGCCCCCACCACTAGTTGCACTAAGCATATTAAAAGGTGAAAGGATGGGAAATCTGAAATAGCACTAAGCTTATAAGAGTCCTCACTTGTAATGACAACATGCATCAAAATAGAGACAGCATGAGCCCTCTACAAAGCTACCAACACCTTTGCCTAAAGAAAGCATGCAAAACAACTAAAGGAGGGTCACCTATGCCCTTTGTTGACCACACCATGTTAGCATAAATGTTCCATGTGATGATAATGTATTTTATTAGAAGACATAATATATGAGTTGTTTTGAGGTTGTAATATAAAAAACATCATCTTTATGTAAAGGCAATGAGTTGTTATTGAAAGAATAAATGAATACATGTGGGTTGTGAAATGTATGTGGTATGGGGATGAGTATATATATATATATATATATATATATATATATATCATTGTGCAATTGTTTGCACTTGGTGCATTTTAATGGCAACACTTGGATTAGTTTGGAGAAAATTTATTGGTAAAGGTTGAAGAAGGTAAAAACAATAAAAATTTTAACAGAAAAAAATGTTGTAAATGTCAAACCATGTTTATAAACACTAATAGGATTAAAAGCCAAGTAATCAAATGTCAATCCTCACACACAATGTATGGTACATGTTGCTATTAATTGAATAAGAAATTGTGTCCTTGTTATAATATGGGAAATTTTTTAACCAATTTGGATATCTTGGGATACATGTTATATTGATGTCCATGTGTAGAATGTATGTCAAGTTCATACAAGTGTGCACTTTGTCCTTGTGAATTGACCACATTTGGGGTTATTAAACAATATATCCATATGATTTTTTGTGAATTAAATAATTTAATTGAGCTTTGGAATATTCCATCTACTACATCTACACCAATTATTAGACTATCATGTGTTGAATAATTATTAACACAAAGTTCAACCAATATGGTCTTTCAAATTTCTCAATCCAATGGTGAAATTTTGCATCATTTTGTAATTGAAATGATTGAGGACACGTATCATGATGTCCCTCTTATGTGCATAATATGTATACATCCCCATCACTTCAAAGGAAAGTTGATCATTATGTTTAAGCCTTCATTCACATAAAATAAATATGAATATTTTGGATTGTTGGTAATGTATGGAGATATTGATTGTTTATGGTATCCATGTCAACTTGTGACTATGTTCAATTTGTTCATCACTTTGGCACATGACTTGATTCGATAACATTTGTTTTTCTCATCCAAAAGTTTGATGCTAAACTAACAATGTCATTTGTATTGGTTTTGAGAATTTTTGCATCATGAACTAGTTGAACTTGATAAAATCTCCAATAACAATATTTCTTAGCCAAATTGTCTAATCATTTTAAACTCAATGATGGTAAATTTATGAAATTAAAAGGGATGGAAAGACTTGAATGAATTATGGTTCAATCAATGTTAAATGTTGTTTTACTATATATGCCATAAATAATTTTTTCCTTTTAAGAGATATAATTGAAAAGGATATTTGTTGTAAAAATGTAATAAATCTTGAATTAAAAGCATTAATTTGTGAAATATTTACTTGTTCCAACACCATTATAAGGATAAGTGAATTGATTCATTTAGGTTTTCTTTTTTCCTATACATGACATTATATATAATATTTTTCATTATTCATTTAAATTTTTTGAATAAACATAATTTGACTTTTTACATCAATAAAATTCAATCAAAGAATAGTCAAAACATCTATGCATGGTCTAACAACATACATAATTGTGAAATTCAACTTTGTTACAATCAGTAACTATTTTTTATGAAGACCTACTATTTGTATTATGAAATTTATCCCTCCTTATGTTTGTGTTATTTCTTGTTGCCAATTCATTATATGTGCATTGTTACTATGAAATTATGAATAATTTTTTCTCATTAAATTGATTTTTATTTCACATGCATATTAATGCATTTATGCCACATGAAATGGTCACCTTTGAAGGTATGTTCATTATCAAAGAAAGGGACATGCAATTATATTTTTTAGGTAATGATGTTCATTATAATTCAAATATAACAAATTATATGAAAAACTGTATTTTTCTATTAACATTTGTTGCATGTCATAATTTGCAATTCTATCCATCACTTTGTTATAGAAGAGTAATTTGGCCAATTTTACCATGTTAGGAAATTTAATCGAAAGACACATAATATTTTTATAGAGTCCAAGGGAAGCCCTTTCAATGACATCCATTTTTAATGCAAATGCATGTCCATGCAATGGGGATGTGTTAATGAATTTGAATGTTTTAAGTGAATGATATGATAAAATAAACAACATTATATGCAATTAGTTATGTTGACATTTGTTGAGAATAAAACGTATTTACCATCTTTTGAATGCAAGTATTTTTTCAATTTTGTTTTCATTACAATGATGGTTTTTAATTATTTTATCATTTTTTAATCTATTTTTGCTAAATAGAAATTCTAAGTTGTTCAATAAGGGTGAAGGATGAACTAAAAGCATCTCTAGCCACGCCCCATCACTATCCAACATAAAAATAAATGTCCCCCACACCCACAAACATGAATTTTGAATAATACTTTACTATGACACCATTTAAATATTAGTTTTTGGGCCAATCATTGTGATTAATCAATTAAAGGCATTTATTTGCTCATACCACCTCTATGGAAGAGAGTAAAATTCAATGCAAAAGTTTAGCACTAAGGTCAATGTTAACAATATTGTACTACTATTCCTCTTCTAAGTTAATGACATAGTCCATTGTTGGAGGTGCTCTAAACATCTATATTTAAGCTTGCCAAAGTTCCCCACATGAATACCAAATGAATTTGTGTCACATTGTATTTACAAGATTTGCGTAAAAAACTTGTTGGTTTATTCAATTTCATTCCTACTACATTGATCTATTGTAACAAAAAAGGAAGGTAATTCAATTTGACATCCCATTCCCATAACATTGTTGGTTCTCATTGCATCACAACCAAGGTGAAAGTTGTTCAAATCAACATAAAGAGGGATGAGTTTTGGGATACTTGTGCCAACACATGGTGGAACCGGTCTTAGTGTCATTAAGGGCATTTGATGGCAAACAACCTTGCATAGGGAGGCATGGCTTATCATAAAAACATGAGAGTGACACGTTTTATCATTACAAGATCCATCATTTGAATTACCATCAAACCTTGTAGATGTGATTGAAGATCAATTTTACTAAGGCGGAAGATGTTAATGATCAACTTACATTATACAAAGGTTTTTTTCAATCCATACTTGTTGGATGAAGCTTGCCTACATGATGATGTAGATGCAAAAAAAGCTTTAAATAAAGTTTTGCGAAAACAATGAGTACCTCAACCGCCTATGCCTTAGCTTTAAGAGATTTTGCAAATTTTGTCGAAAGTCGAGGTCCATTTTTTGACACCCCCGCCCCGAATGAAGGACCTAAACTTGCTCCCACACGAGTGGTGGGATTTGATTAAAACTCGTGGACACACATTTGCACCCATTGCCCATCGTATTTTGGTGTAAGTGTGTTTCGCACTATTGTGCAAGCGGAATTGGACACTAGATGAAATCTTGTCCTTTGCAACAAGAAATCAATGACTAAATATTTTAAATGATTAATAATTGACTATAACAATAGGATATTACTTCAAATCCTACATGTAAAAAGTTGTAATCATATATTAGTGGTTATTTTTTCATTTGAACAATTTATCAATAAAATATGAATCATCAAATTTAAAGGTTGTGTGTAATGTTTAATTGAAATATGGTCTAAATAAAATAAACATTAGATTGTTTACACAATAAGTAGGGTGGCTTGGTGGTAAAGGAATTCAATTCCATCCTTGGGGTCTGAGGATCAAACTTCACAAATGACATTGTTATGGTCAATGATGGAATATTGATTGAATATTCCATACCTAATTAAACTACCTAGGTTAGGTGCCTACCTAAGTAGATTAGGTGGTCTATTTAACCATTAAACTAATTTAAAACCTAGTTTAGGTGGTGACATGTGTCAACAATTAATAGGATGGAAATAAAAATATTCTTTATTATTTACATTATAATAATTGATATTATTATATTTTGTAATAATAATAATAAATTACACAATGATTAAACTACGACTAATGATTTCACATATGTCCTTTATGACTAATGAATTAAATGTGCCACATCCTGTCTTAAACAATTACTATCTTCAACGATTTGTCCATAATGACTTTTAGGCTATTAGTCATTTTAGTTTTTTATGACTAAAATACCAATCATAAACTCAGTCATATATGTGAAGAAATCTTTTAGTGGAAGTTCATATTCATTTGTCCATAGCAAAATGTGAAATTGATTAACATTGAATCAAGTAGAAAACTTGGTGTACATATACACTAATAGCAAGTTCTTACGATAACGACCTAATGCCAACCCCATGGCATGGTATGAGAAGATTATGTTGTTTTAAAACTCAATGGCTAATGTTGATGAAAGTGTAGATGAAAATGACTTATTCATAGCATAAGATGAGTCAAATGAGGATGAAGTTGAACATGGCCCCTTTAAATTCCCTCATGATGATGAGATTTTTTTTTTCTAAACATGCCATTATTAAATGACAATGTTCAAGTGTTTGATGCATCTCCCCCATGCTATACATGCTTCAATAGCCCCAAATCAAGACATGCCCATGTAATCAATGGGTCCCACAGAAGTGATTTCCCCAATTAACTCGAACACACCATTAACTCAAATTATCATTTCAAAGCCGAATGCACAACAAACATTAATAAACACCTCAAATATACAAATTAGACCATTCATCAATCCTCCCAATATTGTAGTTGATGACATTGGGTATATTACATTGGAGCTAGGTGTGGACCTACATATTATGGTCACTAACACAAGTTCACCCTAAGTTGCGGATCTAAGTCCTTCAAGTCTTAAAACTATAAGACCTTAGAAGTAAATAGAAGGTGATTTAGATTTTGACCATGCACCAATCAGCCAGTACCTACAACGTCCAATACCCTTAATACCCCAAGTTGATGTGGGGTCAAAACTAGTCATTGTGGCAGCTTCCATGAATTGTCTTCGACCACCTATTGAAGACTCATCCACACATTGAATTATTTGAAGGAAGAGGCCCATTGTTTAAACACTAATTGTTTTTGTAGGTGAACATAATTATGAACAACCACACATTGATGATGGCATTTTGGATATGGAGGGATGATGGCCCACCAAACAAATTGTGACAAAATGTTTGGGGCAAAATATCATCACAACCTTGTGAGGGATAATCATTTTAGAAGCAAAGGATGGGTGCAACAATGATGATGACAATGACATTGACATTCTTGATGAGGCAATTGAGGCCCCAAATGATAATGACTACCATGAGCCTTGACCCCAACATCCAAATCCTGCCATTAGTTATTAGTCGTCCTCCAAGGTCACAATTCACAAGGGCTTCACAATCATAGGCATTTGGCATTTTGTAATGCTTACACATAGGTTGAACTTTATTTGCAAATCCACATGGTGGCATAAACATGTTTTCTTCCAATTGTATTTCTTTTGGTAATAAAATTATAACCATATGGTTTGGGACCCTATTTGGAAATTGGCGTATTTCATATAAGATAATTTCATTTCCATAATTCAAATTCCAAACTTTCAATTCCAAGGGCACTTTGAATGATTGGCCCCTACATAATTGCAATTATATGTTTTCCATTCACTCCAAGCATATTGTCATTAATGAAGTTCAATGTTTAAGAATTATGGGCCATATCCAATTCATTTTTCAATTGTAAAATTTTATATATGATTGTAATTAACTAAGTTTACATTAATTGTGACAAACATTTAAGGGAAACAACTTGTTTGCCCATATTGTTGCATAAATATCAATTTTGTACAATATTGAAATTATTCTACAATGTACGTATGTTGAATCTTGTGTCAAATTCCACTTCACCCTACTACTTTGATTTATTATCTCTTCTACTACTACTTTCCCAATATTACTACCATGTTGTTGACTAACACAATTTCCTAGCCCAATGGGTTCCCCATTCAACATTGCGTCCAACCTAGGAAAATTATTTATTTCGTTGAACACTGTGACTATGTGAAAAGATATTGTAGTTAATAATGCAAAGGTAGCATCATCTTTCGAACATGGCCTTTTACTAATCTCCTCCAATGTCAAGTTGGTTTGGTTTGCAGCTTGAAAATTGTTGATGGTGAACCCTTGCTTGATCTCCTCCCCCATCATGTTGTACCAAACACATTTTGGATTCAAACCATATTTGAACTTCTTGCTTCTTGGGTTATACCACCTTCGAAACATTTGTTAAAACCAATACCATCATGTATTAGTCGTTGATGAGTACAATAGTTCACATGCCTTCTAAATCATGGATTCGTCATTTTGCCATCCATTGTATTGATTCCCCCATGTAATAATAGACATGCCAACATTCCAAATCCATTTCATGTATGTGCCCCGTGCTTATGGCTTATTAGGTGTGTTAAACCTATTATACTCCTAATGTTGTGGTGTGGTCGTTCGAAAACTAAATTGTTTATATAGGCACTGATGAAATGGGGCTTTGCATTGTCGACATCTCCTTGCCACCATCAAAGTGATTAGGCATTGTGGATGGTACATGTGTTAGAAAATGCCCAAAATCCATGCATTTTCTGGTCCAAATAGGGATTAACAAATAAGGCACAGTTCCCCATTTTGCATGAAACATTGAGGTGTGGGCCACAAAAGTTCCTTTATTTTTTTCGACATGAGGTGACATATTCCCAATCAAACTTAGGATGTGTTACCCAATCTATGTTTGCATTCTCTTACATCTTTGGTAAATTGTCAAAAAACATCTTTGATATTTTGGGCCATGATGTCAAACCGTGTGATTGGAACCTCCCATCTTCAAGGTATTCCACTTCCATTCTTATGAGCTTTGCCTCCATCTATGTAGCTCGAGATCCCACCAAAATACATGCAAAAATGCATGTGGTTTGAACTTTGTTTGGTTTCCTTCACAAGCACTTCAACATCTCTTCAATATTGTTCCTTCATGTCAATCAACGTTGGATGGTAGTGTTCAATGTCTTCCATGGAATTTAGGTTTTCCACCTTAATGGCCTTTGCAAGTGCCTCTTATAATGCTTGTTGCTAAGTGGAAGCATTTTGTTATAGTCCAAGACACTTTGTTTGGTATGCAACCAATTCTTCACATAGTGCATCACATTCCAATGTCATCTCTTGAAGTTACATTTGCATTATGCCCATTTCCCCTCACAACACCTCTAGAATGCATGTTTTGCAATGTCGACCTGTCTTGCTGAGGACAATATGTTAGCATCTTATGCCAACCACCCCTCACCATCTATCATGTCAAATGACATATAAGAAATTAGAAACTTGTCTCAAAGTACCTCCGGGTGGAAAAGATGCCAATTAAACCACAACATCCAACTATAGATTTGTAATATGGCATTAATATGTTTGTATATATCTAAAATACAATTTGAATATATTCAAAGTATACATATATATATCTTTTATGTATGATTAATGTATTTTAACATGCTTTAAATATAAGTTACATAAGATTTTAATACACCCACTATACATATTTGCATTATACACATGTACATCCTAATATGTTTTCAATAACCATGTTAGAATATTTTCAATGGACCTTAATATATGTATAGGGCTACAATTAATTTTGGTCACATATGTAGTTAATGGGATGTATATTGCCTTAATTCTTGGATGGAAATCAAATTAAAATTCTTGGAAAGATGAAAAAAACAATAGTTGCAAACTAGTTGTAGCATAGACAAGTATTACCAAACATGACAAATACTTGCAAAACTAGTTGTAAATGACATTTGGTCACTTGTAATCTTTAATTGTATGTTATGTTTTGATTCTAATACACATTAATGAATTTTAAAATGTCATATTTTGAAGTATGATCATTGATAGCCTCAACCACCATGTGTATAGAAATATCAATATCATTCATTTTGTGTTCACATTGATGGCTTGAAATAAGACTAACAAATAGTGCAACAAAGGAACTAGCTTGAGATAGTGTGAGAGGGTGCAAATGGGATACAATGAGCCAATGGGATTGTTGTAAAAAAGAACTATATGTCCTTTTTCCCAAATTTTTTTTCATGTGAATGAATTTTGGAACAACTTTTTTTGCAACTTGTTATAATAAATGCTTATAGTTGTCCAAGTACATGTTTTTTTCTTGCTTATTTTTGAATAAATATGAATTTTTGAAAGTGTCCTAATTCCTTGTAAATTCAACGTTTCATTTTTTTAAATGATAATAGTTTCAAATCATAACCAATTTTTATTATTTTACATTTTTATGTTTTCTTGTATAATAGACTACAACGTTTCTTAATACATCATGTACATTTTACCCCATTTATGTGTGGCAAAGGACTTTTGAAGTTTTAAAATTTTGGATCAATTTTGGAAAGTTTTTTGAATTTTTAAAGTTTTACAATTCCACATATTTTAAAGTATGGGTGTTTTTTTAATGTGGTTAATAGGTCCTTATCCTCTTAATTTTTTCTTATCAAATATTTTTTATTGTATGAATCCTTTTGATAGTCCTTTGCAAAATTGATTCCTATCTGACATGTTGTTATTCAATTTTAAAGGTTCTAAATAAAAACTTAAACTTAAAATTTCATCAAATGGATTTTTGGTTTGAATTCCTTGACATTCATATGAGTGAAAAAGTAATAACTAGAGGGTTGTTGCAAATTAGGATGGCTCAACTTTGCCAAATAAAACATACAAGTTTAATGTTCATGGAAACATAACACCATAAGTGCAAATGTCCTGGAGTCAAACAATTAAAAATTGATGTTGTATGTTACATTTTTCCATATTAAAAAAAGTTGGATCTTTTTATTTTATGAATAACTATTTCAAATTATAGCTTTCATTTTTTCATAAGAGAAAAATTTATCCAATATCCTTTAAAAACTTTTTAATCTTTAATGGAAAAACTCTAAAAAAAGCAAAAAATTTGTGTGTGAATTAAATCATTTGATGGCTTGTACTAGTTTGGACCATGCCATGGGCTATTGGTGCAAATGTTGTTAAATTTTGAAAGTGGAAAAAAAAATTAAAATTAAAATTGGTTGGAACTAGTTATAATTTTTTATTTTTCCATGATGTAATTGGCCACCCAATTTTTTCATGTGACTCTTTGGTAGCTTTATTTTTTTGGTGATGATATTTTGATTTTTTTACACTAGAAGAAATCTTGTCCATTCCAACCATATGGTTATAACTATAGATGCATCTAATGTCCAAATCAACTACTTTTATAACTATAATTAAGTTAGTCCTACATGTCATTTTAATCATAAATGTGTGTATTTGCAACTATTGTAGTCACATATGCGACTACAATGTTGATATAATCAAATGAAGTTGTAAATGCGACTATAATTTGTGATTATTACATGTTTAGATGTAAAAATAAAATGAAAATCCACATTTTTTATCCAATATTGTGAATGGATCCTTGGATGGATGAAAACCTAATTGTTTTTGCAACTAGTCATAGCTGTTTTGGCAACTAGGGCCAATAATTTATCCATTTACAATATTTTGATGATTAAAACATATGTGACATCTTTGGAATTATAATATTTGTTTGATAATCAACTTGTGTTTAATTGTTTATTGGTTTTTATGTATTGTTTATTGACATGGATAATACAAATTATTATATTTTTATTAAATATGTTTGAATTATGATATATTTATAAATATTATATATGATGATTATTTAATTACATATTGTACATGTAAATTAAACTTCATTGGTAAAATTATAACTTATTATAATCATAATCAAGTATGATATATATATTTAATCAAGTAAAGGTTTAAGATGTCTAAAAAAGATATAATTTATTTGGTTATAAGACTTTTACCACAATTTTATAATTTTAACATAATTTTCAAATATGGGTTAAATAGAATGCATTCCATTATATTTTTACATCAAGTGGGGTGGTTTGATGGCAAAAGGGTTGATATATGTCTTTGATATTTAAGGATCGAACTTCACAAGTGACATAGTTGTGGTCAATGATGGTATGTTGACCGTATGTAACCTACATAGTTAGGCTATTTAACCTAGGTGTTTACCTAGGCCGATCTAGGTACTTAAACTAGGTGGCCTACCTAACTACCTAAATTGGGGTTTTAACCTAGCCTAAATAGTGACATGTGTCAACAACTCATAGGCTAAAATTTATGAAATTACCAATGATATGAATTATTATATTGCACTATTTATATAGATATAAATAATTTATTTAATAAATGTTGATTTAAAAATATATTAAATAATTTAAATTTAATTATTAAAAAAATGTTGCCCAATATTTTATGGAGTCGTATATGTTGTTGCATAGTCCTATGACTAGTTAATGGATGAAAACTCCTTGCAATCGCAAGTGACATGTGACTATTGATGTGATTATACATGCCATGTGGAGTTTTTTCCAATTGGTTGTTTTTTGCCACTTGTCCAAGGTGACTACAAGGTTTGTAGTCACATGTGTCCATTTGTTGTCGTCTTATGCACTTGCTTCATCCATTTCCATGTGTTGTACAATGCATGACAATAGTATTCAAGTTCAAGATCTAATGTAGGTATATAAATTGAAAATTTTTATGTATAATTTCAATTTCTAGGTCAATTTGGGTGAATTTTATGAGATTAAATAAGGTTTATTTATCTTGATTTAGGATGTTTGTAGGTTGGGGACTTTGATTTAAATTGTAAGCTTTTGACCATTGCATGAGATTTGAAGCGATAAAGTGTTACATCTTTTTTTGGCATTCACGTCTTCATTTCAACCTAGAATGCACATAACACATTGGTCCTTATGTTGGACCCTTGCTTCAAAAGCTTGCAAATCATAGCTAACTTTGTGGGTTTTGAATCAACTATGGAAATTGTAACTAAATTTAATTGCAAAGTTCTATTGGGTAAAAACATAATCAAAGAAGCCACCCAAGTGAGTGGACATTCTTGAAAATTACATTTTTGTATGTTTGAAAGATCACAAGGAAGCAAAATTTGGAATATTTTTCAAGTCTTGAAATAAGTCAAAAAAAAATTTACATGTTCAAAACATTAAGACCTTGAAAGTGGACGATCCATATTTCTTTCAAACATACTTTTTCTCTACTAAACTTGCACCATTCCTTTTAAAACTTGGAAAGGATTTTAACATTGATGATTAGAAGAGAAAAAGGACTTGAATTGATGAAATTTCTTTTAATAATTGATTGAAGCACATTTGAACCAAATATGTTTTGACCTTCAATATTATGAATTTTGAAAATGTGGACTTAACAAAAATTGTTCATATTTATGTGATAGAAGGCATGAGTGCATAATATATATGATATAAAATCAATTTGTAGTCCAAATGTATTTATATCTTACACGCAATGTTAATCTGGGTATAAACCAACATACTAGAAATGACATATGTCATGTGCAATCCTTGGAAAAGGACTTTTACCTTGGCACCCTAGTTCTTTTTACCACATTTTCACCTTGTTGCATATTTTATTAACTATGTATAACATGTTGACATTAACCTCCATCAAAGTTGAAATTACAAGTCATGTTTTGCCAACTTTGGATGTCTTTGGATCCCAAGCTTCAACAAAAGAAACTACCATGGGGCTTTTCATAATAGAGATCATTTTTTTGATGTAGCCCAACACAATTAGAAGTTTTCAACCCATAAAAGTGGTGGGTAGAACATGAAAAACAATTTCCTTATCTTGCGTTCCTTGCATGTTACGTTATGGGGATTGTGACTTAGAAATTGAAACCAAATGAATCTTTAGCATGGCTAAAGTCAGCATAAGTTTGAGGTCATGTCGGTTTGGTTTCAAGAATTTGGACAAGATTTTCTTGATCATGAAAAACTGGCCTAAGAATTGAAAATTAAATTGTGTTGCTAGTGAAGGGTTCAAGACAATTGAACAATATTTAGATGTTGAAAACAACTTGTTTGGAAAAAAATGAAGAATTGATTATAGATTTTGATCTTTTTGAGTTGTGAACTAGATTGACATTGGAACGTCAAGTTGATGTTAATAGCTATGAAGGTCAAACAAGAATTTTTTTTTCTTACCTTTTGATTTTTGTTGCCTTGTTTTTTGTTTATTGAATGGACCAATTAGTTTGTTGAAAACATGTGTTTTGTAGACTTGGACCCTAAAAAACCCACAACAAACTATAAAACATTTTTGTGATGAAATGGGAGATTCAAAAGCAAAATAATTTTGGATTTTTTAAAGTTCCACATTCTTGATTGATGCACTCCTATTTATGTTTTATTCAAGTGATACACCTTCACCATTAAGGTGTGTTGTTATTGCCAATATCAAAACATTTGTAAATTGTGCTTTGGGGCATAAGCATGGTAAAGTATGCTAGTTATTGTTGCAATGCCACAATTACACCATAATAACCTATTGAATCATCATGAAAAACCCTAAAGTTACAAGAATCTTGTGTCTATGCTCATCCATGTTGGTCTCATTTTTAAGATTTAACTTGAGAAATTTTTAGGGTTTAACTTGAGAAAGGAAGCAAAAATGAAAAGAAGAATGATACCAAAAAAGAATGAATGAAAATATACGAGAGGTTCAAACTTTGATCCCTACTATTTGGCCCAACATTTCTTTTACTAGCGAATTTTCACCAAATCCCTACCTGAAAAATATGATTTCAACCAATAGGAAGGATTTTCCATGAAAGAAATGGCCCAAATTTGCCAGATTTCGAAAAAATAATTCTACCAATTGCCAGATTTTCATTATTAGTTTCAATACATAGCCAAAAATGATGAAGGATTTTGATTTTTTCCTACTTCCATATTAGTGCATGTGGCCAAATTTGGCAAAATCACTTTGGAGATGATAGCCACCTTGGTTACATCACAAAATTGAAAAAAGAAACCCTGGTTTCGCCAAACAAATAATATTTTATTAATGATATCTGGTCAAACATGGTGCTACGAACTTAAGAAGTGCTCAAATTTCCCATTATTGGCCCCCAAGACTTTTTGGCCCTGACCCCTAGTCTAGAGCGGGCCTTATATCAGAACCGACAGAATCCTGTAAATCTTGTCAACTGGCACCCAGTTTCATTAAATGACCAGTATCGATTTCTGCTCACTTTTTGGCTACACGCAAATCGAGGATGAAACAGGGGTTCGCATGTCAAACTATGGCCCAAAGACAGGGTGACTTTATCAATAACTTTAATGGTTGAACAAAATCATAAGCCAAGTGTACGTTGTTCAAAATCGTACACCTATACCGCATCACAACCGAGGTTTTTTTTCTTTCAATTTCGTGGTGTAGATGAAGTGGCGATCATCCATAAGATGATCTAGCCATTTTTGGCTACAGACTAGATATGAAAGTAGTAAAAAAAACAGGATCCTTCTATATATATTGGCTACCTATTGGAACTTATCATAAAAATCTGGCGATCTGGGAACTTTGTTTCTTCGAAATTTTGCAAATTTCGGCCATTTTTTCCATGAAAATCCTTTGCACATAGGTTGAAATCATATTTTTCAGGTCTAAATTTGGCGAAATTTCACCCCCCCCCCAAAAAAAAAAAAAAAAACACGGGCCACAACTAAAATAATTTTTTTTTAAACCGGGGGGACTTTTTTTAAATTTTATAAAAAAAGTAAGGGGTGTATCATACAGTTTAAAAAAAAAA
>Ga0116231_10008719_pt1 | contig 17612 bp, 11 predicted proteins | sample S1TSphgellanicum_2_FD_89695 | JGI IMG/M metagenome (GOLD analysis project Ga0116231, IMG submission 89695) | Host-associated microbial communities from peat moss isolated from Minnesota, USA - S1T2_Fd - Sphagnum magellanicum MG | ecosystem: Host-associated > Plants > Peat moss > Unclassified...
CATCAACACCAAGGTATTTAACTAAAAGACCAAACCACAAATAACCAAACTAATATAAGTAAAGAAAGTAATTCAACCTTGTGAAAGTAACCTAATTATTTTCCTACTCCAGTAACTAATGAAACCTAACTAGTTGAGCTTGAATTCTCAACCGAAATTGTGTTATGAAATTTTTGCTGATCAGGTCTGTTGGCCATGGATTATCTTTAGGTGGTTGTGGCAAGCTGTTCAAAAACACTTGGATGAACATTTTGATCATTGTCCCATATATCTTGTAATCTTGCAAATGATTAGTAGATGCCCAGTATCCAACCTCTATTTAAAACTCTACGTCTACACACTTGAGCTTTTTTTTTACAAACGTGTATAAATCCAAATCTAATGGTGTTTTGCAAGAGCGTCGTGGATATGGATATCGTGACATGGTGCAATTGAATAAGTTTTTTCTAAATTTCTTTGGTGGAACCTTTTTACTTCAAAATAAAACTAAATTGAATGCACAACATAATACACATTTGGGAAGATGTTTGGTTGGTGACATATTTGTAGTTGTCTAGTGTAATACTACATTTAAATCTAGCACCACAACCATTGGTTCTAATTGGACCATTTGGTGGATATTTGTGAGTTTGGAACAATTATATATGCCATAATAGCTCTAAATGGCAGGACATCTACATGTGTTTCAATAGCCACAACATCATTTACTTACTTATCATTTATTACTCTGATATGATATTTTCATTGATTATTTGTTTCAGTAATCACTACAAATTTGTTCAACAAGGAACCACATTACTCAAATTTAGCCATAATTTTATTATTTTTCATTATTACAAAACATTTCCTTTAAAGATACTTTGAGCAAATATTCATGTTCATAAGTCTATTGAATTGCAATTTAATGTAAATAATGGGATTTTGATTTTTCATTCAATTTCTTATTCATTGTTTTTTGTTGTTGTTGTACACGTCTTGTGGTTTTGGGGCTAGCCCTATCATTTGACAATTAATTGGTTGATTTAATTTTTTGTACCTCAATTCTCGTGGCACCCAAGCTCGCTTGTTTAGAGTTGCATAAAGTCATCATTGTGGTTTCATGAATTCTGTGGATAACAAGTTCCTAAGTGTTACCAAGTCCTCTGTCGACAAATCATTGAGTAAGTTGGTGAAAGAATGTTTTAGAACCAACTTCTTTAAACTCACATGTTTTTTGAAAAAGTTCATTGCACGTGTAAACATAGCCAAATTGTAGTCCTCTATATTTTCCTTGGAAATGTTTACAATTTGTTTGAGTATGGAAATAGGTTTTTTGTTTACCTTTGCATTTGCCCATTGCCATGTTGCCCATTCATCTATTTTTTCAATTACCTTTTTCCATTATGCTCCCCATGTTCTAATTTTGAGCAAATGCCAAAGGTATGATTTCAACATTTCATGTGATGATTTTTTCTAAATAAACCAAGTTAAATTTTTTTGATCCTATTTTTTTTGTTCATTTTTCGCAAAGAAAAGCTTGTTGCCAATGTTCATGAAAAAGTTCATCCATTGGAATTTTTCATCCACATTTTCATCCATAAATATCATTCATCCATGAACATGTGACAAAATATTCCTCCATGTCACCAAATATTTTGTCCTAGGTGTCAAAGAATATTCTTGAAATATTTTGTTGATGTGGGAAGAATATTTTTTAAATGATTCAGTCTTGCTCCCTTGTTCATGCTCACCTTTTCACATTCATGCTCGTAGGCTCATGAACTAGCATCCCTACCATATTTGGTAGACCATATGAATACTATCCCATGATGTTACCTTCATAGTAGATGAATCTTTTCCAACAATTGTTACCAACATCTTATGAATTTGGTAAAGAACGCACATTCAAGGAATGTTAATGTGAGGTTGTGATCAAGAATGCTTGCTCAAAAAATGTTGATGTGCAAGAAAGAAACATTACAGATGATGTGTGCCTAACAAAGATGGCAAGTCGATGTGAGGGCAAGAGGCCTAGGTAATAAGTGCTTCTAGGAAGCCTAGGTAGTCTAATAGCAAACAAACACTTAAAATTTTAACAAAGGTCAAAAAGTAACATTATTGGACCAATGGGGAAAAAATATTAATAAGGTTTGTCGTTAAAATTAAAGACCTACCCTATTGTTGCCCATTTGATTGCCATATCTACGAATTTAAATCAATGGTTCCCATTTGTTGTTGGGTTACTTGTCTATTTAGCATCCCACTAAAACATAGTTTTTATTTATGGGTTTCAAATATACTAGTGCAATTTAAGTTAATTTTCCTTCAAAACCAACTATAATATCTCATTGCACTTGTTTTCTTGTTTCTAAAACATTTTTTTTCAAATTGGACTTTAAAAAGTAAGTTGAATGTATGTTTGAATAAAAGTTGTAATTATGCACTTCAAACACACTTCCTTCCAATTTGCAAACATTCTAGCCATAATTTGATGTTACATAATGGTGCACCATATAAATATGTATGACTTTATATAAAATTTTGGGGAGTTTCATGTCAAGTATGGACCTACTTCCTAGCAATTTCTTGAAATTAGGAAAAAAATTAATGTTTCATTTAATGGAATAAAAGTAGAACGAATAACCATCAATATGCCCAATTTTTAATAGGAAATGCAAGCCATGTAAGTCTATTAAACATCTATTTAATTATATCCTTGAAATTTTTTCATTAAAACCTACAATACAATTGATTTTGTGGGACACCATAGAATTGCAATGAGGTGGACTATTTTTTGTATATGTTACCTTGTCGGCACCCTCATATGAGCCATATGCCAAGTCTACGTGTTGATACTTTCTTACATGTTGTAAAACAACATGTTCCAAATATCACATTTGTAATTTATGTCTCACATGTGAGTTACTACTTGGTGCATATTTATGCATACATTATAGTTCAGACGTTAAGACAATGGAAAAGAAGCTAGAGTTGTCCAAATATTCATCATTGAGTTATTTAATATCAAGCTTTGAAATGTTTGTTCATTGAATGTGGGGTATTTTCTTTTGTTTGGTCCATGTAGGATTGTTGGGATGTTGGTAGGCAATGCCATTGTGGAAGGAAGCATTTCTAGTGGGCAATAAGGTATGCAAAGTTCTAGGATTGGTTAATATGTGCTCATGGATGATTTATGAGTTTTTTCAAATGATCTTTCCTATTGAACTTTTGACATTCAATTGAATTTATGTTTTAAAGGCCTACAAGCATTACTATTACCCCTTGAAAAGTACTAATGAATAACTTGAACTCAATTAGCATCCACAAATCTTGGGCTTTTTTATGTTGAAAGTTTAATTTGAATGTGGGGAAAAGGTAACCACCAAGTTGTATTATTGTACATTGGTGTTTTTTCTAATTTGATGGTCACATTTATAATGTGCATATACGTCTTTTTGCCTTTCCTGCCATTTCACCAATCTATAAATACTATTGTGGTGGTAGTCCACTTTCTAATTGCATTTAGAATTTATATTCAATTGAAAGACATTGTCTATTATTCTTACAGAACCATGGGTTTATTTAAGCTAAAGGTGTATTTATTGCCAACAAAAAATGCAATTTGGGTTTGTGAATTCTGGGTTGAGGGAGATTAGTGTCAAGTTGCTAAGGAAACGGAACATCCTTGTTGTACAATAAAGAAGAACCATGGGCTTAGGATTAGGTTGAACTAGATGTTGGACATTGAAATGCATGGTTGCAAAGTGGAGTATTGACTAGTGTAAATACAAACTACAATGGATTTTATGTGTCTCATACACCTTAGGAAAAAGTTTCAAGGCTAATTTAATTAGGCAATGTGTATTGATGTTAATTATAAGATTAATTAAAGGTCTACAAGTAGGTCCATAAGGCAGTTGAAAATAATTGTTCATACCTTGCAACTATTTGACAATTCAGTCATCTAAAATTTTTAATCCAACTAGTAGGTACTTGTATTAGGTTTTTAATAGTAATTATGCCCATGTTTCAAGGTCCTTGGGTTCAATATTTGTTGGAAGTGATATTTCAAGGAAAAAACCATACTTGAAGGAAATAATATCTATGGCAGGTGGGGGGTCTATAAGTATGCCCATAGGGAAATTAAAAACATTGTCCGTTAACTTCTATAATAATTTTGGGGCTTAGGTTGACTTTTTCATATGCTCAAATACATTGACAAACAAATTGGAAAGACTATTAAAATAGTTGCATGTTCATATTTGTTGCAAATTATATCCAATTAAGTAGACCAATAGTTCTACTTGGTTGTTCTACCTTGTATCATCCTTGCCATGCTCCCCTTTGTTGCCCATATGCAAGAGGGAATGTTGGATGGGTGTTTACCCTAAAATGTTCCTATGGTGTTTTCAAAGGCTTTTAAACCATGTTACACTTGAAGCATGAATTTGTTTGATTGGGGGTATGTAAGTACTTGTCCTTAAGACAATCATTTGGTAATTGCCAATTGGGGGTTCATGGGGCATGAACCATGAACCCCCATATGGTAAATTGGGGGTTTGTAGTTTAAACTTGCTTATGAAGCTACCATGTCCCCTACTTCCTTTTTTACAAATATTTATTCTATTGAATGGATGGACTATTTTTATTTTTTTAAAAATCTTTTCCATCCAAACATATTTTGTTTCCAAATTGGTTGGAGGGAAATTTTCAATCAAATTTATAAATTGTGATAATTTATAGGAAGATTTCTAAACCAAATCCAGTTATAAATTATATATGAAAATATCATTTTTTATTCATTGCTTTATATTTTTGGCTACCTAATGGAGACATATAAAATTTGGTATTCTTTAAAATATTGAGTTCTAATAATGAAACACCCAAATATTAGTTTTTTTTTCATATATATTTTTTTACTTTTTTGAAAGCAAAATTTGGCAAAGAAGAAAAAGGTTGTTCCAAGATCTTTCTCCTTTAAAATGGGTGGACATTTTTTCCTCTTCAACCTCCCACTTTGTTGGAATGGGCGGACATTTTATTTGAGTTTCTCAATTTTTTTCTCCTTTGCAATGATGAATATGTTTTTATTCCCTCCAACAATGTTTTTTTTTTCTATATATGAAATGCTTAGACAATTTTTTGTTTTTCCTCTTACCTCCTTCATTAAAAAGGGTGGTTTGTTTTTTTGCACCTCCAACCACCCTCTCTTTTGGAATTAAACAAACAAATTCCCTTTGTAACCTCCTATTAACATGTTCTCCTATGTAAAACATGTCAATTCATGCATACTTGAAGTGATCTCATCACATCATTTGGTTTTGAAATGTCTCTTCACCATCCCACACCCATGAAAATCATAGATGCATAAGCAATCATCTAAAAGAGGACTTAGCCATTTGGTTAGAGGTCAAAGAGACAAGTAGAAGACATTTAGGAATCTTGATAGGGATAGACAATAAACTAGGACCTATTGTCTAAATCTAACAAACTAAAAGGCGAATTTGGTGGATTTTTTCCAAAAAACTCTTTTTGGGCTTTTGCAAGCCCTTTTTTTTGCAAAGTAGTGGAATCCACCCCCACCCCCCCAAAGATAGCAATTAGTATAATGGAATAGAAACCTTAAATGACATCAAATATAAACAATGAACCATTATAGTTGAAAGGGAAAAAAAATTCCATAAGTAATCACTATTAAATGGTATACATGTTCATTTGGAATTGTAATTAGTGTATTAGATAGTTTGCAAGAATGCATCATAAAGATTCTTCATTATAACACAAATTTTGAATGACTTTTTGATCTATTTTAGTGAATCTCATCATGAATTTACAATATTAATTCAAAATTTGGAAATTTTCCAATATACATAATTAAAACAACCTATATTGGCCGTCATATTGATGGATCTATTATGAAAATCATTGTTTATAATTTAACAAGGGATGCAAGAAATAAAATAATTGGCAATCTTAAATGGAGATTCCATACACCACATTGCTAAACTTATAGCACACTCACAACAACTACCACATGGTAATATGATCGCAAATGGTTTGCTGCACAATTCATTTAAATCATTAGAAAATGACCACAAAACACCAACAACCATTTAAACTATTTATTTAAAGTTCTTTTAATCAACATGTGAGCAATTTTTTTTGTTTTTGTAAAATTCAAGAATAATGTAATTTTTTTTCATATTATTTATAATTTTTTAAATGCAAGTTATCAAAATTAATTTTGTGGTGGATCAAAACAATCTATAGATGCAATGTTCTTTTGTAAATCAAAATATTGATCATGAATGAAAATTGTGACACAAAACATTGTTTGTGACCACTTTTATACATAATATGGTATATAATTCCATAACATAATTTCAAGTTGGAAATTCACTATTGGGGAGAAATGCATTGAATTAAAATCTTGATTTATAACCAAACAAAAAATGCATTTAGCTCAACATTTCATGCATTTCACATCACATATTTTATTAATTTTGATTAGATGAAATGACTTTTTAGACTATCTTAAAATCAATTTCATATTGTCAATTCTAGTTTTAAAAAAAAGTGAACATCATTTTAAAATGAAATATATGATAATTTAAGTTGATGTACATACAAAAGAATGTAGATTATCATCCCAACAAGCCATAAAATGCCACCAATCACCATAAAAGGTAATCCTATTATGAACCCTATTGCACCCATGTTTGGATTTTACAATTGATAGATGATTTTCAATAATTGTATCTATTTTTTAAGTCTAACATTTAATTTAAGTAAGTGGAATATTTCATAATCGAATTCTAGCAAATTGTTTTGGTGATTTAGAAATCCTTTGTAGATCAATTGATTGGTGAGACATTGAAAATTTCAAATTGGATGGGTAATTTATAATGTGGCATATGTGATATTAGAATATCAATTGAGCAACTTGATATTTATAGCATAATTTCACAAGTATAATATAAATTTCAACATTTTGATGTTAGAAGTTGTTCTAATTATAAGGATTGTTGCATTGCATTGATATAGATAGATTAGACTAAGACTTCATTCAAAAACTAAGAAATGTTGTTTCTTTATAAAGAAAAATCAAAACTAATTGTTGTGAAGGTTCCAACTTCCATTATTGGAACCACCTTATTCTCATATAATGGGATTTACCTACACAATAAATTACATCCAAGCCGAGCAAGTAGCAACTTCCATTTTAAATATCCATTTGGATGAGAATCCCAAAGTTTGTTTAAATGAATGTTTCAAATAAGATCAATTATAAGAATGCCTCCATTGTTTTTTAACAATTGATCCTATGTTCAAATTTAGTACTCTCAAATGTGAAGCATGTTATTTTGGGTCTTGAACTAGACATATATTGGTTCCAAATTCATTCCATTTCATTTTTGGTTTTCTTGGTTTCAATTAGGCATCTAAAACCCAAAGACCCCGATTTGATCAAGGATTTGATCATTTGTTACAAAATGTTTTGTCTTGATCTATTTCAAATGGCCCAAATTCATTGAAGTGGATTTTTACATATCAAGCACATTGTATATCCAATTTTTTTGGTTTGAATGTAAAATGGGTTGGTAACTCTTTCAATCTGATATATAAGATTTTCATTGTTCATTTATTCAAATCCTAACGACTTACGAATATGAAGCATGAATATATTGTTATTGAAAAAATTGATCATATTGAGACCAATTCATAAAATGATTATGGACAATACCATCTTCACAAAGCTACTAAACAATTTTGAAAATTCAAGCATTTGATTTGGTGCCAAGTAAATACATATATCCAATCTCTAATTGTAGTCATATTTTTAGTCAAAAACTTAATTAGTTTTATTCTAATGGTAGTTGGTATCAATAACAAAGATGTCCATCATGCGATATTAACTTAGGTACTCAAACTTGCATCTTTATTTACCCATTTTTCATAACTATTACAAGTGCAAACAATAACAATACCATAATATCTTTTCATGTTTGGAGGTCTTGTTTTTAATGTTGAATTTCCTAGAAACTACCTACTTGAAACATCAAAAGTTAATGAAATTAAATGGCCTTTAATATCAAAATTTTGGGAACTTGAGACAATTTTGTAAATTGTGTTGATGACTTATCACTTTCATTGTTTCCACTATTCATTTTCTAATAGATAGGTGATTTGCTAATAATTTACCTACCTAAGTTTACCATGCACTCCAATGTTTATTACAATTTATGACTAATGGTAATGATCAATGATCAATACTAAATATTTGTATTCCACCATTATATCAAGTCAAAAATTTCATTTTTCACTAGTTTAACTAGCAAACTCTATTTTTGAAAAATAGAATAAAATCCTTGGCATTTGAATGCCAAACCAAACAAGGCACTACATGGTATCCATTGATGAAAAAAATTTAATGCAACTAGGTGGGGAACTCATGATTCTCACAAGTGTTGTAATTGGTCACAAAATTTCTCTTGTTACAAAGGCAAGATTTTTTAAAATGAAAGGGGAAAAAATCAACTTTCATTCCATTTGGAAAAATTAGATGTAATAAAATACATGATGCACCATTAGCTTCCACCTCAAAAGCCACTCTCATTTATGTTTCTAATTCTTTGTCTATCCCCTCATACTTGGTTGAATCCCTTCACATTATTTTGAAAAAAATGATTAACATTAAGCTAGCAAAAAAAATTGGTCATTAGAAAGTTGAGAATGGAGAATCAATGCACCAAGTTGCACCTTCCATTTCAAGGTAGACATCCCACCTACTAAGCCATTGCATAGGACTTATGTCATAAGAATACACAATCTACTTTTCAACATTGAATAGTTAGAAGTTGTAATTTTTGTTGTAATGATATTCTAATAGAATGTTGGTACAAATTGTGCAACTTGCACATCATGGACTTCAAAGCCAACCTCCATATTGAAACTTCCATATTCTTATTAGAACAACCACATTGATTGCATTTCATATCCCCATCATCTCATCTTGCTTTTGTTATTGCTTACAAAGGTTTGTAACTTAATTTCTCATTTTTTCCCTTTTTCATTTTTCATTTTTTGACATTCAATTCTTTAAATAATCCCTAAGTTATTTGGATAATTGAATATGCTTTGATGTTTGAATTATTTTTAATATTGTTGAAAATGTTTTGATTATTAAAAAGTCAAATTTAACCCTTAGTAATATTGAAGATTAAGTACCAATGTAGACTAAGAACAAGGCAATGAAAAAAACAAAATTTGTTAAAGTCAAATGAGTTGGAGTGTAAGGTTAATATAAATTTGAAATAAGTTACCATTTAGATACCATATGGAAAAACAATGTTTGTGTGAGGTTGAAATACTTACCTCTCTCAACCAACCTCCCCCACTTTTTGAAACTTGTACAAGTGTGCACCCTTCAATTGTAATGTGTTTTTGAAACCTTAAGATGGTTAAAGAAACACAACCCTTCAATTCCTAGGTGTAAAATAAATGGTTTGAACAAAAGTGAACAATCATAAGAAAAGATTGCAATAGATCATTTTGGGATAAGGTAGTGAAAGAGTGGAGTGAACCATAACATGAAGAAGGGAAAAAGGTTAGTAGGAATGGGACACAAAATAAAGAAAAATATATTAGAGAATAAAATTTGAGGGAAAAAAAAATTAAATGTGATTCCAATGACAATTTTTAGTCCAATTGGTTTAGGTAGGATGATTATAGGGTCTCAAAGTATTTCATCCTACCAAATTTATGCTCGGAATATATTTAACCCATTTTCAAATAAGGAGGCATGGAAAGATGTCTTTTTGGATTTGTGTTTTAATGTTATTTTCAACACCATATTCATAAGCATATTTTCAATACCTTCTCCAATAATTCGCATCTCATTTATTTCCAATTCAATTCTAATTCTAATCAATATATTTTAATCCAATTGAATTTCACTTAAAATTTAATTCAAGATGCATGCAATGCCATTCAATATTTTCATTCAAGTGGAATTTAATTCTCACAAAATCAATTCATGTTTTCATCGATTAATTAGCTAATTGTCATTGGTAAGTGCAAAATAACATGAACCCAAGTTAAATAAATCAAAATGAACATCATGGATTTATCATAACCTCAAACAAGCATTGACATTGAAATATATTGAATGGATAAAACAATATGATGGATGAAATTGATCCACAAAATATTTAATCCACACATATGAATGAGATGTGATTATATAATCATCATTTTCATTTTCAATTTTTTAGTTTTGAAAGCTCAATGTTTTTTTCCAAAAGATTTAGCAAAAAAACTCAAGTTTCCACTAAGAGAATTTATGTTTTTTCCCAAAATTGTTTGTCACTCCAATGTGAAAGTTTGCCCCCCCCAAAAAAACAAGGTAGCAACATAGATAAAATTTGATGTGCAAAATCATGTTAATGGAAGTTAACAACATGAATGCAATTGGCCATATGGGTGCAAATGATGTATAATATGGTTTTTCTAACAACATGGAATGAAGTTGAACTTCAAGAAGGATATTAATCAACGGGTAAAATTAACACACATGGATGATGTTGATGACTCAAATCAACCATGCCACATCTATGAATCTATTTTCATGCAATATATCACATAGATGAAATTACATGCGGATGAACATGAATTTCAAAAACAGAAATAATGACATTGATGAAAGTGACAACACAGATGATGAAAGGTAACAAAGAAATGAAATTCAATGACATGGGTGAAATTGACCAAATTGATGAAGTTGGTAACATTGAATGGATGATGAAAAGTATCACATGGATGAAATCAACCAAATGACATAATCTTACAACAATAGAGTTGTGACAATTGGGTTGCCCTTTTTCCCAACTCCCCCATAAAAGTTTCCATCGTTTTCTCCTCAAAGGTTTCATGTTCCCCTTTTATTTCCAGCTTTAGTGACACAACACAATGGTCCCTTTGGGGACCAAAAGTGGTGGTAGGCTTGGGTACCAACTTAGGGCTTCCAAATTAGTAGGGCAAGTTAGGAAAATTGTCACATCTAGATGCCTAGATGACAAACACTGCTACTCTTACTTTACACATCTTTTGTGGTAGGTAAAGCCAAAGGGTGAGGGCTTTAGGGTCTGTGCAAGGCAGAGCCAAGCACAACTTGAATCTGGTAATGCCGTTTGTTCAAGGGTTTTAATGGGTGTAAAGATTGTGGCTAAGTGGCGAGTGGGCTTTACGATTTTCATAAAGTCTGCAAAGAGTGTACGTAGGCTTTACCCGAAAATCACAAAATTGATGTAGAAATCAGAACCATGTACAAGGCCTCTGAGTATGCTAAAAAAAATCTACCTAGGTCTTTAGGCCAGATAAAAAAAATAAAATAAAATCTTTGGCCCCTTTTGCCAAAAAAAAATCTCTGCATTTCCTGGGAATTGCCTTAAAATTAGATTATGTGATCCAACGGCCACCAACACACCATCCATTGATTAGAAACCTATTGTGACTCAATTGTCTTATTATGTAATGGTAAGGATCAAAATGGATTGGGTTTGAGGTCCTAGAGCGAGGTGGGAACCGAGGATAAGACCCAAATTCCCTGAAGCACTTCATTAGAGGTCCTTATCCAGCATAAAGATCTGGTAGAATTTTAAACAGCTATTATTCATTTGAGAAGGAGAAGACACACCTTATGTGCAAGGTTCTTCACAATGAGGAACCTTGACTGTGCAAGGTGCCTCATTCTCAGGGTGTACTACCCGACACTTCCTGGCACTGCCTTCTCTCTCTCATTGTTCCCCCAAAGTGTTACTTGACACTTTCTAGCACTCTGGCATTCTTGTGGCAAAGTCCAATTCAATCCCAAACATCTGGGCCAAACAAGAACTTGCTACTCCAACCAAGCCTTTGTATACCGACCAACAAGCACAATTAAGGGATGTCTTGAAGGTCCATGGGACACCCCAAGGATGTCCCAGCCAGGTACACCTGGGCTTGCAACCCTGCCAAAGCTTCCTGTCAACATGAGGTCACTCAAGAGCTTGAAATAACCCCACACCAAATAAAAACACAAAACCTTACAAAGAAGAGGAGTTGGGTGAATCCAAAAAATTATTCACATGTGAATTGGCAGCATGTCGTTCATCTTTCACCTCCCCAGTTCCAACTACAAGAAAAGAAAATACATGTATGTCTGTGCATAGCTAGGATATTAGAGTTCTCCGCAAAGTCACCCTCAGTTTCACCCCTATCTCCTCTCCTTTCGCCCGCTATCCCCTTTTTCAGTGGTATCCGCAAAATAAGGAAATTTTATTAAATTTGGGTATGAAATGTTGAAACTCAGCATTTAATGCACAAGGTTCGAGAGTAATTATAGTAGTTGTACAGGTAGGACCAGTGAAAATATATGTAGCAGCAGTGGAGGCGCTCAGGAAAAAGGAAAGTCAGATGAAACTCAGTTTACCACCAAAATTGGTGGGAAAACTACTTTGGGTCCCAGTTACTTCCTTTTGTAAATATTTCATTCCCAGTTATGGGTTTGATGCCCTATTATGCCGAAACTGGCCGTTTTCGTCCCCCTAATCGCCTGACTTTACGTATAACTCTATTTGTTACTAAGTTCTAACTATTGAGAGGAAGTTAGTACAAAATACAACATTAAAATAATTTAGAATCATTTTCTTGGGTTTTCTAAGGAATTGTATGAATCTTCTTATTCTTTAGCCCCTTTGTTTTTCGTCCTCCACCCTAATAACCAAAGTAGTGACATCATACAAGGCATGAACTTGTGTGTGTCATGTCGACTCATGATCATAAGGGACATCTGGCACTTTGGATAGTGTATATACACGTTAGATTTGCCACATATGCCCATGGCAAAATATCCCCATCCCTCTCTGTCTCCATTTTATTACTGAATGGAGGGCAGGAACTTCGGTTTCTTTCTATAAAAAAAAGTTGTTTGAATTATTTTCCACAGGCATGGTAGTTCCAATTTAGGTTTTTTTTTTTTTTCAGATCCAAAAAACCCTACAATCTTAAACATTCATGTTCAGATGGTCGTTAGATGTGGATATAGAATTAATGTGATAGAGTGGAGCATAAACTTATTTGTAAGTAGTACCAGAGTTGCCCTCATATTTAGCAATTTGGGTGAAAACTACATTTCCTTTTTACCCACTGACTTCACCCTGGAATGTTGATGTGATGCAGCAGCTAAAGGACAATTGGGCAGGCCCTTTGGAGATCGTGGCAGTTTCTCTCTCACACACACAAGATGGGAAGATGTAGGCTCAAGTATTGCCATGGAAGATATTCTGAAAGATCCAAAACTCTGTTCTAGTGTTGGCAACTTGGCAGCCATTAGGAGTTTCTTTCAAGTCAAGAAAGATGATGGTCAAGAAAGGTAGTGGATTCAGCAAGCATGCCACAATTAAAGAGTCCGTGCAAGATAGGAGGCATGCTTACATTGGCCATTCACAGATAACTTCGTCTAATGTTATATTCTTTCTGCCCTCTTTAGCCAATTGAAGGTCACTTTTAAGTGGCTTTTCTTACCTGAAATGTGTGAACACCACAAGGTCATCATAGTCATAAGATTGTAACCCACCCACAACTTTCACTTCTAGACAGCCCCACCCAATCCTACAAATCCAAGTTTTGGGTGGGAATGGAATGGATTGGATTGGATTGTATTGTATCATCCTCCTCTTAGGATATTTGGAAAACCCTAACGCATTTATTTAGGGCTAACATGAGCGGTGGAGCTGGGGGAAAAAGGGTTTTCCTTGATGGGCCCATAATATAATGGGTGTTTTATCCGTGATTCAATCATAATGTGACCCCACCCTTCCAAGCATTGTGTTCTATCTCAAACCAATGATGAGAAAAAGCTGGTTAGTTGAAGTGGACTTTGAGAAGCTCTTCCATCACACAACATTATTTTTATCTCCTTCCAATGATGAAAAAGGCAAAAAGGTATGCATTGAATTAGGCTTTCCCAAACTCTACTCCACTGACTACTCCACTGACTGTATGTTAGCCTGCAAAGAAAGCAGCAACATTGGAGATTATTTTCTCCAGAATGTCTGAAACCTGCGTAGGGTTGTCGAACAAACCAAAAAATGATTTTTTTCCCCTCATATGCTGCAGCTTCACATGCAATTTCAGGAAACAAAAAACAAGAGATGAAAAGGTGGTGTCAGGACCGTTGTGATTTTACTACTTTAAAGTGGGCCCCCATTTTACCACCAAAATGCCTTCCAAACAAACAAAAGGATGTGATATGCAATCTGTCCTCTGTCCTTTTACAAAAGTTGAGGTCCACTTACCCTTCCCCCACTGTTCCAATGCTCCTAAATTTCAGGCACACAAGAAAAACACACCAACTTATATGTGGCCAAAACAGCACCACCTAAAGAATGTACTTTGGTCGGTTTATTAAGCAATCCAAAAAGTGGGTCTGCTCTTTTCAATGCCAAGTTCAATGCAACTGGGTGTTACCAATCAGAATTTGTTCAGAATTAATTCCTTAAATCTCCTAGAGATAAAATAAAATAAAGTAAAATAAACCTACCCTCATGAAAATAATAAAATAAGAAAAAGAGTCTTCCGACTTCCACAACAACATAGTTTCATTATTCGCCGTCTCTCTAAGAGTTATCTCTGAATGCCACCCACAACCTATGGTTGCACTAAGGCTGCCCAATAAAGACAATTTGTTTTAGATTGTCCTACACCTGATTGGCTCCCTGTTGCCTTGGGGGCAAAAAACCCCCATCCTCCCCCCTTCCTGCTGTAAAGGTCTGTGCATGCCTTATTTCTATTTAAAACTTTCTAAATTGACATCGTCTTCCCCTATCAAACATGCCATTTGGAACCTATGATCACACACCACCACACGTCTTTAAAATATATATATTTCATGAGTTCAAAATTCTTCTTGTTTCATCAATTATTATTATTATCATTTTTGACTAATTACTATATGTTTAGTGGTTAAAGGAAACCACCCCCTGCCTCTTTATCTGTGCGTGGTCATCTTTGTGGTCCCAAGTTGGGTTATATTCCTCATCCGGTATCTTTTTGTACGTAGGTAGTGAGCAAACACTGCTCTGTTTTAGGATTTGTTGTTTGTCGATACTCGCAAAACCTTTATTTAGGAAAGTGCTTGTCCTCCTCTTTTCCCTCTGCACGGTTGGTTATTGGCCTTGTTGGAGCAACACTTTATACAATAAACAACAACAGCCATTCTGGAGTTTGTCCATCTGTCAGGGGATTGTGACAAAATAAAAAGCATCGAAAGTCAAAAAGTTCCCGCCCCAACTCTATATATTAAAACCTTATTAATCCAATCCGCACATAGGTTTCATCATTTGAGTGACAAGGCACAAACGTCCCCAAAGTTCAGTGGGCGGTGTTCCTGCCACAAACAAATATGGTTGATGAAAAGCTCACCACCAAAAATGATTGCAAAAAGGCATGAGAACACAATGCCAGAAAAAGTAGTTTTTTAAAAACATGCACCCAGCAGATACATGGAGAAAATAAAGCCAGTCCCACATGCCAATGTAACAAAAGGATGAAGTGAAATTAGTTATGAATGGATTGTCATCAAGTGAATCAAGGATATTCATCAACAAATCAAAGTAAATGTAGCCCTTGCAAGAATTAGCTCAGAAGATTGTTTAAAACTTGGGTGGCCCATTTTAATTCTTTAAACCACAACTATGAACTTTGGAAAAAAAAAATCTCTAAAATATTTGTCATTGGGAGCATTTCTTCATGTTATTGAAACATCTACAAATCACATGAATCACATCATGACAATTAGGGATGAAAACATCTTGAAATTTGTGAGCATTAGCCTAGGACACAATTTTATGAATGCTAATGTAGCATGTGCCATTGATCCAAGTGTGAAGTGGTTGTCAAATTATTTTTACCTTCCAAAGCCAATTTTTGTAATTTAATTGAATTCCCAATGACAAAACCTACTCAAGATCCAATATATCATATACTTCAGGTCTATTTTTTTTCAAATTGCCTTCATTAAATCTTACTCATTGAGAGGTTTTCAACAATACTGAGAGTCCACCAAAATTCCCCTATAATGTTTAGTATTCAAGAACTTTTCCACCATAGGTTGAAACATTATGAAATCAAATCAGTAACCCCTAGTCATCAAGGGCTTTCCAACAGTACCAAAAGTGTGGAAAGAGGCACCGTGATTTGGAAGATCTCAACATGACAAACAAAACAAACAAACAAACAACCTTCCTTCATAGAGAGATGATATTAGGAACCATGGGAACACTATCAGGAACATGCAAGCTATAAACCAATAAAAGAGTGGATTGAGTGAAATTACAATAAAGTTAAATGCCATTTTTTGAAAAGAACCAAAAAGGCTACTAAAAGGGAAACAAGATCACATTCTGTGCAAGTTGCTTATAGAAGGCAGGCAAATTTGGGGGGGGCGGTGTGTGTGGGGGCAGAAAGAAACAAAACCAAGGGATGACAAGCTTGACAAGTATTGCTTATTGGATCCCATTGTCTGGTCACCTCTATCGATCAATAAAAGGAGCTGATGACATGGTGACAGTAGCCTACAACAATTCTACAAAGAAGCTCAAGCTACCTGAGTTGGGATATGTGCAAATGATGAATTTTCTAATATTTTCTAAAACTTCCAACTTCCAACATTATAGTATTTCAAGTTTATACCTGGGTTGTACACATTAACTAATGACAATCAAATTCTTTAACTATGGAAATACAGAATTATTTTCAATTTTTAATTCAACCTACAACTATAAAATCTTTGTCATGCTATTTTTTTTAATTTTATTTTTTCACATTGATTAATTTTGCATGGAGCATGATTATCTTGTCCTAACTATTCATAATTTTGATATTTGGACATAACCTATTATATCATCATGCATATAACAACTCAATGGACATGAATTGTCATATATGCATCAGTTTTTATATAACAGGAATTTCCTTATTTTGATATTTTATTTTACGTTTGTTCTATAAACTTTTGTCTAAAGAACTTTTTCAATTTAGACATGTCGGACATTTGGATTAGGTTTACACATCTTACAATGTAAGACTTTTATATTGTGTAGGGTTGAATTTCAAAACAAGACTTGCCGTGCCAAATCTTGAGATTTTATCATATACATCCAAAAGTTGAATAATGGGTAGGTGCAACATTTTTTTTGGTGGAAATTTTGCTAGAATGCAAAAAAAAATTAGGGTTGCAACCCCTACATAGGCTTTTTCTTAGAAAAAGTTTTAAAGATTTTTTTGGTTGAAAACGAGCTTTTTTGGACTTAGTTCGTGAAGTTTAGACCACTTGCTCCTACAAGTTGCCAAATAGCAGTAGGATTATAATTTGTTTTTACTATCCTACTTGTTCTATAACCAAATTTTGCTAAATCCTCATGTGGATGGTTTGGTAGTGTGCCCACACCACAAAAGTGATGGAAAAAAAAACCGTGGTTGGGTGCTATGTGTCCAACCTTGCGGTTAATGTTTGTGACCCCACAACCATTTGCACTATAACTGTTATAGTTCTAGTATGTTATTTGAATTAGATACATAAGTTTTAATTCTGC
>Ga0116231_10008721_pt1 | contig 17610 bp, 10 predicted proteins | sample S1TSphgellanicum_2_FD_89695 | JGI IMG/M metagenome (GOLD analysis project Ga0116231, IMG submission 89695) | Host-associated microbial communities from peat moss isolated from Minnesota, USA - S1T2_Fd - Sphagnum magellanicum MG | ecosystem: Host-associated > Plants > Peat moss > Unclassified...
AAAAACTTAATTAATTCACCATCGCTTTTAGTGATTGACAATGGGTTGGTATGGATAAGTGAATTCAATAATATGTGATCAAATAGCAAATTGACAAGTGACAATGTGATTAAATTAAATTTATAATATATATAGATTCATCATTTTATATTATATATATAAATATAATAGATGTATTTGATATAATCAACATATAGTTGTTGGTATAAAGGGTTTGAATCTTGGTCTCCACATAAACAATCCATTGTTTTTGCCAATCAATTACTATTTAACATTATAACATGGGTTTTTGACAACCTAACATCAAACCTTATCACCATTATGTCAAATTGTTTTATATATCAAAATTTGAAATCTATTTTTTTTTTCCTCATACTTTGTTCAATTGAAACAATTGAAAACTTATTTTTGAATTTTCTTCAGAAGCCTACACATTCATAATAAATAAACATGTACCAAATTTCGAATCATTTGAAGGAGAATACATTTGGATTTCATTGTTTCACAAGAATTCAAAACACTTTTCTTCACAAAAAAAAATATTTAATGGCATGATTTGTAAATAAATATTTTTATAACAAACTTTCAAAATTTTCATTTCGTTACTAGAAAATAGTTTATTTTTAACATAAATAAAATGTAAATATTTTAATTTCCAAAATTTTAACCATTCAATTTAATTAAGAATAAAAATTTCATTAGGTTTTTGAATACTACATTACAAGGTTAAAATTATATTATATCCCTAAAATGAAATGAAATGAAATAACTTAATTTACTTTTTAGTTTATTATTTAGTAGATGTTAATTAAGAAAAATAATGTAAATAATATATTAAAATTAAGTATCTAATTTTACATTATGAAGTTTGGGTTTTCATCTTTGTGTTTTTTTCTTAAAATGATCTAACATTTTTTCAAGAGAAGGCCCAAAATAAAATATAAGATTTTTTCCAAATGATATGTAAAAATTATTACTTAATTAAATCGAATTTGGTTTAAATAATCATGTAATAAGTCATATTGTAGTTAATTGATACATTAAAAGGTTGTAATAAATCATTAATAATTGTACACATTAAAATTGAAAAATGATGATCAATGAATAATTGCAAATCTTTATCCAAGATTGAAATAATAATTTTAATAATACCAAGAAAAACTTAATGGATTCTTTTGATTATAAATGAACATGACAAATATATAATCATGTTTGATTCAAGGTGAAATGAAATAAAGATATGGTGATCTAGTTCACTTTTTAAGGCCCCCTAATGAATTGGGTTAATGAAATAAACTCACTTTTTGTAATAATGTTTACATGGGAAAGTCATTTCATATATATTTTAGGAAGCACCTGAAGCGAAAGCATATTTTTTTATATGTTATGAAATAATGACATGTTCCTAACATATTACTTCAAAATATTTGAAAATGAATTATTAACACCATATTTACATTTAATTAATTGAAATTTTCAATAAGTTACACCATATTAGCACATTGGTTATGATAAAATGGAAATGATTTCCTTAGAAATGTTTAATAATGAAATCAATATTTTGAACATTGGTTATATATGGTCTTAAAGTCCTTTTTGATATTCCATATTCCATATTCATTAAAATAATTTCAAATTTATCAAAATGTTCCCATAATACATTAGGAACATTATTTTAGAAGTTCATCCAAAAGTTTCAACATTTTTTTAAGTAATTTAAAAATCACAAATAACATTAAACATTGACAATAACCAATTTACACTTGAATCTAATCATTTTGGTTTAACAAATTATGCTTGTTTTTTGGCTTTTTCAATGTATTATGGTATGGTAATAAGGCTTGAAGAAAATTGCTCAAAATCCTATCAATGAAAATACATGTTTTAATGAAACATGTGTTGTTCATGAATGAAAATGAAATTTCAGTTGAAGAATGAAGTGGAGATTAAATGTTTGAAACATTATTAAGTTTTCAATTAGGAAATGAACATGCATTACAAATAATCTTTCAAAAATACATGAAAGAAAAAAATCAAGACCTCGTTATAAAAATTCTCTAACATATGGGTTTTTTGTGTCAATGATGAAAAGATGAAGGATTTTCCAAATCCAAAAATGATGGATTGTATTGTTTGTTATAATTGTTCAATTGGTCTTGTGATTTTCAACCAACAAACAAAGGCCATGAAAGGTTTGGTGTCATATTTCAAATGGTGCCCAAATGTGCCTTATAATGGGTACATAAATATACACTAGACATCCATACCTATGTAAGAAAAAAATTTCTTGTTCATGACAATGCAATAATATTATATAAAAACAATAACATTAATTGACATATATATGGCCCTTGTAAATCAGTATGTGTCCATTGTCATGTAAAGCCAATGATAAAAGCCTAGGCCCACAACAAGTCTATTATTACTCGTAACAACAAAAACATTAGCCAAAAACCATGTTGAATTTGCAAGGAAAATATATTTGGACCATTAAAGCTTGTTACAAATAAAATAAATGTCACATTAAGAAGATTCATGTACGGTGGGCTTGCAAAATGAAACTTTAGTAAATAGGTTCAAATGGCTCAATATGGCCACATGAAAAATAAAAACTAAGATGTTAATATAAATTTGGATCTTGGGTTGGAAGTGGATGGTTAATCATAACTTGCAAGTTCTCCACCAAGGCTATGTCAATTTCTTCCCTAATTTCAATAACACAAGCTTCATTATAGGGAAAATGTTTATTGGATTGCAACAATGGGTGTTTTTTTATAGTAGCCTCTAAAATTGGGTTTTCCACACATGCAATTATTTTCCTTACCTTTTGTTCCTTTTGAATACCACCTTCCAACCTTTGCTACTGATGTCATTAATAAGAAAAACATGTGTGCAAATACATAATTTGATGTAGTATGGGAAGTCACATCAAATTATTTTTCAAATTTCAATTTTAATTAAAAAAAATTCACATTTGAAGATGGAACACCCTATCATGAATCGTTCCCAATTGTGTTTTTAAAATGCCCAATAATTAACACCATTGAAATACATTAAGGCTTTTAAAATTTGGATTTAACACACAAAGTCATCAATTATGATTCTTGAACCTCAATTTTAACAACCAAAAATTGAGTTTGGAATTGAACTCAAAATTTACAAATGTTGTTTTAGATTTTATATTAAAAGATTTTTTTAGCTTAATGTGGGATTTATGATGTTAAACTTGGCATCAAACTTATTGAAATTGCTTTTAACCTTGAAATATGGGTCATGAATTATATTCCTTGTGGCAAAACTAGGTAAACTGAAAGATGTCATATAATTATGGGCACAATTTAATATTTCACCTAAATAAATAAATTTAGTCTAATAATATCATGGGTTGATGAGGTCACGGTATAACCATAAATTACCCATGGTTATCTTATTACATAATTAATTTAGTCGATCAAATTAATATTTTGACCTACTTTACCATGCTTGCTCTTTTGCTTAAAAAACATAGCAAAGGGCCCTTTGTTCTACAACATCTCAATTTAGCAAATCAAGAATTGAATATAAAATTGAAATGTGACATGTAATTATATACTTCATTCAAATGTAGTATAAATAAGAATGCATTGCAATACATCAAATAATGTTTTTTAAATCCACAAAAAATCGGAATCAAATTCACCTCAAAGCTCAATCCACTTATAAAATGGCCATCATACAATTTTAAACAAACAAACCGCATAGGTTGCTATGCCTAATTTGGGTTCACCAAATTGAACTTTCACATCAAAAACATTAAATTTGAAATTCCAATCTCTAATTTAATATCAAGTAGAAAATTTGGCATTGATGTTCAAACTTAGATACATCTCCAAAACTACTCAAATTAAACAATTCAAGAATCAAAATACACATGCACAAAAAAATTGGCAAGTTCATATATTAGATGAATATAGTTGGCATGTTCACCTTAATAGAGGTTATGTGGTAGTCACATTGTGTATGACATAATCGTTAATACTTTTGATTTCAATCCTACTTAGGGTCTTTGGGTTTGTTCAACTTTGCCAAAAGTCCTTACATTTGCTTGTCCTTTTTCATTGTCCCAAACCTAAAGGCTAATATGTGGAAATAAAACAAAAATATATCTATGTGAAATCCCAAAGCTTCATCATGCATATAACTTGATGTTGTGCACCCTTACAATCACCCTTTATTTTGAACACAACTCTTAAAAATAAATAAATATCTTTCTATTGGATAACAAGTGGTAATGGGTTTGCATTAATCCATCTCATAAACAATATGGACTAATTCAAGTACCCCCATTATATATGTCAATGAATGTTTTTGCTCGGAGTTGATAGTGTGTCATATTTGCAATTAATACTTTGATTATTGATGTGTCAATGAAAATTAATTGAATTTTCTTGAGTGTATTGAAAGTTCACTTCAAATGGGGGATAAGTGGAAAATGCCTTTAAACTTTTCAAGTGACACACATATAATTTAACCATTATTTGATATCAACTACTTTCACATTCGTCCAAATATAATCTTGGTAATAGTTCTTTAAATACAAATGAATATTATATTATAGGAGATACATGTATGTGTTTTAAAATAACCTTCCTCAAGACAAATGTATGAGTGCCAAGGATAAATTAATTAATTTGAGTCCAAATTGCTTATAGGGTTCAAAGTATAAAATCCATAAAAAAATCCCATTTAATGTGAATTAATTAATTGTAAATATTAGATACATGCTTTCAATGTTGTTATCTAGAAGTTTATGAGTAACATTAACATAATCCTTAATCACAAGAAGGTTGTTGCCAAATTTATTAACAATCAATTTAATGATTAAATTAAAACTCTAAATCATTGTTAAAAAAAATAGTGTCAGCTATGATTTATGCATTTGCAATCATGAGTGAAAAAGGAGCATGTTGGTAAAATTCTTCAACTTGGATCCCAAGTGCCATGGGTGTTTACACACTATGGTGACCTTATATGGACGTCACAATGGTAATTTTTCATGTATTCCTTAAATAAAAGGACATAAATAAAATAAATTCATTGAAATAATAGAAAAAGGGACTCACTTATCTAAAGCTATCATAAACAACCTTCCAAGAATGAAAAAATCAAATCAAAATCATGGATAGCCAATAAGTAATGGACTTTTGAATTTTTCCCACACTTTTTGTCACATTTGCAAAACTCATGGATATGAACATTTATTTTACAATTTGTTAGTCTTATGTGTTTGAAGTTTTGGGATACTGGATGAATCATGTTTAAGAAAGTAAAGATCCATTGAATGAATGGAATGTGATTTTAATTTATTTTGTTATGGACTTTTTAAAATCTCGAAATTTGTAATTATTTTAAAAGCCTTTAAAAGCATTCAAAAATAATTATTTAAAAATTCTTTTGTTATATTTTTATATGTCTTGTAAAATCATGATTTGAAATTGGAAATGAAAAAAAATGTTACTTTCAATATCATCTAAATATTCATATTTAAAGCCAATTTTCAACTACACTAGAAAAGGACTTTGAAAAGGGATTATAATTTGTCGAAATTGTGACACCTTAGTGTGCTTTTGCCCCCATACACTTTTGAGAAATAACTGCCCATGATTAGTTTTTGAAATTTAATTCAAATGTGAAATTAAAATTTTGTGATTTTCTTTTGAAAAAAATTGGTCATTTACATTTTGAATACCCATCCAAAAGAAAAAAAAGGTCCTTCGCAAGCACATGGATGTTTAAATATATTTGTTAGTTTAATTAATCAACAATTGCATCATGGAAAAATAATTGTGTTTTATATTACACAAGCAAATATAATCTACAATTAACAATACCATGGGTGTATTATGATAATGAATCCAAAATTACCCACTAAATTTGGTCATTATCCACTCTGAATGCCCAACTAGAAATTTCGTATACAACATAACACCATCAATTTTTAGTGAAAAGTGATGAAGTTAAAAATTGAAAGCTACAAATCTCTATTCCTCGATAGGTAAACTGCATGAAGTCTTACAAATGTAGTTCATATCCTAGATTGTAATACCCAAATAGAAGCTTAGATGTTGAAATCAAGCATGCATTCAGAGGTCCTAGTTTTCTAGGTATTTTCTTCTTTCAAGCAACAAGACCTAAACCACCCCACAATAATTCCCACTCATAATAATTTCTTTGCCACAATGGTCACTCACAAAATCCTTAATGCTTTTCATCATCCCTTTGATCATGGACCCATATTTGTGGTTCTATAATGTATTATCCCAAGAGGTACATGGTGTAACAGAAAGAACAAAACAACCTCCATTAGAAAACTTACAATGACCACATTTTGGGCCTTCATGATCCTTTCAACACTCCAACATCACCAAAATTGTAAACTGACCGCCTTTCAAAAACATTGAAAATCTGAATGTTTAACTTTGCACATCTATCAAAATTCTTAACATCCTTCCTTCTTAAGTTCCTCAATTGTCCCTCTTTCATTGGCATCCAACTAGGAGAAATCCTCACAACCACAATGCACCACACAAAGCTCATCCGCAATAGGCACCATACAAAGCTTGCACGCTGTCAATCATAAAACACCAACATGCTCATAACTTGCAACCAAACAAACAATTACAAAAATAAAAAACACTCCCGCTCTACATCACCATGAACTATCAAAAGCTTGTCATATTAACTTTTAACTTTTGGCGGTTGATGCTAGGGAATTATCTAATTAAGTTATCATCTTGAATTTTTTCATCACATTTTAGTTGATCAAAAATATTAAGTGTTGTATATTGTGAATGTGATTTTTGTATATGTTTAATTTTCCATATGTAAAGGATTAATGAAATGATATAGTCAAGATTGTGAACCAAATAATTCAAGTACCATAGTTATGACATTCTTGGTGCGAGAATGTTATGGAAGCCCAAAGAAGCAAGAATTTTAAAGAATTTTAAAATTTTTTATAGATCAACCAGTGTAATTTGGTAAACATTCGCGGGTAAAGAATGTTATGACAAGGTGCTAAATGAAGAATTTTAAAAAAATTTAATGTGCAAAATGAAGAATGTCATAACTATGTCAAGTACATTAACATGCTTATACATTCTAAATATGTGTATTTCATGGTTGACATACATTCTATGTATTTGCATTGTGTGTTGCACAAGCTATTTAATTACCATTCATAAAGTGGAAAAACCATGAACACATGCAAATGACTTGCCATAACAATTGTGACTAGTCTAGATTACCATTTCACCAATAACAATTTCATAATATGTTAGAAATTTTATATGAGAATGACCAAACTCAGCTAGAATTGATATGAATTGACAACTGTGTAAGGCATTACTTTACTTTAAAACCTTTAAAAAAAAAAAAACATGACATGAAACTCAATTTTGTATGGAAATGGGAGCTCTTTTGAGTTTCACCTTGTGTTTTACCTTGAAGTTGTCCTTGTTTGCTTGTGCACACAACAATGTTGAAGTTTAGGAAAACTTGTAATAACAAGTTTGTTTCTTCTTTTGCAAGGTTTTAAAGTAAAGCAATGTTTATGATCTATGTTTTCTTCAATCTTGGTGAGGATTGACAAAATAACATGTATTTTTTGAATCTTGGTGATGAATAATATTGATAATGAAAAATTGTTTTTCTGTTTTTGTTGTTTTGGAGCTTGGTGAGGAGCTATGACAAAAAGAATTCACTTTTTGTGTTTAGTGAAGCTTGGTGAAGAGTTGTGGTAAAGAGAAAAGATCTTTTATGTTTTTTGTAAAGCTTGGTGAGGAGCTACAATAGAAAGAAAATCTTTTTTTTGTTTTGGTTTTTGTGGAGCTCGTTGAGGAGCTACAATAAAAAAAAACATTTTTTGTGTATAGTTTTTTGTGGAGCTTAGTGAGGAGTGGTGGCAAAGAGAAGGCTTTCTATGTTTTAATTTTCATAGAACTAGTGATGAGCTATGGTAGAAAGAAAATATCATTTGTGTTTTGTTCATTGTGGAGTTTGGTGAAAAAATTGAAAAAATTGACAATAAATTTATTGGTGAACAAATTAAAAAAAATTCATCAACTGACAACTTAGCACTGAATTTTGATGGGTAAGAAACCCTTAAGAAAAGAAAAGAATCATCAACAAACAAAATCAGCCATGAAAATTGATGGATGAACAAAAATAACCCTAATGTTGAACATGAGCTTGATGGATGAACTTTAATAATTTAAAATTGACCATGAGGTTGATGGATGAACTATAATAACACAAAATTGACCATGGGCTTGATGGATGAACAATAATAACCTAAAATAGACAATGAACTTGATGGATGACAAATGATAACCTCCTCAGAAAAAAGGGGGAAAAAAAGCCAAGAAGGCCAAGCGTTTGGTGAAATCGTATGATTCACACCAGTACCACCACTGACCAGTCACCAGTCACCAGCATGATCATGTTTTGGAAACAAAATGCATTTCACAATTTGCCTAAATGAGAAAAATAGGCGTAAAACACACGTCCGGTTGTAGAGAGTGAAAACGCAGAGACAAAAGAGAGAGAGAGAGAGGGAGAGAGAGAGAGAGAGAGAGAGAAGGGAGGATGGGTGGGTGGGTGGAGGGCGCAAGGGGCGGGTCAGTGGGGCCAGAAAAGAAGGACAAAACTCTATTTCAGGGGGCGTAGCAAAGGGGCTGTTGGGGGGACGACCAGCGCAATGGCGGGGCACGGGGACGTGGAGCTTCCCACGGATCGAGGGGCTGCAATACCAGCATCAGAGTGCGGGCGAGCACAGCATCAGCGGCGGCAACAGCAGCAGTAGCAGAAGCAGCAGCAACAGAAGCAGCCCACCAGAGCACAACAACAGCAACAGCGTTGAATAGCCAGCCAGCCACCAACAGCAACAAAAACCAAAACCATCAACAAACAAACAAACAAACAACCAACCAACAACGCAGGCAAATACTTTCTCAACCTTTTTCCCCTGGCTGCCTGGCCGCAACCCCCTAACCCTAATCCCCGCCCACCCCATCTCCAGCACCTACCAACCACCGTTACCGTCTGCCATCGAAACTACCTCCGCCTCGCCTCCAACTCCTCTTCTGCACCCCTTGTATCTTTCCTTTTTCCTGTGCCTGCTTTCCTGCTTCGCTTTTGAGCTCGGTTTTAGACTTGGGGTTATGGACACCGCGGTTTTGCTTCCAGCCTAGGGTTTGCTGATGCGATTGTCGAAGAAGAATTGTATTAGTGTTTTGGGGTTTGGTTTGTTTGCGCTTCAAGTTTTTCTGTATTGTTCTTTTTTATTTATAAAAGAGGAGTTGTTTCTGTTGTTGTCGTCGTCGTTGCAGCAGAAGGTGGATCTTGGATTGGAAGTTTGTTTGTGTGTTGTTCTTCTGCCCCTGCTGCTTTTGTGGTTCGATGTTGCGTCGTAGATTTGTTTGCGGTAGTTTTTGCTGAGGAGATGTCTTTGCGTTGTGGAGGCGGGAGAGGTCGTTTTGCGTTCTTGAACGGGTTATAGGTCGAGATGGATAGGCAGCAGGAAAGTGTAGATTTAGAGTCGGCGAGAGGGGGCGTGAGGCGTCCGCGATCAGAGGCGGCGCGGAGGCCACGGCCGCAGTCGCGCTTCCTGTCCGCGCTCACTGATTCAAAACCTTCTGCCTCATATCCCTCGGATGGTTCTTACAGGGAGGTGGTAGACGAGGAGACTGTCGATGCCGAGGCACAGGAAAAGAGCGCAAACGACAGGACAGGAGAGTCCGACGCAGACGTAAGCTTCTCTCGTTGTATTTCATTTTTTTCAGATCTGTCCCCAGAAGCGCTTGGTTTTGAAGTCTGTTTGCCAATATGCAAAGCCTCTGATCCTGAGCCCCTCTGAGAACAGGTGGTAGATTTGGCTATTTGGGTTCTTGATGCACTGATTTGGATTTGGCAAAGCAGAATAACCGGTGCTCCCATTTGATGAAGAAAAACTCAGTTACTTGTTTCGGCCAAGTTACTGAAAGATTATGTCTCTAGTGTTGCAACCTACAATGGTCATGAGCCTTGTAAAGACGATATTGAATGGAATTGCTCTTGAAGAAGGCAAATCTGTAAACTAAACTATCAAGCTTGCTATAATAGACTTCTCTCTTTAATTAATTATTGGTTGCAATCTATGCACGTTGGTGCCAATGTTTAGTTGTGTCTTGGAGCATGATAGCCAGCCTTCCAAATTGATTGATGATTACTGTGTGGAAGGAGAACAAAGGTGGTATTATTTGTTCCATTTTCATTACCAATGTAGGCAAACCACAGCAGAAGCACTCAGAATCCTGTGGGGAGTTGGTACTGTTTGTTGTGCTGATGTTATACGCTTTCTTTGATTGGACCATGGGTTATGATCACTTTTTTTGGGGGTGTGGGGAATTTTGTTGTATGTGCAGGTGATGGGGGTAGATGTGGGTGTTGTTCGCAGAGAGGTTCTCTCTGGGAAAACAGAAGATGGGAAGGACATTAGGTTATATTCAAGAAAAGGTGGCAAGGACCACAAGCAACAGGATGGATTGCAGAGCACTAGGTATGAGGCAAGAGGAGATAGAGATGAATATAAAGCAGGCAGGGATCAGTCATGGGCAGGCAGAGATGATGGGCGGGTGAGAAAAGATGATGGAAAGTCCAGTCGAGATGAAGTACGAGGTGTAGGCAGTTATGATGGGAAGGGGGGGCGGTTTGAGGGAAAAGCAGGAATAGATGAGGGTAGGTTTTCCTTAAGGGGAGATGTATACAAAGGTAGCCGATTCTCAGAACGAGAAAGTGAAACAGAGAGGAGAAACAATCGCAATGAGGCAGGCCGCTATGAGGACAGGGGTGAATGGAGAAATGGCAATGGGAGGCCTGGTATTAGTAAACCAGAGGTTGAGAGGATGAAGCGTCCTGAGAAGAGCATGAAGGAAATTGTTGAGAGGGAGAAACATCTGAAGGAAAATGGTGAAAAATTCAAAGGGCAGAGAATCAATGAGAAAGATAAGGTAGGGTGGTCAAAAGAACGTGATGGCAGAGTAAGGGATGCAGGGACAGAGAGGGGAGATAGAAATCGGAACCAAACAATGCAGAATGGTTCAAGGGAGGGTAGGGGTGGAAGTGAGATGAAACCAAAATCTGCAGAAAGGTTTCTTCCTGAACAAAAGCAGTTTGTTCCCACTAAGCTGAAACTGAAGGTTGGGGGTATCACCCACACACTGGTTTCAGACTCTATGAAGAAGAAGCCTGTCCCATCAACTGCTCTGGAGATTCAAGTACCACTTAAGGCACTAGAGCCTGATGATGCAGGGAAAAATAAGAAGCGGCGGCATCGGTTGATTCTTCAGGTTAGCTCTTCTTGGTTCCTTTTTTTGGTGAGGATCCACTTACAATGCTTAGGTGCATGGTTGCTCCTCTTGAGTTTATAGAGTGTTTCAATCTCTCTGAGGAAGTTTCCTTATACACAATCTGGAGGATCCCAAAGTGATTTCATTGATTGTTTCTCTCCTTTGGTTCATAGAATGCAGGTGATCTCTGCATTATAGCAGATTTACTTCTCTGAGCTGGTTGTTCACAGTGCATAACTGCAGTGCAACTTTTATTACAGGATTCAGATGAGGAAGATGAGATGACAGAGCCTCAGTTTGACTATCCCCCTCTGAAAGCCCAAAAGAAGGATATTGATATTGCCCATAGCCCAAGCTTCAGACCTCGGCCTCAAATGAGGGAAGGAGGGGTGGACCATTCTAGTCCTTCTGGGAGATTCATAGGTCAATCCAGGGCAAAACCATTGTTTGAGCCAAAGGCGATTTCTGAATCACCTTCACTAGCTGTTCGGAAAAGCTCTCGCATTCCGAAGAGACGTGTGCTAGATGGTGATGAAGAGGAATCTGAAGATGCTAATTTAACCCAGAGGCCACTGTCACATGGCAGAGGTGAGCCATTTTTTATTTTCATTCCTTTGGGCTATGGGCAGACCTAATTGCAAAACAAGGTTTTGGCCTGAAGTTTCAGGGCTTTTGGCTGTTCATTGCATCTCAAGTGTTTGGTCTATAGCTTGCCTAGTGTTATTTGGGGCCAATTCTCATGAGACCCTTGGTACTGAGCCACCTATGCAAATTCAGTAGCTCTTTATTGCTCAAACCACTAGTTTTTTTCTTCTGTCTTTGTACTCTAGATTTTCTATGCTGAATGGATCTGCTTCACCAGATCACTCAGAATTTCATGATTCTTGCACATGCTTGTATTCTGAAGGTGTCCGAAGAGTGGAAGAGGAGATTGAGCAAGAGGAAGGCCAACAGCCAGAGGAAGAAGATTCAGAGGATGAAGACTTGACTGAGAAGGCATCTGGTCTGATTTCAGATGATGAGGATCTGGAAGACTTGGAAGAAGAAGAAGATGAAGAAGTTGCCGGGAGAGCAAAGAGAGCAAAAGTGCAGCAGCTTCATGGTAGTGGTAGTAAGGGAAAGCCCAGTACTGGGACAGCACTCACAGCTCGACAGCGCTCAATGCAATCATCCAAAGAAGCAGATGGAGATGCTGTCCTGAGTTTGATTGAGTTTCCAGGAGGCCTAGCAAGTCCACTTGGGCGCAGTATGGATCTAGATTTTTCTCCTTTGACAAAGTTTTGACTGGCAGATATAAGACCATTCCCTGGCTTGCTTAATTCATTTGAGTGGTTGCTTGCATATGGCTTGCATTAGTTTGTTGGTTGAGATGGGGTGTGCTAAGGCTTAGCTTATGTCTTTGCAGTACTGACCCATGTGTGCTGGGGTGCAGAGGGAAAAGGTAAGCTGTCAGAAGCAGAGAGACAAGTAAAGAGAGCAGATGCAGCTCGTCGTCGGAAACAGCAGGTTGAAAAGGCTGCCATAGAGATTCAGGTACTGAAATTTACTTGTGTGTGGTGTCAACCTACTGTCTTCTTTATGCAACTGACCATGACATTCTTCACAAGTAATACACATTGTTTGCAAGAAATGACAAAGAACCATTAATGTCTCCCAGTAGAGAATCTCTATGTTGTGGTTTCATGATCTATTGTCTGTGTGTATGATAGGCAACTGCAATCCAAAAAATTTTGGGCCAAGATTCCACTAGAAAAAGGCGTGAAGATCGTTTGCAAAAGCGGAGGCAAGAGATTGAGCAGGTATTTTGTGTCTGCTTTGATTCCTAGAAAGGATGCTTCCACATGTTGCTGTGTATAACTTTCAACCTTCAAATCCAGATTCCATTTTGGCCCTTATTTCTTCTGCAACACACAGTTCATCTAGATTCTTTCTTGGTATTGTAGGAAAAGAAGATGGCGGAATTGGTGCCAGCCACCAACACCATTCGATGGAGCCTGGGCCCATCAGGGACAGTTGTGTCATTTGCAGAAGATGTGGGTCTGCCCAACTTATTCAACACTGGGCCTTGCAGGTCTCATATACTTCCCTCTTTCTGCTGTGGTTGGTCAAACAGTGATATGAAAGCTGGTGTTCTGTACCTCTTTCTGTGTTCTCCAGCACTTGATAGTTCACTTCACATGGAACTGCTAGTTGTCTGGATTTCTAGTCCTTTACTGTCCAGACTGCAGGTGTGGGGAACTGAAATAAGAGGTTTTCTTATTAAGTTTCTGTATACATATCTATATTTTAGATACTTACTAAGGAACATCTATTGGTAGGTGAAATACTGACAGGTGGTAAGCTTCAACCCAGTAGACCAAACATTTGGGATTAATGGCCCCCCTTCCTAGTGATTGTGGGTTCAATTTCCAATTCCCCACCAGGGCATGCTGGATGTGACCTGCCACAGCTACCCTACCTATAGGTTGAGAGAATGTTGTGGTCATTTTGAGGGGTGGTGAACTGTGTTTTGTTGTTGAGGACTTGTGTGTTTAATGAAAAGAGTGTCATAAGTTTGGTTCCGTTAAAATAAGATTCACCTTGGAGAGTCCTTTGTGTAGATCCTGTTTGTGATATATGGCTGCTCATTTGGCATTGTGCCTGACACTAAAGGCCCTTTCCATTTGCTTCCAGGTACCCCCCTGCACGTGAGAAATGTTATGCACCATCATGTCCCAACACATATAAGTATCGAGATTCGAAGTCCAAAGTGCCGCTCTGCAGCCTTGAATGCTATAAAGTGGTCCATGCTATTGCTTCAACTTAGTTGTTGGTGAGACAAGTTCTGGTGACCTGTTCTCCTATATTTGACACATCAGGCAGCATACAGTTGCTGTTTAGCTCTGAAGTTAACATGTAGGCATGTACCTTGAACTCTGAGAGCCACTGTTGGCACTCAAGGCTGGTTGAATTCTTTGACACAAGTGGCTGCTGGGATATTAGCCTACTATGCCCTTGCATGTTTATGGGGTCACAAGGAGATGTAATGAGGAAGGGTGAATTCTACTTGGATGTTCCAAGGTGCTGAATGTTTCAAGCACGGCATCTCAGAGCAATGATATTGCGGCACACATCCACTGGGCAGCTAGGCAGCATCTTGAAAACCACATCTACAGACATTGTCAACCTGCTGGTCTTGTTTTGGGAAGCCTGCTCTTGAAGCAGAACGTGGGTTGGAATTTGGGCATGTTGGCTCTTATAATGTATATAGAAAGGTTGTTCCAATTCTCAAGTGTTTTGGACTGTGGGTTGGTCTGAAGCATTGTCAATTGCACTTAGTTCTAGGGGAATGGTGCAAAAATAGGTTTTGAGTCAAACAGTCCAACTGCATGGGTGCAGGTCTGCATTACTCATCAGGCTTTGGGGCAGGTATATGTGAATCACCAGTAGGAATTGCTCATACTGTAGATAACACGCATATAGTGGTATAATTTGGATCTGTCAGAGTATCTTAGGAAGTGAAAAGACATTATTTTGTGTGCAAATAGTAATTGGTGAAACGATAATTATTTGCTTTGCAAACTTGATTCCTGAGAATTGTGAAGGGACAAAGTGTATTGACATTATGACAAAAGCCAAGGATTCTCCTGAGGCAGATTGGACACTGAAAACTGTGTATGGGTAGGTGATTTTGCAGTTCCAAGTAGTCAGGGATTTTCTATTGCCATGATGGTGGAAGGATTTTCTGTAACAAAGATTACTGAATTTCATATGATTTACAATATGTTTTGTTAATTTGTATCATCTGGATATTCTGGTTAGGGGAATGGCAGGTCCAGATGGGGTTATGTTCCAACATGGAGTTGGTTTGTTGTTTTGCTGTTGCTTTGCACTCATTGTCTTTTGATTCTTGTTTTGTCCTTCACTTTTTGTCTTAGAAATGTGTTCCAATTTGTGTGTGGTTCCAATTTGAGTTGCTCCACTTCACCTTGCTCTGAATTGTTGCACGGCTTTTGCTTTGGTCTTCCTTGATTTGGTGCTTGGCCTTCTCTACTCTGTCTTGTTCTTTTATTGGGCCCTGCCCCCAGAGGGACAGGGACACTCACATTGGATTCAACCGGTTTCACATTAGATGAACTGGTTTCTTTGGTGAAAGTGTTTAAACTGTTAAGATTGGATTGGATTGGATTGTTTTGGTGTTCAGAGTGTGAACACAATAAGTAGATGTACAACATCTTATCTATTGGCAGGGCCAGAGTGTTTGTGATGCCTTGTTCAGCTTCACCTTGCTCTGGTCTGTCATGTTGTGTGGCTTTGCACTGGTTTGCTACTTCGGTGAGTTAATTTGCTCTACATATTGTAATGTCTCCAATTGATAAAGGAAATGTATAAAGGACTCTCATAAAATATTCTACATTGCTTTAGAAAGGTAATATAAAGAAGGAAAACCATAATAGTATTTTAGTTTTAAGGAGGAACTTTTAAACATGCAGCATTTCAGGGCACAAATTCTCTAAATTTTGTAAATTTACTTGTCAATTTTGAAATGCTAAATCAAATGTTTAATGTATTGTGCTAGAGGTTGTATGATTTAAATGGGAAACAAAATTCTTATTGAAGGTATCATTACACATGAGAGTAGGTAATTATGTACTTTTTGGAAGGTTGGAATTGTTAGAATTTTGTTAAGTCCTTTTCAACAATAAAAATTTAAATTTGATTGAATTGTTTTCATTCAAAATGTTATGTAATATATTACAAGGGGTGGCCAAAGCATAGCTTTTGCATTTATTTATTTATTTATTTTGTAGACAAATTCATTGTGGGGATGGTAACATCATTGAAATGTGCATGTAAAGGGACTCCTAATTTGTTATTTTTGGTTTGCCTTAGAGTGGAACTACCCCAACACCCTTTTATCACTAAAAAAAACATGAAGAGGAGATGAACATAAAAACCAAAAGACCTTGGAAAGACAACCCAAAGAAACAACTACCTTCTCTCCAAGCACAATTCTCAGTATTTTTGGTTCTATAAATCATTTCGGCAAAGATAATTAGCTATAATTTTAAAAATTTTTTACACAACCTTTTTTCCCTTAATATTGAAAGTTTTTAATCTATTGGCATTGTTTAGAGTATATGGTTATGAATAATGGATTTGTAATTGTGTCTCCAAGTTGTTTTTCCTTGAAATATCTTTGTTAGGAGGTTTCTTAGATCTTGGAGGGAATGAAAACAATATATGTATTACATGTATTAACACAATTTGTATATTTATATTATTTATTTTTGGTTCATGAATGTTCAAAGGAGCTCATGATGTGTTTGCTTTAATTGTTAAAATCTTGGAAGCTAATTGACAACTTCAACATATTATTGAATTTTTTGAGATTTCAAAAATTGTTAATCAAAGATTTGCTAAGAACCTTGAATTTTTTTTTGAAGAAATTTGGATTAACAATGAAAATAATTTCATATGTCAAAAATGAAAAAAACAACTTTTGTGAGTTTTTCAATAATCTTTAGATAAATCCAAAGTCTATTGCTTCAAGTGGTCTAGTTATTCTTGTAATGGTGTAATTATTACTACTATTATTATTATTATTATTATTATTATCATTGAATTTATTCTTATTGAAATACATTTTCAAACTACTTCATTCCTTTCATAATACCTACATTTCTCTTTTCCCTTAGCCACCAAAATGGACATATAGGTGCCTTTTCATATAGTAAAATCAAAATTGAGATTGACATGAATAATGATGAACTATTCGCAATCATATGGAAACATACAAAGGAAATTAAAGGGGAAGGGGGAGGAATGATCCTCAATTTGGAACCATGTTAAAAGGTTACATTTATGATCATTAGAGTTTGAAAATTATTCAACTACAATATTACATTGGGTGCAAATGGGATAACATGAGCCACACCTACCTGCTTTTAGACTACTGGACTACTTTTGTGATTGTTTTTTTGGGAAATATTCTTAAAATATTCTTGAATTTTTTTTGAATTTTTTTTCAAAAAAACATTTAAACTTAAAAAAAAACCTATTTAATTAAGGTTTATGTTAAAATTTTGGTCAAAAATGTTATTTTCAAAAAAATTCAAATCCATTTACAAATCCTTTTATTGTTTAAAAGCAATCATTACAATGTTTAATGAATGATTTTGTTATTTTCTAATTCATTGGATTAATTTCAAATTAATTCACATGTTCCCATGATATATTAAAAATAAAATTACATAAAAAAATC
>Ga0116231_10008723_pt1 | contig 17609 bp, 15 predicted proteins | sample S1TSphgellanicum_2_FD_89695 | JGI IMG/M metagenome (GOLD analysis project Ga0116231, IMG submission 89695) | Host-associated microbial communities from peat moss isolated from Minnesota, USA - S1T2_Fd - Sphagnum magellanicum MG | ecosystem: Host-associated > Plants > Peat moss > Unclassified...
CCAAAAGAAGAAAAGCATTGATTTTGAAATTAAAATGCAATATCAGTTGGGCAACCCATAAAATGAGGTCAATGTTAAGTTAACACAAATGTTTTCTTATGTTTTCCTCCCTATTCTTTGTACACATATGGTGTGAATCCAAAATGAAAAGGGTAAATTATTATTTTTTTCAAAATCTAAATTTAGCTTAACATTAAGTTTGTGAATGAAAAGCAAACAAAATTAACTAGCATTTAAGTTTGTGCTACCTAATATAGATAACCTTTTTGTTTTATAATGTTAGTTAGATATTAAACTACTTAGCATGATAGGTCTCAATACTACATAAGAGAACTTAACAACTATGATTTATAGTTTCTTATGCTGCAAGTGGTTGATTGTGATTCAAATGATAACCCAAGTTGAAATGACAACCACATTGGGAAAGTATTTGAACAAAAGATTGGTGAATGTCTCTTATGGCCTTGAAGAGGTTTTTAAAAAAGTTGTATCTTTTAGAGCCTTGAAGATGGTTCCATTTGAGCCAACAACACAAAGGTCCACTTGTAGAGATTAAAATAACAAATTTTCACAAACACAGATTGAAATTCAAGAGAAACTATAAATTCAATTGTTCCAATCTTCATTTTAAAACAATAACTTGAAAATCAATATTGACAAGAAAACTATTATATGTATTTGCACATGATTATTTTGACCATCATGTGTCAAACTTAAAAGCATGCTAATATGTCAAGATGTAATAATAACTTGGGTGGGATGTTGATATTCAATGTGTAGGGGACATGATTTCACCAAAAAACTTTATGTCACATTTTTTAAAACCTTAAAATTTAGGAATAGACCCAAGTCTAAAGGGTGAGCCTTACTTTTGAGATTTACTAATAAGGGTTCTTCAAATTTTTGTATTCATTAGTTGGGGTGCTTCTTAAATTCATAATTATTATTATAATAATGAATTTCTTTGATTGGCCCATCACAAGAAAATTTTGAAACTTTGGAGACTCCCAAAATTAAAATTTTCACCCTCATTTTAGAATTGGAGGAGAGCAAAAATCCCCCCCCCCCCCATACACATTCCTGTATTGACTCATTGGTTCCCATTCTCTTAAAGACAAACCAACAAACAAAAAATAACCCCCCTCCTTGCCACCCCAATGTGATGCTCTTTTGCTTGTCCTTCATGCTCCCACATTGTTGAGCTCCTCACACCACCTAACTCTGAACTTTGAACTATTTGTGCATCCCATGATACATAGGGTTGGCACAGAGTCTCCCAGACTTGATTTGTTAACTAAATATAAACTCGCTCAGACAAAGCTAGGTTCCATCATTCCTTTGGGTAGGATATGATGTTGACAACAATTTTGTTTATTGATGAAATTGTATTATTCTTTTGGAAATTTTAGCCTTTCCACCTTTTAATACATTTCCAAAACCTCTTATGAATAAAATAAAAATAAAATAATGAAAAACTTGAGATATTGGTTTGGGCAATTTGAAGTCAATATGTACACCTCATTGATTTCGGTAATTGTTCAAGAATTCTACTTAAATGATGTTTGACCTATTTGAAGTTCATTGAATAGTATTTCAAAAGCTTGTATGTCAATGCCTTTTAGGAATTTCTAATCCAATTACCACACCCACGACTAATAATTAGCACATGTTTGCCAAAATAATTAGTTTTTTGAAAAAAGTCTAACAACCCCAATTTAAATATAATCAATTTAGTTTGAAAATTATATATGTTTCAAAATATAATGGAAGTACAAATTGGGGGTTTTTAATACCTTCATTTGTTGAAGGGTTGGAAGCAATGATTATAATTGTATCATAGGAATAACTTTGTAATTCAACTTAATAATGTGATTTGTTTCAAGTTTCAAACATTTGCGTTTTAGATATGAATAGACCAATCCTCCTTTAAGTATCGAAAATACCAAACCTCATGGTTTTTGATGTCAATCCTTTGTCTTTCTTACCTTCTCATTAAATTTTTTTTAAGGATTTGTGACAGTGGCCCTATTGACTACTCCGGTATGTGCTTGAGCTAGAAGCTCAAGTGGCTACACTAATATGTTTTGTTGTTTTTTTACTAGCTATATTGGGAAAAAATAAAATAACATATGGCTATTTTTCCCTTGGAGGGGTGGTATATTTGGCTATTTCAAGTTGTAGCTATTGTGTGAATAGTGGCTATTTCAATTTTGACAAAATATGAATTTAGGCAACAATAGAAAAAATTGTGAAATCATTTGGCAAGTGTTGGAAGATTAGAGCGGCAAATATTGGAGAAAAAATCATGAGTAATGACTTAAGCTATTTGAATTACAACTTCAAAGTTAAGGATGAAACACAATTAATTTGTAAAAGATAGAAACCGAAATCACATGAACAGATTATAATGTAGGGGAAAAAAAAAAAAATCATGTGAGAGAGTTGAACCCTTGTCCAAGAGGAAATTGCACCCAACTACAACACATGATCTTGACTTGCAAGCCACATGTTAGTTTGATCATTAAACAAAAATCAAATGGGACCAATACGAAGGAAAGATTACCCAAAGCACAATTGGTTGACATCATGGAAAACTAAGGTTGTTTTCTAAAAAACATCAAGCTAGAAGACCCCCTTTTTCTTAAAACATCAAGGTAGAAGACCCCCTTTTTCTTTTTAATTAGTCCAAGCTATTATTGCATGACCATAAGGAAAAATATCAATCATATAGAATGGTTGTGCAAACATGTGCACCACCAAATTTAAATGTTCACAAAGTCAATTCTGCAATTTGGTTTTCATGAACATCAAAGTTGAAATTTTTTCTTCATCTCCTGCAAATCCCATAACCTAGACCACAACCAATTTTGCCATTTTCATGAACTTAGAAAGTCAAACACATAATAATGCATTGGAAGAAAGTTTCTTCCAAAGTCTGAACATTGGATTGACATTCATGGGTTAGCCCATAGACCATTGAGCATTGGACATCATTGTGATCTAGAAAAAAAAAGACTATAGGTTCAAAATATTCACATCAAGAACAACTAGGGTCCAAGCTTTTTGGGCTGATTATAAAAACCTTTCAAGATAACCATATGAATAGAAAAGTTTTGTTCACATGAAGGTTTTAGCTAGTATTGTGGGTAAACCAACCTTAAATCATCCATTACATGTATATCTTAGTAAGTTGGAAAACATTTTTCCAATTTGTCATTGACCTTGGTTGTAATTTCAGGACTATTTTTGCACATTATTGACAATATGTTAGAAAATTAGATGAGTCATAAGCACATAGACAAATGTTTCAAGACAAGAATAATGCATCATGATGGAAGTGCCAACAATTTGAAAATTCAAGTTTTCCAAACTAGTATTTAAATTAGGTGCCCATTCATGCACCACCACATCTGATGTCCCATTAAGTAAGTTTTGGTACCCATTGAACACATCACCCATGTAGGCATTATGAAGGTCAATGTCCCAATAGTAAAAATTTGCTTAAAATAACTTCACAACAACAACAAAATCACATACAAGGCATTGCCAGGATGAGGAAAATTTTATCAACTCGTTCAACCCCTCAAACAAGGGCACAATACAAGAGAGCCCAAACATTGCTTCCAAATCACAAAACAATTCCAAATTATGGGCAGTTTGATTAACAATGCCAACATCTTGATGCATCTTCAAAACCAAGGTCCGATATTTAGGTAGAACTCAGTTAGGTGGGAGTAACATCGAAATCTAGTGGGTTTTGATGTTCCTCAAAATTTGCTAACCTCCTATTTTCACAATGTTGGTTAGTTCAATGAATTATTAAGCTTTTTTTAGAATGTGTGAGAAATATTCATATAGACTTTGCAACACATCTTCAATTTTTCCCACAATGCATAGCTTGGAAATAGTTTGAACTGCCAAATTAGTGTGGTGGCTCATGCAATGCACATTAATCATGAATGGTGCATTCTAATTTTTCAATTAGACTATCACACCTATTCTAACACCCTGAAAAACACTCACCCCATCAATTCCAAAAGTGATTAATTTAGATGCAATGTTATCTTGATTCAAGTCACCAAAAAAAACCATGGCATCCACTAGAATGTGCTTTAGGTTATCAAAAGTGGCCCCATCAGCCATTCACTATAAGGATAACAACAATGAAATTTGTTGCCAATTTTCAACAATGCAAGCATGAATGGAAACTTAGGATTGTTGATTAGAAGTTCTCACTTCATCATAGGAAAAGGAAATGAACCTAATAGCCTCAACTAGTGTTTTGGTTTTGTTGACAACCAAGTCATGCATGTAAGATGTCATTTCCCAACCACTTTTGTTTGACCAATGGGTTTTTGGAAAAAAATTGGTCCATCAAGGAAGTGTAGTAATTTGTTCATGCTTTCAAAATCAATCATGGGCCTTCCTTCAACCAACATGTGGAAACAAATAAAAAACTACATGAATTTTTTTTTCCTTTGTCCAACAATAACATGATAGATTTGTTTGAAAGTTGAATCCTTCCTAGCTATTGCATATAACCAAGTTTCATTTTTAACATGGACAGAGTCTTTGCTCTTGTAATGTTCACCAACCCCACAAACTCCAAGGACCACCATTAAAGCCTTCTTTCTTCCAACATGTTTTTGGAGGCTTTCAATTTTTGGGGCAAACATCTTATCCTTACCATTTATTTTGGAGCAAACCTTGCATTTCACTAAGTGCACCTTCCCTTGTTCATCCACCACAAACTCAACCCAAGGTAGTTTAACACTCCAAACATCTTGAAACACCTTATTCTAATCATACTCTTTCTTTTTCCTCTTAGTTTCCTCAGTAGAAATCCAAAGATTTACATCAGAAAGAGGTTTAACAATAGGGGCAAGAACTAGGGTGTGGTTGGTCCTAAAAAATGTTACATTATTGGACTTTACATGAGAAAAGAACTTGGAACTTAAAGTCTTTAAGAGGTTGCAAAGGGGCCATGTTAAATGGAAAAAAAGCCTTGAACTTTAAACCAAAATTATAAACATTCATGAATCTTAACAAGGTCACAAATTGGTCACAACTCACAATGGCAATGGGATTAAAAATGACTTTAGATTTTAGACTTTGCATAGATTGGTCACAAGTTATAACTCATAGGTGACAATGGTAATGCGATTAAAGATGGTTGTAAAGTTTAGACAAACAACTCATCATGATTCACAACTCATAGTGAAAATGTGATTCAAGATGATTTTGGACTCTAGAATGTGTACATAATGCAACAAAAATGGACTAAATATAAATTTGCAAAAATCACAAGAGAATAAACAATGGAAAAACACTTACTTCTACATTATACAATAGCATCTTATACCCTAGTTTGACTCCTCAAGCTTTGTATTTGCAAGCACAATACAACTTACAAGGTGTGCAACGCGCATTAAATAGCACTAATGCTGCCAACAACAGCAACAATATCTTATAACAACTTTGCAACTTACAAGTGGGTGCCAAGCATCACCTTTCCTTTTACATTGTATGTAAAGCCCCAAAAATAATGGATTTGCTATAACATGAATAATTACTTTGCATGCATGGACATTGTTACCATTAATGAATTGTGGCGAATTGGTATGTTGTTCCTTGTTTATATTTCATAAAATTGAATGTATATTTATCTTTATTGGGAATAATTGCTTGCAACTTTTTTAATTGATAATGTATTATGTTTCACTTATTAGGTGCTAAGTGAAATACTACTTTATTTATATATGGAATTTCAAATATAATCAATTGGCATGGTGTTTGTCATTGATGTATTAGATTCAAAAGATTGAGTTTTTTTTTCTCACTATAAATTGGAGTTGTTTCGTTTGGTTCTCATAACTAATAATTTACTATGTTTCACTAGGTGCCCACTAGGTGATATTTTATTTTAAAAAGTTTTATGTTGTAAATATATATTTTATATGTATTAGTACATTGATATAGTTATGGCATTGTTGGATTGGCATTGTTCTCCCTATTTGAAATTCAAGGGGTTAAGTCTCTTTATGTCATTGGTGGGAATGCTAACATTTAGATTTTCATCACTCATGAAATTCATAGGGTGATTGTAGATTTGATAATTGTTTTTACACAATGTGTAAATGGGTGTTATTTTTTTGGAATTATTGGTTACAAAGTTGTTTTTACTTGAAAATAATGTAATTGGAAAATATTAAAATATGATATTCATGTAAAAAATGATCATTAATTTGTTGAGTCTAGTGGCCACAAGGTGAAGTTCATTCTATCCACTAGGTTATAGAAAGTCTTAAATTAAAATTTTATTTTAAAATTAATTAAATATGTGTTTTAAGGGGAGCCAAGATTATTATCACATTTTATTGTTTTTCAAATGTATGCATGTTTAAACTTCAACCATGTAATTATTAAAAAATCTTAATTTGACAATGTTTTTACATATTATGCTAGGTCAAAACACAAAAAAATCAAATGTTGAAGATATTACATTTTATCATTTCATATGATGAATATATTTGAGAAAAAAATTATATGTCATGATGTATTAAAAATGCAAATATACTTGAAAATGATTGAGATGATTTTTAATTTTTTAAAAATTTGTAATATTTATTAATCATTATGATTTCATATTATTGGAATAGGTTTGTGAACCATGTGAAATGTTTGATAATTATCATATCACAAATGAGTTTTTTTAAGGGCAATGTTCATTAGTATGCAATAAATTAAAAATTTGACAAACAATCACTTTCAAATAGAAATTGACAAGAAATGTGAGGTGAGACATTTTTAAAATTTTTGTTTCAAACATTTTTTGTTGATTCATTTAAACCAAAAACTATTAAAAATTTTAAACAAGAAACAAGCTCTATTATATTGCATATACAAGAAAATACCCATTATTCTTTGAATTTAATCTTAAATTTATTTTTTCCAAATAATATTGGATAAAACTAAATTTGTGAAAATAAAAATATAAAGCCCAAACACCACAAATGAAACCCAAATTTATATGCAACACATTTTGAAGGTGTAATATATTTTAAACATATGTTGTGAAAATGCCCAAGTTGCCCCCCATGTAATATGTTTTCACCCTTTTATTTTAGTGGCATGTTGGACCTTATTTGCAAACATGAATCAAGAATTCATGTACATGTACATGTACATGTAAACAAAAACCAATAAATGTAACAAATGAATAGTGTGAATTAAAATTGATAAAAAAATGATTATTTGTGTGATTCATGTTGAAAATATAAATAATATTATATTGTGGGTTAAAAAATTTGAAAAAAATATTTACTGTGTCAAAGTTCATTTAAATGTTTTACTTATTTGATGCATGAGGTGCTAAGTTTGTTTAGGTGTCATGGTAGATGTTGAGGAGATGTTGGTGAAATTAAATGAAACATTGTTACATTTCTTTTACATGTGATATGATAATATTAAATTCAACTACCATCAACCCCAATTTGTGATGATGTTACCACCTAGGTTGATAACATTAGATGGAGTATTTGTGCAATCATTATTTTATGGTTTTAAATTTGAGGATGTTCTAAACCCATTTTTTTCATGGTAACTTTTATTTTAACTAATATCACTAATTAAAAAACTATCTTTTGCAAGTTGTTTTATGCAACTAAAGTGTTGTATGCAATTAAAAAATGTCATATGGTAACCTAAACATTATATTAGAATGTATTGTGATTAATATTAATTAATTAGGTGTGCATCAAAAGTTTAAAGCTTTTTCTTTTGAATTTATTGGCCAATCACCCAAAACAAACCAAAAGTTTCAAACCTTTAAGACATCCCAAATATATAAAAAATATAAAATGCTACCAATTACATGTTTATTCCCCTTCTTTGCCTTTTTCCAATAATATACTTGACTTTGCAATTCTAAGATTAAAGTTCGAGTTTTTATATGTTATTTACTTAATAAGACTTGCCAAAATTGATTTAAATTTTGTGCAAGACAAGTGTAAATGCCAAAATTGCACAAAGTTTTTGCACAAAACAAATATACTTGCCAAATTTGCAAATTGTTTTTGTAAATGACAAATGTATTTGCTAAAATTGAATATTGTTTTGCATAAAACAAATGTCTAATTAACCAAATTGAAGTTAATTGACAATAGAAAATTGTAATCTTCTTTGTCACCTCTATCCAAAAAAAAAAATACTAATATTTTAAACCTTCCTTCCCCCCCTTTCCTTTGAAAAGAAAAAATTAAAGCCATTTTGAACAGGTGATTTTTGGGGAAAATTTCACCAAATTGTGATTTTTTTCAATTTAACAAAACTTTAGTTTTTTTTGAGTTTTTTAGTTGCCAAATATTGCAAAATTCTATCTTGTTAACCTTCAATTAACAATCCTTGTGCATCATACAAGTTTTTAGTCCTTTCCATACTCAAAGTAAATATGTTTTCACTTTTCAACATGGTCTATGTCAACTAATGTTTTGTATTCTACATTTAGGCCATCCCAATACTAGATGTTGATGCATCTATTTCCATAGAACACCAATTTTTTCTTTTTGTCCTCAATAAAATAAAAATATTGTTCCAACCAAGTGAGGTGTTTGGAATCCCCCCCCCCCGCTTTTTTTATAGTTGGAATTACTGTTAATGCAAAATGAATTTCCTACCACCAACTTTTCCTCTTGGTTTGTCCATGTCTTCATAATAAAAATGGAACCCTACTAGAATAGTTATCGCTTAAAGATTATTTTGTCAAGTAATAATTGTGTTTGTAAGGGTTTGTTGTTCCCATTAACTTTTTTTTCCTTTGGTGAATTGGTGCAAATTTTCACCTTTTGTTGGGGTGCCACAACCACCACAACATGAATATACAACCTCAATTTTCCAATTATGTTTCTAAATGAAGTTTAGGGTGCTAGTTTGTATCTAATCATAGATGAATTTTCACCAAATTTATGTTATATAAGGCAAATTTTTGCTAGTTTATTATTATTTTATTTATTCAAAAGGTATTGCCAATAAATCTAAATCTTTTGTGGGATCATGGCCATTGATGCTACATCATAAAAATGAAAAAAAGGTTGGCTTTTATGATTAAAAAATCAATACATTAAGTCTATGTGTACTATTGTTGTACCTTTTAAGGTTTGGCACTTGGGTGTTAAATAATTATTTTGATTTTCGAAATCCACTTTGGTAGTTAAATTTTTTTAAAAATGAAAATGATTCATTGGAGTTAGTTTAAATAGGACAACTTTAAGTAACATAAATAATAAGTTTGTTTTCTATCAAAGCATTTGCAGGACTCAAAAGAAGAGGAAATTTCAAACTATTGGAAAAATATCCTTTGGGTAAATTGCAAAGTAATCTACTTGGTTTTGTGAACCAAAATAAGATTTCAATCCAAAGCACCTTCTTAGAAAGTTGTCACTTCAATAGTTCCAAACTAGAATATGTGTAGTGCATTCACAAGGAAAGAGGCATGGAAAGGTGTTTTTTGGATCTATGATTTTAATTTTTTTCCAACACCATATTCACAATCAAATTTTATTTATTTTATTCACCAATTTACATCCCATTTCTTTTCAATTGAATTTGAATTGATATTTTAATCCAATTGCTAAGTTGAATTTATAACTTGAATTTGAATTCATTTCAATTCAATTAGGAATTCGAGTTAAATTTAAATTCAATTTAATCTATTTGAATTGAATTAAATTGAAAAATTCAAATTGAATCTAAATTGAATTCAAGGTGCATTAAATGTCATTCAACATTTTCATACACATGGAACTTAATTTCCACAAAATCAATTCATTTTTTTCATAAATTGGGGTTTAAATTTTTTTAAGTGTACCAAAATCTTGTCATGACGTTAACTTTTTCTGTCTTTTTTACCTAGTCTTTTTTTACCATGTAAAAACACATTTATGGATGATTATGATGGAATTTATAATTTTAATGGTTTAAAATATAATCCTTCTAAAATTTTTGATTCATTATTTTTTTTTAGGATCAAAATATACGGTAAAAAAGAATTGCAATAAGGACTAGACCCTTTTCATTCTATGTGATACATCTTAAAGGATTTTCACCCATTGATCATTTGATTATCATTGGTAATGCACAACAATGTGAAACCCAAGTTTATGACATTTTGGTAATATATATAAGTAGCTAATTCTTTGGCAAGTTCTTTGGACCTTAAACCTCAAACATAATGAGACCTTTTACAACATTGTTTATTGCTTCCTTTTGCAAAAATGGGGAAAGATAATGTTTTGGACCAAATTATAGGATAGATAAATGTTGTCAATTATTGGATTTTCTTTGTAATAATGGATTAGCTTGAAGCATTAGACTTTTAAAATTCCACCAACTTTTTTATTTTTCCTTCTTTTGTAACTTCCTTAAATTTTGACATTTCAAACAAATAATTTTTTGAAACTCAAAATTTCCAAAAATAATTTAATTATCACCAAACTTGAAAAGATACTATGGTATAATTTATCCATCATGTACAAATATTTTGGAACATGGGTGAATAATCTTGAATGAAATGTGTTCTAATAGCCTATGGTCTAAACATGCTAAGTTGTTAATTAATGGACTTGCAATTGCATGGGGTTTGCAATGCAATTATAGGTCCTACATTATGTCAATGGACCTACAATTGTTTGAGAAGTTGTGTCATGTCATTTTTCTCCAATTATTTTCATTGTGCACAATTTTTTGAAGAGTCATGGATCCATAATTAGCTTTAAAGTTTTCTTGTGAATGTTATGTCCTTATAATGCACTTTTATATATTTTTATGGGAAATCAAATTTGGTTTTTAGAGATCCAACATGTGGAACATTGCCATGCATTTTCAAATGTTCTATCCCTTTTTGACTTATGAAGCTCATGGCTCAATTATATTATAATGGTATTAAGGTCTACCGACAATTTATAACCAGATTGTTCAAATTGATGAGAAATTGTGTGTAGATAGATGTGAACAAAACTTGAATAGGTATGGACTAATGTTGGTAGGTTCTAGGAATTAAGTAGGTTTGAGTTATAAATCAAATTCTAAGTTCTCGGACTAGAGTTTTCGAGTTTTGTTGAAACCACCATTGGAACTTATTAAGTAGACAATTGACTTCTTTTGAAAATTAAATTAAGACATGAACCGAGGATGTTGCATGCATTTTATATAAGTTCATGTTATTTTGATAGTTAGACATAACTTTATATTAAAAAAAGGAGCTTATATAATCAAAAATTGGACAACAATGATATGGACCTTTTCCACCTACAAGTTTTTAAAAATCCATGATTTTTTAAAAACTCCTAGGTGAATGGCTACCAACATGAGCAATATAATTTCTGAGATTCACAAAATACAATTCTAAAAGGTTGAATCAACAACCATGGAAATGCTTCCTGGCATTGTTTGAAGAAAGTTGGTCTAGGCCAAATTAGGTCATGTTGCTTCTTGGATGGTGTGAGAAACATCCTAAAACTCTTAAACCTTGAAACAAATATTCCTAGAATGTGCATACTCACATAGGGTTGGAAGACCTGGTAGAATGTAAGCAAGAGATTATGTGTTGCTTGCTTTTACATCTTGGAGTACCTCATAAGAGGAATAAACCAGGCATAAGAGTAGACAGCAAACTGGTCAAAGCTCATATCATTGTGGAAAAATGAACCAACCAGGGAGCTTGGTATATGGGATATACTCAAGGTCCAACTTGTTGCAGGAGATGTGGCAAAAAGGAATGAGAAAAACAATCACCATCGTTTCCTAGGTATATGCGAAAAGACTATTGATAAAGGGCTTGTTATAACACTGTGTTGGTATGCTCAATGGACTGCATAAAAAAACTTCCCCCTAAATCTTTTAATCTTGCTAGCATATGGGAAGATGGTAACTTTCTCATAAGGTGAACTCATAATAGCTTTTATCTTTCAATAGCGACACTAATAGTTGAGAAAGAAAAAATGGAAGAAAATGACATATACATGCTAAGTGTCAAAAGCTGGATGGTCACAAGACAGCAAGGAGGGATGCAGTTGGGTTAAATATTGTTAACTTCTGACGTGTAGAACAATGTCCATGAGCAAGTCAACTTGATTTGATGAGTTCTAGATCTTCACTTTGCCCATAGGGAACATTCTTGGGTACAAGCAAGTGTGTTATTCAAAATGTCAAAACCATTCAACAACATCCATAAAGCACTTTGGAGAAAATTTGTAAGTGTATGTGGAAGGCACCTTCTATCCATGAATTTCCCTCTTACAAATTGGGAGGGATATTATGCCTACTCCTCAAGGGTAGAGGAAATTATGCCTACTTATAGGTGTAAGAACCCTCCCACTATTGAGGAGTAGGCATAAGAACCCTCCCATCCATACACCTTGTGATCTACATAGGTTTGCTTGATGTTAAATTTTGCCTAGTGCTTCACCATAAGTAAAGCCCATGGGTGGTGGGGGACATTCCCAAAATGCAAGGTAGGACTCAGCTATTGCTTCATCCTTATTTTGAGAATGCCCTCACCCTAAAACCTGGGGCCTAGGACGAAGCAATAGCTGAGTCCTACCTTACACATAACTTTCCCAAACACAAAATAACTCCTGCACATTGTTAACATATTACAGAAGACCCTCTTGAAAAAATTCAAATATGTGTTTAATTTACTATCAAAAGCATAATTAAGAGGTGACACAAAACGTATTGATTTGAGTGGATGCTTAAACTATACATGACACAAATATGTGGGATAGTGGATGATATGATGACTGGAGAGACTAGAGGGTGGTCTTTCTTGGAAATGTCCTTTTAGAGATGCATAACATAAAAAATTCCTTTGGAGATCCTGTTTCCTAGAAGAAATTAATAACTTGGAAATTGTCACTATAGACAGGTTTGAAATGTGATTCTGAAATATAGTTAGCAACTAGCATCAAACCTAGTGTGGTCTGTGCTTCAGTTGTGAGATGCACATTGTCACTTTGTAATGGGAGTCCAAGAGCATCAACAATAAAGACGTGCTCTGATGCATTGGCCTGTGCCATTTGTGCCTGCCGTACTTCCTTTAAGATTTTTGGATGCGGATGGTGAGCCCATGGTATCCCCACCTGAACATTGGTTTGACACATTACTGGAAGGTACCTTCTACTACAGAGGCTTTTTTGGCACTAACCTCAAAGTTATACAACAGATACTTCCAACCCTAGAAAATGTGAAAGAAGAATTTAAACCTCTCATTATTTGAAGGTTTACCTGGATGATGGGAAAACTCTTGGACTGCAGATCTGTGCGCACATCTTGTAAAAATGTGGCCAACTTGAGTGCAAATGAAGCACCTAATTCTTCATTTATGGTGTCACTCTCACCTTGACACCATAACAAACCTTTTAGTGTCCCACCCTTCTGAATTGCTGCCTTTGTGCGCAGTATCATTTTGTTATAAAGAAAACTGCCTTTCTTCCATTTTGACATGCTTGTAGCTCCAACTGCACATGGCACTAGACCAATCATTGGTGCTGTTCCTTTTCCAAACTTGGCCTCATGGGATCTAAGGAGTGATGCTGCGAACACCAGGCCTGGTCCAACACCTATAGGTCCAGCTGTTCAATGCACATGCAATTGGGTCAATTACAGATGGAGCTTCTAAACAAGACGACGTATTGAAATTTTAGATAAATTTTAAGCATCCAGTTCGGAGTATATATTCAATGGATCATCAGCAGTCTTTGTCGACCAACTTTGCATCAGTGGTGCTTATCGATCAACAATTTGTGTTGAAAACCAAAATTGCCTATTTTCAACTGAGAATTGATGATTCAGATCATGTAAACATTTAGTTGTTTTGCTGGTGCAAGGTTCACTTCTAGGCATTAGTAGATGGCATTTAGAAACTAAGTGAGATATATAGAGTTGAATAGATCCACGAAGAATACATGAAGATCTGAAATGGGAGATGTATAGAAAGGAAAGGTTTCTTTGAGGAGCATGAGAAAGAACCACCTGGGTCAATGTCATAATGTAAAGGTTCATGAGCTTCTTCCCACTCTAGACTTGCTGTTAACCTGAGGATAGAGCCTGGTTCTGCATTACACTCCTCTGGTATAACGCCATCCCACATCATGTATTTATAGCCATCAGCTGCTTCCTTAAATTGCATTCCACCTCTCCCAGACATGTTGCTCTGTCCTGCTAGAGTGAAGATCTCTAGACCTCTATCTTTCAGTGTATCTGCCATCTCATTTGCACATTCACCTGCCCACCATTTGCACTGGGTGTCACAACATGTATCACACCAGATGTCTGCTCATACATCACACTCTCGGCAGCACACGCACACACATCTAATCCTCTTATCACATTGCTCAGCACACCATGCATCACATCGTGCATCACACTAGGGCCTAGGCTGACCACACATATGCCATTGTGGATAGTGGGACTTCAAGATAGGTGCAAAGTCTATATAACTGTGGTGTAATTTATTGTGAACAGCCGATTGCACGCAAAAAGCAGAGGCTGTATCACTATCTACATTCATTCATTTCCTCCATTTGGGCTTCTAACACAGGTCTGTGAGAATGTACGTGAAGAACAGCGCAATTCTTCTAGATACTTAAAGAACTGACAGGATTTTCCCTGCGTATATTTCGGATAGTTTTGGGGCGCAAATTTTCGCACCCTAAATCCTTATGACCAGTGGAAGATCCCGCCATGTTGGCACTTGCACTTACAAAGTTTCTTAAAATACTTGTTCCTCATTTTTCTTTTAAGAATTTTTTTCATTTTCTTTACAGACATTTCTTTTCTTTTATTAAAAATTTCAGCAAAACCCCTCGTTCTCTCTTCCTTGAAGCTTAGATCTAGGCTTGGTCAATAACGTTACAATACCACTATTCTTCAACAAATTCAGTAGCATAATGGACCTCCAGATTGTCAAGTTTTTGTCACGAAGGCAAAACATTACCATTACAAGGCGAATTGTAATACATGAGTCGAATTTCTAAAGTGTGGACAAATATGTTGCAAGGGATTCTAACAATGAATGATGCATTGAACCATGGACGGCAAAGTGGTAGACAAATTGAAACAAAAACTGTAAGAGCCAGGACAATTGCAACACTCCAAAAGAAAAAAAGAACAATAACAACAGAACAATAGAACAGTTCTACAAAACAAAGAAAAATACGCAGAGCGGGGCAATGTTGTAGATCTCGCCAACCTGCAGATACAACCAGAAGAGAGTCCGAAAAGAAACAATAAGAAACAAAAGAACATGCAGAGCGTTGGAGTGAGCCACTTTAGCCTCTTTTATTACTTTGTAGACCTGCAAAAAACATAGACGAACAAAAAAGCAAGAAATGATGGAGTTGCATGTAAAGCGATGCACAAAAGAAGAAAAAAGAAGCGAAGCGAAACAACAAATGGTGAACTTAGTGTGACAAACAATGCTTTAGAGTGAAGTAAATAATGAAAAACGGTAAGAAAAAAAAACTGAAAAGGCAATCTTTCCGGTTCTTTACATAGTTGAATGGTCTAAGTCATAACCGGGCCAACAATATGGGTGCTTAAACCTCAGCCCTTTGTATGGTGGGTTGATCGATCCCCTGTTCCCCACTAGATCTGGGTTGCCCTTTTAAGTAGTAACGTGAGCATGCAACTTGTGGAAAATTGAACTGATACAAGTAACTTATAATCACTTGCAAGAGATTGCAATAACTTTTCATATCCAGAGGGTTATATTGGCTTGATGATGATGATTGACTTTGTACCCGGATGACGCTTTCCTGATTGCGAAAACCAGATGATCACTAGGGATCACAAGTTTCAATTTTCAACCACAAGCATTTCATCGCTCTGCTTGTCAATTAATTCTGCAGTCAGGATGATAGCTTACCGAGCTCAAGAGGGAAACAGAAAGACAGAAAGTTTCTACTCACGACGACTAGCAAATTGTAGCCTACTAGGAGTCTAGGACAACCGAAACTCAAAGACGACAAAGAGGCAGAAGAAGGACGCCAATGTCTGTTCACCCTTCAACATTCAGCACTTAACTCTTCAGAGGTGGACCACGAAGCCAGATTTGTAGTGAAAGCCATTCGCAAAGTAGCCACTACCCTAGACACTAAGATATTTGTTCGGTGTTAGAGCTCGGGGTCATTGGACTGTTTAGAGGAGTACAATCAACAAGCCGTTGGAAGCGGCCCGGCTCTCCCGCCTGGAACAAGTGTCAAGAACTCAAAGTGGAACGGGATAATGGTAACGTGAACCCCATAAAGATCCGTGTCAAAGGTATTTCGGAAGGTAGAATTTATAAGAGAATGCACCAAATGGGACTTTCCTGACGTCCACAAGCACAACCCTTACAAGCAGCCGAAAGCTTGCAGACGTGCGCGAGGAAGGCTCTCCGCGACGTGTCATGTCTTATTTAGTTCCAACTATTTCATTTAGCGTGTGGCGAGGCAATGGAAAGAATTGGTCTCCGACGGTAGGTAGGTAGAAAACATGATGGAGTCCATGTTTTGTGTATTTGAATATTTGGATCCTCTGCCCTTGCGGCAATGGAGTTGGCTGGAAAAACATTTCCTAAATATTTAAGGGTGTATCGTTTTCGAGGTAATGAAGTAATAAAACTGAACATAGTAGCTACTAACAGTAAGGTGTATGGATACTTTGCAGCTAGTCAAAGAGGTTACATGCGAGTTACCAAGCAGACAGATAGTGAAAGTTGTGCGGTTGTACATGTACAGGAAGGAAGACGAGGAGGGTTAACATCCACAAGCTGTTACAGAGTCTTGCTGTGAGATTTTGCAGAAGGTTGGGAGCGGTTGTGAGTTTGCTATGACATTAGGCTTTTGTGGATGTGTTGGAATAGGGTGTTGCTCCTTCAATGTCCTACATTATGGCTGTAGAATTGCAGCAATGTTCTTGCAACAAATTGCCTTCATGAAGGCTCCTGGCATTAGAGATAACCTACTTAGAGAAATCTCAGTCCAGAATGACAGGAACGTACCTTGTCCCTGTATCAAATAAGAATAGCTGATTGATTTAGTTGTCCAAGACCAGAACTGGAAGGCTGGAGTGAAACAACAGCCACCAATGCACCGGTTCAGGATGAGGCCGTTCAAGCCGTTTTGGGGATGAATAAAAAACACATCCTCTTGCCTTGCCCAGGGATTTTTCAGCCCCCTTCTCTGCCTCAAAATTTTCCCCTCCTACCTACTTCCCCCCCTCCTACCTACCTCCGCCCTCCTACCTCCCTCATCTCATTTCGTGCTCACTCCATCTCCAAAGCTTAGAAGAGCTCATGAGCTTGAGTAGCATAGAGTTTTGAGGAGATGTAGACACAAAGCTTGAGGAAGGTGGAGAGCTCAACGTTGAAGAAATCTGGAGAGGAAAAAGCAAGCGGAGTGCTTCATCCCAAATGCAGAAGGGAGAAAAGATTACCTTCTTTACATTTCTTTTTCTTCTCTATGATCTTTTTATCTTTGTGATTTCTTTTTTTTTTTCTTCTGTTTGACAAGAGGTAAACTCCCTCCTTTCTTTATGTTTTTTTTTCTTTTTTTTTGTTTGAAAAGAGGTAA
>Ga0116231_10008724_pt1 | contig 17605 bp, 12 predicted proteins | sample S1TSphgellanicum_2_FD_89695 | JGI IMG/M metagenome (GOLD analysis project Ga0116231, IMG submission 89695) | Host-associated microbial communities from peat moss isolated from Minnesota, USA - S1T2_Fd - Sphagnum magellanicum MG | ecosystem: Host-associated > Plants > Peat moss > Unclassified...
GGGGGGGGAGAGAGTCCAGGTAGTTTCAGTACTATCCATCTTCTGTGGTGATTTCTTGAGGTTAGTTTTTTTGTGTTTGTGTGTGTTTTTTTTTTTTTTTTGGTTGCAGGCATTTTGAGGAACCTAGTTCATGGAGGCAAAGCTGTGCAAAAAGTAAGCAGCACACCAAAATCTCTGAAGAAAGATGCAGCACCCAACATGAACAAATCCAAGACTTTGGAGCAACAACTTGAAGACTCAACAGCAACAACAATGACAACAACATTGTCTTCAACAGTTAAAGGGCTAGTGATTCTAAAACGTGGACTACTGTGCCGAAATCATTTGGCTGTTAAAAGCAACAACATTGCACACAAGAGTATATCTCCCTGACAATTCAACCTTCTCTGAGTATTCCCAACATCAAGGTCGGTCGTCTATAGACTTTGAAAACAAACCTTCAGCATACTAGTGCTCCCACAACTACTGCAGGTGCCACATTGTTTTAGATCACTAATACTGAATGCACCAAAAAGTTTCAATCATGAGACATTATGTGTGACAAATGATGACCTTAATTCTGCTTGTTGTTATAGTGCAGCAGCAGCACATGGGGTGTGTGGTCACTTTGTGTTGCAATGTTAAAGGGGATGATGTAAAATGGAAGGTGGTGTTCTAGAAATCAGATTTGCGAATCTAGACACAACTCTGAGACAATGTAGGTTAAATTTCAAGGATATTGAGGGCTAGTTCATTTGGCTTGGTGAGCTGCATATTCTTTGTCAGTAGTTAGTTCTGTACAACTCAACATTTGACAATTTGTGGGGTGGGAGGGGGGGGTGAATTCTGGCAACAATTTGGGTTTTGGATCAGCTCATTCATTCTCCTGAGTGGAATTTTGTGGATCATTTGTTTCTTAATCTTCATGATTTTACTAGGTGTTGTTGGCACATGTAATGTACTAGAGAGTGGGCAGGTCACTGCTGATTCCAGCTCCCTTAATCATCCTAGGACCTCCCACACTGAGGTCCTACTTAACTCCCAGCAAGCTCCTGGCTTGCTCAGGGTGAGCTGTGGGAGCTTGAATCGGCACTAGCCTGCCCTGCACACTGGTGTTAAAGTTAGGGGTGATTGCAGTTATTCTGCAGAATCTGCCCTGGGTGAGCAAAACAGGCTACCATGGCTAAATAAGCCAGTGGCTGTTTCAATCACCAAGGGCAGATTCTGCACAAACTAAAGAGTGCTTAATAAGATAGACTGAGTAACTGAACTTGCTCTCTGTGCAGGTGTGAATTCTGTTAGGTTGAAGGAAGAAGCCTCATTCTGAATATTATTAAGCAAGGAGATGAGTTCTGGGTGCTCTGTGAACAGATGATTGAATTGGATGATTGAATTGGGCACCCTCAAACTCTTGTGTTTCAAGGGACGAAACTACTAAGTTGCACTTCACCAACAATTACCCACGAATGCTCAAAATCCTCTCTCGTGTAATTCACTCTGGATGAAAGAAATTTTGAAGTTTGCTGAACTCCACCCCCCAAAGGCAAATCAGGCAAAGGTAGAAGAACTAGGGATCCTAGCTAGCTATGGATGTGGAGGTATTGATGCATTTTTCAGACTTGACAAATTAATCCATGAGTGAATTTTAAATTACTATGATTCAAGGTGGCCATGATGTTCTATAAGTTCCATACTGCGACTTGCCTACAAAAGTCTATTCCAAAGTATAACCACTGTTTCCATTGTCCATTCACATTAAAGAATATGTTTGTTTTCTCCTAATTTGTGTTGTATTTTGCTTTTCACCATGAGTAAGTAGCCTAACATTCTGGAATAGTGGAACTGGCAGACCCAACAACACCAATCCCAGGTCACCAGAATTCCAATGAAAGTACTCAAAATGGGTTCCATTTTCAAGACAAAGACCAATAACCGATCGGGTTTCCCTCCTACCCATGAGCCCAGCTTCTTAATGGGATGGGTAAAAGAAAGTCATTTACATGCAATGGAGGAGGTTCCTGTACTCGTAGGTTCTCCTGAGGTTCGGGAACACCCTTGGGCTCACACGGCCTCAGGTAGCCCTCCCTCAAGAGAACCCACTCATACAAGAACCTCCCCTACAACAAAAGATGACAACAATCCAGGCAACATGTGCATAGAGAGATTTAGAGTTCTTTCATTTGGTTCCTCGTTCCAATTTGCTATTGTGGGTTTGCTTAGTCCATCCATGTGAGAATTTTCACCACACTTGAAGAAAAGAAAACATCCATGACAAAAAGAATTCAAATCATTAATTTTAAAAAATTGAGACAGGACATTTGATGCACATTTGGGTTAGCAAGTCAATCAGATCATCATATATGTGTGAAACTTAAGCTATAAAGAAGCTCCAACCATCTATGATCCGGGTAACTCAAAATGATCAAGTGTGGTCACAATTGCAGCCAAATTCAGCTACTTGCTGACAGAGGATTACAGTTGCAAAATTTCCACCATTTGGGTTTAGTGCATTACAAACCTTCAACTGTTGGGTCTCGTGCATTACAAGCTCCAACCGATGGGTTTAGCCCATCAAGCAGCAATTTAGTTCCACAAGTTTTTGACAGATGGCTGTAAACTAACTGCAAATTGAGACTCATCAAAATATGGCACTCATTTCCAAGAAGCTGAGAATAATTCCGATCTTCTGGACCTTGTTGTGGTGGAAATAAATGAAGAAGAAGACCAAATGAAGAAAAATGAAGCACCCAACATCAACAAAATCCGCTTTTCATAAAAACACAACCCAATTCAGGAATTGCATGCAACCAACAACCACAATTTGTGAGCAGAAATTTGCTTCAGAGAATTGACAGAGAGAAATTGCTTACAACAATTTGCAATCAATCAGACACCGAACATTCTTCAGAAAAAGCAAAGAACACACACATATACACAAACCTACAATTTCACATGTGAAGTCAGTTATTGAGTGAATTGTGATTGTGTGTAGTAATAGTTTACTTTTCGTCCACTGGTGCCAAGTACAATGAAGACATAATGGGAGCTCTACTAGAGAACAACAACAGCCAAGGAGGTGCTTCTTCTTCTTCTTCTTCTTCTTGTACTCAGAAAACCATGGCAAGGAAACTAATTCTTGGTTGTTGATTTGGATTCGTGTTTTGGGTGGTGGTGGTGTGAAATTCTCTTCCTCAAACACATTCCAACATTTGCTTCTTTGATGATGATGATGATGATGATGATGGGTTTTGAGTAGAAGAAGTCCTAGTCTGTGAGATTTTCCTTCATCATCATCTAATCCAGATGACCAAACCTGTCTCCAATTTCCTGCAAAACAAGAAGAATTCTCACGCCCTGATGATGATGGAAACTGTCTCCAATTTGCTGCAGAAGAAGAATTCTCACACCACACTGATGACCAAACCTGTCTCCAATTTGCAAAAGAAGAAGAATTGTCCAACTTCATCATCTGCAAGAGCAGATTTTGTTGCTGCAAAAATCTGGTTCGACTCCTATTGGAACATTGTCCAGAATTGTGGGTAAGTAGTTTCTTATGGCCCAGAGCTCTGGTTGCAGTGCACAAAGAAGCTCCTGGAGGAGGACGACAAGGAAGAGGCATAAAAGAACAATTGGTTGGTGAAGAAGCTCTGCAAGGAGGAGATTCCATGGTTGTCAACTCTGCTGCTGGAGATTTGGCAACCTCCTCCTCCTCCTCCTCCTCCTCCTCCTCCTCCTCCTCCTCCTCCTGGGTGCTATTGCATTCAGAAGAAAACAACAAGCATTCAGCAGTTGATGAAATGGAAACAGACTCCTGCACGAGTTCCTGGCCGCCATTGAGGATGATGATCTCAAGCTTGAGATTGGGTGCTGATGATGATGGTGGTGGTGACGACTCCTCTGCAATGGCAACACTAGTTGCTTCTTGTTCTTGTTCTTGTTCTTGTGGTGGTGTCCTGGGAGCTTCTTCTGCAGCGGCAAGCTCATGAGGAGCTTGGGGAAACTGTTTGTTGGGGATGGAAATCGCCTTTGGAGACCGAACCACGATCCATTCTCCTTCAGCCAGTGGACTGAGAGGCCACATGTTGTTGTTTTTGTTGTTGCCTGTTGCTCCACCAGCTTCTTCCATCTCATGTGGCTTTGTTTTTCTTGGAAATTCCAAAGCTGCCAGCTTCTTCCAGAATGAAGGAGTGCAGAGAGGCGGAACCGAGGAGAGAAGAAGCGAGCTGGTGTTCGTAGCATGATCAAGAAGAACACTGGTGGGAGAAGAAGAAGAAGCAGCAGCAGCAGGAACAGGAGCTTGATGATGGGTGTTGGAGGATTGAAGTGCGGAAGGAGGAGGAGGAGGAGCTTTGAGAAAGGGATGTTGAAGGAGCTGTGCGGCAGTCCAGCGCTTGCAAGGCTCGCGCTGAAAGCAATGCGCTAGAAAATCGTGCGCTTGCGGGGACAGAGAAGCGGGCGTTTGCGGCACCTCATCTGTGCAACCGATACAGTAGAGGGCCACGAAAGGATCGGCAGCAGCAGCAATGTGCGCCCAGGGAGCGCGTCCTCCCGTGGCCATCTCCACCACGGTACAGCCCAGCGACCAGATGTCGGACTCCAATCCCTGCTCCTTCTGCAGCACCACCTCGGGAGCCATCCACTGCGGCGTCCCATTCATCATCATACAAGAATCCCCAACCTGCTCCTCCTGCAGTCCCAGCTCTTGAGCATTGATGCGCTTGGCGGATCCAAAGTCCGCCAGCTTCAGGGTGCCTGCATTGCTACCCACCAGCACATTCTTGGCCTTGATGTCCCCATGCACGATCCCGCGGCGATGCAGGTACTCGATCCCTTGCAGAATGCTGCGAGTGTAGGAGCGGATGACAAGCTCATCCAGAGGAGGCTGTTGCTGCTGCTGCACTCCCCCAGAAGCGAAGAACTGCTTGAGCAGATCCGAGAGACTACCACCCGGCATGTACTCCAGGAACACATTCCGCAACCGCCGCTTGCCTCTGCCCTTCTCCTCCTCCTCCTCCACCTCACTCCAGGAGCTTCCCAAGCAACGCACCACAAACTCCGACTCCAATCCCTGCAACATCCGGATCTCGTTCTCCATGGCTGCGAGATGTGCCGTCGAATTCTTCTTCTGACCACGACCACCACCACCCACAATCTTCTCCTCCTCCTCTACGACGTCCCCATCATCATCATCACTCTTGTGCTGGTGGTGGTGGTGGTGGTTACAAGAACCTACAACAGTGGATTTTACAGCAAACAAGGAGCCAGTCACTCTGTCCATCGCCAGGTACACTTGTCCAAAGGCTCCTGCTCCCAGTAAGCTTCCGCGGATCCATGAACTCATTCCCATCACTGCAAATGAGTGAATCTCCTTGTAGCTGGCAGCAAGCTTCTTGCAACCCTTCTCACAATTAACTCTGCATTGATCTCATCCCAATGTCGTCATCATCATCAAAAAGATCATTCTTCAAACCTCCAGTGGATTCTTCAGCTCTTCCAAACCCCAATCTCCAATTTCCAAACATCAAACTGCAAACTTCAAACTCCAAAGTTCACACTCCAAACTCCAGACTCCAGACTTCAAACTTCCAAACTTCCAAACTTCAAACTCCAAACTTCCAAGTTCTCCAAACTTCAGACTTCAACTTCAAACTCCACACTGCAAACTTCAGACTTCAATCTGTAAACTTCAAACTTGACTTCAAAACTTTTGTGTGATGGAGTGTTTAATTTGAGGGGATGATGGGTAGTTGCATGAGAGTTGGTTGGGTACTTTCTAGCTATAATTATGCTGCTCAAGTGGTATAAACCACAAACAACAAGATGCTCATTGTCTACAAACAACAAAGAGACAACAAGATGCTCATTGTGTACAAAAAACAAGGAGATGGGGGAGGCAGAAAGAGATGAAATATTGTGAAGATGTAAATCATGTGCAAGTGCTTTATACTTGTCAATCTTTCTTCCAAGAACAACTTACTCCCTTCCCCACCTTTTTTCCTTTGTCCTGATCTCCTCCTTCCTACAAGTTATTGGAGGGGGAGGGAGGGAGAGAGGGAGGGAGGAATGATCATCATCATGGGTTGCGTGATCCATCATCATGTGGGTATTGAACAGACAAACAGATTGATGAGATTGGTGTAGTGGGTGGGGTGTGGAAGTGGAATTCAAGAGATGTCAGAAGTGTAGGTGGAGCAAGCAAAGGGTGTCTGTCTGTCTGGATTTGAAGGAACTAAACAAGCACTAATAAGGAAAGCTGAAGGTGCTGCAGTGGGTACTTACGAGTGCATAGCAGCTAAAATGTCTCCCTTGTGAACACAGGAACACAATTTGTTTGTTTCTTTGTGCAAACAAACAAATAGATGGAATCACTGCAAAAAGAAAAGGGAAACAACAAACAACATGAGCACACAAATTGTTGCAGTCATCTAGTTCACAAGACAAAAAGTTATTTTATGCTATGCTATGCTATGCTGCAAGCTTAATGAGTCTACTTGTGTTTATAGTGTCTGCCATGTTTGGTCTGACATGTTCTCCTAAATTCATGACAAAATTGTGGCTTGCAAATGGCAATGACTAAAGATCATTGACAGACAAAATACATACCAAATTACCCAATTGAAGAATGCATTCCAGGCCACACTATCCATGATCTCAAACTGCCTACTCCACTGTAGCAGCCCAACTTCAAGGAGACAAAAGATTTTGGCTTTCAGCCTGTGAACTCTGCTGTAGCAGCCTGACTTCCAGGAGATGGAAGAGAGGACAGTTTTTGCAAAATTCATGTAGCCCAATACAAGAAAGACAGAAAATTTATTATCATTTTGTTTCAAAGTTGTGGAAACTATATTTATTGTTGAATTACATGTGCACCCATTTGCACTCCCCTTAGAAAATGAGTGTTTCTCCTACCAACAAAACATAATAATGGTGGCATGTGGGCTGGTCTCCTAAATTCTGCACTAGATTGGATTCTGTGGTTTGCATGCAAATGGGTAGACATATATTACATATAGTAAAGGACGTCGGGATGTGAAGCATCATTTCATCCATCTGTCCCATCATCCATCCGGACAGATGCAGCTATGTCATCCCCACTATTTAAAATAGAAGCATAGGGGTTTCCACATGACCCACCATTTTAGCTTATATGTAGATATATGTGACAATTCAACTTTAGGCAAAGTACATGGGATAAAATCAGAAAAGAAAACCACCAAAAGAGAAGGGCCAGTGTGTTCAAATGTAAGTTAACTCCAATTTTAGAAAGTATCTTCTTAGCAGGCCAACCAGGGCTCATGCAAACCTGCCTAGACAAAAAGAGCACCACCTCTTGAGCAAAAAACCCCTCCTTCAACCCCTATTTCAACATGGAATAAAAATGTTGTGCGCTTCACAGTCCATGCTAAGCCTTCTCATTGGCTGCAGGATTTTATTTTTTCTAAAACTCTTGGTCACCATTTTCAACTTGGGCTAATAATAATAATACCCCTTCCTAAGAGCGTGGGTATCCATACTATTGCAATTCATATTTACTAGGGTAAACCAGCTGGTTTTTATGATGAGTAGTTGAAAACTGGTATATGGGAGAACCTCTTTTTTATTTTTGAGTTCTAATTTCAGTGGATGGGTATTAACTACTGTAGGATCTTGGCCATTTCAACAACACATGTCCGTCTAATAATTAATTAATTAATTTTTGAAATTTTCATTTCAACAAATAAAATATTCCTAAATATTCACTATTATCCTTCACAATATTTTTTTGATTTGGAAGAAATTATTTTGTGAAAATTCAAACATTTTTGAAAGTAATATAATTAGTGTCGAATTGGCCAAGGTACTAAGGAATTGGCCAAGGAATCGGAATTGGTATAGGAGGGAATTTGTTTTTTAATCTTTCCTATGGCGGTCCATGGCCCGTTCTAAAGACAATTTTAGAAATAACTATCTCATTTTCAATCTTAATTATTTCTTTTTTTTTCTTAATACCTACTCTTTTTTTAATTAACTTTCTTAATAATTATCTTTCACCTTTTTATATAACTAACCATCCCGTCATCCATCCGTCCATCCGTCTGGTCATCCATCCATCTCGTCATGGTTTGTTTACTCGGACGGGGCAAAGAAAGAGTGGAATACAGACGCAGCACGGTGGGCAAAGTAAAGGACGTCGTGAAACATCATTTCATCCATCTGTCCCATCATTCATCCATCCATCCGTCCCATCATCCATCCGTCCCGTCATGGTCTGTTTACTCCAATGGGGTGGAGAAAGAGTGGAATATAGACGCGACGTGACGAGCAAATGTACCATCAAATACACACACACCTGTGCATTAGGCACGGGGTTCAAACTAGTACATTTGTATATACTATCACATGATGTGTCTGATGAATCTGCTGGGCATATTCATGGCTGGAAAAAGGAAGGGTTTTGTCCACAAAGTAAAGTGAATGTGAAGTGGCATACCATTGAAGTTAGCATAAAAGTCTCTGAACATGCTGCACCTGTTGTTGGACATTTTTACTGCTGATTGCATACTTAATGAATATGGAAAATTTTGCTAGAAATACCATTTTGATGGATTTTTTAATCAAAAAATTGGGTTTACCATGTTGAAGATTAAGAATATAATTTTTAGTAAATAAAAAAAATCAACAATAATGCTAATAACACTTTAGCTCTTTCACAAATCTTTTGTGGGCAAGTATATAGTTTCTAAAAGCATCTTCAATGGAAGAGATATATGACTTTACAATGGCAATATAGCTCCAACAAAAAGAGGATAACTTTTACAGACCCCAATCGTCATCAATGTTGAGAAATAAACTAGCAACATTGGGCAAATTTCAAGTCGGGCTTTGGGAAACCAAGTTCAACAAAAGGTTTTGTGGACATAGTCAAACTATGTTGTCCATCTCTTTCTCGTGTTTCATCTACATTTGTTGCAAGCTTTCATGGAAACCACGAAACCTATCTCACATGTCTCACTTGTATTTGTCACAAGCTTTCATGGAAACCACTAAACCCTACTTGTGTGTTTTATATGTGTTTGTTGTAAACTTTGATGGAAACCAAGGGGATGTTGTAAAAATGTGGAAGAAAGCACGAAAACTTGGTAGAAAAAATCCCAATTTCACAATACGACCCAAATCTAGGTGGAACTAAAACTATGGGTTTAGGTGTTCAACAAATTTAATTGAAGCATAGGACTAGGCAATCCACACTAAAGCTAACCATATGCAAGGAGAGAAAAATGAAAATGGTAACTTCAACAAAATATTTGATAGACTTCTAACTTCAATGAAGATTTTTATTTCAATCAAGTTCATTGAGGCTCTTCATGACCCACAAATGTTTTATAAGGTTTGATAATAAATTGAAATGGGTTTGTGAGTTTTTTTAACTCTTTTAGTGCATTGAATGGACACTTGAAATGTAAATCCCTACCTTAACTACCCTAGATTTGCTTGTTTAAACAAAGGTTTCACATTATTCTTTTTCATATTTTATTATAATATTGTGGGAAATAGCACAAGCAACCATGATCTCATAAATTGTATCCATATGCCATAATTCACAATGGTTCTAAATGATGGCAAAGTGGCATTGTATGATTTCAAAACACCTTTCAAAATCCTTCCTCACACACATTCTATAAATGTAACATGTTTTTTCTTTGCATCTCCTAGCTTGTGTATGGTCTGCACAAAACAAAACAACTATAAATAGATGTTGTTTGGTAGAAAATAGCAATGAAACTATGTTATCCCATTCACAACAAAATTGAAATTTCATGGCTTCGTCCGGTCAACAACAAGTCAATGGTGATTAGTCCAAAATGTTGATGTCAATGTTTCCATCAAGAAGCCCAAAGAATGTGTGCCAAATTTAAAAGGATTGGTTTATGATCCTTTCAAATATGATGGACCTATTTTCATCTTTGTTTTGGAATTGACCTTGTCAACTAATAAGGTAATTCTTCCACTTGTAGAACATGTAGTGCAAGTTCATGAGCATCCCTAGAATTCCTTGTGTGACATTGATCTCCAACTACCTTTTAATGTCAATTTGAGTGGGTTCTCTTAAATACATTAGTTGAAATACTACAAGAATTTTGCACACAACTTATTTGAAACATTTAATTGTAGTACTCTTGCTAAGTTGCAACAGTCATCCACAAAATTTGCACTTGTTCCATAAACAAACTATTGGAGAACAACTATGCATTTTTTGGATTGCAAACAATCCAAGTTTTCTTATGCAATCCAATTGCACAAAAAAAATCATCATATTCACAAACATAATGCATTCTTATATTGACACTAGAACAAGCCTTCACCAAACACAAGTGAAATGCAAAGTAATCACAAAAGATCCTCTCCTAACCTCAATGCCAATCTCTTGACAAATTCTCCATTCACCTAAACATACAACCACCATGTGTTCTTGGCACTTATGTTATTTGCAAGTTGTTGCATTGTGTTAATCATCTCCACTGTAATCTTGCAATCGTTGTTGTAAATGTTGCCTTCACATTACCATAGTCATTTTATAAAGTTCTATGTGCAACAACAATGATGCAAGGTGTGTGTGCAAGAAAGTTTGTGCGAAAAACACAACAATGAAAAAGAACCTTGAATCCCTTCCATTGGATTCTTATCAAATTTTGTTGTCTATAATAGTAGTGCATTATTGGGGTTCAAAATTTGGTTCTATGCTTCCAAGACCACATACATGAGCAACCAAACGAGTCACCACTTTAGAATTATGGTGCCTCTTTGGTATTTCACTTTTGGAACATCTCTAATGGTAGTAGGAAAGTGGCCTACATGTCATTCTATGGATGAACTCCCTACCATAATAATGCCTTTGAGAATTAATTTGCCCCTCCAAAAGTGGGCCAAAATGATGGGGGTTCAAAAAACATTGAAAACTAATTATTGTTTTTGGTTTGCTGGCCAATCAATATTTGTAGACTACATGTTGATGATTGGTCGGCCGCCCTTATCAACCCCCTCATGGCTTTTGACCACTTGAACATCTTTGTGAAAGAGGATAGCACCATCAAATGGTGCCTCCTCCCTCCCAATGCCCCATGTATTTCCTTGATTCTTTTAATATGTGATGGGCCTATTTGTCCCATTCCCCCACCCCCATTGTGGGCTTTCCCTTGTGGCTTTTAGTTGATAACTAATAACATATAATGCAATTTTTATTGTTCATGGGTGAGGGAGGGGCGAATAGTTATAGTGAACATTGGATGTTAAAATTAGTGTAACATTCCATTTTCCTCTTCTCATTTCCTCTTCCTCTTATCCATATCAATTATAGATTATAGATGTGAAAATTTTACCTTTGTTTTTGTACATCCTTGCTTTGTGATTCGTTGAGAAGTTGACACATATGAGGTTTACAATATATTATTTCAATTACATGCACAATTATGGTTATTTGGTTATTGATATGGATGGGATATACATTACATTATTTCAATTATGGCCTTAAGTTTGTTATGGGTGTAAGTGGTCCTTTCATTTTGTTGGTTTTGTTCATCAAGAATTCACAAACTACCCATTGGTGTAAGATTTGGTTATAAAATTTGGATTGAACTTAACCCAATGTGAATGATATCATAGTGTGCAATGGATGGGCATGCTCCATAGTAGAGCATGCATCTAGATGAGAAGCTATGGATGTAATTGGGAAGTTTAAAGTTTGAAAGTGGTCAATCCACTTGTACTTTTCTATGAGTTCTAGCAAATAAGCACATGAGCTAATGACGAATGTGTTTTTGAAATGAAAGCCACTTTGAGCCACACGATTGCATGTAGTCTTCATTCATGAATGACATTGCACATTAGTAGATCCTCTTGCATGTAAGTGGTCAATGGGTGTAAGTGGTCAAGAGGATCCTATTGAATAAAGGTGAGTTTCCATGTGCACCACCTACCCACTATTTTCCGAAACACTCTCTAAGCAATCATTGAAAATCTAGTGGTAACCCTAAGGGTGATGGCTCACTAGTATAGCCCTTCAAGGACCAAAGGACCACAAAAGGTTTTTGGGTTCAAACCCAATGGTGTGTAGGTGAAACTTGTACCAACCCTCTACTTGCCATTGGGTTTGTCAAGTTAGGTCTGATGTTGTGCTTCCCAAAAAAAAACACATCTATTGGTAAAGCGAATTCACATTTCATTTCTAATTTTTTTTCACCACATCTCAATGAATCAAAACTAACCCTTTGAGCTCTACTTATTTTGAACACAACATGACAACATAAGAATGTGCCATTAGTAACACTCCATTCAAAAGAACAAAGAGTGAGCACTACTCAAACCACATGGGTGGGGTTAGGACCAACCAGCCCATCTTATCCCATCCCAAACTTGCCAGGAAATAGTGGGTAGGTGGGTGGGTGAGTGCCACTATATGGACATGAAAACTCCACCCAGCCACTCTACTCCAGAAAATAGTGGGTGGGTGAGTCACATGGAAACTAGCTGGCCCTAAATGGCCCCCCCCCAAGTGCCCTCAACCTCAAAACTAGCCAATGGGTATTGTAATTGGCTAATGGGTATTGTGTACTAAGAGACCTGTTGGTCACTGTGTGGCACCACTACACTCATTGTCCATCACTCAAAACTGGGGTTTGATTGTTCCTTTGGAAGTTGTCAGTTTACAACATGAATTTGTCAGCTACATGCTACTACTACTAATTGTAATGTCAAGTTGGGTCTTTGTTTCTAAACTTATGTTTTACTCTTTTTATTGAAACTCATACAAACTTAGGGTTTTTGTATCATTCTTAATATTAACTGCAGCAATCACAGGCTTCCTCCCTCTGTCCATCTTCACCTATCCTTCTTCTTCTTCTTCTTCTTCCACAGAACTAGTTCACAACCCAATCACAAAAGAAGCCCAAGCAACAACAAACAGCAGTCTGGTCCATGAGCCTGTGCCCTCCTAGGCTGAGTCCTAAAGAACAGGCTGATGGGTACACACTACACACTTTTAGGGTTAATTACAATGAACGAGCTTGAGCCAGGTTTTGGGATGTTGGCATTGCAAAAGACCAGATTGGGAAAATAATCTGTAGCCAAATATTAGAGTTATCTGTAAAGTCACCCTGTCTTCTGGGCCTGCTTTCACCCTTTATCCCCTCTTCTCAGTGGTATATCTGCAAAGCAAGGAAATTTTATTAAATCTCGGTATGAAATGCTACACTCGGCATTTAATGCACAAGGTTCAAGAGTAATTATAGTAGTTGTACATGTAGGAGCAGTGAGTAAAAAAGTCGCAGCAGTGGAGGCGCTGAGGAAATAGGAAAGACAGGATGAAACTCAGTTTACCACCAAATTTGGTGGGAAGACTAGTTTGGGTCCCAGTTATTCGCTTTGTAAAATTTTCATTTTCTGTTACGGGTTTGATGCCCTATTATGCCGAAACTGGCCGCTCTCACCCCCTAATAGCGAGACTTTAGGGATAACGCTAATATGTAGCTCATAGTTCCAACTTGATCTCCATGTGCAATTTGAAATACCAAACCAGCTTGGAAGTGACCATATCTTAGGTAAGCCATAGAATAGCCCTTCAACAAGCCTACACACCAATTGGTAATAATGAATGCTAAGGTTGAATTGGAAAATATGTCAAAAAGAAGTCTTAGGAGAAAAAGTAGTTAAGTATCTACTTCAAGTTTGGGTCTTGGGGATGAAACATCATCCAAGCCCAAGGCACCCCATAACTTGTGCCACACCTAATCCACAACTTGGTTCACTTATACAAATTTTCTTGGCCAAGTTGGTCAATGTTTCAAAAGGGTCAAATTCAGAAGTATATGGATTTTTGTGGAATAATAACCCACTTAATTTTTGGTCCAAGTTTATGACTTATAAGTGGACCCAAGTGTTGCTACACATAAGTTAAGTCATTTTGAGTAAGGGTTCAAACTCAGTCCCTTAATAACTCACAAACTCACAAGCATACAATTTTTCAATGTTTCAAAATGGCCAAATTTGTACACTTAAGTGTCAAGTAAAATATATATGTGAATTGTCCACCAAAAAATCAACTTGCCTATGAAAAAAACATGCCCCTCTTTTCAAAAGTGTTTTTTTTTGTAGTTTCGGTTTTGGGTCTAGACTTAGCAAAAGACTAGTTTCATGTTCTAGTGATGAAACCCTGTCAATCATAAAAAAATCAAAGCGCCTAAAAAAAGGAATAAAAGGAACAAAATGGAAGGACCCACATCCAAGAAAATGAATGAACCACCTAAGATAGCAGACCACAAGGGGAACATCAAGTTCCTAAACCCCCTCTGGTCACAAGAAACATATCAAATAAGGAAAGGGGAGGACCTTTGAAAGGACACCTAACATAAACGAAGTTTCACCTACTGCAATTACATGTCTCAAAATAGAGACCAGATCACATGTTATGACACCATTGACACCCTATGTCTTAACTAAAAGAGGAGGGTCTCCAATACCTTTCACTCCCCATGCCATGTTGGCATATCGATGATGAAATTCATCTGTTTGTTGGTGTAGACATCCGAAAATTTCTACAACTAGAACGAAAAACATGTTCGTCGATAATCGATTATGATAAAGATTATCCTTCACTTAAGCCATGATTATCGTAACAACCCCACGAGAAATAACAATTTGCAAAATCAAATCAATTCGAATGGGGTCGACAATGACAAAATTTACCAATGTGTGAACACCATCAATTGATTGCACAATGTCAACTCGAAGGCATGAAGATTACAAGGTAAGGGGCAAAAGGACATGGGTTTGCTTTCATGAAACTTGAAATTCCACATCTTTTGCAATAGCCACGAAAGTATCTTACACAACATCATGCAAGGTCATCTTCTCCTCACCATGAGTGTGGTGAAGAAGGTGAATCCCCATAAGGTCCAAAGGTTGGCTACAAATGTAATGTGACGCCCCAAGGACTAAAAGATAAAAAAGACACAACCTAATGCACAACACAATGGAGAAATATCTAAAACCAAGAATAAACAAAAGGATGATTGGGCGAACTGACAACCAATTGCTCGTATCCAGCCCCACATATAACCTCAAATGTGTCTAGTGTAAATCAAAAATTAAATCAAAAATGATGTTAGTAAAAGAATGGTTGTGCATTCTTTCTGAAATACTCTCCTAAACACGATATGTGCCTATTTTAACCAATTGTTCAAAAGGGGGCACACATGTTGTAACCCCCAAAGGAAAACACTTTCCCATTGATTTCAAATGCACATGAAAAGGGAATGGCCCCAAGCAATTTACATTTATTGCCTCCAAAAGGAATGGACAAAAATCCAACAAAAACTTAGAAGCTATGACAAGGGCAACTAAGGCCTAATTCCTCAAATAGCAACTAAAGCAATGACTTTCGAAGAAATCAACCTTACACCCCCACTAAGAATGGGGAGAGCCATTTGACAAAGAACTAGAAAGGTTTCAAGGCATTCCAATGAACCCAAACCCAAAAATTTCTCAAAAAAATTCATCAAGGTCAAAGAAAAAATAACAAATTGATTATGAAAAACTAAAAAGGAAGGAAACAATGAAACCAAAATGAAGACCTTTGAACGAAACATTAAAAAAAAATACCAAAAACCACTTGGACATCTTGTAATCTTGAAAAGATGTCTACATGTTTAACATCCTCACTTAGAACCTTTTATTAATAAAAAAAACGAAGGAAGTAGAGCCAAAAGGGACACCAAAGATCATGATGCCAACAAAACTCGATAAGGGGGACGAACCTAGGATGTAAGCTAGAAATAACCTAGGTCAAACACTTGTGGGGTTGAATTAACAACCCCATAAAAACCAATTAAAAATCAAAATGATCAAAGGCAAAGGAAACAACATGGGCAAAGCCAATATGGGTGTTGTTGGTTAGGGAAAGGAGAAAACACAAAGGGAAAACCCCCAAATAACAATGCAAAGCATGAAAGTGAACAAGTGCAAAGAGAGGCTTCGTAAATGGGTCGCCTTGGCATGGGCCCACAAAAGAAAAAATGACAAACAAAACCCCCGAGGAATAATGATGATTGAAAAAAAAAGGAACCTGAAAGCCATAAAAAGAACGAAAAAGGGGAAAACTTGGGGCAACTAACCTCCCACTACCCCAAGTTCTTTGAAGCTGGCCTTATGTGAAATGGTGTTGGAAGCATTTGCAATGTTTACTTAAAGTGCCACCTAATTAAAATGGGCATCCAAAATGGCTCGAATACTATGGACCATGGTTGCACAACCTCCTTTAACTACCACCTTGAACTAATATGATGACAAATGAAAAACAAACCCATCACAAAATTATAAGCATAAAGCCTTGCTCACTAATTGATAAAACACCTCTCCCATTACAATTGAACAAATGCAACCAAAAGGCTTGGCCAAAGCCAAAAGCTAATTAACACCAAGAACCCAAATTATGGACCCAAGCATGCGGTTGGTGGCCACATGATAACATAACTAGTGAAACTAAATGAAACCACTAATTAAATCCTCAAGGTCAAAAAAGTTTCAAAGACGACCATGTCAGATGGATCACTAGCCAACAAATGAAATACCCACAAGAATGCCGACATAAAAGAATCCATAGAAAGCTTAAGGTTTGAAATTGGTTTTAAATCCAACAAGGAATCCAAGTAGGGGGAGTGTGTCCAACAAGTACAAAGTTAGTAATGCATTAACTATCTCTACAAATGCCAAAGTTGGGGCAAGATGGGCAAAAGCCCTAGCAACTCACACAATTTCTTTGACACGTCCCAAGGTTAAACTCCATCCAAATCAACACAAGAGGATGCCATAAGGGCAAAGTTATTAACACACCCATAATTGAAAACAAGTTGTGCCTTGGTCTTCTATGTATGGCTAATCCTCACAAGGGAGAAAAAAAAAGACACCATTGAAAAAACAACAAGAATAGGTGTTAAGCCGCCACATCAAACAAATTAAGTGTAATCAAAAGGAAAGTGAAAAGCAAGCTACACCTCCTGCCTAAGAACAAATGGTTTGCACGTGTACAAACATGGTCAAGGAAAGCCCAAATGGAAAACATTCAAAAGATCTAACACCAAAATCCAAGCCCAAGCCGTTGGGAGGGGGAATGGGCCAAAGGGGATATAAAGGAACCTAGAAAACCATATGGAAGAAAAACCTAAAAAAATGACAATGCCTATGATGATGAACCATGTCACATTGAGAAAATAGGGTTCCACAATTAGAACACAAAATGTTGCGAAGAACCCCACAAAGGACGATGATACACTAGAAGGGCCATGAGCCACTCGAAGAACTAAATCGGAACAAAAACCCAAGGGAGGCCTACAAATTAAAAAAGGAAGGGCCTCCATTGCATCAAAGGATAGGGAAGAAGAAAGAAGGGGGAAAAAAGGAAAAGAGGAAAAAGAAAAAAAGGAGAAAGAAAAGAAGGAAAAAAAGGAAAAGGGGGGGGGGGGGGGGGAAAAAAAAAAAAAAAAAAAAAGGGGGGGGGGTTATTTTTTTTTAAAAAACACCAACCAATCAAAAAAAAAATTTTTCTTTCTTTTTTCTCTCCCTACAACAAAACAAATATTTTTTAAAATTACTTTAC
>Ga0116231_10008725_pt1 | contig 17604 bp, 15 predicted proteins | sample S1TSphgellanicum_2_FD_89695 | JGI IMG/M metagenome (GOLD analysis project Ga0116231, IMG submission 89695) | Host-associated microbial communities from peat moss isolated from Minnesota, USA - S1T2_Fd - Sphagnum magellanicum MG | ecosystem: Host-associated > Plants > Peat moss > Unclassified...
GCAATACGCGCAGTCCGCATCAAGTCGCCTGGCTGCGTCATGTGCGCAACGCCGACCTCGGGCTGCCGCGGGAATTCCAAGTGCTGCGCTTGCAATCGCAAGCGCCGGGTTCGGTCGTCGTCGTGCTGAGCGACGACGAAGGCGACTGCGACGGCGCTTGCACACTGACCGCGGACCGGGTGCTGCTGCACGAACCGGACGAACGACTCTACGATGCGCTGCCGCTCGAGCGCTACACACCGGATGCAAGGCGCTTCTGGCAGCGCGTCTTTTGGCTCGTGCGGCTGCCCGGAGGCGGTGTATTGCTACGCTTCGTCGCGCGCCGCCGGCGCGCTTGATTGCGGGCGGCGGCCGCGTATTTGGCCGTCGGCCGAGACATTCCCGCGAACCTCTGCGGGTTCCGTCTCACCATTGCACGTGACACTCGAGGCGGCCGCCCTCGGCGCGGCGAACGCTTCGCCCTCTCCGTGAGTTCAAGGCGGACCGGTGAGTTCTGCCAGGAATCGGTCACGCTCCGCAACGTCGCTAATCCGCTGCGCCAGCCGGGCATACAGATCGGATTCATTCACGGCCGACGTAGCGGTCCTCTTGACCAGCACAGTAGCGATGGGTCCTAGGTAGCGCATGAGTATGTTCGTCGTGCGGTCCAAGGTTGCCGGAGGGATCGTGCCCGTCGCAGAGTCACCCCTTGCCCAGTTGCCGTTGTCGGGACCTACCCTGGGCGCCGGCAGTAACGCCGCTTCGAGAAAGCCACGCCGTTCGTCGTCCGTTCTGAGCTGCTCTGCGAGCGCCTCGCACAGTTGCCGACGGTCGCGCGTTCGCGACGCCGCGCGCTTGACCACGATCCTCGCAAGGGGACCCAGAATCGGAATCAACAGCTTTTCAAGCTCGGCAAGCTGTTCGGCGGACCATCCGCTTGGCGCTGCTGCGCCCGGCGGGAATGTGTCGGGCGTCGCTGCCGGCGCGGTCACGACCCGCTCTGTCGGCCCGGAGGATGTGACGAGTCGTCGCGGCCTTGCGAACATGGACCCGAGCGTGAGCCCAAGGGCCTCGCCCACGTCCATGATCGCCGCGGCGAACTCCACGGCCGTTTGGAAGCGTGAGTCCGGGTCCTTGGCGAGCGCCTTGGCGATCAAGGCATCGAACTCCATGGGTACCGACGGCTCGAGACTCGAAACGGTGGCCGGTGCAACATGGCAGATCTGGTAGATGATTTCGGTCAGACCGCCATTGAACGGCTTGCGCCCGCTCAGCAATTCGAACAATACGACCCCTGCCGAGTACAGATCGCAGCGTGGGCCGACCGCGCCACCCGTGTACCGCTCGGGCGCCATGTAGGCCGGCGTGCCGAACATCAAGCCCGTCTCGGTGTGATCGAGCGCATCGACTTTGGCGATGCCAAAGTCGGTGATCTTCAGCTGGCCGTCCCGCGTGACGAGCAAATTCGAGGGCTTGACATCCCGGTGAATGACGCCGTTCGCATGAGCGCAGCCCAAGCCGTGCAACAACTGACCCGTCAGATCGAGCGCGCGGGCCATGCCGAGGTCGGTGCCATGACGCACGTAGGCGTCGATGGTGCAGCCGTCGATGAACTCCATCGCGAAAAAAGCCCCTGCGGGATCCTCGTTTGAAAAATCGTACACCGACACGATGTTCGGGTGGTTCAGGCGCGCCACCGCGCGGGCCTCGTTCAGGAAGCGGGTCCACCCTTCCGGCCCCCGGGCCGGCGCGAGGCTGCGATGCACCAGCTTGACCGCGACGATCCGGTCGAGCACGACATCGCGCGCACGGTACACCGTGCCCATGCCTCCCGCGCCGAGCAAGTCGAGAATTTCGTATTTTCCCAGGCTACGAGGTGCGACCACCGATCTGCCTTATTTCTCGAGCATCTCGATTGCCTCGGTCAAGCTGCGGCGCATGCGGTTGAAAGATCGACCGAGGGCGGACATTTCATCCGCACCCTTCGCTGGAAATTCCGGGGCGTCCATTTGGCCCAGGCTGACAACATCCGCAATCGTGGCCAGTCGCGTGATCGGTCGGATGACCAGCACAGAGAGCATGAGGTTCAGTGCGATGAACAGCACGATGAACAGCGCGGTGAGCCCGGCCAATATCTTGGATACGGTCGCATCGGCCCGGCGGATCGCGACGGATTCAGGCACCGAAACGATCTGAGCGCCGACGATTTCATTCGGTAACCAGCCAAAGCCGTTAGCCGTGCCGTACAGGGCGATCATCGTTTGCGGCGCGGCGTTCGGGCTGCTGTGACAGGATAAGCAGGCGGGATCGGTGATTTTCAGAGGCTGAGCCAGGTACAGCGACCTGCCGAACTCGCCATTATGTTCGCCGACGATTTCCGTCAGCTCCGGGTTCTGCCGAAAGCGATGGACGACCTCCGACTCCCAGTCGGCGGCCCGATCGCGCGGGTTGGTCGCATTCAAAGTCGCCTCCTTATAGGCGTAGTCCCGGAAGCCGGGGCCGGTGGCGAGGCTCTTGAAGTATTCGGTGGCGGCATACGAGGGTACCGACTGGGGCAAAAACCTGGACTGATTTTGCCCGTCCAGCAGCGGATTGATTTGTGAGGCCGTGTAGGTGCGGACTGCCGATGCCGAACGCATCATGATACGAGCGTTCTCCTCAACGCTCGTGCGCGCGTTGGCTTCAAGCAGCTGTCGTGCCGTCGTGTAGGTGATGCCGAGGCTCAGCCCGAACAGCACCAACAGCGCAATGTTGAACTTGACGATAATTTTCATGGCGGGCCCAGATGCGGCGCAGCAAGGGGCGCGGCGGCCATGGCCCATTGTCCACCGTACGATGACGGTGGAAGGTTACGCGATCGGGCGCAGGATATAAACGGCTCGATGGATCAGGCGAGCAAACCGCGTTGCGAGTGCGTCCCACCGGGGCGCACAGCTCCGGGCCGGCCCCTTGGTGGGGCCGGCCGGGAGACACACCCTGTCAGTCCGCCGCGTACTCGACGAAGCCACTGACTCTCGTGGACCCGTTGGAGTAGAACCCGACGATGTCGCCGAGATCGTCGATCCCGTTGATCAAGGTGCCTTGGACCCCGAACACCGGATTCTGTGAGGAGCCGGGCGCATCGAACTGCGTGTATTCACCCAGATGGTAGATGAACCCGTGCAGATCCCCCTTTGAATCGGTGAACTGTCCGACGACGTCGCCATTGTTATTGCAGCCGAACGCTTGCGTGTTTGCCGCCACCACACCCTTGATCTTCACGTTGAGCGTGGTGTACTTGCCGCCGAGAGGGCCGGTAAAGCCATGGCTGACGCCGTTAGTGTCGGTCCAGAAACCGCAGATCTCATGAGCATTGTTGATATTGCTCACCTGGGTCGCAACCGCGCCCTTGAACGACGAAGGAGGAACCTCCGTGAACGCCTGGTCGCTGCCTTCCGCATTGAATTGGACGACGAAACCGTGCTCGTGACCGGCGTTGTCGACCCAAAATCCTGCCGCCTGGCTGTCATCGTTGACTCCTAGCAGGTTTTGTGTCGGCGTCGTTACATGCATGCCGGCCGGATCGTCCGCCGCCACCTGCGCTCCATTCGTGTCGATGAAGCCGTGAGTAAACCCCGTATTCTTGTCGGTATAAAATCCGACGATGGTGGGGAACCGGCTGCTATTGATGCCGATGGCCTGAGTTTGCGAGGCCTTGTCGCCGGATGCTAGGTTGGTGAAATTCTCCACCGAGTAATGGTCCAGCGGTATGAGCACGTAACCGTTGTTCGGCACCTTGGCGCCGTCGCCGAAGTAACCCACGATCACACCCGAATTGTTGATGCCGAGTAGTTGGTTGAAATGAGTATCGCCGGGGTTGTCGAGCTCTTTGAACACGGGCGCAGCGGCGCTCGCCACGACCGGTAAGGCCGCAATCGTCGTAGCCGAAAACACGCCAAGCGCAATCCTGACAGCCGCCCCAAGCTTGTTGTACTTCTTCATCATCGTCTCCTTTTTACCAAGTTTGAAAATCCCGCGTGACCGATGAACCCGATATCAAGCTTGAGTTCGTCCAGCCCGCGAGATACAAATTAGCGCAGCCGGCCCTGAAACTCTTTAGAAAGTTGTTCGGAAGTTATGATTTGATGCGTCACGGTTTGTCCGCTGTTCGTAGTGCGCTCGGGTCTGCATGCGCATGTGGGGTCAAGAATCATGGAGCTAGCATTTGCCGATTGCATGCTGAACCTGTCGTCCCGCCGGCTGCTTCGGGGCGGAGGCGAGGTGGCTCTCGAGCCCAAGATGTTTATGCTCTTGGAGTTGCTGCTCGAGCGCCGGCCGGCGGTCGTCACCTACGACGAAATCGACGCAAGGCTTTGGCCGAAGGTGTACGTCGCCCGCACCAGTTTGACGAGGCTCGTCTCTGAACTGCGCAAGGCCCTCGGCGACTCGCCGTCGAACTCGCAAATCATTCGAACGGCGTACAAGACGGGCTATGCATTTGCGGCCAATGTCACACAGCTTGGCGAGCCGCAACGCGAAGGCTCGATTTTCTCGCTGCTCTGGAATGATCGCGTGTTGGCTCTCGTCGAAGGCGAGAACATCGCCGGCCGCGGAGCCGACTGCTCGGTCATCGTCGATGCGATGACGGTATCGCGCCGCCACGCGCGATTCACGGTGTCGGCCGGTAGCGCGACGGTGGAGGACTTGGCGAGCACGAACGGCACGTTCGTCAATCGGGTCGCGATAGCGTCGGCATTCGCCCTCAAAGCGGACGACGAGATCGCCTTGGGCAAGGCCCTGTTGAAGCTTCGGGTCGCGTCTCCCGTTGCGCCGACGGAGGCGCTTACGCGCGACGTGACGGGTAGCCGTCGCGTCTGAGTGTTCTCGTAGTGGCCGAATAAGTTAAATCACCGTTGACGCTCAATCATCGCGAGCGTAGAACCAATCTGGCGGTGCAGTCGGGCACGACACCCGCATCCGTCGGTCTCAGCCGTTGCGGTCATCAATAAATAACTCGGGGTTGCTAACATGGAAAAGGTTCGGTCGCGTCTCATCGCACTCTCGGTTCTGGCCATGGCTTTCGGATTCGGCTCGGCCGACGCGCAGACCGTCCTCGACTTCACAGCCGGTGCCGCGAGCACAAGCACTGATCCAGATTCGATCTACACCGACTTCAGCCTCACCTTGAACTCGGTCAACGGCGTCTCGGCATCGTCTTTCTCGGTCGCCCAAGGCGACAACATCGAAGCGACGATCTCGTTCAATCCGGCGGCATCGATCGCGATACCGCCGGACGCCGTATTTACGACCGTGGGGATTCTCCTCGAAAGCGCCGATTTCGATGGCACCGATACCGGCACGTCCAATGGGTTCGCGTCGGCGACCCTGGGCGGCGTCGCGGCTGCTGGCCAGTCTGCGTTCGGAAGTTGCACGACCTCGGGCCAGCTCTGCGACCCTGGACTCTATGTTGCGGGCGTCACAAATTTTGCCTTCGACACTTACACGACACAATTCACGGTCAGTACGCTCGATGCACCGGCGAACATCACTGGGGCCGATCTATACGCATACACACAGCTTCCCGCGGTCCCTGAGCCCCAAACCTATGCGCTGCTCGCCATCGGTCTCGGCATGTTGTTCTGGCTCGCCGTTCGGCGGCGCACTGGCGCCGCGTCGACGAGGTTCGCAGCCACCGTTTAACCCGTCTGCGTGCAACGTCAGGGACGTGGCAGCGGCGCCTGTCCCCCAATTCAAGATGACGGCTGACGAATACTTCGCAGAACATGGAAAAAACAGTCTTGCGTGGGATCACAAATACATGGGAAATCCGATCGAACTGAAGGGCAAGATGGGATTCATCAGCGAGAAGGAAGTCGCAATCACCGTTTTCATGTATGGACGCGACATCGTCGTCATGGACTGCTTCGTCAACAGCGAGTCGCAGCCGAAGTTGCTGACCCTGACCAGCGGCGGCCCGATTACCGTGACAGGGGTTGTTCGACCCGGGAATTATCAGGGCGCACGTAAATACGAACCCATCCTGTCCAATTGCACGATCAAGTAATCAGGCGCGTCAAAATAATAATACGCGTCAGTTAAGGCGCGTCGTTCGAAGATCTCGGCCACCGAGGCCGGCGCATCGCATTGGTCTTCGTCGAGCCGCCCGCATTCCCGAATATGAGCACGGCCAAAAAATACTTGCGCAGCCGTGAGTGAAAACTCCGCGCTCCGACGCCTACCCATTGAGAGAGCCTTGCAGGCCGCATCAGGGGATTAGGAAGTCATGAATAAGACCAGATTCTTTCGCACGTTTGCCGGCATCGCGCTCGTCTCCGCGGTGGCAGTCGGTTCCATGGCGGCCATGGCGGCTCCCGCAACGAGTGCGAGCACGCCCGCCGTGCCGGCGTTGATCACGACGCCGGTGTCGGACACCGATCTCGTGACTTTGCGAGGCAACACCCATCGGCTTGCCCAGCCCGGATTCGATCAGGGACTTGCAGCTTCGACTCGGCCGATGGAGCGTCTGATGCTATTGCTGGGACGAAGCACCGCGCAAGAGTTGGCGCTCGCCGCGTTCAACGAGCGCCAATCGGACCCAAGTTCGCCCGACTATCATCATTGGCTGTCGGCGGCTGAGTTCGGCCGCCTCTATGGTCCCGCTGATGCGGATATCGCTGCGATCACGTCGTGGCTGCAGAGCCACGGTTTTCGAATCGATCGACTGAACACGGGCAAGGTGACCATCGAATTCTCCGGCACCGTTGCCCAAGTCCAAGCTGCCTTTCACGTGCAGATGCACGACTACCTCGTCGCCGGCGTGCGTCACATCGCGAACGATCGCGACCCGCAGATACCCCGCGCCCTGGCGCCGATCGTCGCCGGCATCGTCTCGCTCAATGATTTCCGGCCACCGTCGCTGACACGGCTCGGACCTCTCGTCGAGCGCGACCGCGTCACCGGCAAGATCACGCCTGTCACGCGGCTCAGCCCGGTAACGCCCGCGAACGTTCCTCTCAACGGGGCAATACCCGGGTTCGGCTACGTCAACGAGGGCACTCAAGAAGAGGACATGGGCCCCTACGATTTTGCGACGGTGTATAACTCTCTGCCGCTGTGGAACGAATCCACGCCGATCATCGGAACGGGCGTGACCGTGGCGATCGCCGGGGGAAGCGACATCAGCGCCACCGATGTGGCGACCTTCCGCAGCACATTCGGCCTGCCGGGCAATACATTCACGACGATCCACAACGGCACGGATCCCGGCTTCGCCTCCGATCAGATCGAAAATACGCTGGACGTCGAGATGGTCGGCGCCGCCGCCCCGGGCGCCAACATCGATCTGGTCGTTTCGGCATCCACGGCGACGACCTACGGCTTCCAATTGTCGATCCAATACATCGTGTCGAATCAGACGGCGCCGATCATGAGCGCGAGCTATGGAATTTGCGAATTGGATCTCGGCACATCCGGGAACCAGTTTTTCAACAGCGTGACGCAGCAGGGCGCGACGGAGGGCATCTCGATATTCATATCGGCGGGCGATCAGGGCTCGGCCGGCTGCGACGGCCACAACACGGAGCCCGACGCGATCGGGCTCGCCGTCAACGGCATCGCGTCCACGCCGTATGTCACCGCCGTCGGGGGCACGGATCTTAACTGGCCGTTCATCAAGAATGGCCTGTCGACTTACTGGAACAGCACGGCCGATGCGAACGGCGCGACCGCGAAGGGCTACATTCCGGAGGGTCCGTGGAATTCGACCTGCGCAAATCCCCTGCTGCTCAACGTGTTCGAGAATGGCAGCGGATCGCCGGAATTCGCGACCAACGAGGCGCTTTGCAATGCCGCCACCAACTCTCCCAGCTACGTCGGTTTGACCGGCATCTCCGGCGGCAGCGGCGGCGTCAGCGCCTGCACGGCGCCGACCGGCAAGACTGCATCGACATGCACCGGCGGCTACGCCAAGCCGTCCTGGCAGACGGGCACCGGAGTGCCGGCCGACGGCAAGCGCGACGTACCCGATGTCTCGCTGTTCTCGTCGGGGTGGTTCAACGACGGCATCGTCGGCACCTCTGCGATCCTGTTCTGCTATACGCAATCCGGCAGCAATGGCTGCGATTACAGCAATTCCAACTATGTCATCTACCAGTTGGTCTCCGGCACCTCCGCCGCCTCCCCCTACATGGCTGGCGTGATGGCCTTGATCGAACAGAAGGTCGGCTCCAAACAGGGACTTGCCAATTCGACCCTGTACAAGCTGGCCGGCCAAGAGAGTCTCAGCGCCTGTGCTTCATCGACGGTGGCGAACGGCAACAGCTGCATCTTCTACGACATCACCTCGGGCAATAACGCCCAGGACTGTTTCACGGGAGATCCGGACTGCGTGGTCAATACGAGCGGCGATGAATTGGGCATCCTCAGCGGCTACAACGCGGCCAAGGGTTACGACCAGGCAACGGGCTTGGGTTCGGTCAACATCACGAACCTCGTGAATGCGTGGAGTTCGAGTACGCCCACGCCGACGGTATCGGTCTCACCCTCGACCCTGACTTTCGCATCGACCACCGTGGGCACGACGAGTGCGGCGCAGACCGTCACGCTGAAGAACACCGGTACGGTGGCCGTGAGCCTGACGAGCGGCGGCATCACGATCAGCGGCACGAACGCGAGTTCCTTCGCCGATACCAGCACCTGCGGAAGCTCGCTCGCCGTCGGCGCGAGCTGCACGATCAGCGTCACCTTCAAGCCGGCCGCGACGGGGAGTCTGGCGGCGAGCTTGTCGATCGCGGACAACGCCTCGGGATCGCCCCAGACGGTGAGCCTCGCCGGTACCGGCGCGTCGGGAACGACCGGTGCGGTCGCGACCTTGAGTCCGACGAGTCTCGTGTTTCCGAGCACGGTCACCGGCACGGCCAGCGACGAGCAGGTCGTGACGTTGCAGAACACGGGCACCAGCAGCTTGACGATCAACTCGATCGCAATCAGCGGCACGAACCCGACGTCGTTCGTCGAACTGAGCACATGCGGTATTTCGCTTGCCGCGGGCGCCTCGTGCTCGATCTACGTGGCCTTCGATCCGACCACGACAGGTGCTTTGTCCGCGAGCCTTGCCGTGACCGACAACGCCACCGGTTCTCCGCAGAAGCTCACGCTGAGCGGCACAGGCACGGCGGCTCCGTCGGTCACACTCAGTCCCGCCACGATCGCCTTCCCGACCACGACGCACGGCACCGTGTCGGCGGCCCAAGCGATTACCGTGACCAATGCGGGAACCGCAGTGCTCGACCTCACGTCGATCGTGCTCACGGGCACGAACCCGACGGACTTCGAGCAGATCAACAACTGTGGCCCTTCGCTTGCGCCGGGCGCGAGCTGCACCATCTACGTGGCGTTCAAGCCGGCTGCCGCGGCGAGCTATAAGGCGACCGTCAGCGTCGCCGACAACGGCAGCGCGTCCCCGCAGACGGTGAGCCTCAGCGGCAAGGGCAAGTAGGCGCCGGGGAGCGAGACTCGTCCGGCGGCGCGCCGATGTGCGGTTAAGCATTCGGCGCGCCGCCGCCCGTCTCGATTGCGAGACCCAGTTCACGGTTCGCTAGCGCACCATCCGGCCGCGGACAAACTGCGACATGAATCAAGGATCTAGTCGCGGCACGGCGCGCATATTGCCCGGTACCGTGCATCTGTCTCCTGCGACAAGCCTAACAATTTCCGGGAAATCGCACTTGCTCGATCTCAATCCCCCTGCGAGCGATATTCCCGAGAAGCTGGACGCATCGTTCGAGCCGTACTGGCGGCTGCTGCACATGCTGATCCCGAGCACGCGCGGCATGGCCGTTCACGACGGCTTCGCGAACCTGGTCTGGACGTCTGAGGATTGGTCCACCCCAGCCGTCCCGCATCTCGTCAACGACGCGATCCAAAACGCCCTGACCGACCCGGAGCTGTACCCCGCAGTCCTGCAGGTGCTCGACGACGACTTGAGCTGTTATTCATTCGCGCTGCGCGGCGGCGCAACCGAGCTGCTCGGCTTGGTGACTCTTGCGGTTGGCCGCTCGAATCTGCAAACCGAGCCCCGACCCGTCGCCTCCGTCCGGCCGCTCGTGCAACCCGTGCTGGACTGCTTGTCGCGCGAACTCGTCCTGCGCTCGACCCTCGGCTCGCGCGAACGCGATCTCGGCGTGCGCGAGCGCGACATCGAGCTGATGCTGGAAATGTCCTCGCAGAAAACCGCCGCCGTCAGCGACGCCGACGAGTTCGGCCTGATTCTCAAGACGGGCTTGGAACACATGGGCTGCGCGCTGGCCGCGCTGTGGGTCCCGGAGAAGGGGATCTCGATGTCGCTGACCCGCAGCGGCCAAGCGATGGGCGCGGGCGTCCTGCAGCGCGCCGAGCAGCACCTGATCGCTTGGATGAAGCTGCAGCAAAGGACGCTCATCGTCAATCGCATCGCCAAAACGGCGAGCGAATCGGCCGCACCTTACAAGATCCTGGCCTGTCCGATACGGCACCCGTCCGAACGCGTCATGGGAGTGCTGGCGCTGTTCAATCCACCCAGCGCCGATGACTTCGATTTGCACCAGAGGCGGATCGCCGAGCTGCTGGCGAAGCGGGCCACGTTCGTGATTCAGTCGCATTACGATCAGTCCACCGGGCTGATGACCCGCCATGCGTTCGAACGCCAGGCGAAGTACCTTTTTTCGAGCGAAACCTGCGCGAAGTGCCAGAGCATCCTCTACCTCGACATCGATCGCCTGCACGTCATCAACGAGACTTTCGGCATGCACGTCGGCGATGAAGTCATCAGCGGAGTAGCCGAGTGCTTGGGCCGGATCCTGCCTCCAGGCGCCCTGTCGGCGCGCATTTCGGGGGATCGCCTGGCGGCGCTGCTTCCCGACGTCAATCTCACCGCGGCCAACGAACTCGCCGAGCGAATCCGCGCTGCGGCCGCGGGGATCGTGCCGCGCGCCGGCAAAGCCGCTTTCGAAGTTTCCGTGAGCATCGGCGTCGCGCCCGTGAGTCGCGGCGACAGCTCGGTGGCGCATGCGCTCGCCACCGCGGAGATTGCCTGCAAGGCGGCGAAGGATCGTGGCCGCAACCGGATCGAGAGCTTCGAGGAATCCGACCAGAGCCTGATCCGGCGGCACACCGACGTCATGGTGATCGGTCAGCTGCGCGATGCCTTGAGCACCGACAGCTTTCGCCTGGACGCACAGCCCATACTGTCTCTTCGGGGCACTCGCGGCCGACCGCGCTTCGAGCTGCTCCTGCGCATGATCGGCGACCGTGGCGAAGTCATCCCGCCGGGTAAATTCCTATCCGCCGCCGATCGCTACCAGTTGATGCCGGCGGTCGACCGTTGGGTCGTGAAGCGTGCCTGCACCCTGTTGGGCCAGCACCGCCTCGACGTCGGCGAGGACTGTGCGCGCTTCGCGATCAATCTGTCCGGCCAGTCATTGCGGGACGAAACCTTCCTCGAGTACGTCTCCGAGCAAATCATGAGCAGCGGTGTCTCGCCGGCGGTGCTGTGCTTCGAGTTGACCGAGACCGCGACCATCGGGAATCTGGAAAATGCGCAGCATTTCATGCGCCATCTGCAGGCCCTCGGCTGTCAGTTTGCCCTCGACGACTTCGGCACGGGGGTCAGTTCGCTCGCCTATCTCAAGGATCTGTCGGTCGATTACTTGAAGATCGACGGTAGTTTCGTCCGTGACATCGCCGCGAATCCGCGCTCCGAGTCCATGGTCAAGGCAATCGCGCAGCTGGCGAAGGTCATGTGCATCGAAACCATCGCCGAATACGTCGAGACCGACGCCTTGCGCGTCCGGGTCGCCGATCTCGGCGTGGATTTCGGCCAGGGCTTCGCCATGGGCAAGGCGCAGCAACTCGAGGAATTGCTGAAGGAACTGACCGTCTACGAGACCGCCGTCAACAGCTGGATCCCCGCCGCCGACGCCTACAGCGATCCGATCGGCACATCAAGCTTGTAATTACCCAGCGCTTCAGGCACACAATAGGGCCTGAGCGGGGATTCCCTTAGATGTAGATGGCTGGGCAGTACACATGACAAGCTCGACGGCGATCGCGCCCGAACTCCTCGTCCAAACCTGGTTCAATACCGAGCGGCCCCTGCTGCTCGCGGGCCTGCGCGGCCGTGTGGTGGTACTCGCGGCGTTTCAGGTGTTTTGCCCTAATTCCATCGGGATGGCGATTCCCCAGGCCAAGAGGATCCACGAGACCTTCGAGCCGAATGACGTGGCGGTCATCGGTTTGCATGCGACCTTCGAGCATCACGATGCCTTCAGCCTGCCGGTACTCAAAGCCTACATCAAGGAATACCGGCTCAAGTTTCCCATCGCCGTCGATCAGCCGCATCACGCCGGACCGATTCCGCACACCATGGAACTCTACAAGATGCGGGGTACGCCCAGCCTGGTGCTGATCGATCGGCAGGGCCTGGTTCGCAAACATGCGTTCGGTGCCGTCGACGATTTGCGCATCGGCGCGGAGATCGGCGCCCTGACCCAGGAGGGCGGGTCCGCGCTGGCGCTGGCGCGTAGCTCGGCCGCTTGAACACACATGCTGCGATGCCACAGATCGGCGCCGCAGCCGCCGCAGGGCTGGAAAAGCGGTCATAATGCCGGCCGGGGAAGCGCAGGAACCAAAGTGAACGAGCAAGTCGCAATTACCTCCAAACTGGGTGCGGACCAACGCGTGGCACTGGAGCAGGTGCTCTTTTTCAACGCCAATCAGCACCGCGTGCGCAACGCGATCGTGCATTCAATCCAAACCTACGGCGTTCCCGAAATTTACGAGGAGGGTGGCAACTTGCGCATCCGGGTCGGCGATATCCAGGGCGTCCAGAGCTTGTTCGCCGTGTCCGCGCAGGGTCGCCCCGTAGGCGCCGCGGTGTTCGTGCGTGCCGCCCACGAACGTTTCGTCGTGCTGCACCTGGTCGTCGCGCCCCGCGACGGCTTGGGGGAGGAAAACAATACGCCGGTACTGCTGAAGCTCATGCATGGGATTCGCACGGCCGCCCGCCGTACCCGGGGCGTCGATCGGATCGAGTTGGTTTACAAGGGGCACAATGCGATGCGCCTGCATGGGGCCGTGCGGCTCGAGGGTTGATGGCCGCATACGTTCAGATCGTGGGCCGAGAATCGCACCGGTTCGACGACTTGAAATCGGTGCTCGCCTGCGCCTCGCCGGCACGTTCGGGCGACGAACTGGCGGGTCTTGCCGCCTCGAGCGACTCGCGGCGAATTGCTGCGCGCCACGTACTCGCCGATCTGCCGCTCAAGGTGTTTCTGCAGGAAGCGGTCGTACCTTACGAGTCGGACGAGGTGACGCGGCTCATCATCGATGGTCACGATGCGGCCGCTTTTGCGCCGATCAGCCACATGACGGTCGGCGAATTTCGCGACTGGCTGCTTGCGCACGCGGTGGACGCCGCGGTTCTCGCCTCCGTCGCCGCCGGCGTGACCCCCGAAATGGCGGCCGCGGTGAGCAAGATCATGCGCAACCAGGATCTGCTGGCAGTCGCCGCCAAATGCCGGGTCGTCACCTCGTTTCGCAACACCCTCGGCCTGCCGGGCCGGCTCGCGAGCCGGCTGCAGCCGAATCATCCGACCGACAATCGCGACGGAATCGCAGGCTCCATCCTCGACGGCTTGCTGTACGGCATCGGCGATGCGGTGATCGGCATCAACCCGGCGACCGACAATTTGGCGACCACGATCGATCTGTTGGAAATGCTCGATGCGATACGTTTGCGCTACGAGATCCCCACGCAAGCCTGCGTGCTGGCGCACATTACGACGACTCTGCGAGCGATCGAGCGGGGCGCGCCGGTGGATCTCGTGTTCCAGTCGGTTGCGGGAACCGAAGCCGCCAATGCCGGTTTCGGCATCAACCTCGCCATGCTCGCCGAAGGCAAGGCTGCGGCCGACACGCTGCATCGCGGCACGATCGGCGACAATCTCATGTACTTCGAGACGGGGCAGGGCAGTGCGCTGTCAGCGGACGCGCACCACGGCGTCGATCAGCAGACGCTGGAATCGCGCGCCTACGGTGTCGCTCGGGTCTACCGGCCCTTGCTGGTCAACAGCGTGGTGGGCTTCATCGGTCCGGAGTATTTGTACGATTCCAAGCAGATCATCCGCGCCGGCCTCGAGGATCATTTCTGCGGCAAGCTGCTCGGGCTGCCGATGGGCTGCGACGCCTGCTACACCAACCACGCGCAAGCCGATCAGGACGACATGGATTCGCTGATGACCCTGCTTGGAACCGCGGGAGTCAATTTTCTCATCGCAGTGCCCGGCGCGGACGATGTGATGCTGAACTATCAGAGCTTGTCATTCCATGACATCCTCGGCTTGCGCAGCCTGCTCGGCTTGCTGCCGGCGCCGGAATTCCTCGACTGGCTGGGCCGCATGGCGCTGCTCGACGATCGCGGCCGGCTGGTCGCACCGGCCGATACGAATGCGCTGCTGCAGCGCCTTGCTCACTGAAGCGGCTGCGAATGGCATCCCGAGCGGCCGACCGCGTCTGGCTCCGGTTCAAGCACCTGACCCGGGCGCGGATCGGACTCGGCCGCGTCGGCGACGCTTTGCCGACGAAGCGCCTGCTCGAATTCGCCGAGGCTCATGGTGCGGCGCGCGATGCCGTTTACGGAGCCGTAGATTTCGCCACGCTTGCCGGGCAGTTGCTGCCGCTGCAGAGCGTCACGGTCCGTTCCGCGGCGCCCGATCGGGCCACCTATCTGCGTCGACCCGATCTCGGCCGGCGTCTCGCCGGCGAGTGCCGGGCCGCGCTGCCGACCGGGCCGTTCGATGTCGTGTTCGTGATCGCGGACGGTCTTTCGGCGAGCGCGGTACAAGCCCAGGCAGCCGGAGTGATCCGCGCCCTGTTGCCGCAGCTCCCCGGATGGCGCATCGCGCCCGTCGTGCTCGCCGCGCAGGCCCGCGTCGCCCTCGGCGACGAGATCGCGGCGGCGATGCGTGCCAGCATGGTGGTGGTTCTGATTGGTGAGCGTCCCGGCCTATCGGTCGCGAACAGCTTGGGTCTGTATCTCACGCAGGCGCCGCGCGTGGGCTGCCGCGACTCCGAGCGCAACTGCATCTCCAACGTGCACGGCGACGGCCTCACCCAGGAACTTGCGGCTGAGAAGCTCGCCTGGCTCATGCAGCAGTCGCGACTGCTGGGATTTTCCGGCGTGGCGCTCAAGGAGGATGCGCCGCTCACGCTCGGCGCAGCCGAGCCCCCGTCCGAATCCCCGCAACCCCTGCAACGGAAGGTAGATCACGATGGCCCGCCCTAATTTCATCGAATTGCCCGCGCGCGAATACGAAAAATCGAAGGCCTTCTACGAGCGCGTCTTCGCGTGGACGCTGACGGAGTTCGGGCCGAGCTACGCTTGTACGCTGAGCGGTGACGTGGATATCGGACTGCAGGGCGACAGCCGGGAGGCAAGCGCGGCGCCCTTGCCGGTCATCCAAGTCGATGATCTCGAGGCCGCGCTGGCGGCCGTCAGGCAAGCCGGCGGCACGATCGTGAAGCCCATCTTTGCCTTCCCCGGCGGCCGGCGCTTTCAATTCCTCGATCCCAGCGGCAACGAGCTTGCCGTCATGGCCGCCGAGGAAGCCTGAGCCGCGGACCATGGCGGCCGCGACGGACAGATCGCAGCGCGCTGCCGTGCTGCATGCAGACGGCAAGAAGCGCTGCGCGTGGTGCACCGAGGATCCGCTCTATGTCGCCTACCATGACGAGGAATGGGGCCTGCCCCTGCACGACGACCCGCGATTGTTCGAGATGCTCTGTCTCGAGGGCGCTCAGGCCGGTTTGAGCTGGCTCACGATCTTGCGCAAGCGCGAGAATTACCGTCGGGCCTTCGATGGCTTCGATGCCGAGAAGATGGCGCGCTACGGTACGCAGCGGCAGAGCGAGCTGCTGCGGGACGCGGGCATCGTGCGCAACCGGCTCAAAGTGGCCGCTTTCATAGGCAATGCGCGCGCGTATCTGAAGCTGCGCGAAACCGGGGAGTCCTTGGATCACTACCTCTGGCAGTTTACCGAAGGCCGATCCTTGCGCCTGCGGCCGCGGCGCCTCGGCGCCGTGCGCACCAGTTCCCCGCAGAGCGACGCCATGAGCCGCGGTCTGAAGTCGCTGGGCTTCAGTTTCATCGGCACGACGATCTGCTATGCGCTAATGCAGGCCGTCGGCATCGTCGACGAGCATCAACATCAGTGCTGGGCGGCGGCCTCGCCGCCGCGCGAGCGCCGCACCGGTCTCATGGCGGTTGCTGCGCCGTCTGACCAAATAACACGCGGCGCGCGTCCTCGGTCAACTCGGTGCTCGTCTTGACCGTTTCGGCGCGGGCATAGGCGGCGACCGTCGCGGGTCGCGCTCTGATGGCTTCGAACCAGCGCTTGAGGTTTGGGAAGTCGTCCAGATTCTGGCCTTGGGCTTCGTACGGTACGATCCAGGGATATGCCGCGACGTCGGCAATCGAATAGCTGCCCGCGAGGAAGTCGCGGCCCGCGAGGCGCCGGTCGAGCACGCCGTACAGCCGATTGGTCTCCCGGACGTAGCGATCGATCGCATAGGGAATCTTCTCCGGCGCATAACGCGTGAAGTGGTGATTCTGACCGGCCATCGGACCGAGTCCGCCCATCTGCCAGAACAACCACTCGGTCGCCGCGACTTTGCCGCGCAGATCCTTCGGAATCATCAGTCCGGTCTTTTCAGCAAGGTAGAGCAGGATCGCGCCGGATTCGAATACCGAAACCGGCGCACCGGCGTCGGCCGGCGATCGATCGATGATCGCCGGCATGCGGTTGTTGGGCGCGATCGCCAGAAACTCCGGCTTGAATTGGTCGCCTTTGGCGATGTTGACGGGAAAGATCGTATACGGTGTCGAGGTTTCCTCGAGATACATCGTGATCTTGTGTCCGTTCGGTGTCGGCCAATAGAAGAGATCGATCATCACTTCACCTCCGGTGGCTCAATCGGTAGACCTTGCTCGCGCAGAATCGCCAACAATACGTCTTCATCGCGGCGCAGGCGGCGCATGCGCGCCACGCGCCGGCGCGCGCGGGCGTTCCTCAGCCCGGGCAGCATCGTCGTGTCGACCAGGTCGGCGGTGGAGATGCGCCAATCGAGCACTCGACGCCGCTCCGCGAGGGCGCGAAACTCCCTGCCGTCGCTCGCGACGAAGCGCTTTTCGATGTTCAGTCCCGCGATTTCCGTCATGATGGTATCGCCTTGTTGCATGTTCTTCGCGATCTTCTGACAGGACTCGCGGCGCTCCGTTCCGGGCCGCGAGTCGTGGCAGGCTTCGAGCAGCGGCGCAAAGGCGGGAACGAATTCGGCGGCGGCCACGCCTACGACCAGTTCCAGGCGTGCCGCGTCAGAAGCGACGGCGCGTCTCGGCAAGCTCTTCGAGACGCCCTTGAGCGCATCGAACATGATCACGACGATGCGGTTCCAGTAGATGTCGAACCGTTCCCCCTGCGCCATGTCGGCGAGCACGCGATCGACCTCGACGATATCTCGGTCACGCAGCGCGGCCGCGAGCGTCGGCAGCCACGCCGCAGCATTGTCCGGATCGAGCCAGCGCATGGCGGTCGCGGCGTCTCGGACGTCGCA
>Ga0116231_10008726_pt1 | contig 17604 bp, 16 predicted proteins | sample S1TSphgellanicum_2_FD_89695 | JGI IMG/M metagenome (GOLD analysis project Ga0116231, IMG submission 89695) | Host-associated microbial communities from peat moss isolated from Minnesota, USA - S1T2_Fd - Sphagnum magellanicum MG | ecosystem: Host-associated > Plants > Peat moss > Unclassified...
CACCGCCTATTCCGCCGAAGACTTCGTTGCTCTTCGGTCACAACGCTACGGCGTTGCTCCCTCATCGCGCCTCGCTTCGCCGAAATAGTCGGCGCCGATCCGCACGACGCCACTTTTTCACAGGCCTGCTAGGTCTGCATGGAGCGCGCTACTTCACGCGGCGCATGCTGATGATGCGCACCGGCGTCGGTAACATCTCGCCTTGTGTCGGCAGCGCATTGATCGCTTTGACGACGGTCATGCCGCTTACGACGCGGCCGAAAGCGGCATAGCCGTTGCCGTCCGGTTGATGATCGGCGTCGAGAAACGTGTTATCGCCGATGCACAGAAAGAATTCGGAGGAACCGGAGTTCGGATCCGACGAGCGCGCCATCGAGATCACGCCGTCCGTATTGTGAAGTCCGGTCGTGCTGGTCTTTTCAAGCGGTATCGTCTCGTGCGTCGCGGCGTCGCGCAGGCCGCCCTGAATGACGTCGATCCCGGCGCCCGGCTCAAGCTTCGGATTCACGCTGCGATAGAAGGTCGCGCCGTCATATTTCTTGCGATCGACGAGCTTCAAGAAGTTCGCGGTGGTTACCGGGGCGTGGACGGCGTCGAGTTCGACGACGATCGTCCCGGCCGTCGTGACCATCGCAACGCGCGGATGACTCGGATCGGCGGCCGCCGGCGCGCCCGCGCCGGCCACCGCGGCGGCAGCGAGCATAACGAAGAGTGAACGGGTGAAGGCGTGCATGGCGCTCACCTACGTCGTCAGCGAGATGATCCCCGTGCATGGCAAGCCGTCGCATTCGGCGGGAATGTAGGGAAGCGCCATCAACTTCGCGCGAATCGCTCCGGCCAGCGCGGCGTCGGGCGGCGCCGAGAGCCAGTCGACGACGGCCGCGTGGCCGTTTTCATCGACGGTAATCCGCAAGCGCATCCGGGCGGGCAGCAGCGCGCGGATCGCGTCCAGCGCGCTCGTTTGCGCCGGCGCGGGTGGATAGGTCGCGCTGAACAGTCCCGGGTTCCCGCCGCCGCCTCCGCCGCCTGCGGGCGTCGTTCCGTCGGCGGCGGCCGTCGTTGGGGGTGCGGCCGTCGCGGCCGTCGCGGGCGCAATGGCCGCCGTCACCGGCGCCGCCGCCTCGGGATTGGCAACGGCGGCAACCACAACGGGCGCCACCTGGGCGGCCGGCGTTCGCACGGTGCGGCTGAGTTCGTGGCGCACCGTTACCGTATGCACCGGCGCCATCGGCTTGCTTGCCTGATGCGTGGCGTGGATCGCCGCAGGTGGCGGCGCGTGTCGATGAACGGTGGGCGTCGGTGCCGGTGGCCCCCCACGCGCGGGCGCCAGCGCAGGCGGGACGGGAGGAGCGGTCGGTCGCGGCCGCTCGGCGATCGTCACGGCAACGGGCAGCGCGCCGGTCTCGGTGCTCGTTGGGATTACCGGCCACGGCAAGAGCAAGGCCACGACGAGCGCGCAGAGGTGCAAGACGATCGAGGAGGCGATCGCAAGGCGGTTGCGCCCGGGAGCGGTGTCCAAGAGGTTCATCGCGCGGTCGTGCGCGTTTTCGCATGCGGGGCCGTCCGCAACCTTTTCGGTACCGCTCACGTCCCTGCGGGCATGGGCAGAGCGACGGACATGGTGCTGTATCAAGCGGAATGGTGTCCGTATTGTGCGCGCGTCCGCAAGAAACTGACGGACTTACTGCTCGATTACAAGACGGTGAACGTCCCGCACTCGCACGCCGAGCGCGCAGAGGTCAAGGCCGTTTCCGGCCAGACCAGCATCCCGGTGCTCGTGGACGGCGACGTCGTGCTCGACGACGACGACGACATCCTCCCGTATCTCGAAAAGAAATACGGCGCCGCCGCCGCGACCTAATGTGCGGCCGCGGTCGCCGCGTCACTTATTCGACGGCGATCTCGATTTTGCCGGCATCCTTGCGGCGCTTGGGCAAGACGAGGATGAACGGCATGAGCGCAAAGCACAGCACGCCGAGTGCGAACTGGGCATCGGCGAACGACATTGCGGATGCTTGCGCGAGGATCGTTCCGTAGAGCGCACCAACGCTGCCGGTGCCGCTCGTGACGAGCGCGGAGAGCGCCGGGTTCGCGAGCGTCGCCGTGCCGGCAAGCACGGATTGATGGAACGCATTCCGCTGCGCGAGCAGCGTGACGAGTGCCGCCGTCGAGAACGAACCGCCGAGTTGCAGCGCGAGGCTCTGGAACGCCGTCGCTTTGGGAATGACTTGCGGCGGTAGCGCGCTGAGCACGGCGATCGAGAGCGGCACGAAAACGAACGCGAGGCCGAAGCCGCTGAGCAATGCCGGTGGAACGAGCGTCGGAAAATCGTTACCGGTGGTGGTCAAACTGGCGAGCCAGAACTGGGCAAGACCGATTGCCGAAAAGCCGATCGTGAGGAATATGCGCGTATCGATTTTTCCCGAACCCGCAATACGCGCGATGAAGGGTGTCATTACGAGGATCACCATCGCTCGCAAGAAGATCAGCATCCCCGAGAGCGATGCGGTAAAGTTCAAGAGACCCTGCACGTACTGCGGCAGGATGACGGTCGCGCCGTAGAGCGTGGCGCCGATGGCGAGACCCATCAGCGTTCCGGCCAGCACCGCACGGTACCGGAAGGCGCGCAGGTCGACGATCGGCCGGGTCGTTCCGAATAACTCCCAGAACACGAAGGCCACGAGTCCGAGCAGCGCCGAGGCGGCGAAGAAGCAGATCAGGGGGCTATCGAACCAATCGTCACGCTGCCCTTCGTCGAGAATGAATTGCAGCGAGCCGAGGCCGAGCGCGAGCAGTCCGAGGCCGATCCCGTCGATCGGAATCGGTTTCGGATCGGTCGGATTCTTCAAGCGCGTGAACACGATGATCGCCGCAAGCGTCCCCGGCAACACGTTGATGAAGAAGACGTAGTTCCAGGTCACGTTGTCGGTGAGCCAGCCGCCGACGATCGGGCCGACCGACGGTCCGACGAGCGCACCGATTGCGAAGATCGCCTGGCTCGCGCCGAGCATCTTCGGCGGAAACGTATCGCGTAACGTCGCTTGCGCCGTTGCGACGAGGCCGCCGCCGAAGAGCCCTTGGATGACGCGCCAGAAGATCAGCGCAGTGATCGACCCGGAGAGGCCGCACATGATCGAGGCGAGCGTAAAGCCGATGATGGCCACGCCGTAATACTGACGACGGCCGAAGCGCTGCTGCAGCCACGGCGTGATCGGGATGACGATGACGGCGGAGATGATGTAGCCGGTGACGACCCACGCGCCTTCATCGAGCGTGGCGCCGAGATTGCCTTGGATGACGGGCAACGCGACGTTCACGATCGTCGTGTCGAGCGTTTGCATCAACGTGGCAAGCATGATCCCGATCGTCACGATGATCAGCGCGGGCCCGCGCTCAACCAGATCGCGATCGTTGTGTGCGAGCTGATAACTCTTTGGGGCGGCCTGGGTCGCCGGCGGAGCGGCTGCGACGGTCATCGGATTCCTTGCATACGCTCGACCTCTAACCCGCGTGAAGCCTGCGACGATGCAGCCGACAAAGGTCGGAGTTAGCGCGCTCCGTACCAGACCAGCGCGAGCGAGCCGGCGACGAGCGCGCCGATCAGCGTTGCAGCGCCGTTGACGAGATCGTTGCTCCATCCACGCACTCCGCGCACGAGCGGCGCCGCGGTTCCGCACGTATGCGGATCGATCTCGCACGTGCGTTCGCACGCCGGACAGCGGCGGAGCTCTTGCACGGTTGCACCGAGGATCGAGTCCGCGACGGCGCCTGCCAGACCGCCGAGCGCAACGGCCGCGAATTCCACGAATCCGTTGTCGATGTGCATCGCCGCGTTCATCGCCGAGCGCGGCATGAGCAGGGCGGCGATCAGTCCGATAAAGGCGGCGCCGCCGGCCTCCGCGAGCGTCCCCGCTGCCGTAACGCCGCCGGAGATCCCGGTGGCGATCGGTCGCAAGGTGATTATCGATCGCGGCGCTCCGCGGACCAGCGTCCCGATCTCGGTGCCCCACGTGTCGGCCGTCGCGGCCGCGTACGCGCCGGCGAACGCGGTCACGGCGACCGGAAACCACGGCTCGGGGATGATCGAGAGCAACAGCGCGCATGCGGTGGCGACGCCGCCGTTGGCAAGCACTTGCGCCGCGTCGCGTGCGCCGAGTTTGCCGACATCGGTCAGCTGTTTCTTGCGCGCGCGTCCGACCCGTCCGAGCGCGACGCTCGAGAGGAAAAACGCGAGCAGGATCACCGTGTACGTGAGGCCGCCGATCCCGAAGGTGATCGCGCCGACGACACATGCGGCGACGGCACCGCCGCGCGTGAGCGCGTGGACGCGCAGCGCGGCGAGCGCGACGGCGCCGGCGAACAGTGCGCCGACGAGGAACCCCCCGGCGATCAGACGGGTACGGCGGCTTCCAGCGCGTGTACGAGGCCGTCGGCGGTGAATTCGTCGGCGACGACGTTCACCGTGATTCCGGCCTCACGCGCGGCGGCGGCGGTGACCGGTCCGATGCAGGCGACGAGTTTTCCGCGCAGCGCGTTCACGGCATCGGGGACGTTCGCGAGCAAGCCGTGCACCGTGCTCGCGCTCGTGAACGTCACGACATCCGCGTAGCCGACCTTCACGCGGTATTCCGGGTCGTTCACCGGACGCGTCGCGTAGGCCGCAACGTCGTCGCAGAAGCGGCCCGCCGCGCGCAAGGCGTCGGGGACGACGTCGCGCCCCTCTTGCGCGCGGAACAAGAGCACGCGGTCGCCTTCGTTCGTGCGCTCGAGCAAGCCGTCCGCGACGGCTTCGCCGACGAATTCGGCCGGCATGAAATCGACGCGAATGCCGCGCGTTGCGAGGGCTTTGCCGGTCTTCGGTCCGATCGCCGCGATCTTCACGTCGCCGAACGCGCGCACGTCGCGACCGGCTTCGCTCAAGCGGTCGAAAAACGCGCGGACGCCGTTCGCGCTCGTGAAGACGACCCACGCGTACTCGCGCACGCGCGCGACGGCCGCGCGCGCCGCGGATTCGTCGTCCGGCGGGTCGATCGCGATCGCCGGCGCGAGAATCGGCTCGGCGCCGAGTTCCCACATACGCGCGGTAAAATCGCCGGCTTGCGCCGCGGGGCGCGTCACGAGCACGCGTTTGCCGAAGAGCGCGCCGCGATCGAACCAGCGCATCGAATCGCGTTCCTTCACGACATCGCCGATCACGACGACCGCGGGCGCGGCAAAGTGCGTGCGTTCGACTTCCGCGACGATCGTGTCGAGCGTGGCGACGAGCGTCTCCTGGGTGGGTTTGGTCCCCTCGCGCACGATCGCAACCGGTTTGTCGCCCGGCATGCCGTGTTTGCGCAGCTCGTCGACGATCCCGGCCAGGTTCCCCATCGCCATCAGGAAGACGACGGTTTGCGCGGGGTTCGCGAGCTTCGCGAAGTCGAGCGTCGATTCGCCTTTCTGCGGGTTCTCGTGTCCGGTCGAGATCGAGAAGGACGTGTTGTGACCGCGGTAGGTGATCGGAATGCCGGCGTAGGCCGGCGCGGCGATCGCCGACGTGATACCGGGGACGATTTCGAACGCGACGCCCGCCGCGCGCAGCGCCTGCGCTTCTTCGCCGCCGCGCGCGAAGACGAACACGTCGCCGCCCTTGAGGCGCACGACGTTCTTCCCTTGCTTCCCGAGCTCGACGATCAGCGCGGTGATCTCGGTTTGCGTGAGCGTCGACGCGCCGGCTCGTTTGCCGACGTAGATCTTGCGCGCATCCGGCGGCGCCAGATCGACGATCGCCGCCGAGGCGAGATAGTCGTAGACCAGGACGTCGCACTCGGCGAGCGCGCGCGCCCCTTTGAGCGTCAGCAGGCCGGGATCACCCGGCCCCGCGCCGACCAGCCAGACCTTTCCCGCCACTACTCCAGCTCGTCGTGAGCGGCGTACACGGCCGTGAGCTCCTCGGAGAGACTCGTGCGCAGATCGAAGAGTTCGTCGAGGATCAGCGCGTGCGTGAGGGCTTCGGCCTGGTTCTCGGCGGCTTTGTCGCGAATGCGCGTCACCGCCGTGTGCAAGAGTCGCGAGATGATCGTGAGCGATGAGCCGGTGATCAGCATCCGTTCGCGTTCGGTGAGATCGGGACAGCGGGCGAAGAGCCGGTCGATCTCGGCGGCGCGGATCGCGTCCGCTTTCTGCGTGAGCGACGCGATCACCGGAACGGCGACCCGTGATTGATACCACTGTGCGAAACGTGCCGTGTGTTCGACGATGATCTCTTCGACCAGCGGAATCGCCGCTTTGCGCGCTTCGAGCGTCCGGTCGACGACCCCGCGCAGCGCATCGATGTCGGCGACGCGTACGTTCGCGATGCGGCCTACCTCGGGATCGGCGTCGCGCGGCACGGCGATGTCGACGATGAACAGCGGCCGGTCCGGCCGCGCGAGCATCGCCTCGGCAACGTTCCCCGGCGTCAGGATGAAGTGGGATGCGCCCGTCGAGGTCACGACGATATCGGCGCCGCGCAATGCGCCGATGAGCCCCGGCAGCTCGATGGCGTTGCCGAACCCGATTTCGGCGACCGCCTCGCGCGCTCGCGCGTGGGTGCGATTCGCGATGTGAATCTCGCTTGCGCCCGCGTCGCGGAAGCGACGCGCCGCGAGCGAGCCCATTTTGCCGGCACCGATGACGAGTACGGATTTCCCCGCGATCCCGCCGACGTGCTGCGCCGCGAACGCAACGGCCGCCGTCGCGACCGAGACGGACTCATCCCCGATCGATGTCTGCGTGCGGGCGGCTTTGCCGGCATTGAGCGCTTCCCGCAAGAGCATGTGCAGCGTCTTGCCGAGCGAGTGCGCGCGCTGCGCTTGGATGTAGGCGTCTTTGACCTGCCCCAGGATCTCGGCTTCGCCGATGAGCATCGAATCGAGGCCGGTCGCGACGCGGAAGAGGTGATCGATCGCCCCGCTGCCGAGCAGCGTGTAGAGATACGAATCGAGATCGTCGACGTCGCCGTGACGGAAGTTGCCGAGGAATTCTTTGATCTGGGCGACGCCGGCTTCGTAGTCGTCGACTTCGGCATAGATTTCGAGCCGGTTACAGGTCGCGAGCATCAGCGCTTCACGCACGGCTTCGTAATCGCGCAAGGCGATCAGGGCCTCGCCCATCTTATGCGCCGGGAACGCGTGGCGCTCGCGCACGTCGACGGGCGCGCTGCGGTGACTCAGACCAAGACAGACTAGCGGCAAGAATGGACCTCGGGAGGTTGGACGCCTAGAATTATGTCCGTGCTCCCATCAAGACATCTGTGAAGGCATCATCGGCTGCAGCGATCGTGCGATCGATGTCGGCTTCGGTGTGCGCGAGGGAGATGAATCCGGCCTCGAACTGGGCCGGCGCCAGGTAGATCCCCCGATCGAGCATGGCATGGAAGAATCGCCCGTACAGTGCCGTATCAGCGGTCTTCGCCGAGGTGAGGTTCGTGACCGGCCCGTTCGTGAAGAAAAACCCCACCATCGAGCCCGCTTGGGCGGTGCAGTGGGGGACCGAGCGGCGGGTCATCACCTCGGAAAGTCCGGCGACCAGGCGCGCTCCCAGGGCCGTGAGCACGTCGAACGACGCGTCGTCGAGCGCGGAGAGCGTTGCGATCCCGGCGGCCATCGCGAGCGGGTTGCCGCTCAGGGTCCCGGCCTGGAAGACGTCGCCGTCGGGGGTCAGATGATCCATGATCCCGGCCGGTCCCCCGAAGGCGCCGACCGGCAGGCCGCCGCCGATCACTTTGCCGAGCGTCGTGATGTCGGGCATGACGCCCGTTTTGCCTTGGACGCCGCCGCGCGACACGCGCCAGCCGGTCATGACCTCGTCGAAGATCAAGAGCGCGCCGTTCGCGCGCGTCACGTCGCGCAGTCCTTCGAGGAAGCCGGGCAGCGGCAGAACGAGGCCCATGTTGCCGACGACGGGCTCGACGATGATCGCGGCGATCTGCTCCGGGTTCGCGCTGAAGGCCGCGCGCACGGCGTCGAGATCGTTGTATTCCACGACGACGGTGTCGCGCGCGACGCCTTCCGTGATGCCGGCCGAATTCGGCTTGCCGTTGGTGAGCGCGCTCGAGCCCGCCGCAATCAGGAATGGATCGGCCGAGCCATGGTAGCAGCCGGCAAACTTGATGATCTTCTCGCGCTTCGTGTAGCCGCGCGCGAGGCGAATCGCGTTCGCGGTCGCCTCCGTGCCGCTCGAGCAGAACCGGACTTTCTCGATCGACGGGACGTCGCGCACGACGAGCTCCGCGAGTACCGATTCCGCTTCGGTCGGCGTGCCATACGACGTGCCGCGTTCGGCGCACGTCTTGATCGCCGCAACGACCGCCGGATGCGCGTGGCCGAGCACGAGCGGCCCCCAGGAGAGGACGTAGTCGAGGTAGGTGTTGCCGTCGATGTCGGTGATCGTGGCGCCCGCGCCGGAACGCATGAAAACGGGCGTCCCGCCGACCGCGCGAAACGCGCGCACGGTCGAGTTTACGCCGCCCGGGATCGACGCTTTGGCGCGCGCGAAGGCGGCCTCGGAGTGGGTGCGGTTCAAGCGAATTCCTCGCGCAATTTTGCGTAGTCGTCGGGGGTGTTGACGCTAGCGAACATCGCCGGATCGTCGATCTCGACATAGCGCGTCTTGAGCCGCTCGATCACGCGCCGCGGCGCGCCTTCGCCCGCACGCAAGAGCGGCAAGCCCTCGCGCAAGAACGCGACGCGATCGTAGAGCGCCGCCAGCGGTTCGATGCCCTGCGGGTGACGCGGTACGATCGCTTCGTCCCCGAGCCGGTACGACGCGACCAGGAAGTCGATGAACGGCGCCGTGATGTGCGGCGCGTCGCCGGCGACGACGAACGCGAAGCGTTCGGTCATCTCGCTCATCGTCGAGAGCATCCCCGAGAGCGGACCGCGCACGGACCAGCGGTCGACGACCAACGGGCAGGGGAGTTGGCCGTCGAGCGTGAGCGGGAGCGCGCCGGAGCAAGAAACGTACGTCGCGTGCGTTCCGCTGACGTTGCGGTAGACGCGCACGAGCATCGGCACGTCGCCGGCCGCGAACTCGAGTTTGTGCGGCAGCCGGGTGGCCTCGCCGCCGGCGAGGATGATGACGCCGTACGCGATCACGCGCGCGTCCGCCGCAGATAGTCTTTGGCGAAATAGGTGATGATGATGTCGGCACCGGCGCGGGTGAAGCCGGCCAGCATCTCATCGACCGTCCGTTCTTCCTCGATCCAGCCGTTGGCCGCTGCGGCCTTGACCATCGAATACTCGCCGCTCACGTTATAGCACGCGACGGGAAGTTCGATTTGTTCGCGCGTCTGGCGGATGACGTCCATGTACGCGAGTGCCGGCTTGACCATCAGGATGTCGGCGCCTTCGTCGACGTCGAGCCGCACTTCGCGGTACGCCTCGCGCACGTTCGCCGGATCCATCTGATAGCTGCGCCGGTCGCCGAACGACGGCGCGGAGTCGGCGGCTTCACGAAACGGCCCGTAGAACGCGGACGCGTATTTCGCCGCGTACGACATCAGGAGGATGTTCGTGTGACCGTCGTCGTCGAGCGCTTCGCGCAAGACGCCGATGCGACCGTCCATCATGTCGGAGGGCGCGATGATGTCGACGCCGGCTTGCGCGTACGTCATCGCCGCCCGGCGCAAGAGGTCGAGCGTGCGATCGTTGTCGACTTCGCCGCGATGGTCGACGATGCCGCAGTGCCCGTGATCGGTGTATTCGCAGTTGCAGAGATCGGCGATCACGATCAGGTGCGGCAGCGCCGCTTTGATCGCGCGCGTCGCCGTCTGCACGACGCCGTCGGGATCGTAGTTGCCGCTGGCCTGCGCGTCCTTGTGTTCGGGGATGCCGAAGAGCAGGACGGCGCGCACGCCGAGCGCATCGAGCGCGCGGCACTCTTCGACGGCCGTGTCGACCGAGAAGCGGTTGATGCCGGGCATCGAGCCGATCGGCTGGACGATCCCGCGGCCTTCGACGATGAAGAGCGGCTGGACGAGACCGTCGCGGTTGACGCGCGTCTCGCGGACCATCGCGCGTAGAGCCGGGCTCGAGCGCAGGCGGCGCGGTCGCTCGCGCAGGGCGAGCCGTTGGGCGACGAGGTTCACGATCCGTTCTCCAGGACGTAACGCGTGACGGTTTGGACGAAGGCCCCGACTTCGGCCACCGGGGCGACGATGTCGGGCGGGAAACCGGCCGCGCCGGCGCTTGCCGACGAAGCGGGTCCCATCGCTGCAACAACCGGACGGGTCCCAGCGTCGCGCAAGCGAGCCAAGTAATCGGTGATCGCGGCCACCGAGCCCGAGGAGGGGAAGAGGATCGCGGTCGGGACCCGGCTGCCGAGCGCCTCCTCGGCCGCGTCCGAATCGAGCGCTTCAACGACCTCGGCGCCGGCCTCGCGCAGCGCCGGGGCGATCCGGCTCGTGCGGTCCTGCGCGCTCGGCAAGAGGAAGAGGCGGCCGTTCAGTGGCCCCTCGTGCGCATCCGGATGATCGATCGGCGCCCCCGCCGCCGCCAAGATCTCGGCGCCGCCGCGGCCGAGCAGATCGCGCGCCAGGTCGTCGGCGAGTGCTTCCGCTTCCTCGATCGACACGACCTGGGCGAGCCGCTGGCCGCGCAGCACGTGCGAGCCGTCGGGTGCGGCGATCACGCCCGTGATGTGGAATTCGCGATCGGCGTAGGTGGCGTGGGCGCCGGCCGGCGCCTGGCAGCCGCCGCGCAGCGCGCGTAAGAACGCTCGCTCCGCCCGCACGGCGAGGTCGGTTTCGGGGTGATTGAGCAGCGCGGCGATCCGCTGCGCGAGCGGGTCACCGAGCCGCGTCTCGATCGCGAGTGCGCCTTGCCCGACGGCCGGCACCATGTCCGCCGGATCGAACGGCACGGTATGCGTCGCCCGCACGCCCAGGCGCCGCATCCCGGCGCTTGCGAGCACGATCGCATCGTATTCACCGTCGCGCAGCTTGCGCAGCCGCGTGTCGACGTTGCCGCGCACGTCGTCGTAGACGAGATCGGGCCGCAGCGAACGCAGCTGCGCGCGGCGACGGGGCGACGAGGTCCCGACTCGTGCCCCCGACGGCAACTCGTCGAACGTCGCGTACTTCTCGCTGCAAAACGCGTCGCGCGGATCCTCGCGGTGCGTGATCGCGGCGATCGTCATATCGTCGGGCAGCGTGGTCGGCAGATCTTTGCACGAGTGCACCGCGTAGTCGGCGCGCCGCTCGCGCAGCGCGGTCTCGAGTTCTTTGACGAACACGCTCTCGCTGCCGATCGCCGCCAGAGAGCGATCCTGAATCGTATCGCCCTTGGTCGTGATCGTTTCGAGGACCGAGACGAGCCCGCCGGCGGCGAGCTTCGCCGTCATCATCCGCGTTTGCGTGAGCGCGAGTTGGCTCGCGCGCGTCGCGCAGACGAGCGACTGCGGTGCGGCGGCTTCGACCTCGAGAACGGTGTCGGCGGTGCGTTCCACTTCGTGTTCGATGCTCCCGGGAGCCATGGCGGCGAGATCGTCGATGTCGCGCTCGGCAAAGTGCTTCATGATCGCCGCCCGGTGTTCGAGCGGCACGACGGCTTGGACGCGTTCGCGCACGAGGCCGAGAGTCTTGGCGGCGCGCGCGTAGCGCGAATCGAGTGCGACCGCGAGCTCGTCGCGGATGCGTTTGGTGAAACCTGGCGCGAGCCCCGATGAATCGACCGTGATCGTCAGCGGCCCCGACCGGTGAACGGCGGGGGTTGCGAAATCGCCGCGTTCGACGTGCGCGGCATCCGAGGCGAGCGCGCCGGCTGCGCGCGCGTCGGCGATCACGTCGGCGTTGACGCCGTCGTCGCTGGTCGCTGCGAACACGAGGATGCAGTCGGATACATCGCCCCTTGCGTACGGCCGTTCGACCCAGCGAATCGAGCGCGCGTCGGCCAAGGCCGTAAGGCCCGGTGTCGCGCGTGGGCTGACCAGGGTGACGTTGGCGCCCGCGTCGAGCAGGCCGCGAACTTTGCGCTCCGCAACGGGCCCGCCCCCGACCACCAGCGCACGGCGGCCCCGGACCGTAAGAATGATCGGGTACATCGAACCCGCTCCTTCGCTGCGAGGGCCGGGACTCCGCGCGTGCGGCGACTAAAAGCGCGCTCGTAATGACGATCCCACGGGCCCCGATGCGCGCGGCGCTTCTCGGCGCGCTGTTTGCCGCTTTGGTGACCCTGCCGGGACTCGGCGGCGGAACGCTTTGGGACAACAGCGAGACCGCCTACGGCGAAGTCGCCCGCGAGATCGGGCTGACCCACGATTGGGTGGTGATGCACCTCAACGGCGTGCCGTGGTTCGTGCAGCCGCCGCTGTATTTCTGGATCGGCGCCCTCTTCGCGAAGCTGCTCGGCGCGACGGCGCTGGCGTTCCGGCTCCCCTCGGCGCTTGCAACGATCTTCATGGGCGGCGCAATCGGCTACGCGACCGCGCGCATCGCGGGGACGCGCTGCGGAATCGTCGCCGCGATCGTCCTTTCGACGAGCCTGATGCAAGCGATCGTCGGCCGCCTCGCGATCATGGATGCGCTGCTCGATTTCTGCATCGCCGCTGCGATCTTATGGTGGTACCGCGCGCTCGAACCGCTACGCGAGTCAGGCTCGCTTGATGCGGGGAAACGCTCGACGGCGTTTCTGCTCGGCGCGGTGGCGATCGGGCTCGGGATTCTCGCGAAGGGGCCGGTCGCGCCGGTGATCGTCGTGCTGGTGATTGGCGGCTGGCTCTTGTGGGAAACGCGCGGCGGGCGCCGCGTGCCGATGTTGCCGGCGCTCACGATCCTCGGCGGGATCGTGCTGATGGTCGCGATCCCGCTGCCGTGGTTCGTCCTGCTCGCGCAGCGCGTCGGCGGCGGCGCGATCGGCGAGTTGATCGGGCACTATACCGTCGGACGCTACACGGGCGTGATCGAGAATCAGCGCGGTCCGCTCTGGTACTACGTGCCCTCGCTCATTCTCGGATTTTTTCCGTGGATCGCGTTTCTGCCGGTCGGGTTCGTGCGTGCGGTGAAGCGCGCGCGCGGTTCGGACGGCTCGTTCGCGCGGCTCGCCATCGTCTGGGCGGTGCTGCCGTTCGTCTTTTTTAGCTTCGCGCAGACGAAGCTGCCGAACTACATCGCGCTCGAGTTTTCGGCGCTCGCGATCGTCGTCGCGCTGTGGTTCGAGCAAATCGACGCGGGCGAAGACACGCGCGCCGCGTGGATCTCCGCGGCCTTCCTCCCGCTCACGCTGGCCGCGATCGTCTTCGCGGTCGCGGTGTTCGGAAGCAAGAATAAACTTCCGATCGCCGAGCTCGCGCCGCAGTTGATCACGCTCGGGGCGGGGATGTTCATCGGGGCGCTCGCGACCGTTGCGGCGCTGCTGCGGCCGGGCTGGCGTTCCGGCGCACCGTATGTGCTCGGTGCGACGAGCCTCGTGCTGGTGTCGTTCATCGCGTTCGTCGCGGAGCCGCTCGCGGAGCAATTCAAACCGATCCCGCGACTTGCCGCGATCATCGAACGCAATCGCAAACCCGGCGACATCGTTGCGATCCGCGGCGTTCCCGGGTACAACGCGCTCGTGTTCTACACCGAGCCCGGGGTGAAGAACGTCGACTCCGCGATCCCGCAAGAATACATCTCAACGATCTGCCCGAACGGCACCGTCTACTTCGTGACGCCGCTGCACGACCTCGATGCGCTGCGCGCCCAAACCGAATCGCTGCAACGCACCTTCACCGTGCTCGAGCGCGTGCCGCGCGAAGCGCTCGTGCGGATCGACGGCCCGGACTGCCCGCACGACTGAGCGCCTTTCGGCCGGCGCCGGATACATGGCCGCGGACACGCGCCGCCGAAGGGCGCTAGCCGGCACGCTCGCGATATGCGGCGACCTTCGCGCGGTTGCCGCACCGTGCCATCGAGCACCAGCGGCGCTCGCGGCGCCCCGCCGGGGTGAGGAAAAGACTCCCGCACGACGGGAGTGCACACGTACGCAGGCGTTCACGCTCGTCGCGATCGGCGAAGAGCTCGATCGCGTCGCGCGCGATCGCGCCGAGCGCCGCGCCGAGCCGGTTACGCGAACCGCCAACCACGCGCAGCGTCCGCGCGTCGAGGGCGATCGGCGCGACGTTTCGAGCCGCGGCGTTGATCGACGCGACGTCTTCCGCGGAAGGCCGCTTCGCGGCACGCACGGCGACCGCGACCCGGGCGATCGCCTCGCGCAGACGGATTGCGCGGCGAAAGCCGCCGGCCGTTACGGGCACGTCCGCCGATTCGAGCCGCGCGTGCGCGAGCCACGCGCCAAGGTCCGCCGGCGTGTTCAGCCGCTCGTACGGCGTCGACCCGCGGTTTCCGACGGTGCCGACGAAGCTGAGCGAGATTCGGCCGTGGTGCATCGGAAAATCCATTACCGCTCGAGTGTAACCGAAATGTCGGTTACTTTTCAAGCAAGAGACTTGACACGGACCGCTCGAGAGATCGATGATGTAACCATTATGAAGGTTACTCATGCGATGTGGCTGCCGGCCCAAGCGCCGGCCCTTGACGAAACGACGACCGCGTCTGTCGAACTTGCGGTGGCGCAGTGGATGCGCAGCCCCCGCGGCACGAGCCTCGCGCGGGAACGACTGCGCGCGATCGGCCTGCCCGAGGAAGAGATCGAGGAGCGCCGCCGTTGCCGCTCGAGCGACCGGGGCGTTGCGGCGGCACTGCGCGTCGCGGTCACGCTGATGATCACGCGTGGCCGGCTCGACGCACGGGATCGTGCGCTGCTTCCGGCAGCCAACCGCGACGCAGCGATCGCCGCAATTGCGCTGGCAACGTCCCTCGCCTTCCTGCGCGTCTCGCTGGCTAACGAGGCCGCTCCTCGCGAACCCTATCCTCCGATCGACCTGGACATCGGAGACTACTGATCACATCGACATCGCAACTTTCGGAATGCGGACGCGGCGGCGCGAGGCTATCGTAGAGGCATGAGTACATTTCGCATCACCGGGCTCGACCCGGCACAATTCAGCCACCTCTACGACAAGAGCGATGACGAACTGACGGCGCTGGGTGCGCGCCGCTTCGTCGTCAACGAGACGCCGGGCTTCCCCGATCGCATCGAGATGCGCGATCTGGATATCGGCGAAAAAGCGCTGCTGGTGAACTACGTGCATCTCGACGAACCCGCCTCGCCGTATCGGGCCTCGCATGCGATCTTCGTTCGCGAAGGCGCGACCACGGCGTACGCCGCGGTCGATGAGATCCCCGAGGTGCTCCGCCGGCGTCAACTCAGCGTCCGCGCCTTCGATCAGGATGCGATGATGCTCGATGCCGAGGTTATCGACGGCAACGGTCTTCGCGACTGGATCACGTCGACGTTCACGAACGAAGCCGTGAACTTCATCGACGTGCACAACGCGAAACGTGGCTGCTTTGCTGCTCGCGTCTCCCGTCTCTGATGGACGACATCGGGCGCGTTGCGGCGGCGATCGACTACCTCATCGCCCGTCGTGCCGAACAGCCGGAGCTGGCTGAGGTCGCCGCCCACGTCGGCCTCAGCCGGTTCCACTTCCAACGGCTCTTCAAGCGCTACGCCGGCGTAACGCCGAAACAGTTCCTCGCCGCGCTCACGCTCGAATCGGCAAAGCCCCTGCTCGACCGCGACGCGAGCGTGCTCGATGCCGCGCTCGACGTGGGACTCTCGAGTCCGGCCCGGCTCCACGATCACTTCATTTCGATCGACGCGATGTCGCCCGGCGACTACAAGTCCGGTGGACGCGACCTGCGCGCGACGTACGGCTTCGCTCAGACGCCCTTCGGCACGATCCGTGTCGTGCAGACGAGGCATGGCATCGCGATGCTCGACTTCGTCGACGATGTCCGTCCCATCGATCCGATGCAGACGCCGCTTCCGAATGCCGCGTTTGAGCGTGATGACCGCGCCGCCGACGTCGTTACGGAACGTGCGTTCGGAACCGCGGACGAGCCGGTCCGGCTGCATCTCCATGGGACGAATTTCCAGCTCCGCGTCTGGAACGCGCTGCTGGCGCTGGATCGTGGCGAGCGTACGAATTACGCGCAACTCGCCGGCGCCATCGGCGAACCACGCTCCGCGCGTGCCGTCGGGAATGCCCTGGCGGTCAATCCCGTTGCGATACTCATCCCGTGTCATCGCGTCATCACGAGTTCGGGCGCGATCGGAAACTATAAGTGGGGCGACGCGCGCAAACGCGCGCTGCTCGCTTGGGAATCCGCGTCGACGCGTCGCGCTTGAAACCGTGTGTCGCAAGCCTGCGTTTGGTAAGGCGTGATCACCGCTGAGATGTTGGGCGACCTGCCCGTCTTTGCAGCGTTCGACGATGTCGCACGCGCGGAGATCGCCGCCAAGTCGGCCGACCTGCACGTCCTCGCCGGCGAGCATCTCGTGCACGAAGGTGACGAAGCGTACTTCTACGTCATCCTCGACGGTACGATGGAGGTCACGAAGCGCGTCGGCACCTCCGAGGTCGTGCTTGCCGAGCGCGTGCGCGGCGATTTCTTCGGCGAGTCGCCCATCCTGCTCGGCGCGGATGCGTTCGCCGGCCTGCGCGCCGTCTCCGACGCTCGCGTGCTGCGCCTGGAGCCCTTGGATTTTCAAGCCCTGACGGTACAAGCGCCGGAATTCAAGGCAACGGTTCTCGAAGCGATGGTACATCGGATGTCGGACATCGGGACGCGCGCGACGACGCGCAAGGCCGACCGGGTGCTCGTTGTCGGCCACCGCTGGGACCGGGAGTGCAGCCGGGTTCGCGCGCTGCTTGCGCGCAATCGCGTGCGCCACGAGTACCTCGTCGTCGAGAACCCCGCCGTCGTCGAACGCCTGCCCGAACTCGCGGCGCGCCGCGACAACGCGTATCCGGTCGTGCGTCTCGTCGATGGAACCGTGCTCGTGCAGCCGTCCATTCGTGAGCTCGCGAACGCCGTCGGCCTGCAGACCGTACCGCGCGCCACGGACTACGACGCGATCGTGATCGGCGGCGGCCCGGCCGGTCTCGCCGCCGCGGTCTACGGCGCGTCGGAAGGGCTGCGCACGTTGCTCGTGGAGCGCGAAGCGACGGGCGGCCAAGCCGGGACCTCGTCGCGTATCGAGAACTACCTGGGTTTTCCAACCGGCCTCTCGGGCGACGATCTTGGAACACGCGCACTCGAGCAGGCGATTCGACTCGGTGCGGAAGTCGTCGTCACGCGCGAGGTCGCATCGATCGACGCCCTCGCGAAGACCGTCGCGCTCGACGGCGGGACCACGCTCGCGGCCCGCACGATCATTCTTGCCATGGGCGTCTCGTGGCGCACCCTCCCGCTCGATGGCATCGACCGACTCACCGGAGTGGGTGTCTACTACGGTGCGGCGCGCAGCGAGGCCCAGAACACACGCGGTAAGGACGTTTTCCTGATTGGCGGCGGGAACTCCGCGGGTCAGGCCGCGATGTTCTTTTCCAGCTACGCCAACTGCGTTACGCTCGTCGTGCGGGGGAAGTCGCTCGCCGATTCGATGTCCGACTATCTCATCCACCAACTCGCCACCAAGGACAACATCGTCATCGAGACGACGAGCGAAGTGACGGCCGTTTACGGTGACCTTCATCTCGAGG